>Ga0325411_1003556_pt1 | contig 17619 bp, 14 predicted proteins | sample PopdelMetagenome_13_FD_206181 | JGI IMG/M metagenome (GOLD analysis project Ga0325411, IMG submission 206181) | Populus deltoides microbial communities from Bellville, Georgia, United States - Xylem-PdIQD-R4 | ecosystem: Host-associated > Plants > Phyllosphere > Stem > Wood/Secondary xylem...
AGAGAGGGTTTGGTTGTTTCCTATATTAAAGAAAAAAGTTAGTGTCTTTTTGTTGTACAAAACTGTTTAAGCAAAGCTGAAATGGGCAGTAACTAGAGGGCCTTAAGCCAGAATATTTTATGGGTCCCTTTACATTTATGAGTGCTTACATTTTTGGTTTTTTTTTTTTTTAAATTTATTGTCCCATTTCCTGTTGTATAACGTTGTAAAGTTCTGTTCTTTGCAAGAAAGTTGTGTTTTTTCTTTCGTTTTTGCTTTAAAGTTTGAGTCTTTTTAGAGTGGGAGATTCTACTAAGCCTACATTGTTAATGAAAGTTGAGATCTTGGTGAGAGAATGCTAAAATTCTTGTTCTTTTTAGATGAATTGATCTCTTTAAAAAAGGGCCCCAGTTTGTGTTGTTGTAGCTCATTTCAGCCATTTAATGCTTGGGTCGGTTGAAATTTTTTTTTTTCTTTATTGAAGCTGAGTTTTTGTCATTGGAAGCAGTAAAGGTCTCTTGAAGCTCCATTGTCAGGTAACAGTAGAGTTGGTGATTTTAGTTGAGTGGTATAGTTTGTTGCTGTCTAAAGTGGTCAATCCTCTTGTTTCTTGAAGGAAATGCTTTCCGAGTCTCTCTTGTTTTTACTATCAAATGGTTGAGACTTGGTTGAAATTGCTGGTTCATTTAGCTTAACAACCTCATTCCCTTACAAGATTGAGCTTGTTTCTTGTTGTCACGAGGCTTGTTTCTTGTAACTTTCAAGCAGCCATTGTTGGGTCTAGTTGTTGAGCTTTATATAGTCTGAAATTTGGTTTTTTAGTTAAATGGTAGAAACCCCCTTGTTAAGTTTTGATAATTGAATATGAAGCTTTTGAGGCTTTTGCTATTATCCCTGTTTTTCCTCTCTGCCATGGGGCAATTGCCTTCACAGGACATATTGGCATTGCTCGAATTCAAGAAGGGTATCAAGCATGACCCCACTGGTTATGTTCTTGAGTCATGGAATGAGGAGTCCATTGATTTTAATGGCTGCCCTTCTTCCTGGAATGGTATTGTCTGCAATGGTGGAAATGTGGCTGGTGTTGTTCTTGATAACTTAGGTCTCTCTGCTGATGTAGACCTAAGTGTGTTTGCAAATCTTACATTGCTTGTCAAAGTCTCCATGGCAAACAACTCTATAACTGGCGAGATTCCTGACAATATAGGTGACTTCAAAAGCCTTCAGTTTATGGATGTGTCTAACAATCTATTCTCGTCGTCATTACCGCCGGGGATTGGTAAATTAGGGAGCTTGAGGAACCTCTCATTGGCTGGGAACAACTTATCTGGTTCACTTCCTGATTCAATTTCAGGGCTTGCATCAATCCAGTCTTTGGACTTGAGCAGGAACTCCTTCTCTGGATCATTGCCAACGTCATTGACAAGACTGAATAACCTGGTGTATCTGAATTTGTCTTCCAATGGGTTTGGCAAGAGGATTCCAAAGGGGTTTGAGCTGAATTCAAATCTACAGGTGCTTGACTTGCATGGGAATATGTTTGATGGTCATCTAGATGGAATGTTTTTTCTTCTAACAAATGCTAGTCATGTTGATCTCAGTGGGAATATGCTAGTGAGCTCTAGTTCTCAGAAGTTACTTCCGGGTATGTCTGAGAGCATTAAGGTTTTGAATCTTAGCCACAACCAACTTAGTGGGTCACTGCTAAATGGAAGTGACTTGCAATTGTTTGCAAGTGTGAAGGTGTTGGATTTGAGCTACAATCAGTTGACAGGAGAATTGCCAGGATTTGATTTTGCTTATGAGCTTCAGGTCCTTAAGCTCAGCAACAACAAGTTCTCAGGGTCCATTCCTAATGACCTTTTGAAAGGAGATTCTTTGCTCTTGACTGAACTGGATTTGAGTGCCAATAATCTCTCAGGTAGCTCTGTAATAACTGCTTTAGCTTTTTGTGAGTTATCTAAGCTGTGCTTACTGATTATTATTATTATTATTATTATTTTTAGTTGGCTTTGTTCTGTTTAGTGTATTTTTCCGTGCTTCTCACATTGTAGCTTCATCTTTTAGGGCCTATAAGCATGATTATGTCAGCAACACTTATTGTCCTTGATTTGTCATCAAATGCGCTTGTTGGAGAACTTCCTTTGGTGACAGGAAGCTGTGCTGTACTTGATCTATCAAACAACAGATTTGAAGGAAATCTAACCAGAATGGTGAAGTGGGGAAACATTGAGTATCTTGATCTAAGCCAGAATCGTTTGACAGGGCCAATCCCTGAAGTGGCCCCTCAATTTTTGCGTTTAAATTATCTCAACCTCTCTCATAATTCTTTCACCAGCCCTCTCCCAAAAGTTATTTCTCAGTATCCAAAGCTTAGAGTCCTAGATCTTAGTTCTAACCAGCTAGATGGATCTCTGTTGACTGAGTTACTAATGTCTCCTACTCTGCAAGAAATCCACCTTGAAAATAATTTACTCAATGGTGCTATTGAATTCTCTCCCCCTTCCACTACTCAATCCAATCTTCAAGTTATTGATCTTTCTCATAATCAGCTTGATGGCTTTTTTCCTGGTCGATTTGATTCACTCAGTGGTCTTCAAGTTCTCCATCTTGCAGGGAATAATTTATCTGGTTCCCTCCCCAGTTCCATGGCTGACATGAGCTCGCTTAGTTCATTAGATTTATCTCAAAACCATTTCACAGGTCCTCTACCGAACAACTTGTCAGAGAGCATTGGTAGCTTTAATGTTTCATATAATGATCTTTCTGGAGTTGTCCCAGAAAACCTGAGGAGGTTCCCTACTTCTTCTTTCTATCCTGGAAATAACAGATTACGCCTTCCAGCTGTTCCTCCTGGATCAAACAATCTTCCTGGTAGAAATTCTGGGAGGAGACCAATCAACACCATTGTTAAGGTGGTAGTCATAGTCGCATGTGTGATTGCTCTGATCATTCTCATCATGCTTGCCATCTTCATACTTTACATTCGTATGAGGAGAAACCCACCAGGTCAAGTTACAAATAAAGGTATCCGTAGGCATACTCAAACAAATCCCTCTGGCACAAGCAGAACAGGAAGTGGCGGTGCATTGATTGTGTCGGCTGAGGATCTTGTGGCATCAAAGAAAGGATCATCATCTGAGATTATCAGCCCCGATGAGAAAATGGCTGCAGTAACTGGCTTCTCACCATCAAAGCATGGCCACTTATCTTGGTCACCAGAGTCTGGGGATTCATTCCCTGCTGAGACCCTTGCCCGACTGGATGTAAGGTCACCAGATCGGTTGGTTGGTGAGCTGTACTTTCTTGATGATACAATCACAATGACACCTGAGGAGCTGTCTAGGGCTCCTGCTGAAGTTTTGGGGAGGAGCAGTCATGGCACTTCTTATAGGGCAACTCTGGATAATGGGGTCTTCATTACTGTGAAATGGTTGAGAGAAGGGGTGGCAAAACAGAGAAAGGACTTTTCTAAGGAGGCGAAAAAATTTGCAAACATTAGGCATCCAAATGTGGTGGGTTTGAGAGGATACTACTGGGGGCCTACACAGCATGAAAAGCTCATTCTTTCTGATTACATCTCACCTGGAAGCCTGACAAGCTTTCTTTATGGTAAGATACTGATCTTCTAGCTTTGATCTTTATAGTTTAACTGCTACAGATTCCATGATAAGGGAGGAAGGAAGAAAAGAAACACTGATTTGATCACACTGATGAAGTGAGACATAGGATCTTCATAACATGTTGGATATGGTATGGATTTCATATATTGGATAGAATTGCCTTTTGATTTTATAAACCTGACTTTTCAGATCGACCGGGAAGAAAAGGCCCCCCATTAACCTGGGCCCAGAGGCTCAAGATAGCAGTTGATGTTGCACGTGGCCTGAACTATCTCCATTTTGACCGTGCTGTTCCACATGGGAACCTTAAAGCAACAAATGTACTTCTAGATGGGCCTGATCTCAATGCACGTGTTGCCGATTACTGCCTCCATCGACTCATGACTCAAGCTGGCACCATTGAACAAATACTAGATGCTGGGGTCTTGGGTTATCGTGCACCAGAGTTGGCTTCTTCTAAGAAACCACTTCCCTCCTTCAAGTCAGATGTTTATGCCTTTGGAGTGATGATGTTGGAACTTTTAACTGGAAGGTGTGCTGGTGATGTAATTACTGGGGAAGGGGGGAGTGTTGACTTAACAGATTGGGTGCTGTTGAGAGTGACAGAAGGTCGTGGCACGGATTGCTTTGATCCTGCATTGCTGCCGGAAATTGTGAATCCGACAGTTGACAAGGGAATGAAGGAGGTCCTCGGAATAGCCTTTCGATGTATAAGGTCTGTCTCTGACAGGCCAGGTATCAAGACCATATATGAAGATCTTTCGTCGATATAGCTTGTAGTCAGTTCCATTTTGATTGTGCTTGAACCTGAGGTTTTAATATCTCATTGGCCTCTCGTTTCGGATCTTTGTTTTTCTTTTTGGCATTTTAGTGTTAGCTACTGAAATTAACCATCGTTGTATAAAAGGAATGGATAGAAGATTTTCAGTTCTAGGCTATTTCTTGATGATGATCTTTTGGTCAATGTTTGATTGCTTGGCTGTGCATTTATGAATGAGGAATTGCTAGTGGTGCTTTTGATGATGCTCTAATCATTCTCTTGCGCTCCAGCAATGTCCATGTTACATTTCGCTGTGAAACAAAATGTTATCTCAAGCTGTTTAAGACTTTGATTGCTTTCCAAGTTTTTATAAAATTATGAATTAAAATTATATGTACTTTTAATTCTATTTTTTTACCTTACTGTCTTCTGTTTTTGTGTTTTTATTTTTGATATCTATATTAAATATAGAGTTTTTATTATGAATTAACATATTTTTTTTATTATTAAACATGTTACTGTATTTGTTACACCACTAACACAAAAACTAGCGGAAAACAAACGCAGCATAAATAAACTATGAACCATGAAGACCACCTTTCCCTCCTCCGCTTCTCTCTCTCTAAAACCGCAAGAGATCCTTGAGGGAAAAAGCAAGAGTACACTCTCCATAGTCCATAGCATATAAAGAACTCCAAAAAGCCAAACAAATCCACAAACCCCATTTAGATACTTTACTCTTCTCAGGTTGCACCCTCTCTCTCTGTCTCTCTATTTTTCTTGTCTTATTGTTTTCGAATGTATTCGTGCATGTGTATTAAACAGTGCGTACAGGTGACTTTTGAGTGTGGCAGATGGTAAAGTATGTATCTTGGATAATTTTGAATTCTGGGTCATTTAAATTTTTGTATTTCTATGTTTTTCTTTCAATTACAGCTCAATTCTTCTCTGTTTCTCATTGATTGCATAAAGTGTGTCTTTTTATTTATGGGGCTGCTTGGTTTCTGAGAAAACTCAGAGACCAATGAATTTACTTTTCCAATTGCTTAATTCTCATCCTTGTTTCATATTGGTTGCCTAAAGTTTGTGCCTTTATTGTTATTGTTATTTTTTTTAATGAAAGTTGGCGTCTTTATTAAATACCACCTGTTTGGTTGCTGGCAAAGGAAAAATAGGGAACTGGGACTTTCATAATTTTGCATTTTAAGGTATAAGTTTGACTCGTTTTTTATCTCTCACTCATTACATTTTAATAATGTGTTTTTGTATTATTGGTTAGAACCTTTGAGTGTTGCTTATGGAAAATGGAATGAAGCCATTTTTTTCATTTAAAATTGCTTGATTCATCTCTTTATCTAAAGGTTGATTGCCTAAAGTTTGTGCTATTTATTTATTTATTTATATGAATGTAGCTGTTTGTTTGCTGAGTAAAGAAGTTGCAAATTGGGACTTCTAGCATTGTGCATTTCATGATAAAGTTTTATTTTACTTTATGTAATTGAATTGGTTTCGTTATTGACAATGATATGTGTGGTTGTGATTTTTATGAGAACTTTTGGAGGTTGCTTATGGAAATTGGAGTGAAGAAGACAATTTTTTCACCTAAGGCTATCATAAACCAAAAGTTTGGTAGCAAGGCATGTTATAAGGTAGAGGAGGTACAGGAGGAGTCAACTCAGAATGGGTTCCCAGGATTGGCAATTCCTCAGAAAGCTCCTCTTTTTCGGTGCCAGCTAGAGCTTCCAGAATTTACTGTTGTTTCAGATATATGTTAAAAGAAGAAGGATGCCGAGCAATCTGCAGCAGATTTGGCTTTAAAAAGGGTATGCTTCAGCTTCCTTCTTAATATTATCGTTGGCACTTTTCAAATTTGATTAAACTCGCCAGCTGAGGATGAGTATACAGCCTTGTGATTGAATGACATGCCTTTTCTTCATCATGATTGAATTTTTTATTTTATTTTATTTTATTGAACATTGTTGCTGATAATGTGCAATGAATGTCATTACCAAATTTGGATGGATATGGAATTGATTATTTATTTGTTATGAAGCTGTGTTGGTTATGTAGTTTGCCTATATCCACTCTTGTTGTGTAACTATGTGACGAGATTAATTTGTTCTTTGGGTAATGCATTTGGTTAGAGAGCAGCTATTGTATTTTTACAAGGTTGTTGTTTATTTGTTGTCTTTGCTTTGAGATTAATTTATTTATCATGCAGTTTTCAGCTTTGCTTCTGCTAAAGTTTAGTTCATTAATATGAAGACAGATGTATATCTTTCTTTCATCCTCACCCTGGTTTTTTTTTTCTTTGCAATGCCATTTAATTACTTGACTATTTATTTACTGTTTCTCCTGCAGCTAGGTCACCATTCCGTTGCTGAAAATCCATCTGATAAGGATCCTTGTGATGCTTTGATTGATCAAATCAAATATCTATTTTCAGACGAGGTTGGTAGTTTGTATAGAAATATATTGTGAAACACGTTACAAATGATTGCATTATCTGTATAGTATTATTTATTTTAAATAAATTATTTTTATGTACACTTTTTAAAATTATGATACTTAAAACAAACAACTTAATCTTAAAATCAATTAATTCATAAATTCACATTCCAATAAAGAGCAATGCCCATTATAATGAGATTTTTGCATCGAAAACATTATGAATGAAAAAAAATGGCAGAAGGGTAATTTTGCTCAATTTTTTGGTCATTTTTTTATGTGAGCATTCATGATATTTTCATTGAAAAAATCGTTTAACAAATCATTAGTCCACCCACCACGTGCTAGTGTTATATCTATTTTCAGACGAGGTTGCTAGTTTGTATAGAAATAAATTGTAAAACAGGTTGTGTTGTACATATAATACTCACATGTCACTTGGTTTTTGCAAGACATATATATGTACGGATCCTTGAACTGGTTTGTCCATAGTGCTGTTCTCTAACCTCTCCTTTGTTTGTGTCTTTGTTAGTTCCCTCTACCTCTTCATCCATTGAGGGGTCACCTTAGAGCAGCTTTGCTGAGAAGAGGTGATCTTTATGGTCTGGTACCTGCTTCTGTCGTTACTGCCTGTGATACAAAGACGAGTAATCTGTGTAAATTACTCAACCCTGTGGTGGAATTAAAACCTTTTTTGGCTTTGTCATTAATTATGAGGACTATACCGAGATTATCAGGCTGTGTTACATCCAAGGGGCAGCTTTCAATTCAGAAGCAAAATCCATATCCCACTGAGATCATAGAGTCATCAGATATCCAGCAATCTGATTCCCCAGAAAGCATATTGGTTAAAGCAATACAAATTCCAGCTTCACTGGATAAGACTGTTCAGCCAGTGACTCTTAATATTTCATCCGCCGGATATTACCTGGATGTTATTGCAGAACAACTTGGTGTAACAGATGCCAGCAAGGTTTTGCTCTCAAGGTAGGCGGAAGTGTTTGTAATACAGAAAGCCTGGGATGATGTATCTTTTCACCTAAAATGGGTTCCTCATTCCTTGCAGACATGACATGATGTGATGTTTTTCTTGTTTGGAAGATGCATTATTCTTCTCTTTGCAGCATTATATTCTGTTTTTTTCAAATAAAATCTTATTTTTTCCTATCAAAACAGGAAAGAGTGACTTGTTTTGGAAATACTTCATACTTTTCTCCACAGGACTATTGGTAAAGCTTCCTCAGAGACCAGATTGTATTTTGCTGCTTCTGAGTCACTTGTGATGGATCTGTTGTCGGACCTTGCAAATCTGAAAGATTTTCATGTGGAAGGACCTCCAAATGCAAGGGCAAGTTACTTCTGTGGTCAAGGAATATACGGTGATGCAATCATGGCTTCCATTGGATACACATGGAGGTCTAAAGAACTTTTCCATGAACACGTGTCCCTCCAATCATATTACAGGTCTCTTTTGAACTCTTTCCCATGAATTTCTTGTTTTACCATCACTAGCCTTTCTCTGCAATGTTGCATCAAACCTTAGGTTTGATGCAAACTTGATGTACTCTTTCTTTAGGCAATGCTTAATTCATGTTGAATAATGTCAGCAAAGGATAAGCTTTTTGTTTAAATAAATTTCAAGTTACTCATTCTAATATAATGTCATTTTATTGATGCATTTTCATTTGCACATAATATTCCAAATTATAACTCTTTTTTCTTCTTTTTTTGTTATTTATTTTCTTAATTTATCATGTGAAGTTGAATACTTTCTTATTTAATCAACAGTTGTATGCTCTAACTACTTAAAATCTAGATCATTTTGTCGCTCCTTATTAATTATTGTGGCAATGAATGGCTCCTACTGTTTATCACCCAAGGCTGCATCCCCTATGTGATGCCTGCAGCTCGCATTGTTGCATAATGTACTTTAATACCCTAAGCCTTCAGCTATTCATAATTTAATCAATTTAGATGGTCTTATTCAGGATGCTTATAAGCAAGATACCTAGTGGAAATTACAAGTTGTCTAGAGAAGCAATACTTGCAGCAGAGTTGCCCTCAGTATTCACTACTAAAGCAAATTGGAGAGGTTCCTTCCCAAGGGAAATCCTATTCGCATTCTGCCATCAGCATCGGCTATCTGAGCCTATCTTCTCAATTACAAGTGTTCCTTTAAAGGCATCATGCGAGTTACTGAGATCACAGAAGAAGTTGAAGGTTACTGAGGTAGCTGGACTTGCGACTGAATATGCAAATGGAGGAGGTTTAAATGCGGGTGATGGAGAATTAGTAGGACTGGAAAGCAACTTTAGATGTGAAGTAAAAGTATTTTCCAAGGGTCGGGATTTGATCATAGAGTGTTCCCCTAAGGAGATTTATAGGAAGCAGACTGATGATACCCACAGTGCTTCTCTGAAAGTTCTCTCATGGCTGAATGCATGTTTTAAGGACCTTGGCATGCCTTTGGAGAAGCTAAATTGCTCTGCTGATGCCCTTGACATTAGTTTTTCTTTGAAAACTTTCATAAAGAGTTTACTTTATCCCAATCCATTCATAATGTTCAGCAAAGTGGGACTCAAGGATCCAAATTACCAGAATCAAAAAGTACTGATATGCAATATACTTTGTCAGGACAAGATGTTTGCTTACCTAACATTGAAGGTTCAGATTCTGGTGTTTTCCCCTCTAATGGATCTTTGTTGTGTATAAGTTACTCTGTATCCTTAGTGACAGAAGGTGGACATACAAAAGAGCTTATTGAAAGTAAAGATGAATTTGAGTTTGAGATGGGGGCTGGAGCAGTGATTTCTGCTCTTGAAGCAGTTGTTACCCAAATGTCAGCTGGTCAATGTGCTCATTTCAACATGAATCTGCCCCCTCAAGTTCATTCTAGCTGCAGTTGATGATCCTGGAAGGATTCACTCATTGTTATCCTCAGGTAATTAAGTCACACTTTTCAAATTCATATCGTTTTTTTTTTCTGGATGCATAAAGGCATTAACTGTGCTTCTTGACATCTGATTAATGAATTTCCTAACCTGGAATTTGAATTATCGGTCCCTATTATCAGATATGGATCCTCTCATGTTCCTAATCAAACATAACTGATCATGTTCTAAACCCCACTGTTGATTTTGAATTCAGTGATCTAGATTAGATGAGAGAACATAAATTACAAGTCATTAAGTTGTTACCTTTTCTATTATGACTAAATCATGTCAGGTGTGTTAAATCCCGCACATTAAATTTAGATTTAATAGTTTAGGATTTATTGAACCTGCAGAAAGGAAGGCTAGAGCATCCCAATCCTTTGTTATCTACCTAAATCAAGATGTAGCTAACTTAATGTACTGAATCAAGGAATCTTTAGACATGAATCATTGGTTGATTTACATTGCTAAAAAAATGGAAGTATATCTTGTCAATTTCTTTTTTTATCTTCGGTTGGGAAATTGGGATTGTTGTGTGCTATTAACTTTTAAGATGAATTGCCCTTTCTGTTTTTAATACAGATTCTTTTTTACAAAAATTAGCATGATTTTTTTCTCTGTAACTGTTAGAAACAAACCAGACTGACTATTTAATGGAACTTATGTTGTACGGCAACTTGTACTCTCTTTGGAAATGAAAATTGTTAGTTTATGACATAAATTCAGGTTAACCATTGGATCTGACATCTATCTTATAGTGCATTGATCTTCTGTGTTCCTGTTTTGGCAGAAGCTTGCTGGTTGGAATACCATGTAACGTTGTTGCGTGTGACAAAACCACCAGAAGAAAGAATGGAGCAGGCTCTTTTCAGCCCTCCGCTCTCAAAGCAACGAGTGGAATATGCTGTGCAGCATATAAAAAAATCTTGTGCTGCTACTTTGGTGCATATTTTGTATTTCTCATTAATAGTTAGTTAATTGGAAATTAGGATTGTAATTTTTATCCCTCATCACTGACATCTTTGTCTCCCTTCGTCTCCACCTTTTTTTTTGAAGGTTGACTTTGGATGTGGCTCTGGAAGTTTATTGGATTCTCTGTTAGATTACCCAACTTCACTAGAAAAGATTGTTGGTGTTGACATATCACAGAAGAGTCTTGGCCGTGCTGCAAAGGTCTGAACCATCACCGAGCAGTGTTTCTCCACTATATACTCTATGGCCTTTCTTTACTTGTCAGCGAATCTCAGTCACATGTCTTGGGTATTGTTTCTGCAGGTACTGCATGCAAAACTGAGCTCAAAGTCAGATGCAGGCATCAAATCTGCTATTCTTTATGATGGTTCCATCACAGAATTTGAACCTCAATTGTGTGGATTTGATATTGGCACTTGCTTAGAGGTATTTATCTTCCTCCTTTAGTACATTTCCTGCTAGGTTAGAGCTCTTGGAATGGGTTTTAGCATCTAATGTGGTGTTTCTTTGGCTGGAATATCATACAATGGAGGCTGTATGAATCAAGAAGCATGTTTTACCTAACTTTGATATTTTTTTTTAGAACATTTAGAAAGGGGATTCATGTGTGCTTTTGAACACACAATTTATTGGATTCCCCATATTTTTTGGGGTAATTGACATGTTATAGTATATTATTGTGCCAATAGACAACCTCCCTGTGAATGTGGGGAGAGCTCAAATGTGCCTTACAAAATTAATGTTATAGTGGCGTTTTGAAAATTGGTTAGCCCAGTGTTGCTTCTAGTTGTGCCGTCATTCTTATACTTTCCATGTCAGTAGGCTCTGTATGTTGTGATGCTGTTAGTTTTTGCATGGGTAATTGTACTGCAACAATCTTCTGGCATGATTAGAGATGTTTCTATAAATCAATGAACTGTTTATTGTTCTCCTGCGATTTTCTTTTTTGCACCTGTATGTTTTTGGAGCTTACAGGTAATAGAGCATATGGAGGAGGACCAGGCCTGTCGTTTTGGTGATATAGCGTTGAGTTATTTTCGTCCAAAGGTTCTTATAGTTTCCACCCCAAATTACGAATACAACGTGATTCTACAAAGATCTAGTCCTGCAACTCAAGAAGAATACCCAGACGAGAAAAGCCAGTCAGAGTCATGTAAATTTCGCAACCATGACCACAAGTTTGAGTGGACAAGAGAGCAGTTCAACCACTGGGCATCTGAACTAGTGAAGAAGCACAATTACAGCGTTGAGTTCAGTGGGGTTGGTGGTTCTGGTGATGTGGAACCAGGTTTTGCTTCTCAGATAGCCGTCTTTAAACAGGAGAGCCTGCTTGATGAAGATGATCTTCTGACAAAACAAAATTCATCTCAGCATTGCAAAGTTGTATGGAATTGGAACTGCGCTGACGGATCGGTACCCTCTCTAACAAGTAACTAATACCAAGGGTTTTGAAACCACCCTGACAAAGATTTTAGCTTAATCAGTACAGCTTTAGTCTGTACTGATAAATTATATGATTTTTAGGAAGCAGAGGGTATCTAACAGAATTAGACTAGTGCAGGCTCAGAATGGATGCATGTCTTTTGCTCCTAGGCCAATTTGTTTGGTGCATGATTCTTTTTCTTTGAAAGCCCCCATGCCATTTATGAATCTTTCGAAGGGAATTCCAGCCTCATTAATACAAGTCTCTATATGCAAAACACCCCACCTCTCTCTTCAAGATGAGTGTCCGTCGGGGACATGCAAAATCATATAATCTATCAGATTCGATAAATTTTCCGATTACAGGGATTCTTATAGTCTCATAACATCAATCACTTTTGAAATTTCAATTCCAAGGGTGATTAAAGTCTCGCTCATAACATACATTTGTTCAGAATTGATTTTTTTTTAGGTATTTTAAGTTCGTGTTTGAAAATATCGTTCTCGATGTTTTTCAAAGTGTTTTTTACTTGAAAATATATTAAAATAATATTTTTTTTATTTTTTAAAAATTATTTTTTACATCAGCACATCAAAATAATCTAAAAATATAAAAAAATATTAATTTGAAGAAAAAAAAATAAATAAAATTTAAATTTTTTCAAAATCACTTTTAAAATATAAAAACAAACATAAATTTAATGATATAAAAAGTAAGTTATATCTTGTTAGCAAATATATATAATTTAGAGTTTGAATTTGGATAGAGGTTATCATAATTTAAAATTTTTTCAGCTCTAATTTTGGTTGAATTTCTTGTCATACAAAAATATCATTTCTTTTTAATAAGTGAATTAAAGTTATTTAATATTATTACAACAATCCCAAATCTTTATTCACATATTCTAATAAAATCATTGAACAAATTGGTTGTCATGAATTTAGATTTACACAATAAGTTAATTTAAGCCCTAAACCCTTCCATAACCCAGAATATTAATGCCCTAATTCAATCCCCCCCCCCAAAAAAAAAAAAATCCTTAATTCCAAATAAAAAAAAACTAAGATTTACTTGTAAAAAAGAAGAAGAGAGAATTAACTATCATGGAAAAAAATTACACCAACACACGTGCCCAGAGGCCAAACGTGCGAGTTCCAACGGCTAGTTATTATAAAACGGCTAGTCTTTTCTTTTTCACATTTTCACCTTCTCTTTTGCTTCTCTCAATCATCACACCTCTCTGTGCTTTCTCTTCTCTCTCAATAAAAATTTTCCTTCACTTTCTCTCTAACCAAACGCAAATAAAGCTATCATTCCATTCACAAGAAACCCAATTCTTTGATTTCTTTTTATGTATATCACTTTCTTGTAAAACTTTAAGAAAAAGGGTCTTAAAGATTAGTACTTTCTCTTGAAAATGTGGTCTAACAACAACAACGACAAGAATTCTCAGTCAAGGGGATTCTGGACACCGCCGGCGTCATGGAGGTCACAACAATCACCGGAGGTGGTGATGATGCCAATGTCAGAGAGGAAAGAAAGGGTGTCTCATCCTAATTGTAAACGTGATCTTTTTCATGTTGTTCATAAAGTTCCTGCTGGTGATTCTCCTTATGTTAGAGCCAAACATGTTCAGGTACTAATTCTCAATGGCTTTTTTGTTGTCTGGGTTAATGGGTTTTTGAAAAAGTTTAGTCTTGATGGGTTCTCTTGAAGAATAGTAATTATCTGTTTGGTTGAAATTGTGACAGAAGATGATAAACTAAGGATTTTTTTTTTGCTATCGTATGATTTATTCTTAAACAAAAAATGAAAATGCCAAACTCTTGCATAAGTTGATTTTAGTCTATCTTTTTTTTTTTTGTAAGTTCTTTTGTAATTTCTGGTTCGTGATAAAGTTGAATGTTATTGATCTTTGTTTTATGAATTTTTGGGTTTGGTCCATTTGGATATTACAGGTTAGTATGGGATTTGGTGTTGGTAGTTTAGTATTTCTTGTAGCAATTTGAAAAACTGTTGCCTATTTTTCATTGTTTGGAACTCTTATCTGCATGAGAAATCAGTGGATTTCACATGGGAATTGCTGTAGGGAAAAAGAGTGAGAAAAGGAAAAGGAAATTGAGTTAAATAGCTATATGCAGGAGACATTGTCACCCGATAAGAGGAATTCAGGTACTAAAGTAGTAAAGACCAATACAATTAGATTATACCACTAGGAGATGTCAGGTCATACATTAGTTTCCTCAGGATTGAGGAAAATGTTTTTTTTTTTTTTTAACTCTTCTTGTCTCCATTGACTTCCCATTACAGATTTTGACTTTCCTTAGGTCATACATCAATGACTGATTTTTGGAACTTAATTGAATAGATTGATTCTCCGGTTTGGTTCCAGTGTATGCGTGTGATTTTGATATTTGAATCTTTAATTACAGTTGATAGAGAAGGATCCGAGCAAGGCTGTGTCCCTATTCTGGGCTGCTATCAATGCTGGGGATAGAGTTGATAGTGCCTTGAAAGACATGGCAGTGGTGATGAAGCAATTGGATCGAGCAGATGAGGCAATTGAGGCGATTAAATCTTTCCGTCATCTCTGCCCTTGTGATTCCCAGGAATCTATTGACAATGTGCTAGTTGAACTCTACAAGGTGAAGTGATATTTTTTTTTAATCTTTGCAAACTGTAGTGTTTTGGCTAGAATTGACTCTGATGATTTGGTAATGTGATTTGTCCATTTGCATACTGATATTTCATGAGGAAAATCTATTTGAAGAACCCATCTTACATGTTTTGTGAGTTGTCTTCTTAGTAATGCATCCTTGTAAGGTTTAGTAGTTTTCTTCATTAATGGTGAAGGATCAATCTGTTGCAATGGTGCTGTTTTAAACAAAAATTAAACTCTTTCAGTTCTTGATGTAGTTGAGGTATGAAATTTTCATCTACAAGGGCTTTTTAAGGAGTGCAAATGCTTTACATGGTAGAGATAATTATTATTTTCATTAGGAGACCTAAAATATATTGTTGACTTAGAAGCATATATTTGCAATGTATGTGGCTGAATAATTTTCTTTTTGTTTTGAGGAATCTGGTTAGCAGATCCATTTAGCCAACCCCATCAAGTCTGGGATTAAGGCTTGTTTTGGGTTGAGTTATAGTTTGGAGGAAATCTGATTACATCTTTGGTCTGCACCTGACTGAGGCTGATGTGATGATTCCTGTTCCTTTTGTGTAGCTATATTGAGTTGTGATGCATGCTTGTATCTTTTGCAGAGGTCTGGAAGGATTGAAGAAGAGATTGAAATGCTTCAATGCAAACTGAAGCTCATTGAAGAGGGTATTGCCTTTTCTGGCAAGAAGACAAAGACAGCAAGATCTCATGGAAGGAAGATTCAAATAACTGTTGAGCAGGAAAGATCAAGGTGATACACCTGCTCTACTTTTTTTCCTACTTTTACCGTATATCTCTGGATATCATTTCATTTTCTACATTAAATGATGCAGAATACTAGGGAACTTGGCCTGGGCTTACTTGCAGCATCACGATTATGGTTTGGCTGAACAACATTATAGGTAAACTATATTTCTACGCTGGAAGATATACCTAGACATGAAAATGATAATCTTCTTCATGAAATAAAATTTGTTTCTCAGGAAAGCGCTCTCTTTGGAGCCAGATCAGAACAAGCAATGCAACCTGGCGATCTGCTTGATGCACATGAACAGAATTCCTGAAGCAAAATCTCTGCTTCAAACTGTAAAAGCTTTATCTGGAAGTAAACCAATGGATGATTCATATGCTAAATCTTTTGAGCGTGCTTGTCAGATCCTGGCTGAATTTGAGTCACATTCGAGAGTTAACCCAACTGAACAGAATGAAGATCGCCAAAGATCTTTGACATTGCCTGCCACCAGAAATTTGAAACAAGTTGCTGGCTCCCCGAATGGAGATCCATACGTTTCTGGATTCATAGACTCTATAAAGTGCACAGGAGGATTTAATGAAGAGAGAATGCTGGCGGATGAACAGAATAGAAGATATTATTGGCAAAATCCCAATAATGGGAGTTCTCCTTGCATATCATCTGTACTGAGTGGTCCACAGTCTCCTCTACAAACTGCAGCTGACAATAACTGGAGGAAAGGTTCTTATTTTGAAAGCCCAGTTGAAAGGCTTGGTTTTGTCAGCAAAATGAAGGAGAATCGGTTTAGTTTCACTGAAACAGGCCCAGCTTCCACGCAGAAGAAGACATTTACTTCCCCAGCACTATTTACACAACCGAGAAGATGCTCCTTGGGGTTTGATAAAGGAGATCAGATTAAGATAAGGTGGGGAGAGGATACAGTTGAGACAAAAAAAGAGAATGCAATCCGAAATCTCTCTGAAGAATTGTTAGGCTTATCTTATGATCGTACAAGCTGGAAAAGAAATGTTCAGGAAAATGTTGGCCAAAGGAAATCTGCAATGGAAGACAGCAACACATGTCTAAAGTGTCCGACAGAACAGACCGCCTTTATTGACAATGCAGGAGTATTGAATGCTTCCACTGATTGTAACTGGGATCAATCAGCAGATACTTCTGGAAGTAAATCTCTCGGAATGGACAGAATACTCAAATCTCGTCGCAAGAGTTGGGCAGATATGGTTGAAGAAGAAGAAGGAGAAGAGCAGGAATTGTTTACTGCAGACCTTGGCCAAGGTTTCAATAGTTGGAACTATGAAGAAGCATCTAATGATGAAAATTTAAATGCCAACATAGTTCATCAAAATTCTTATCAAAAGTTTCAGCAGGGAATATGTCAAAAACTTGAAGCAGTTGATCTTCAAGATGGCACTGGTACTTCTATGAATGCTGTTCCGTCAAGGAATCCAACAGCTCGACGCTCATTATCTTACGAATCTGCGGAGGATGCGAATACAAAGAGGAGAAACAGGTTGCAGGTTTTCCGGGACATTACTCCTACTCTGGATAGTCCATGAGCCTGAATCAAAATATGTCAGCTGTGAATATAATTCAGTAGTGTTTGAGTGTTTGAACTGCTGTTGATCTTCAAGATGGCACTGGTACCTCCATGAATGCTATTTCGTCAAGGAATCCAACAGCATGTCTTATGAATCCGCGGAGGATGTGAATACAAAGAGGAGAAACAGGTTGCAGGTTTTCCGGGACATTACTCCTACTCTGGATAGTTCATGAGCTTGAATCAAAATATTTCAGATGTGAATATAATTTGATAATGCTTGAGTGTTTGAACTGCAGTGATCAAAATCAAAGTAATATGGAGTGTTTATTCTTTTTCTTATATCATTTTTTTTACAGCTTGGTGAGTCACTGTTGCATCAAACATTGTATATCTCTGCCATTCAACTCTGTCCATAGTACAAAAAAAAGTTGTTGTAATGCATATGAACTATACAAATTATGCATACTGTTTGATTAAAATGTCTTTATTAATCTCCTTTTCAAAGATATTAAATCTTCTCGT
>Ga0325411_1003557_pt1 | contig 17617 bp, 22 predicted proteins | sample PopdelMetagenome_13_FD_206181 | JGI IMG/M metagenome (GOLD analysis project Ga0325411, IMG submission 206181) | Populus deltoides microbial communities from Bellville, Georgia, United States - Xylem-PdIQD-R4 | ecosystem: Host-associated > Plants > Phyllosphere > Stem > Wood/Secondary xylem...
GATCTATCGGCAAGTAAAAGAGTTACAGAAGTTGGTTTTAACTCACCTAGATTGAGACTCTGAAAGACTGAATATGGAAGTAAATTCACACTAGCTCCAAGATCAAGTAAAGCTCTTTTAATTTTATGTTCTCCAATAAAGCAAGAAATTGTAGGACAACCAGGGTCTTTATATTTCAAAGCATTATTGTTCTGAAGAATGGCACTTACTTGTTCAGCTAAAAAGGCTTTCTTTTTCACATTCAGTTTTCTCTTCACAGTGCACAGATCTTTTAAAAATTTAGCATAAGAAGGTACCTGTTTAATAGCATCTAACAAAGGAATATTGATCCTTACCTGTTTGAAAGTTTCAAAGATTTCAGAGTTGTGATTGACTTTCCTTTGTTTGGTCATGGCATGAGGAAATGGAAGTGCTGGCGGGAAATCAGTCTTCTCTTTGCAATGTTCAGATTCAACCCCTTCCTTACCCTCGGAGATTAACTCATCTTTCTCACAAGGTTCAAGAGTGGGTTTTTCAATAACTTTACCACTGCGAAGAGTGATGACTGATTTGACTTGATCCATGTGTTGGCTTCCAGAACTACTTGTGTTTGCATTGTATTGCCCCTTGGGATTTTGCTGTGGTTAAGATGTAAACTTACCTTTTTCTTGAAAACTGAGAGCAGATGTGAATTTTGCAAGAGCATCTTTTAGATCTGCCATGGTTTGAGCATTTTGAGTGTTGATTGTCTCCTGCTTTTCAATGAATGCATGCAATGTTTCCTCAAGATTTCTTCTAGGAGGTGGAGTATAAGGAGGTGCATATCCATGAGAATTTTGGAAATTATGGTGTGCTTGAAACGATGGCTGTGAAGTTTGTGCATTATTGTTACCACTCTTCCAACTGAAATTTGGGTGATTTCTCCAACCAGGGTTATATGTTTGCGAGTATGGGTTATGATTAGGCCTTTGGAAACTATTTAAAGCACGGGCTTGTTCATGGAGGCATTCGTTGAAAGAAGGCAAAGTTGGACAGTCATTGGTTGCATGTTCATTCGTTTCACAAATTTGACACACAATGTCTTGAACAAATTTTAATTGACCACTCTTTTTTAATTCTAGTGCCTCAACTTTTCTAGCTAAAGATGCAAATTTGGCTTGGAGGTCATGATCTTCCCTAAGGTTGTATATACCTCCACTAGATGTATGAGGTTGAGTTTTACCTGGTGCCTCATAACTGCCTGTAGTGTCCTAATTTTGAGCATTTTCAGCTAGCAAGTCTAGGTACTCCATTGCTTCATCAAGGTCTTTATTTTCAAAAGTTCCATTGCACATCAAATCCACCAATTGCCTATCTTTAGGTGTTAACCCTTCATAAAAATATGAAACTAATCTCCATGTTTCAAAACCATAATGAGGGCAAGTATTAAGCAAATCTCGATACCTATCCCAACATTGATAAAAATGGTTCTCCTGGTTTTTGAGTGAAAGTGGTGATTTGTCTTTTGAAAGAGTTTGTTCTCTGAGATGGAAAAAACTTCTTTAAAAATTGTTGTTGTATTTCATCCCAAGCACGAATGGATCTTGACCTAAGATTTTGTAGCCATGTTTTAGCTTTATCTTTTAACGAAAAAGGAAAAAGCTTTAATCTGATGGTATTCATGCTACAATTTAAGTCATTATAGGTATTACAGACTTCTTCAAATTCTTGCAAATGCAAGTATGGATTTTCTAGATCTAAGCCATGAAAAGAAGGTAAAAGTTGAATAATGCATGGCTTAAAATTAAAGTGAGATGCATCAGGAGGGAAAACTATACATGAGGGTGCAGTTGTTCTTGTTGGATTCATGTGGTCTCTTAGTGTTCTAACTCGATTATTCTCATTATTCTCATTATGAAGTGATTGGTTATCTTCTTCGGCCATATTTTCTGAAAATAATGAGGATACCCTACAAAGTCTACCACTTAATATCCGTGACCAAACTCTCATGCACGTGTAGAAAGAGAATAAAAGGAAGAAGAAAACAAGAGAGAAAGAAACAAAACAAAAGTTAGATGCAAGAAAAGTGAAAAGTGAAAAATAAAAAATAAAATAAATATTATAATTTATACAAGAATTTACCTCCCCGGCAACGGCGCCAAAAACTCGACACGATCAAGGAGTTGATGTCTTATCCCAAGTGCAGGAGTGTCACAGTAATAAATAACCCGGCAAGACCAGGGTCGAACCATAGGGACGTGAACTATATAAATTATAACAACAACAACAACAACAACAACAACAACAACAACAACAACAACGATGATGATGATGATTTAAAGAGGATTTTGAGATATAAGATTATTAAAGAAGATTAAACAATGATAAAAACAAATGTCAAGGTTAGAGGGTTCACTAATAGTATTAGAGATAAGTAAAATTATAAACTCTTTATAAATTATCAACATGATCATATTAACAATCTTATTTACATAATACCATACTTACATTATCAAGCATTCATGATGCTAACTTATGTTGACAACAAATCAAGTTCCTCTCATAATAACGATGTCGGCCGCAAAACTATGAAGGATCAAGTATTTGATGTACCAAGTGTTATACAACATAAATCTAGATTAACCATTTAACAAGCAAGGTATTAAGGATTGATAAGATAAAAAAAAAGATAAGACATGTTAATAGCAAATTGTTTAGGATTTAAGCATTGAAGTCCATGTTGAGTTTATATTATACTTATTCTAACACCATTAGTGAAAACCTTGTCACCTTGACATAATTAACTTAGCTAGACATAATAAAGAAGAAGAACATAAATAAACAAGATAAGAACATAGTTAACTAAGTATAGTAAAGGAAATGAAAACCATAAACAAGAGATTAATGAAAATAAAACTTAAGCATTACAACAATAAAGAGAGAGCAAGAACATGATCTTGATCTTAGAACCAAGATTGCTAAATGAATGACAAATGCCTCTTTTTATAGGCTAAAACTCAGAACTATTCATTTGGTAATTGATTGTTGATGTAGTGGCCAACTATTGATTTAGTGGACTTGGTGGACAGCAGCACTCAAGCACTTTGGCTGGATCAAATGACATTAATCCAATCAGAATTTGGCAAAGTGTTGTTCATGAAAGTTGTTGGCAATCATCTTATCTTTCCACCTATAAAATTGCAGAGAATTTGGATCACTAGAGCTCGAGATATGGCTAAAGTACTGAGTAGTGCTGTTGGTGGACGTGGTGAATAGACCTCAAGCTCTTGTCTGGACCAAATGTCATTGTTACCATCCGAATGTGAGCAAATCGTCTTCATGAAAGTTGTTGGAAATTGTCTTTTCCTTCCACCCACCAAATTTCACATCATTTGGCCTTCTAGAACTCCAGATATGAGTAAAATTCTAAGTAGTGTTTGGGCTGGATTACAGGACAGATTCTGACTTCTCTTTTGTGGCCAAACTTTGAATTTGAAAATGGCAGATTTGAATCTTACACTACTCATGAACATTGTAGGCCTATTTCTTAGCTTTTCATCCATATAAATTTAGATGAAATCTAGGATCTACAGCTCCATATATGATCCAATAACTGAACAGTGTTCCAATTTGAATTGAATCGACATCTCCTTTCTAAGCTTAGCCGTTTCTTTGTCCTTTCACTTTCAATAGTTAATCACATCAATCAATCCTTTGAATTGTGAGATATGCTTGCATTTAAAATGAGCATTTACCATAAATTAAAGCTATCTTATATTATCAGACTTGTTATTATAAAACATGCTCTAGTTAAGGAGTTCTTGATACTTCAAGTGCAAAATAATGATATAAAACCTTGATAAAAAAATGCACTTTTAAGTATTAATCATGGTCTATGTCCAAAAATGCATAAACTCGAGGAAAAGAAATTCAAAGTGACTTAATTTTGCTGATGATTTTTAGTGTCAAAGCAAATCAGTTTTCACTGATGATTTTCAGTGTTAGAATGACTTAGTTTTTGTTAACGATTTTTAGTGTCATAATTATATAATTTTCATAGATGACCTTCATTAAAGTTGAGAACAAATGTCTTATTATTATATTATTACTATACAATTATACGAACACGAGAGATATTTGAATGAATGTGTGTGTGTATTGGTATATGTATTGAAATGGTCTAGTATATGTATGGAAATGGTCTTTGGCATCATCTAGATAAAAATATATTGAGTAATGGTCATTTTATGTATCAAGAGATGCAACTAGGATCGTATCTTTGACTAGGTGAGGACATATTGTAATCCCCTAGAAAATGAATGCATGAAATTAAGTAAACAAAGAAGAAAATTGTTAGTGAAATATAAAAATCTTTAACTCAAAGTATGAAGATACACATAAGTAAAAAAAAAAAGAGGTAAAGGCTACGGGTATGAAGATTTGATTAAGACCTAATGCGGGAAAGATAAAGGATAAGGGGACTTGATTGAAAAGGCATGAACAAAAAAGGGATAAAAAAAAGAGAGAAAACTTGTCAGCCCTAGGAAGAAATGAGGGGCTAACGACAAAAGGAAGAAAAGGGAGGAACCATTCTTCTTCTTAATACCATCCCTAAAAAAAAACAAGTTGAGAAAACACACCCAAATAGATCCATGTGAGAATATAAGGGGTTTGAGTGAAGGTTTAACACCAAAAACAAAACAAACAGCAAAAGGGAGATGAAGAGAGACCACAAGATTTGAGGGAGAAAGAACTTTGAGAGGTAAAAAAACGCAGCTAGGAGCAACCTAATGACTTAGGAAAGAAAGTGGCGGCAAGGCTTTCTAATTATGCAAGAAGATTATTCTAGAAACTTTAATTGTGTTTCCTAGTATTAGAAGGATCCTAAAAGGCGGCAAAAGAAAAGGATTAATGCCAACAATAACTTTCCTTCCAAAAGAAGAAGAAAAAACATAAGTTTGAGATCAGAATCCTACTAAGAATTGGAAACAACATGGGCGACTACCTTTCCTTTAGTTTCTAGGGTTAATGGGGTGCATGAAAGCTTATAAATAAGCCTTGAATCAGTTCTGTAATGTTTTCTTTACTTCTCTTCTTCTCACGGCAGAACAAGGATTTAATATTATGGGTTTTATTTTATTTTGTTAGCTACAACCCAAGGCTTATTTAGGCTTAATCAACACTTTATTTTTAGCTAGAATCCAAGACTTGTTTAGATCAGGTTAGAGGTTTTTAAGTTTAGGGTTATTAGGTTAATTTTGTAAGCGGGCCAAATCACTCCACTAAAGTAAATCCATTATGATTATATTTCATAAGTATTTAAACCATTGCAAAGCCAAAAGATAGGACTTTTTTTTATCTATAAGAATTCAGAATGTTTTTTTTTAAAAAAAAAAACTTATGTGAGAGTGATTCTTGCATTCTTCAGTTCTTGAACAAACTGAATTTGACTTATCAAAGATTAACTAGCTTCGTGACGTTATTCGACTTCATTCCAATAGTGGTGGTGTGATACGATCTGGGCAACAAAAATACAATCAAATTCGGATTCCGACATAAAATGCACAATTGTCCAGTTTCACGAAAACAATCATAATTCTCAATTCAACTGTTGGATTGAGTTGAAATTTTACATGGAGTCTCCTGACATGTTGTCCTACCTTGGGAAAAATTTTAGGTCAATCAGAGTTCGGAAAGGCATCACAATATTGGTCAACAGAGGATGTATGAATTTTGTTATTTACTTCCTTTTGACTTGTGGACTTCATATTTGGCTAGGATTCTTTTCCTACAAGGATGTGACAGCAGGTTTTGAGAACTTCCCAGTCTTGCAAGGACATTTAATGGGCAACAACATATTTAATGGACATGATCAAAGAGTTGATGTCTTCTCCCAAGTGTAGGAGTGTCGAAGTAATAAATAACCTGGCAAGACCGGGGTCGAACCATAGAGAGATTAACTGTATAAACTACAAATAAAGAAATAGATAATAACAGAAAAGGAGTTGAAGGGAGCTTTGAGATGTGATATTGATGTAAGAATTTAAACAAATATAAAACAAATGTCAAGGTTAGAGGATCCACTAATGGTATTTCAAATAAGTATAATATAAACTCTTTTTATTATTCAACTGGAAACCACACAAAAAGGAGGTTCCAATCGGATTATAATTTATTAACATGATTATATAAATTATCTTATTTGAGTAATGCCAATACTTGTAAATGTTGTTAGGTATTCATGGTGATAACTTATGTTAACAACAAATCAAGTTGCTTTCATAGCACAGGTGTCGGTTATACCATACAGTTGGGCTATGAAAGTGCCAAGTATTTATTGTACCATGGGTTGTTCAACACAAATCTAGATTAATCATTTAACAAGCAAGGTATTAAGAGTGACTAAGATAATAAATACAAAACATGTTAGTATCAAACATTAAAGTCCATGTTGAGTTTATACTATACTTATTCTTACATCATTAGTGTAACCTTTTCACTTTGACATAATAAACTTAGCTGAACATTATGAATAAGAGAAACATAGATAAACAAGATAAGAATATAATTAGATAAGTATAGTAAAGGAAATGAAAAGTATAAATAAGAGATTAAGGAAAATATAACATGGAATAAAACTTGAACATTACACAATACAAAGAAAGAGAGCAACAACAAGATCTTGATCTGAAAACCAAGATGCCTAAATGCATGGCAAATGCCTCTTTTTATAGGCTAAAATTCAGAACTATTGATTTGAGTGGAGGTTGCTCTCTTCATTTCATAATTACAAGATTGATGTTAGCTACTGCTGATTATTATATTTGGAGGGAAAGGAATGCTCGTGTTCATGGTGATGCTCCTCATACTAGTTCGATGATTTATAGAGATATTTCTTGTTGTATTGTTTCAAAAGTTAATCTTATTTGTAATATGGCTTCTTCGGTTGCTAATAGAAGGCTTCATCATATATTGCTTGGGGATTTTTTAATGATATTTTCAGTTCTTATTGATTTGAATGTTGGTTTTTAGATTTTGAGGGCATTTCCTATTAGTCATCCCCGGGGTACGTGATTAGTACTTAAAAGTGTATTTTTATTAAGGTTTTATATCATTATTTTACACTTGAAGTATCAACACCAAAAAGGTCATCTGGAGCATAGATCTACCAAATACGATGGGAGAATGGGTAGTTAAAAAATAACTGATCAACATCTTCCATATCACCTTCATATAAAAGACAATGGATGACATGAATAACATTATAGGACATAAGCTTATCCTGAGTAGAGAGGGCTTCATGAATAGCAATCCATAAGATAAATGAGAACCGGGTAATAGCACATTTATGCCAAAAGTTTCCACCACTCCACTCTATCCAGAACAGGACAAATAGAGTTTCCAAACACTATAAATATATAAAATACCCTTAGGAGCATCCTTCCAACACACAATGCCACACCTCCCATGGCATACTGCAAATCAGCTCAATCCACTCAGGGGATTTCTAAGGAGGCTAAATCCACTCCTTACCTGCAATAAGACAACTCAACCTCGCATCCCTCCCCAGGCCAGAATAAGTAATAATCTTATCCCTAAAAAACTCCACCAAGGGGGCCCAATTATTAAACCAAAGAGAAATAGAATGTCCATCTCCTATATGAAAGTAGATGAACTTTTGAACATCACAATGAAGTCCAAGGATCTTCCTCCAACTTTCAAACAATTTCCCGGGCAAGGAATCTCTTAAGTACTTCTACCTCGCAAGTAAGAAGATATCCATGATGACCAAATAGAGTTGGCTAGATTGCATATAGCCCATAAGTGTTTAACCATGGCTGCCCAATTTCACACCTCTAGATTTTTGACACCCAAATCCCCCTCCTTCTTAGGCAAATAAACTATATTCCAAACAACTTTTGCATTACCAGAAAGAAAGATCACAACCTTTAATAAAAAAAAATCTCAATAAAAAGGTGATTTTCACTATAACAGCCTTAGGAAAAATAAAGAGAAGTCCAATACACCTAAATAGAGAAAAGGATAGAATTGAGAAGTTGAAGTCTACCTGTATATGAAAGAGTGTGGTTCATCCAACTCTTAGCTATAGCCATGATTCGCTCCACAATGATCAAACAATCATAAAAGGAGAGCTTCGTAGTAATAAAAGGAACACTGAGATACCTAACTTGCAGTTTCCCTTCCCTATAGCCGAGAGCATCAAGGAGCTGAAATTTAGTATAAGGCTCAACACCACACAAGAACATACTACTCTTATCAAGATTAAGAGAAAAACCCAAAGCAACCCGAAATTGATCAAGGCAATTCCTAACCAAGTAAACCAAGCCCATCTCATCTCTACATAAGATCATCAAATCATCAGCGGAGCATAAATGAGTAATCTTCTCCCTCTCACAACGCTAATAAAACCTAAAATCATTATGTCTAGCCATTTGACCCATCCAACCTGAGAAGAATTCCATAGCAAGAACAAAAAAGTAGGGAGATAAAGGATGATGCAAACCTCGTGATCATGCAACCCATAATCAAGATTAAGATATGATCCTGAAAAGCCAAAATAGGTTTGATAGGAGAGTGACATAATGAGAACCTACCCCAAGTCACCAACACTATTGGAATGAGTAGAATGAGGTCACAAAGCCAGTTAATCTTCGATAAGTCAGATTCAGTTCGTTCAAGAACTGAAGAAAGCAAGAATCACTCATATGTTAAAACTGAAAAATTCAGAAGTAATATTCATTAGCAGCTGCCAATATTTTGGTTACATGAGTTTAAATAGCTTTTGAAAAATTAACCATAAAAGATCTACTCTTGTGGGCTGAACTAACCCACATACAAAACTGACTAAAAAACCCTAAACTGAAAAACCCATAACTTGATCCAAACAAGCCTTGGATCCTAGCTCAAAATAAAGTTTTAATGAAGCCCAAACATGAAAGAAAATAATAAAAATAGCTAATCTATTATTAAATAGCACCAGTCCTTCTTTCCTTGTGTAGCTAGGATGAATAAGGAATCCTTATAAGAAAAGGATTCTGGAACATTAATTTATTGTTGCCATTCTTGGAAATTATGTTTCAACTCATTAAAGATTCTTGTGCAACTAGAAAAATCCCAAAACAAGCTATCACATCCTTTTATAAAAAGGATCCTTGCCAAATAGGAAGTCCATAGGTTAAAAGGAAGTAAATAACAAAATTTGTACAGCCTATTTTGACCTATATTGTAAGTCCTTTCCGAACTTCGATTTACTTGAAAATTTACCCATACATAGAAAAATACCTCTAGAATCTTCTAGTAAAGTTTCAACTCAATCCAATAGTTGGATTTGAAGTTATGCTTAATAGCATAAATCTGGATGGTAGAAAATTTTATGCCAAAATCCGAATCTAACCTTACTTGGGTTGTATCACAAGGCTAGACCGTATCAAAGGATCTCCTTGTCTCAACCCATCTAGAACCAGGAAAGAAACTGTGAAGCTCTCCATTAATAGAAACCAAAAATCTAGTAATTGAAACACTTTCACAAATCCAATTAACCATGCAAGAAGGAAAACCAACTGTATGAAGAATAGACAATAAGAAATCCTACCTTACCGAATCATAAGCATTCTTTAGAACCACCTTTAAAAGGCACCTAGAAGGCCCCTCATTTCAATGATAATTATGAAGCTCTTGTGGGAGTAAAATATTGTCACTAATATTTTTTTCCCTCAATAGACATTGATTGAAAAGGCACAATTAAATCTAAAAGAACTCTATTGATTCTATTAACGATGATCTTGGCAATGCATTTGTAAATGGTATTACAACAAAGGATAGGCCTAAAGTCCTTAACAATGGATGAGTTAGAAACTTTAGGGATTAATGTTACAATTGTAGCATTTACTTGCTTGAGAAGCCGACCTGAAATGAAGAAAGAGTGGATAGCATTAATAGTGTCCGAGCCAACAATACTCCATGCTTTCTTAAAGAAACCCATGCTGAATCCATCCGGTCTATGAGCCTTATAATCTTTAAGAGAGAAAAGGACCTTTAGAATTTCATCATCACTAAAAGGACTTTCAAGGGACATACTTTGAGAGGGAGATAATCTCCGAGGAAGAGCCCTACTAAGAATAGATGAATCAAAGATTTAATCAGATCTACAAACCCCTAAAATCTTCTTAAAGTAACTCACAATAGTATCCTTAACCTCCTTAGCATCAGTAAAACACATCCCAGTTTCATCAATGTATAGAAAGGATTTTGTTGCAGCTATAATGACTTTTCACCTGGTTGAAGAAGAATTTTGAATTCTTATCCCTAAATTCAACAATTACAGCCTAGACTTTTGCCTAATAAAGCTATCATCAGCTTCAACAAGCTGCACATACCCCTTAACTAAAATAAGTGCAACTCTATGTATCTCTAAATCTAAAGGATTTCTTTGCATCAAACATTGAACCTCTTCCATCGCCCTCTTAGCCACTAACACCCTATCTGTAATCTTTGCAAAATACTTCTTATTAAAGTCTCTTAATACTTGTTTGACATATTTCAACTTATTGCACAAAATAAACATAGGAGTGCATGTGACCTCCTTACCCCAAGCCTTAGCAATCAAGGGAAGAAAAATAGGATGGTCAACCCAAAAGTTACCCTAAGCCTTAGCAATCAAAGAACTTGAATGAAACCTTCCTTTTAGGCAAACTCGCCATCTTCATTAACATAAGAGAGTGATCCGAGATACCTAAAGGAAGAAAGCAAGTTTCCAAACCTGAAAATACACAATTCCACTTGACATTAACTAGAACCCGAATAGGATTGTGACATTATCAATTAGTCCATGTAAACCTAGAACCCATGAATCTAAGATCTTCCAAACAAGACTAAATTATATCATTATTAAGATCATTTTATCACCACAACCATGATATAAACCAAACTCTTTTTATCAAAGGATCAAATAGCATTAAAGTCACCCAAAAGAATCCACAGAATAGTCTCTTAGGTAAATACTGCAGCTAACAATATCATCCCAAAAAGCCTTATATTTAGTCATATTATTTTCTCCATAGACAAAAGAAGCATTCGAAGAAATATTCGACACCAACATAGTAACACAAATATGAATAATCTGATCTGAACTACCCAAAAGATCAACCTTCAACAAATTAGGATCCCAACACACCCAAATATGACCACCACTAAAAACACTATCTTTATTCACCTCTCTAACCCGAGTTTCAACTAAGCCAAAAGGAGTCACTATATGCTTTTGTACAAGGCAATGAAATTCAATATGTTTTAAGAGATCATTCAAACCTCTAATATTCCAACATCCCAAAAACATAGAAAACAAAATAAAAGAATGGAGAAACCAAACACCGATATAAGATTACCTTGACTTGCCTCCTCGCACAGAGCCTAGCCTCTTATTCTTCTTATTAGAACCCCTAAATCCCTTTTTCTTCTCAAGAGAATCTTTCACTTTATTTTCTAGTTGGTTAGCCATTTTTGTTGCTGATCGAAAACAAAAGGAATTTGATGGGAAGGACTAGTCACAGTAGAAGATTTAGATTCACCATCAGAAGCATTTTCCCTAACATCTTATCATCTTCTGCTTCCATACACCCCTGATGATTGGCTAAAAGACCTTGGCAAGGTAAAACACTTATTGCTCATGCAATTTACTGGTTCAATGTTCCTTTATAGCGAAGTATCACATGTACTCCTTTAGACATTCCCCTTATCTCTCCACTTGGACAATTCATAACACAATCAATAATCGAATTCTCCTCTTCATTCAATACTTGTTTCCCTTCACCCAAACTAAAGCAACTAGGCACATTCTTTTTTATTATCCTTCTGCTTTCCAACCTCCTGCGATTGAAAAAATGTTTTTGCAAGTTATATGCTAAGGTAGTCCCATCACCACCCTTCTTCTTCTTCTTAGCATCTCCCATCATTGAAGCCTTATCATTTTTATTATTCAGACATGTTGCTAAGTTGTGGCCGAATAAATTGCATGAATTGCACCTGGATGAAAGTCGTTAATACTCGACTGAAATAGTAATTACCATTCCATTATGGCATTGTAGGTCAAATTCCTTAACCAACAACTTTGAAGCATCAATCTCAACACAAACTCTTGCATAAGATTGCGTTTACGTATTAGGGTCAGCATGTAAAGAAACCCTTAGAGCAATAGCAACATAACTCAGCACCTTGTTAGTCCAATATTCCAACGGAACATTATGAAGCTTAACCCAAAATGGAATTCTGAACAAATCATCTTTGCAGAATTGCATGTTTGGTTTCCAACATCTAAGTACTAAATTTCTATTGGCCATGTGCCATGGAACTCGGTCTAAGATGGCAACAATATGATCAACCAAGTTAAAGGTGAATTAACCACTAGGAATGGAAATTTCTGACCTACAAAGTGCCAATGAGGGAGGTAAAAAAGCAAATTATGGTTTGTTTGTAAAACATTACCAACTTTCATGTTTGAGCTTACCTCACCTCTAATAGCGTTTAAAAAGTTTAACTTGCAGCCATTGGATTGCTTGGTGTTAAGGTCCTTACTATTGGCACAATGGACATTAGGATTTAGAGGACTAACGGGTGGAGAGAACACACTTTTCAAATGATTTGTCCTATTCTCCAATACAAAATATGAACGTGACAATACTAGACAGTTGTAACAAGACAATAGATGTATTTCTTAATTTGGCTTTAAAGGAGGAGTGGACTAGTTTACTTTTTTTTTTGGTAAGTCGACAGATATATTAAAAGAAGAATATACAAAGATTATAAGGGGCATACCCCAGATTTACAATGTCCACGAAAACATAAAACAACAAATGGCTATAGGAAGCCACAAAGCAGACACCTCGACTTAACTAGACTTGTTAGGGATACCAATACAACCAGCTAAATATCAATTTAAGAGTCTATGTTATTGACCCTCCAAGCGCTTTGGATCCTTATTTTTTCATCTGTTGGGAGAGTGTTCCTCATCAAATCAAGCTTTTCACGAATGATACATTCTATTTGATCGAAGACCAAATTTGGAGTTCTAGACATTCCTGCAAATATCCTTGCATTCCGTTCTTGCCAGTATAATACACTGTAGCCGCGAAACCCAATTTACGAGAAAAATTGACGAAACTTTTACCATGCCACGTAACAGTTGCCCATCAAATCCATTCCTCCCACCCTTTTGTCATTCTTGGAATGTCGCATCTATCACAAACATGCCACCATATTGCTTTATTATAGGAGCATTCAAAGAACAGGTGGTTATGATCTTCATTGTTGCGGAGACAGAGTGAACATTGATTGGGACCATGTATACCAAACCGATGAAGTCTATCCTGAGTTGTGAGCTTTTGTTGGACAGCCACCCATAGAAGAAAGGAATGTCTTGGAACAGCATTCTTGAACCACACAATGTCATGCCATTCAACAACCTGATTATGAAATCTTAGTTGCTCCCAAGCTACTTTGACCGAGAATCTGTGATTTGCCCCATCTTAGGATTGGAAGGAATAGCTTCTATAATGGGGTTCCAGCCAATAGATTGAGTGGTAGGGATTCTCCATTCTAAGTTACTAATCAGCACATTCACCCTCGCGTTATTTCCCATACCTGAATCATAGATGAATCTTTCATCGTAAGAATTCGTGAGCGGGCTGTGAGGATGCCAAATTGTCAAACCATAGAGAAGTTGTCATGCCATCTCCTATGATGTACTGCATCTTTGGCCATGCTAATCATCTGAGCTTTAGGATCTTTCCCCAAGCCCAAGAGCAATTCTCTGGCGCCTTGATTGTCCAAAAATTCCTACCTCGCAACAGATTGGATCTAATCCAAGTAGACCAAATTGAGCCATCTGAGTCATTGCACAGGTTCCATATGTGTTTCAACAAAGCAATCTTGTTCCATTCTGTTATCCTTTTTATTCCTAGCCCCCCCTCCTTTTTTGGAAGACATACATGTTCCCAAGCCACTTTAGCCCCGGTAGTTCTCATATCTGAACCTGACCAAAGAAAAGATCTTATAATTTGCTCAACACTTTTTATTACTTGCCCAGGTAAGAGGAAGAGAGATGCCCAATAGACCTGGATGGAAAATAAAACTGAATTAATCAGTTGTACTCGTCCTGCATACGAGAGAGTTCTACAAGTCCAATGTCGAACTTTAGAGGTGAGTCGATCCACGAGGCTCTTACAATAGACAGCCTTCAGTTTGGATGAGATAAGGGGCACTCCCAAATATTTCATAGGAAGCTCCCCCTCTCTAAACCCAAGAATATTAATAATCTATTCTTTCTCAGCATCTAACAGACCGCTAAAGAAGATGTCACTTTTGTTTGGATTTGGATACAGACCTGATAGATCTTGAAACTCAGTGAGTACATTTTTTATCATACGAATTGAGTTTACATCCCCTTTGCTAAAAATCATCAAGTCCTCTGCAAAACAAAGATGATAAATTTTTTCCTTCTTGCATCTCTAGTGGAACTTAAAGTTTTGATCGGCACTCATCTTGCGGAACAGCCTCGAAAGGATTTCCATACATAGAACAAACAAATATGGAGATAGTGGGTCACCTTGTCTCAGCCCTCTCCCCCCTTGAAAGTAACCTGCAAGCTCACCATTGATGTTGATAGAGAATTGACATGATGTAACACAGACCATGATACAATCAATTACTGTTCGAGGAAATCCCATTTTTATTAACGTGGCATCAACGAACATAAGCCTTCATCAGATCTACCTTCATAGCACAACGAGCAGGTCTCGTAGATTTATGATAGCCTTTCATTAGTTCCTGAGACAATAGAATGTTGTCGCTAATTCTTCGTCCAAAGATAAAAGCTGTCTGATACGAACCTACTAAGGATGGCAAAACAGCTTTGATTCTACAAGCTAGAATCTTAGCGATGCATTTGTAAACTGTATTGCAGCAAGTTATAGGACGGAAATCTGTCAACCTCGTAGGATTAGCAACTTTAAGAACAAGGTAAATGGATGTAGCATTCATTTCCTTAAGCATTCTATGAGTCTAAAAGAAGGAGCTAACAGCGTTGATTACATCTTCCCCAACTATGTGCCACATTCTTTTGAAGAAACCTGCGTTGAAACCATCCGGACTAGGGGCTTTGTTGTTTTTTCAAACTAAACATAGCATGCTTAATCTCCTCCCTTGTTACATCTTGTGCTAGTACATGCTGCTGCGTTGAAGACAATTTCAAGTTAATTGCTGATTCTACCACTTCCTCATTCAAACCCCCGGGCATCTGTTTCACTCCTAACACACTTTAGAAGTATGCAATTACTTCTGATTTGACTGCCTTGTGTCCTTCTACAACCTCCCCATCCTCCCTTGTAACTGAGAGAAGCCTATTTCTATTATGTCTTCCATTTACTGATTTGTGAAAGAAGCTAGTATTCTGATCCCCCAACCTAAGCCATTGTATCCTAGCCTTCTGTTTGAAGAAACTCTCTTCAGCCCCGACGGTAGAAACATAGTTTTGAACAGCATCCCTTTCATGCGTGCACAAAGTTGTGTTCCCATGTGCTGTATGCATAGCCTGTTGAGCCTTATCCATTTCATCTTTTGCATCTTTGACTCTATCAGAAATGTTGGAGAAGGGAGTCATATTGAAAAGTTTCAATTCTTGCTTTAGCTTTCTAAGTTTGCAACACAGCTGATACATTGGACAGCCCCCTGAATTCTGATCCCATACTTTCTTCACCACGGGCATGAACTCTTCATGATCCATCCACATATCGAAGAATCTGAATGGTTTCTTTATGTTCTGATCATTTCTAGCAACTTTTACCACCATGGGAGAATGGACTGACGTACCAGATGGCAAAAATCTCGCTTCCGACAATGGAAAGGTCAGATTCCACTTCTCATTCACAAGCACTCTATCTAGTTTCCGCATAGTCAGATTCTCAGGACATTGGTTCGTCCAAGTATAATGCATACCAGAATACCGAAGATCATCCACTTTTGCTTCTCGTATACATGTTTCCAATCTGTCCATATGACCAGCCCACGTAGTAGACCCTCCTAACCTCTCTGACTGGTTGCGGATAACATTAAAGTCGCCCATAAGAATCCATGGGGTTGACTCCCATCCATCACTACGACTCACTATATCAGACCATAAAGCCTCACGTAAGGATGCACTATTGTCTCCGTAAATGATTGAAGCATTGAAACAAATATTGGTAGCTAATATCATGACAGAAACATGAATAGCCTGGTCTAACATTCCCAGGACATCCACCTTCACCACATCAGCATTCCAATAAACCCAAATATGACCACGACAAGAGAAATCATAATTATACAAGAAGGACCAATTACGCAGAAGAAGTTGCGAAACATTATCTTTATTCCTGTCTCTAACCCGAGTTTCAACCAAACCAAAAAAAGCCATCCTCTCTTGATGGATGAGCTGATGCAATTCTGAATGCTTTATGGGATCATTCAAATCTCTAACATTCCAACATCCAATAATCATAGGAAAATAGAGAGGAGTACCAAACAGCACCAAAATGATTACCTTGACTTGCCCCCCCGCGAGGAGCCAGATTTCTTATTCTTCTTTGAAGAGCCTGGAAAACCCGTTTTCTTTTTCTCTAGAGAGTCTCTAGCTTTACTAGCTAACTGATTAAAAGTTTCCCCGTCAGAGGAAGTCGGAGTTTGCGAACTTGTTGGGATCAGTGACAACGACTCCTTATCAACGTGTTCCCTACTTGTATCACCTCCCATAGCATCAACATTCACCTCATGACTAACAGGGTTTATGGTTGCACAAGCAATTGTATTACAGACGGCTAAACTTTGATCTAAAGAAGTACATGCAGCCCCTTCCTCCAGCACATCTGATGTCGCATTATCATTCGTATTACAATTAGAAATATGAGAAATATGTAAAGCAGACGTTGAACAACCAATCTCATTACAATTAAGCTCTTTAGATGCCAAACGACCATTCTCACCACTCGTAAAACCCTTATTTTCTTTACCAACTACCTGCCATTGAAACTGATTCTGCTTGTTATCTGCAGGTTTAGAGTTCACAGCTCCTACTTTCCTCTTACCCTCTACCCCCATTGTAAGATCATCAACTTTACTAGTAGCACATATCGATGTGGTCTGTCCAAAGACATTGCAATTATTGCACTTTGAAGGTATCCATTTGTAATCAGCTGAAATTGTTATGAATAACCCATTTGGACAGCGAAGGTCGTATTCCTTAACCAACGTCTTCGAAGCATCTATCTCAACGCAAAGTCATGCGTAGCTAAGCCTTTTACACAATAATGTAGTAAGGTCAGTATGAAGGGGAACCCCAATAGCACTCGCTACACAACTCAACCCTTTCACAGTCCAATTGATGCGAACCTCGTGATCACGTGGTCACGCAACCCACAATCAAGATTGAGATCTAATCCCGGAAAGCCGAAATAGGTCTGATAGGAGTGTGACACAATGGACACCTGCCCCAAGGCACCAACACTATTGGATTGAGTAGAATGACGCCACGAAGCCAGTTAATCTTCGATAAGTCAGATTCAGTTCGTTCAAGAACTGAAGAATGCAAGAATCACTCTCACACGTTAAAACT
>Ga0325411_1003558_pt1 | contig 17616 bp, 19 predicted proteins | sample PopdelMetagenome_13_FD_206181 | JGI IMG/M metagenome (GOLD analysis project Ga0325411, IMG submission 206181) | Populus deltoides microbial communities from Bellville, Georgia, United States - Xylem-PdIQD-R4 | ecosystem: Host-associated > Plants > Phyllosphere > Stem > Wood/Secondary xylem...
CAACTATTGAAATTGAGTATGAAGCTAGCAGGATGAATAGGTTTGTTAATTTTCTGAATTCACGAAGGTCATAAGGTTTTCATTTTTATTCTTCTTGGATACCTTTTGGTAGTCTGTTACACAGAAACACACATAGCCACTCCACTTTGTAAAGAGTTCCAAGAACCTTGAGAAAGAATGACCAAAAGGGTGCGTACAACTAAAAGGAAAGAACTTATTTAGCTAGATAAAATGGTGCGCTTTGACTATAATTGAAACAGTGCGCAAGGAGCTTATAACGACTATTTTAGTTTGAATTAAAGAATGAATTTCTTCTTCGTTATCTTCTTCAGCTGGTAGCAATTGCCCCCCTTTAAGTCCGACCTTGTCCTCAAGGTTGAATTGTGGAAACCTCAACTTCAATTCATCGATGTATTTCCAAGTTGTATTAGCAGGTGAGAGACCATCCCAATGAACTAAGACTTGAGTGATCGTCTAGGTCTTACGTCTTACCATTTACCTCTCTAATATGGTTCCTGGTTGCAAGTCAGGAGTTCGAGGAAATATAGGAGGAACGTCTTCCACTGTATGATTACCTATATGCCTTTTGAGCTGTGATACATAGAACACGGGGTGGATCAGTGTTGTAGGAGGCAAATTGATCTTGTAAACCACTCTTCCAACTTTGGCTACCACCCGGTAAGGCCCGTAATATTTTGCAGCTAGTTTTTGTGAGGATCTATGTGTAACTGATTGTTGTATGTAAGGTTGTACTTTGAGGTAGACGTAGTCTTTAACCTCGAAACTTTTGTCACTTCTTTTTTTGTTTGCCATCGTGGTCATCATGTTCTAAGCATCTTGGAGATGTGTCCTGACCCTTTTAATCACTTCTTTCTTAGTAGATAAAAACTCATCCTCATCCATTGAATTCATTGCTAAGTCCTTAGAGAAGTAGGGAATGTGTATGGGTGGAGGGCACTCATATAATACTTCATACGGTGTCATCTTGGTAGCAGAATGGTAGTTAGTGTTGTACCACTATTCGGCTAAGGGTAACCAATATGCCCACTGATTAGGGCAGTCCCCAGTCATACACTTCAGGTGGTGTTCTATGCACTTGTTGACAACCTTTGTCTGGTCGTTAGTTTGTGGGTGATATGCCGATGAGTAGTGTAGATTGACCCTTTAAATGCTGAACAATTCCTTTCAAAATCTACTCAAAACATCGGGTCCTTGTCACTAGTTATAGAAGTTGGTAGCCCATGCAATTTGTATACGTTGTTCATGAATAGTTTGGCCACCCCGAGAGCAAAGAAAGGATGACTTGGGGCTATGCAATGCGTGTATTTACTAAAGCAATCCACTATTACCATGATGACATCCTTCATTCCTAATTTGGGAAGGCCTTCTATAAAATTCATACTGATGTCAATGAATAGGGCAGATGGAATGGGTAATGGTTGTAAGAGTCCAGGACTATCCATATTTTCATGCTTGTTCCTCTGACAGGTGTTGCATTCCCTAATGTATTGTTTGATGTGTTTTTGCAGTCTTTTTCAATAGAACAGACCCTTCTACAGTTTTAGAGGTCATTGTCATTCCTAAATATCCACCCATAGCTGAGTTATGGAACATGGAAATGAGCTTGTTTCTCAACTCTGTGTTATTGCCTACTAGGGGTGATCATTTTCGGTTCGGTTCGGTTTTTATCAAAAAAAGTAACCAAACCAAATTTTTTTTTGAAAAAAAACCGAAACCAAACCGAAACCGGGTCAAACCGACCTGTTTCGGTGCGGTTCGGTTTTTAGGGCAAAAACCGGTTTGGCTCGGTTTTTCCGGTTTTGGCTCGATTTTTTTCAATTTGGCTCGATTTTGGCTCGGTTTTTCCGGTTTGGCTCGGTTTTGGCTCTGTTTGGCTCGGTTTTTTTTCGGTTTTTTGTCGGTTTCGGTTCGGTTCGGTTTTTTACGGTTTGTTGCTTATAAAACTGAAACCGAACTGAACCGGCCGGTTTTTTAAAAAATGTAATCGGTTTAATCGGTTTTTTCAATTATTTTTTTTCCGGTTTTCTCGGTTTAATCGGTTTTCCAATTTTTTTGCTCACCCCTATTGCCTACAATCACCTTTCCTTTTCTGTTGAGATGATCATTCACCCAGGTATAATGAGGATGAAAATTGGACGATAATTGTAAATCTTTAATAATAGCTTGGATAGTAGGATCTCCCTCATACGACTTCCTGATTTAACCCATTAAATTGGTTGAAATAGTAGAAATGGTTAGGGCATAGATTTCTTTACTGGGGATCTTGGAGAGGCATCAACTAGAATATTTTCCCTTCGTTATTTGTATTATATGTCATATTCATAACCTAAAATTTTGACCGGCTAAAGATGTTGCGCATGAGTTGTCATTTTCTGATGTAAAAGGTACTTTAGACTTGTATGATCAGTGCAAATCTTGAAGTGTTGTCTCTATAAATAGTGTTTCCATTTAGTAACAGTATGTAGGATGAACAATATTTCTCTCTCGTAGACTAACATTACTTATTGTTTTGGCCTCGAAAACTTGCTTATAAAAGCAATGTGATGTCCTTCTTGTATAAGGACTGCTCCTATCCCTGTCAATGACGCATATGTCTCCATTATAAATAGTTTGTTGAAGTCTGACAGAGTTAGGACTAAAGCACCGGTCATTAATTCTTTTAATTAATTGAATGCATTTGTGTCCTTCTTATTCCACCCCTTAATATCCTTCTTTAGTAGCTGAGTTAGTGGCTTATATAAGTTGCTATAACCCTTAATAAACTTTTTATAGTAAATTGTTAACCTAAGGAATCCTCTTAGTTGCTTCAATCCTTTAGGCAAGGGTCAGTCCATAATGGCTTGTATCTTGTGAGGATTAGTAGATACTCCTTGCTTTAAGATGATGTGGCCCAAATACTCTAGTTGCTTACTACAAAAGAAGCATTTACTAGCCTTTGCCGTTAACTAGTGTCCTCTTAACAATTCAAGGACAGTAGTTAGGTGCTTGTAATGGTTAACAATGGTCTGCCTATACACTAATATATCATCAAATAATACCAAGAAAAACTTCCTTAGATGCTCCATGAAAATTTCATTCATTAGACTCTGAAATATGGCTGAAGCATTGGTTAGCCCGAAAGGCATAACCAAAAATTCATAATTGTCACTATATGTTCTGAAAGTTGTCTTAAATTCTTCCCCTGGGGCCATTCAGATATGATGATAACCATATATGAGATCGATCTTGAAAAAAATAATAGCCTCTACTAATTCTTCTAGCAGCTCCTCAATTATGGGGATCTGGTACTTATCCTTAATAGTAAGCTTTTTCAAAGCTCTATAGTCTACACATAATCTTTATGTGGAGTAATTTTTCTTGACAAGCATCACTAGGAAGGCAAATGGGTTGTTACTAGTTCTGATGATTTTAGCCTCCAACATCTCCTTCACCATACCCTCTATAGTGTCTTTCTGTAGGCCTGAATATTTGTAGGGTCACATATTTACTATCTCACTACCTTTCATCAGAGGAATCATGTGATCATTGGTTCTAGGTGATGGATACTCTGCAAGTGGGCATCCTCACTACTTTGGAACTGAGGTAGAGTAGCAAAGGATTTAATGACAAAACCATCATCCTCCTCTACCATCTGTAGGCTATATAAATTATAACCACTAGAGAACTTAGTTGTTCTAGTTCAATGGTTTGTCATTTGGATGGATTCTCTTCCTTAAGTAGTACCCTTTACCCTTGCCAATTAAATGACATCCACAAGTGTTTGTAATTAATCAATATGTATCTTAACAAGGATAACCATTGTATATGCAACACCATCTTATAATTACTCTGCTCAATGATAAACACATCTGCCATGAAACTTATGCCCTGCATCTTCCACCCGAGTCCCTTGCATATGGACTTGCAAATCATCTTTTCACCATTAGTGATGCGAACCCTAGCGGAATTTAATAGAATTCGCGACCCCAAGATCAATCTAATCCAAGTTTGTTAAGATTTGAATGAGCTTATCACAATGAAAAACTTGCTCCAGGGCAACAAGACTATAAACCAACTCGGTCACAATGCCTACACCTGGAGACGAGCAAAGGAAGTATAAATTCACAACAAAGAATGGTCAATTATTTGAAAAGTTGAAAGTTCAATTAAGAACCAAGATTGAGCAACCAAAAGTCAGCTACAATGCTGAAAATTATAATTAAAAATCTGCCCTAAAATTATTCCTAAAGAGTATTTAAACTCCAAGCCAAAACCTTAGTTTTCCTAATAGGTCTCATATAAGCCCAATTTAAATAATAATCAACCCAAACTAAAACTAGCCCAAACTAATTAAAATAAACAAGTCTAAGACCCAAATAAAATGTCTCATCTCAAAATAAATAAAGTTTGATAGCCCAACTAATTAAATAAGACAAGTTCGTTGTTTTCATATTTTGTCTTAATGAATTAGAAAGCGTGCTATATGCCGTTGGAAAGGTATGAAAGTCTAGTTTCCAAATCAACTAGAATCATATCAAAATTCTATGTATAGCTTCAGTTATGACCCAAAGAGTAACAAAAGGTCAAATTGTTCGAATCTAGTCTTCTTCTCCCAATCCTTGTGTAATGGTCTTGGTTCCACCAACAAGCCCTTCTTGAACATGAATTAGATTAATCAAGGCTTGCTCTTTATTATTACAAATCCTCTTGAAGTCCATCTTAGCCCATGTATCTTGAAGAAGTCCATTGAAAGCTTCTTTGAATTTCTTTGAACTTCTTTGCCCTAAGCCTAGTAACTGGACCAACTGGAACCTCCAATGGATCTTTTGATGGTTGGATCACATCAATTTGCTGTTTACACAATTATTGGCTTAATAGTAGTTAACTGAAACTAGAGTTTAAGGGCTACAACAGAATTGAGGAAGTTACGGGTGCTCTCTGAATCAATCAAAATGCATACTCTTGTTCAACCACCTTTCCATTTACTTTCATGGTATTGAGTCCCATTGTGCCTTCCAATGTATCCAGTGAGATGTGTGGTGTAAATTCCCTCGCATTGAATCCCTCTTCAGAAGCCTCTTCCTCTACGAATCCTTAATCCCCTTCTACTACACTTAGAGAATACAACCTTTTATTTCGACACCTGTGTCTAAGGATGAACTTTTCATCACATAAAAAAACACAGCCCTTCCAGCCTTATTTCTTCAAACTCTTGTTTTTTTGATAGATTTTATGTGTTTAACAGGCGTTTTATGAATGTTATTGGAAGGGGTATTGTTCTCGTAGGCAGGATTTGGTTTTATTATGGTAGTGTGAGGGATCATGAGTTTTTTATGGGATTTAGTGGAGGGGAGTGGGTATTCTAGTAAGGTTACGTGGAGCTGGAAGTAAAAGATCTTCTGGTGAAGTTGAGAGATTTCTTATAGGAAAAAGTGTTGGCTTGTAACCTGGCTAGATTATAAGCATGTTTAAAGGTTTTGGGTCTGAACATTTTCACTCTGTTTTTGATTTCTAAATCTAGACCTCCTAAAAAGATAACCAAAGATTGTTTTTCACTAATCTTTGCCTTATTCCACAGGATATCAAAGTCCTGAATGTATTCCTCTAGGTCCCCAAGTTGTTTTAATTCCATCAACTCTTTAAGTAGATTATATTGCCCTCCAAACCTGTAACAAATAGCTTCCACATATTCTTCCCAAGTCGCCCTTTGGTTTCTTAAGCTCCTTAGAAAATTTTGATGCTAGTAAATAGTGATACCATCTAAATAATAGGATGCTATATGTAGTTTTTTAGAGTCAATAATGTCTTCAATCTCAAAATATTACGTGCACTTTTATAGCCACTGTGCATATCTTCTCCATTGAATGTTAGAAAAAAGTGTTTGGGTTTATGTACCTTATAGGATAATATTCTTTCTTGATCTGATCTGATCAAACTGACCTAGGAGTAGAGAACCTAAAATGAGTTTGGTTGGGTTCGGCTTGATCTGATCAAACTAACCTAGGAGCAAAGAATCAAGCCCAAAAATGGGTTTGGTTTGGGTTTGGGTTTGGTTTGACTATGGTCAAATCAACCCAACACTATTCAAACTAAGCCTCAATTTAGACTTGGTTTGATCATGGTCAAACTAATCCAATATTATTTGAACCAGGCCTAAAAATAGTCTCAGTTTGGGTTTGTTTTGACATGGTCAAATCAACTTAATACTATTTGAATTGAGCAAAAAAAAGGGCTTTATTTGACCTGGTTAAACCAAATCTAAGAGGAGATCTTGGATTCAACTTGACCTAGTCAAACATAACCCAAATTAGGCTTGATTCAACCATGGTCAAGCCGACCCAATGGTATTTGAATTGACCCTAAAAATAGGCTTGGTTCTTCTTTGTTTGACCTGGTTAAACCAAGCTAACATATTTTGCACAAATTCATATCATAATTTGCCTCTCGATTAATTTTTTAACATTTTAATGAAAAATTGACTTGTGAAAAGTAATGTGAGAACCATACATTATAAAGTAAAGCATGCCAAACAAAATGATGCTTGACATGTGATCCTGCAAAATTATTGTTGGTAGATGTTACACAATCCATATGAGGTGGAGCTAAGTCTAGTCACAAGTGAAGTGGAGAGATAACAACATGAGACAATGCCAAGTGATTTGTTAGATGTGAACATTGTTTTCCTTATGTGAATAGTTTGAATACACTATAAATACCTGTTTTTTTTGCACAATATATAAATTACCAATTTTAAAAATCTTCCTAACCTATTTACTTCTTTATTGAGGGTGATTTCTTCTCATGTAAGGAAGATTTTTTCTCTCTCGTTATTTTTTTTTATTTTAAAAATGTCAAAGAAGGTTACTCGTTAGTTTAAATGAAACTTTGGCAATAGAGATCAAGCCAGTGAAAGTGGTGGATCCAATCCATCTATTCTTGAGGTGGTGGGAGGAATCCTTTTTCTAGGTCTATCAATTTATATCATTCTCACCAATTATCCATATGCTAGTACAGTTGACCTTAAATAAATTATTAAGATAAATATAAGAATTCCAACCCGTTCTAAGGTTACGGTGCCTCTTTCTAATGATAAAATAAACAGAGTACATGTTGCTCCTAATAAGGAGTTAGAGATAACTTCTCCTTTATATATGTTTAAATTTATGTATTCATTGCCTTTGTGTGGTTTTGGGAAATAGGTTTTTGAATATTATAATTTATGTGTAAGTTAGTTACATCATAATGGCTAGATGTTATTGGTAGCCTTTGATAAGGATGTAACACTTAGGGGTCAAGTTTTTATTATAAGATTGTTTAGGTTTTGTTTTCCCTTATCATATTCCTCTAAGAGTAAGAAATATATGGCTTGGTTTTATACCTTTTTTACGAGAAGGAACCAACATTCTTTAAATGATATGTTTAAAGTTAAATCACTTTCAATTAAAAAAATAGAGATATGAGTGGGCAGAGGTTAGTTATAAGGGGTCGACAATCTCTCTAAGCAATATATATGGGTGTTCCTCAGTTTGGAATGTAGCTAGTGGAAATGACATAACTTCTCATCTAAGTCCTTGTGAGATGAATGTACTTAAAAATTTTTTTAGTAACCATCAATATCATATCTATCAGTTAGCTGAAGGATTATCTTTGACAAAAAGTTTATATGGTATGAATACTAACCATTTCTTGTATTTTCAAATTGTTCCAATCTTATGCTTATGTATTTTGTGTAATATTGTAAGTGGTACAAGAAACTCATAGAGAGCCCAAAAATATTCTTCCCCTTCAGGCTATTCTACATCAACAGGGGATGAGGAAGCGTCAAATGAGAAAGAACAGGAGAAAGAGAAGGATACCCAAAAGGAGGTTGAAGATTCTGAAAAGAAGGTTGAAATGGACATCGAGCCTTCTAGATTAAATAAGAGGAAGAATCCTATAATGGATTCAATAGTGATTAGATATGCTTTTCACAAGAGAAGTAGAAAGAGTATTGATTCCAATTCATCTTCTCTAAGTTCTTTTCTTAATCATGAACTGTGAGTACAAGCAAGTCATGTTCCAATTTTTAGTGATGTTGATTTACCTGATTCAGGACAAAGCAATACCATTATTGATATTAGTTCTGGTTTTATGGTGTTTACTAGTGGTAGCTTTGGATTTATATCCTTTTCTCCAACTAAGGTAGGGAACCGACCTATTCTTCCATTGAATCTTGACAGTACAGGGAGGGCAGCTAATAGTGTTTTATTTAGATAAGCCTTGCCAGCTTTGGATCAATAGGACATATCAATACACTATTTTGCTAGGATGTCTCGATTTTCACGAGACATAGAGCAAATTTGAGATTGTGGTTTATCCACTCATATCAGCTCCCAACTAAGAAGTGCTTTTTAAAATTTCCAGGCGTCATCATCTATTATGAAGAGACAAGAGGAAAGAGAAATCAAATATATAACTTGTTAGCCAGCCCTCAGGGTGAGATCAATGTGCTGAAGGTTAGTTAGTAAAAAGACACATAAGAAATCAAAAGTTTAAAAACCTCTTACAACCTTGCATTTCAAGAAAGAGATCAATTTAATATGATCTTAAATCCATTTATGTATAAGTTATAGAGTATAGAGGAGTGGTGGTGGAGTGTAAGAGCAAGATTGTTGAATCAGAGAAGGTTGTTGAAGATAAACATAATTTACTGCTTGATATCAAACAGAGTTTTGATAAGACTCGAGCTGAATGTGAACACTGAATGTCTGAAAACTTAAGCATCTGAATTCCCTTGGGAAAAATATTAAAGCCTTTTCAACTGTTTATCTTAGATCACCAGGGTATAATAACTTATTCAGAGATTAACTGATTAATGAAATGAAGAATCTTTATTTTTAAAACAAGGCTAAGAACCTTATTGTTGATTTCTCCCATATATTTATGGAGGTCTAAGATTTTGACACTCAACATCCTCATAAGGCTTAAGTTGATTCTCAAGGTCACTATCTTTTTTAATCTCCTCCAATTGATGTGGATAAGTAGAAGACCCCAAGAATTTTTTTATGATATTTTTTATTAATAAAAAAAAAACTTATCGACTTTTAACATGCTTATAGTATTAAGAGAGGTAATAAATAATCAAGATCAATCATTAAACCAAAGCTAAAACTTAGGTCTACCAAACCGAGGAGAATAACAATCATTGAGATAAATTAACTTGGAGAACATTTCAATTAATCAAGCCAAGAATAGACTCAATTAGGTTTGGAAAAATCCAAATTAAAAAAGTATAGAGAAAATGTAAATAGGTGATAACTTGGAGAAAATAACTTGGATTCGATTAGCCAAGGCAAATCAAGCCTATTTTGTGAAAAACTGCTAAATTATAATATGAGTAAAATAAATAAAGTACCGAATAGATTAAATAAAAGGATTTCAAGTATTGTAATTGGATACAAAAGAATAAAATATAAGATGTTATGGTGTGAATTAAGTAAAAAGAAGAGTTGAGTGACAAAAATAAAAATAAGAAGAAATGAGGGCCAATGTGTAAATAGGTAAAAGTTAGACTATAAATGCTCCATTTTTTTCTCTTTTGGCCGTGAGCTTGAAACAAAGAGAGGAGGGAAGAATTGTGTGATTTTTCTACTTAAATTCTCATTGATTTCGCTAATTAAAGTGAGTAATTAGAGTGATTAACTTAATTAAACATCAAGAGGGGGTGATTTTAAGGTGGTGAATGCATTGGAGGAAGGATTTCAAGCTAGGGTTTGAAGAGGGAGAAGAAGAAAACTTGATTTTCCTGCATTCTTTTCTTAAATCCTTATCAAAGTGAGGTAAATAACATGCTCCAAATGATTAATTCCTTTAATTTTATGTTTGATGAAGGATTATACAAAATTATGATTATGTAAAGTTGTGGATTTATGTTCTAATTTATAGGAATAATGCAAATTATGTTTGAACCATGTTAGAAAGCATGAATTATGATTGGGTAAGTGTTTAATTTTAAATAAAAGAAACAAAAATTATTTTCCCCATTTTAATTGAATATTTGGCCAAAAGAGGAATAATTTAGGGGATTTGAGGTTTAATACAATTGTTTGGAAAATATGGAAAGATAAAGGTTTATAAGTGTTATTATATAAATAGAGTAAAGAATTTTTTAAAGAGAAAAGAAAAATCTTCACTTCCTTCCCTAGGTTATTTTCGGCTAAATGGAGAAGAAAAATTAGAGAATGGAGTTCTAATAATATTATTAAGGAATCTTGCCAAATTGAAGATAATTGATGTTGATAGGTTAAATTGAATAGAGACTTTTGTGAAAAAAATAAGTAAATGTTTCAAAAAAAAAGGGGGGTTTATCCTCTTTGAATTAAAAGCCAATTAAGCTTAATTAAGGGTGTTGGATTTAATCAAAGAATATGTAATGGGTATTAGAATTTTACCAGTTCGAATGAATGAATAATGACAAAGTAATTTTTGTTGGTACAGAGGAGGCCGCAAGACTTAATCAGCAACAAGGGACCTCTTCACGCGCACAGACACCAGGTAGGTGTTCAAGACCTTGGAGCAATTAATTAGTTTATATTTTTTTTATTGTAGAAGGAATTTTATAGATTGTAAATTCTAGTGTTGGTTATTAGAAATAATGTCATGTTGAATGGGCAAACCTTGAAGATTATTTCTTGGTTACTGCAAATAATTCCCTAGTGAATGGGCAAGCATTGAAAATTATTTCCTAGTTACTGTAAATAATGCCATATTGAATGGGCAAGCCTTGAAGATTATTTCCTGATTATTGGAATTTATGCCTAGTTGAATGGCCATGTTAAGAAAATTAATTTACAAATTAATGGGATAATCACTCGATGTAAAATAGATTAATTATAAAACTTTGAAGTTAAATATGTTGGTTTGTTTGAGACACTCTTGATATTTTTATTTTAGTAGATTTATTTCTATGTCTAGAAGAGAATTTATGAAATTAGAAATTTTAAAAAGAAAATAAGACAATTTATTCGATGATATGAAAGTCACTTTAATGTATATGAATAGTTAGTCCTTAATCAATTACTTATTTAAATGTGCAATTTTTTAATCATGTTTAATGCGATTATGTTTTTAGATACATCTCACTCTCGATCTGGAAAGTAGATGCTTGGATAAATAATTTTGTTATGTGATTAATGTAATTGAAAGAACTAATATTTTGTTGTAATAACTAGAGAATGGTTTGAGGAGAGACAAGGAGAGGATCCATTAGAGGATACTGCTTCTCATATGCCCCTAGAGCCTCAGCAGTCAAGACTGGGAGAGTCGACTGGACTCATTTGTGACATCGACTTGAGGCAAATTGAGGGGTTACAACTCGAGGGTTCAGACCAGTAGAGACAGGAAGTCGTGCCTCCAGCTATGGCTCCAGATACGACTCCAGCACCTGCAGCAGTTCCTACACTACATACCGACCTTTTGTTCATAGCTCAGATAGTGAGAGCAGTGATTGAGGCAATGTCTGGTGCCTCAGCCCCGACAATCCCAATAGCTTCGGCAGTACAAACAGCTTCAGCGTCTACGACAAAAGCTGATAACATGGTCACATTAGTGCGAATTGTAAAAAGCATGAGAGAACTTGGGTGCGGGCCTTTTTTAGGTGAACCAGACGCCGAGATAGCAGGAAGATGGCTTCGTATAATTGAGGATACTCTGGATCAAATGCAGGTAATAGAGGGCTTGCGAGTGAACTGTGCCGCTCATTTGCTTTCTGATAGGGCATGATCTTGGTGGGATACAGTGAGATCGAGGAGACCCACAGGATCCTGGACTTGGTTTGAGTTTAAAATGCAGTTTGAACATCAGTTTTACTTCTTCTATCATCGGAAAATTAAGGAACATGAGTTTCTAGCCTTGAGGTAAGGAGACATGTCTGTACTTGATTATGAGATGAGGTTTATTGACCTCTCCATGTTTGCCTCGCATTATGTCACTGGTGAGCAGTATAGGGTGGAAATGTTGAAGGATAGCTTGCAGTAAGAGTTGAGACAAGGGTTGATTGCAATTAAGTTTAAGACCACTAGAGATCTTGTTGAAGCAGCAGAGGTCCTAGAAGCTTGTATGAAAAAGGGCCAATATGGTCTAGGTAAACGAAATGATATAGAGTACACCCATAACATACCTCTTTTCTAAAAAAAAGGGGAAAGGACAATACAACCAGTTTAAAAAGGTGGGAGGTACATCAGTTGCATTAGTTCAGACTACTGAGGTGGGGTCGACAAGAGGACAACCAAACCTCAAGGGTAATTTTTCTAGATGGGTGTTAGAGTAGAGAACGATCACTTATCCTTTATGTGTTCAATGTGGGCAAAGGCATCAAGGGGACTGTTCTGCAACACCAAGGTGGTGTTATATATGCTGAGGGGAACACATATGGAGGGACTGCTCGCACTTAAATCGAGGCTATTATTATTGCGGGGGTCAAGGGCACTTTTAAAGAAATTGTCTCCATAGGACTGAAATCACCTAAAATGAGCAGCAAGCTTAGAGTCAGCAGCAGTCCACTACTGTGAATAGACAAGCCAGGCAGGTTTTGTCAGGGGCCAGCGATAGTAGAAGCCGAAATCATGCTTAGGGTGACAGAATACCGAGGGGGGGCGAACCCAAGGTAGAGTATACTACATGACCCAAGACGAGACCAGGGCCGCTTCTGACGTAGTGACATGTACATTGCAGTTAAATTCTCTGTCTGTTCATGTATTGTTAGATTTGGGTGCCGCACACTCATTTGTTGTAAATAAACTTGTGGGGGGGGATTAGGGAGAAATCCTTGTAGAATAGAAAATGAGTTTATTATAAGCACTCCATTAAGTGAAATTGTGAATGATCAGTTGATCATATGTATAAGGGGGTCTAGATTAATATAGGTGGTTGTGAGTAAAAAGTAGATTTATTATCACTAGAATTACATGATTTTGATGTCATCTTGGGAATGGACTGGCTAAGTATGAATAAAGCTCAAATGGACTATTTCACAAAAACAGTAACTCTTCAAGGGTCCGATGGTAAAAAGATAGTGTTTAGGGGGGAGAAATGTCATCCCAATCTGTATTATCTCAGCTATGGCCACTAGGAAAATGATAAACAAGGATGTGAGGCTTACCTTACCTATTCTTAGAGACCAAAATGAGAGATATTCAAGTGTCAAATGTTCCAATAGTAAGGGATTTTCATGATGTATTTCCGGATGAACTGCCAGGAATCCCCCTGGAGAGAGAAGTGGAGGTCACTATTGATGTATTGCCTGGTACGTCTCTGATAACTCAATCACCATGTAGGATGGCGTCAGCCGAGTTGGCCGAACTGAAGATCTAACTATAGGAATTACTAAATAAAAGGTTTATTCGTCCGAGTAATTCACCCTGGGAGCTCCTATGCTATTTGTGAAGAAAAAGGATAGGACCCTTAAGCTTTGTATAGATTATGGGCAGTTGAACAGAGTAACAATAAAGAACAAATATCCGCTCGCGCGGATAGATGATTTGTTTGATCAGCTAAAAGGGGCAAAACTGTTTTCAAAAATAGATCTGAGGTCGGGATACTATTAGTTGAGGATTAAGGAACTAGATGTAGCAAAAACCACATTCAAAACTCAGTATGGACATTACAAGTTCTTAGTAATGTTGTTTAGGCTAACAAATACACCGGCTGTGTTCATGGATTTGATGAACAGGGTCTTCCAACCATACTTAGAGAAGTTTGTGGTGGTATTTTTAGACGACATCTTAGTTTATTCAAAGTCATATTTAGAGCATGAACAACATCTGAGGCAAGTATTGATGACCTTAAAAGAGCATCGACTATATGCCAAACTTAGCAAGTGTGAATTCTGGCTGAAGGAAATGATTTTTCTAGGACATATTATATCGACTGAAGGAATATCGATGGATCCTAGAAAAGTTGAAGCAGTATTGAAATGGGAAAGACCTACCAATAACACTTAAATTCATAGTTTTCTTGGATTAACAAGGTACTATCAAAGATTTATCGATGGGTTTTCTACCATAGCTATTCCCATGACTCAGTTGATTAAAAAAGAGACAAAGTGGGAGTGGACTCAGGAATGCGAAGAAAGCTTCCAAGAACTGAAAAAAAAACCCACCACTGCACCAGTGTTACCACTCCTATCAGGAACCAAAGGATTAACGGTCTATAGTGATGCATCGAAGAAGGGACTAGGGTGTGTATTAATACAACATGGTAAAGTAAATGCGTATGCCTCAAGACAGTTAAAGGCTCACGAGATCAATTACCTGGTGTATGATTTAGAATTAGCCACTATGGTGTTTGCCTTAAGAGTATGGAGGCACTATTTATATGGGTCTCGGGTTCAGATATTCACGGATCATAAGAGTTTGAGTTATCTAATGACGCAGAAGGAATTGAATATGTGGCAAAGAAGCTGGGTGGAATTGATAAAGGATTATGATTGTGTAATTGATTATCATCTAGGGAGAGCAAATGTAGTCGCAGATGCTCTTAGTAGCAAGGTTAAAATAGTGGATGCTCAGTGGGAGGATTGAGATGAAAAAGAATTGCTAGAATTAAGAAAGATTGATGCCCAAGTAGAGGAGGGACGAGATGAGTCATTAGTGGCCCAATTAAGAGTAAGGTTAACACTTCGGGACATGGTACTAGAAGCTCAGCAAGAAGATCTAAAAGTTTGTAAGATAAGAGAAAAGGTGAGGTTAGGAATCGAGATGTCGTTCCAAATTCAAAAGGATGGAATGGTAGTCCTTGGAAGACGAATGTACTTACCAGATGATCAAACGCTGAAAATGGAAATTTTACATGAGGCCCACAAGTCTAGACTTGCAACACACCCTGGAAGTACTAAAATGTACCGGGATTTAAAAGATTTTTATTGGTGGCCGAACATGAAGAAAGAAGTGGCTAAATATGTGGCAAAGTGTGGGATTTGCCAACAAGTAAAGGTGGAACACCAAAAACCAGCTAGGTTTTTACAACCATTATTGATACCTGAGTGGAAGTGGGAAAATATCACGATGGACTTTGTATCTGGATTACCGAGAGGAAAAAAAGGAAGCAATGCTATTTGGGTCATTGTGGACCGATTGACTAAATCTGCACTCTTTTTGGCAATGAAAATGACAGACTCAGTGGAGAAATTAGCAAAATTATATGTGAATGAAGTTGTAAGGTTACACGGCGTGCCAGTGTCAATAGTTTCAGATCGAGATCCAAGGTTTACCTCTCGATTATGGCCAAGTGTTTAACAGGCTCTTGGAACGAAGTTGAGTTTAAGCACAACTTTTCATCCTTAGAATAATGGTCAATTTGAGAGGACTATTCAAATATTAGAGGATTTACTAAGAGCCTGTATATTGGAGTTCAGAGGAAATTGGGAAGATCATCTACCATTAGTAGAATTCACTTACAACAACAACTACCAGGCTACAATAGGAATGGCTCCCTATGAAGCCGAACGCCAATATGCTGGGAAGAAGTAGGGGATAGACAACTAATTGGACTAAAGCTAGTACAGATTACCTCTGAAAAGATGAAGATCATAAGGAATAGAATGAAAGCGGTCCAGGATAGGCAGAAGAGTTATGCGGATAATATGAGAAGACCCAGGAGTTTGAAATTGGTGATTTGAAAGTCACCCCGTGGAAACAGGTGTTAAGATTCGGCTTGAAAAGGAAATTGGCGCCGAGGTACGTTGGGCCTTTTGAGGTCACCAAAAGGATTAGGCATGTGGCTTACAAATTGGCTCCACCTCCACATCTGGCCAAAATCCATGATGTGTTTTATGTCTCTCTGTTAAGAAAAGCTGAAGTGGATCCATCTCGGGTCTTGCCTTAAATTCCATTGGAAATTGATGAGAATTTAACATTGGAAATAAAGCCAATGAAAGTCTTATTGATTATAGTGTGAAGGAATTGAAAAATAAAAAGATCCCAATTATCAAGATATTGTGGAGGAATTCCTAAATCGAGGAGGTGACTTGGGAAAGAGAATCTCAAATGAGACAAAAACACCCCAAATTATTTCTAGATTCAAGTACGAGGTTCAATTTTGAGGACAAAATTTCTTTTTAGGGGAGGAGAATGTGAAAATCCGCTAAATTATAATCTAAGTAAAATAAATAAAGTACCGAATAGATTAAATAAAAGGATTTCAAGTATTTTAATTGGATACAATAGAATAAAATATAAGATGTTATGGTGTGAATTAAGTAAAAAGAAGAGTAGAGTGACAAAAATAGAACTGAGAAGAAATGAGGGTCAATGTGTAAATAGGTAAAAATTAGACTATAAATGCTCCATTTTTTCTCTTTTAGCCGTGAGCTTGAAACAAAGAAAGGGGAAAGAATTGTGTGATTTTTCTATTTAAATTCTCATTGATTTCACTAATTAAAGTGATTAATTAGAGTGATTAACTTAATTAAACATCAAGAGAGGGTGATTTTAAGGTGATGAGTGCATTCGAGGAAGGATTTCAAGCTAGGGTTTGAAGAGGGAGAAGAAAAAAACTTGATTTTTCTTACATTCTTTTCTTAAATCCTTATCAAAGTGAGGTAAATAACATGCTCCAAATGATTAATTCCTTTAATTTTATGTTTGATGAAGGATTATACAAAATTATGATTATGTGAAGTTGTGGATTTATGTTCTAATTTATAGGAATAATGCAAATTATGTTTGAACCATGTTAGAAAGCATGAATTATGATTGGGTAAGTTTTTAATTTTAAATAAAAGAAACAAAAATTATTTTCCCCCATTTTAATTGAATATTTGGCCAAAAAAGGAATAATTTAGGGGATTTGAGGTTTAATACAATTGTTTGAAAAATATGAGAAGATAAAGGTTTATAAGTGTTATTATATGAAAGGAGAAAACATTTTTCAATGAGAAAAGAAAAATCTTCACTTCCTTCCCTAGGTTATTTTCGGCTAAATGGAGAAGAAAAATTAAAGAATGGAGTTCTAATAATATTATTGAGGAATCTTGTCAGATTGAAGACAATTGATGTTGATAGGTTAAATTGAATAGGGAATTTTGTAAAAAAAATAAGTAAATGTTTCAAAAAGGGATGGTTTTATCCTCCTTGAATTAAAAGTCAATTAAACTTAATTAAATGTGTTGGATTTAATCAAAGAATATGTAATAGGTATTAGAATTTTACCGGTTCAAATAAATGAACTATGACAAAGTAATTTTTGTTGGTAGAGAGGAAGCCGCAAACCTAATCAGCAACAAGGAACCTCTTCACATGCACATACACCAGGTAGATATTCGACACCTTGGAGCAATTAATTAGTTTATATTTTTTTTTATTGTAGAAGGAATTTTATAGATTGTAAATTCTAATATTGATTACTAGAAATAATGCCATGTTGAAGGGACAAGTTTTAAAGATTATTTCCTGGTTACTAGAAATAATATCCTGGTAAATGAACAAACTTTAAAGATTAATTTCTAATTACTGGAAATAATATCATATTAAATGAGAAAGTCTTTGAAAATTATTTCCAGAATAACGCAGTGCACAAGCTAAAGATAGTTGTGAAAAATCCTCTCCTTGGAAATCTTGTCTTGAAAACAGATTTTGATTT
>Ga0325411_1003559_pt1 | contig 17616 bp, 7 predicted proteins | sample PopdelMetagenome_13_FD_206181 | JGI IMG/M metagenome (GOLD analysis project Ga0325411, IMG submission 206181) | Populus deltoides microbial communities from Bellville, Georgia, United States - Xylem-PdIQD-R4 | ecosystem: Host-associated > Plants > Phyllosphere > Stem > Wood/Secondary xylem...
AATTTCATCCCTTAGAATTTAATTTTTATATTAAGTTTGATCCTCATTTTTATAATTGTTATTTACTTTTCTCTTATCATTTTTTAATTGAAATTTTTTATCTATCAAATTTGGTCTTCATTCTTTTGATTGTTACTTATTTTATTTGAAATAATTTATGAAAAGTTAATTATTGTTATTTTAATTTCTTCATCTTTCAATTTTTTTATTTTTTAAATTTAATCTCTATTATTTTAATTATTATTTATTTTATTTGAGATAATTTATGAAATTATATTTTTTTCAATTTCATTCTCATTCAGCCTTTTAATTTGTAAGATTTGTTCTTCGTTATTTTAATAAACTTGAAAAAAATAAAAACATTAATAAGTTATTTTCCAGCTCATTTTTCATGACATAATCTAATACTGCAAAGTGTTTTTTAATTTATTTTTCATTACATTACTAAACATAAAAAAATAATTTATTTTTCTAAAATTTATTTTTCAGTAAACAAAAAGGCTAACATGTCAAACAAAAAATTTCCTGATTTCAAGAAAAAATGTTGGGACTAGCAGGCCGTACAAACTGTGTTGAAGAAGAATCTAAACCATGGACCGATCAAATTTATATAATTAATCTATGATTGTCAGCAACATATACTGTAGTCTTCGACTTTAATTACATATTTTCTGACAAGATCTCATGACACGGCACAAAAACCTGCCGGTTTCGAGGGACCAAAATGTGGAAGCAGTAATCATCTCATCCCTGCAAATTAATCGAGGCATGCTGACTAATTGAAACATAAATGGCATCGTTTTCAGTAATTTATTGGACAAGCTCTAGCCCACCAAGAAAACATGCTGCTCATGGACATGAAGCAACCCCCGTTGATAGAAACACAAGCAAAGCTTAGACAATTAAACTGAATCGAAGTACAGTTTATACTAAATTATCATTAATTGCGGTTTGGTTTGATGGTGAAAACATCATGTTATTAATCTTGCGACTGCAAATTGAATCACGCCAGAGGGAAAACACCCAAGTGTCCCTCCTCATGTGCACTCAGCATCAACGAGCAAAGGTTTTGCAATGCCTGGGCATGGAAGTTCTTGATTGACACAGGAATGGAACATATTTCCTTACCTAGACAAGCCTGCAGAATAAACGAGAGTGACACTCATGCTGTTTATGCCTCATAATGGATAAAATATCTAGTCATGATATTGGAGAAAAGGACTAACCAGCCATGATTTCATTTTAATTGATAAATATCGAACTAAAAACTAATCAACTTCATTACAAGGCCATTAGAGAAAGGGATAGAGATCCCACCTTCTCCCCATGCAGTAGCCCGAGAACTGGATGAATGGCAACTTCCAATGGCATGAGTTTTACAATTACCATAAGGAGTTCCAAAGCTTGAGAAGAGAGAACACTGGAAATCCTCCTCCTGCGGGGACAGCGAACCTGGACTTTAGGCCTCCTACCAATTTCGTTTTGTTGTGTACCTAGTTGGGACACTAGATTTACACACCAGATTACACGAGTTTAAGAATGGAGATGACAAAGAATGGTTCAATTACTTTTTGGTTGGAAAACTGGGCTCATCCAGATCTATTTCATTCTATTTAAAATGGCTAACCATGGTTGCTTATTGATTGATGTGTTATTGATGAAAATATTGATGATGAATAACATGTTATTGGTGCAAAAAATATTGTTTACTCTATATAGAAAAACTCATGTGTGCATAGAAAAATTATATACATGAAAGGTTTACGTGCGTTGCTCGTAAGAACCTAAAAAAATGCATAAAAAGACATGTTGTGTAGGATTGGACAAACCGGGTCAACATCGAGTCCAAGGTGGAGTTTTGAGTTGAAATTCTAGCTCTTTGGCCTGGCCCAAATGGCTAGAATGCTTGTACCATGCCCAAATCATTGAAAAATTATTTTATTTTATAGAAAAACTTGTGTGTTTTCATGCTCATGAAGGTTTAAGAAAGATTTAATAGATATGATACCTTTAAGAAAAAAAAAATAATCTTGTTTTAAACAATGATTACATATCTAACAACTTTGTAAATTATTATGATTGTGTTATACAAAAACATGAAGAATGATGTTGATATTTTCCTCTCAAATAATGATGCAAGCATAGGATTGAACAAAATTACATGAAGTATTAGCCATATAGCTTACACCTAAAATAAATATTATTGTCTCATGCTCACTATGTCTGATAGGGATTCCCATTATACTTAAAAAATAAGACACAATATCTGCCTATGCTTTGGCTATTAACCCAAGCTTCACCCTTGCCCATCGAACCAAGGTTCAATGCAACCAGAATATCATTTCCTAGAGGTGCAGCAAAAACAGTCTGCAAATTTGCTATAAATTAGGAATTTGATGAGGACTAAGCATAAATTTAATTAAATTAAGAACTAGCATGACCAATTAATGTACCTGATGCCACGTGAGTGGTTTATATGAGCTTGCATATCGAATCTAGTAATTAAGCCTTAACACTTCCATAGTTTCTATCATGAAGCTGTATATTCTCCCCTAACAACCCAACCCTGAGCAAATTATAGTTGTATTAGTTTTATATTGTCTGACAATTACATGGAAGGAATGAATTAAAATGTGAAAAAAAAGGTGCACCACCAAAGAATAAGAAACCATACATGGAAAAGGAAGGGCTTTTTTATATGATGAAGTGACAAAGGTTTTGACAGAAATTAATAGCAATCCAATTTCATTCAATGATATATAAGAAATGTGTATCTTAGAAAATAAAGGAAATACAATAATATCAAAAATATTAAAAACAAGAATAAGCTCATGTAGATTGAGATTAGCTTATTTCTTAGAAGACAATTAATTACCTTATATCCCCACAAGTTATTGATGAAATCATGGAGTTTATGTTTGCATTGTATTATCACACGACGTAGTCCAATAACTCTTCATTCAAGATATGCCTCATCCTTAATTCCCACAAATAAAATTGAACTAACATTAGTATTCTGTTTATGTAATGAAACATTCTAAGACATTCAGGAGCACAATGACAACAATTTAAGACTGCAATTAATGAAATAAGTATATGAAGAAAATGAGAGGGTAAGATAGAGAAGTACCAACAATCCAATCACCACACTAAGTAAGGAAACATAATTGGTTCCATGTTTCAGAGGAAGTCTCTTTTGCAAAGTGAAACTTTTATTTTCATGACTTCCATGGACAGATGTTAAAAAACAAGACCAACACCATTATGTTTGTTAAGTTTGATATCAGAGAAAGAAATTTATAACAAAAGTACTTAAAAAATCTCAGAAAATTCCAGTTGTCACGGTCTGTGTTAGGGTTATTATGTTGTAACTAGCTAAAGTTATTGTTGAAAGCCCTTGACTTTAGTTAGTTTAATTTGTGTTAATTTAATGTAATTAGAGTAAGCTTAATTGTGATTAAATTGAACAAGTGTATAAGGCTATGATGTGTTGATTTTGTATGTATAAATAAGGCAAAATGTGATTGTTTGATGTGAGTTATTTTTATTTGTCTTAATTAAGAAAACTTTGCAATTTAAGATTGAAGTTTTAAGTTAACTAGTTCAAAGCTCATTAATTGGTTCTAATTCTGGACTTAATCCTAGTTACTCATGTAATTCCAAATTGTATTATAAAGTTACATGAATATCAATATGATTAAATTCACTTCATACAAACAATGATTCAACTAAAAAAGTAATCAAATAATTAAAACAACTTGAATATAAAAAAAACTCAATAACTTAGAAAAAGAATACTTAAATTCATAAAATGATTAATACTCTAATTACATTCATAAATTGGAACTCTTGGATAATGAAATTTTTTTTTGTATTTTTGATTTATAGAATTAAAATTGCAAGCCTACTAACTACAAAGAAAATTACAAGCCTATAGATTATTACCTACGAAGTTATTGCCTCTAGGTTTCAAGTTTAGAAAGTCCTGAGAATTAGATAAAACTACAATGAAGTAATTTAAGTTTTTGTTGAGTTGTGTTTTCCTTAATTGCCTTACCTCCTTCTTTAAATAGAAAAGTTCAAGATAATTTCCGGTAATTACACACTCATCTTACTTAAAATAATTTCTGTTAACTACCCACTCAACCTATTCATTCAAGGTAGTTACTAGAATTGTGTCCAATGAAGTTCATTGTGAGTATAAAATGAGCATTAGAGGAATTTTATGGAAATATGTTTAAAAACATTAATATACAATGTGCTTATTAGTGCATGAAAACATGGTTCAGGCATATATAATCTCAATTTTCATTTCAAGTTGGTATAAATATAATCTTCTTTGTTTACCTGAAAGTGTATTAGATGAATCTTTAGTTGCATTCTTATGCTCTAATAGCATGTTTTTTTTCAATTAAGTTTTATCAAAACTGGAATGTCGTCTTTATGTTTTTTTTTCCAATGTTCTATTGAATCAAACTTTTGCCTTGTTTTGGCCAATCTTGTACGTGCTTACCTGTTCAAAATAGAAAATTAAAATGGAGAAGAAATGCATGAGTTCTTCTATTTGGCAGGAGTATTATATGCGAGTGCGTTGGAAAAAATCAGTACTCTGGATTGAACCACACTTGTGTAGTGTTGAAGGAAACAATTTTTCAATCCAGTAGATGATTGGCTTTGAAGGCGATTTATATGATGCCTTTTGAAACTAACCAAAGCGTTTCTTCTTTTATCATTGTTTACGAGAAATGCAGCGCATTCATTTGAATGTCTTTCGAATACAAAGGCCTTTAATCAACGCAATCACATTATACTTTTTTTTCACTTTTCAAAATAAGATAATTGCAGGTAATGCACATTAAGGGAAATTAAAAATACGACAAGTTATTATACCGAGTTCTTACTTCTTGTAATTGGCTTACTAAGAAAATTATCCAGTTTCTGTAAAGAAAAGGCTTCTTGCAAAGTTTTATTGCAACATGTAATTCCTTAGATGACTATACTTCTTAGTTGCCTCAACAAACCTAAGAACCCACTTTGAAGTCAACTTTATCTTTGATAAGATTAAATAGATACTTGATATTAAAGGAGAACTTACCATACTCATCAAGAGGGGCTTGCTCATAACAACTTGTTAGTACATATTCAGCAGATGATTTTCCAAAATTGGTTCCTTCATGATACTACAATAAAGGTATGATTTTAAAAAGCCTTTCAATGTTGAATTATATTTTCATATAATTTATTAACGTTCAAGTGCATTGATAAAACTTGCATTTCTGTGCCAAAAAACCTAGATTTGGAAAAATATGATTGTATAGGATGGTTATGAGAATGAGAAACAAACCATTTAATAATTCATAAAGCTTCCTCATTTTGCAATGAATTATGCAACATGGAATGTTATATCTTCAACAAACTATACTAACTACATGTAAAATGTTTGAATGAGTGTATATAATAATATACATAATACTTCTAATTGCACTAGCATATGGAACACTTGACACATACTCTCATTCTCCTCTTTAGTTTTTGATGACAAAGCTAAAGATAACTTAAATGGGTTACAAATGAAGTATTTTCTTGCTTGCAGTCTTGCATATTAAAATGCTTAGGTACCTTCTTGTTGCACACAAATCCTTCATCTCAAACTCATTACTCAACTGATTATTCAAATTGTTGGTCTTAGATATGTTATTTGAGGCAAACAACATGTAATTAATATACAACAACAAGTACATAAATAAATCAGCTAAGAGATTCCTAAAATATACATAACTATCATAATCGCTTCTAAATTTACCATGTATAAGCATAAAGTATCAAACCTTTTATAGCATTACCTCGATGACTGTTTTAAGTTATACAATGACTTTTTAAATAAACACACATGGTTTTTCTTACCTTTAGCAATGAAACCCTTTAGTTGATGCATATAGATCCTCTCCTTCAGTTCACCATGTAGAAAAGTTATTTTGACATCTAACTGCTCAAACTTTAAGTCAAATAAAACAATCATAACAACACAATACTCGAAAGGAACTATATTTAACAACTAGAGAGAACACTTCATTGAAGTCAACATCTTTTTTTTAAGACCGTATCAACTAAGCATGCTTTAAACCTTGCATCCTCAACCCTTGGGATTCCATATTTTCTCTTGTAAACCCTTTTTTACCAAATAATATTTTAGTCGTAATTTTATTTGTTCATAGCAAGCATCTATTGAAAAGATTTGTTTTAAAAAAATTATCTCTTTATAAAAAACAAGGCTTATAACCATCAAGATTCTGTGTAACATTCAAGATAAAATCATTTAAATCAACATAACCATACTTAATTGGTGTTTTTATTTGTCTTTGTCTTCAAGTTACAATACTTTAATATTGTACTTTAGGTGCATTTTTACCAAATATATCTTGCACCTCTTCCTTAATAGGCTTAATTGAAGTATCTTTCTGCATTGTCTTTAAAGCACCAACCTCAAGCTCCACCATTTTGTTAGTACCTTAGTCCATTTCAACATTAACACCAGTCGACTCATTTTCCTTACAAAACATATCAAACTAATTACAAGTCGCATCCATGCTAGTAATAAACTTAGATGACTGGGATCAACATACCACAATCGATATCCTGTCACCCCAAATGCATAGCCCAGGAATATGCATTTCCTTACTCTCATCCCGAGTTTATCTTCCTTAACATAAGCACAAGCAAAATAATCAAATACTCTCGATTTAGAGTAATCATTAGGAGAACCAAACCATAACTCATATGGATCTTCAACTCTAAAATTATCGATGAAGATCTATTCACTAGAAAATAAGCTATGTTAACTGATTTATCTCAAAAGTCCTTTGACAATCCAACTTGTAAAAGCATATAACGAGTTGTTTCTAAGAGTGTTTTGTTCATACATTCTGCAACCTTATTTTATTGTAGTGTATTCTTGATAGTGCAATTTCTACAATGTTTTTTTTTCATTTATGAAGAACTCATAAAACTCACTTGGACAGAATTCTAAACCATTATTAGTTCTTAATTTTTTTTTATTTTCTTACTAGTATGCTTCTCAATCAAAGCTTTTCATTATTGAAAATGGCAAACACATTACTTTTTCTCTTTAGAAAATAAACACAGACTTTCTTAAACTAGTCATTAATAAATTTTAATAGATATTGTGCTTTACCTTTTGACATAATAGGAGAAAGAACCTAAAGGTTAGAATGAACATAATCTACAATACCCTTAATATGATGGATAATCATAATGAATTTCACCCTGCACTATTTACCCCAAACACAAAGCTCATAGAAACCCAAATTACTTATTTTTTGACCACACAACAAATCTTGTTTTCTTAACTATGACACTCATATGTCCTTGTAGCATATGTCATAATTGAATAGAAGCATTATCTAAATCAATCATAAATGATACACTAGTTGAATCAATAATTGTTGAACCTTAAAGATGGTAGAGGCTATTAACTAGCTTTCATTTCATCATGATAAGAGCACATTTACAAACTCTCAAAACTTCACCTTTGGTAAAATAACCATAACCTTGAAAAATCAAGAAGACTAAAAAAAAAAAATTCTTTTTTTATCTCCAGAACATGTTAAATCTCTAGTATCCTAACAATTCCATCATACATATGAATTCGAACTATATTCATACCAACAATAGAAAGTCCTTTGCTTCTTAACAAAACAACATCATTTAACAACTTTATAAGTATTAAATCAACTTCTATTAAAATAAATATAAAATATGCAAGCTGAATCAAGAATCCATCTATCTCCTGAGCTACCAACATAAACAGTCAGAACACTTTCAATGTCATCATAAATTTCCCTTTCATTAAGAACATTTATAACATATGAGGTTTCCTCCTTATTTTCCTTATATTTTTATTTAGGACAATTCTTCCGAAAGCACTTCACTTCAAAACATTCAAAGCATTTAATTTTCATAAACTTCAATTTAGATCTAGACATGCCTCTACTACCTGAACCCTAACTATCACATTTCACTAATCTTTTGAACTTCTTGCAATTTCACCCTTAGTCTTCTTCAATTGGATCATTAAATTTCAACTTTTTTTACAAAGTGGTTTTTAGTTTTGGATTTTTTCATTGTGGTCCTCAATTGAACTTTATACTTCAAGTTTCTTTCAATTAAGCCTCTAATTGCACCAAATCAACCTTTCAAAGTTGCAATTGTGTTTCTAATCTTTCAATCTTTGCGAATTGATCCGAATTAGGTCTTAGAACTTGATTTTTCTTGAATTGAGTTCTCGAATGAATCCTCATAACCTATTAGAAGTTTAATTAATTCTTTAAACTTAATCAACTCTTTCAATTTTGGCCAAATTAACTTTTGGACTTAATTATGATTCAATTAAATCTTTAATTAAGTAAATTAAACCCATTACAAGTTTAATTAATTCCTTAAACTTAATTAATTCCTCTAATTTTGGTCAAGTTTGGATTTCAACCTTAATTTTCTTTTCATTAAGCCTTTATTCAGTTTGTCTTGTCAAAATACCTCAATCAGACTATTCTTCTGGCTTTTATATTTTTTTAAAGCTTGAAGGCTTAACTCCTCGTGTCCCGAAAATATTTTAAGATTTTTAATTTCTATTTTTTAATAAAAATGGATTTTTTCATAAAACAATTTTGGAGTATCCAATATTAGATTATGATATCCTATTTGAAATAACTAAAACTCTCTCGCCAAAAACACATTCATTTTCTTTAACATTTCTTCATCAATAATACTTCAACATTACATAAAAATTCGATAATTCCCTACAAAATCACAATGTTCATAATTCAAAGCATAACTAATTTTTCCATTACAAACTAAACACAAGATTTCTATTTCCTTTCAATTCATTCTCCACATTTCATCATATGCTATAATAAATAAAAACAAACAACATTCATGCATTATCTTAATTTTTTTCCCAATTTTTTCTTTTGTGGCCAAAACCACCACTAGATTTTTTCTTCATCACTTTTCACCCTTCAAGTTTGTTTTCTTTTGAATTCATTCCTTCTTTTTAATTTTTATTTGTTTTATTTTAATTAATTTCTAAAATTGAGATTTTCTTTCAATTTCACTCTCCTTTATTTTTTTCTTGTTCTTTCAGATTTGATGCTATTTTTTTATTTCTGTTTTCTAAAAAAACTTTGGTAAATTTTTTTTTAATATTAAATTGATTGATAATTGAACTTTTTAATTGAACTCATACTTGCAATTTTACGAGTTGCGAATTAGAAAATTAATCCAAGTTTAATTTTAGTGTAGCTAAAAAAAAAATTAAAAGCAAAACAACACATAGGTTGGGTCTAGGTTTTATTATTATTATTATTATTATTATTATTATTATTATTACTACTATTATTATTATTATTATTTCACTCGATATTGCTATATTACCTTTAAAATCACAAATTGTAAAACTTAGCTTTAAAGGCTTATTCATGATCTCATATTGATTTTTTTTTTTGTTTTAATGATTTGGTGTAGGAGTAATTTAGTCTTTTAATTAATATCAATAATATTTTAAAAAAATTATTTTATTTTTTTCTTTAATTTTATACTTCAATATTAGATTGGTTGATAAATAAATATCATTGATGATTTTTTCATACTTTGTATATAGTTATAACAGTCTCAAGCAAAATAAATTATGATCTATAAATCTCAATGAACATACTGAATTAAAAATATAAAAAAGTCAACTGTGATCCACAATGTTCTGTAAAATATCTTGGCATCTTGATATCTTTTATTTCTTAACATTTAATTAAATAAAAAATTATTTTAAAAAAATAAGTTATTAAATTTTGTGGAGTCAATGATCAAGTTTATGAGTTTAGTATGGTAACCCGGATTATCTAGACCCATGGGTTTGATGTCATATTTTTTTTAATTGAACTTCATTTTCATCGTGTAATTTTTATCATGTGTAAAATAAAAATATATATTTTTTTTAAAAAAATCATCTTATTAAACTTTATAAAATCCATGTATCTATTTGCAAATATAACTAGTTACTTCATTTTATAAATTTATCAATTTTAACTTCTTTTTTTATATTTAATTTTTTTTATTCCAACCACAACAGAGGGCATACGAATAGACTAACAAGTAACAAGGACACGTGACTAACAAATTTGAATTGTTGGGCTATCACACTGGGAGAAGGTATAAAAAATGCGAAGATTGAGTTTGTTCTAGTTAGGCCTAACGAGACCAACCCATCATAGCCCATTCCAGCACAACTCCTTGCCTCTCCCACAAGCCAGCATTCTATATTGAAGTGAACTTCCTCTACAAAGACAGCTAAAGAAATCCTCGAGCGCCTCTTCCATTCTCTTCTCCTGCTATTTACTCTCTCTATCTCTCTTTCTCTCGCTCTCTCTCTTCATTTTCCGATGTCGGTAAGTTTTTTCTCACCTGTTTCTCTCTCTTCAAAACCCTAATTTCTGCATTTTATTACAATTTTTTCGTTTTAATTTTGTTTGGTTGGCAGATCTTCGAGTACAATGGAAGTGCCATAGTTGCTATGGTGGGAAAGAACTGCTTCGCTATAGCTAGCGATCGCCGACTTGGAGTCAACCTTCAAACAGTCGCCACTGATTTCCAGCGAATCTACAAAATCCACGATAAGGTCTTCGTCGGTCTCTCTGGCCTTGGCACTGACGCCCAAACACTGTACATCTCGCTCACCCATCAATTATTCATTCCTTAGCTTTTTGAATTTAGTTTGCAAAAAATTCAAAATTTGTGATACATGATAAAACCTACTGGTAAATTCCTTAGGTTTTTGAATTGTAGAGATTTTTTTAGACTAGGCAATGCTTTGTGATTTACCGCATCAGAGAAAAAGAGAAGGATTGATTATGAGTAAAAAAAAAATTAAGTATGCTTAATGCTTCAAATCATAGGTGTTTTTGTGATTATTGTGTAGTGATTTGGAGGTTGGACTGATTTTTGGATTTCGTGGGTGTGGGTGTAATAATGTGTAGGTACCAGAGGCTTGTTTTCCGTCACAAACTGTACCAGCTGCGAGAAGAAAGGGATATGAAGCCTGAGACTTTTGCCAGCCTTGTTTCTGCTATACTATATGAGAAAAGGTTTGGATTGGTTTTAATTAGCAAGAGTGAAGTTCTGGTGGTGTAATAACTAATAAGAGTATCTTTGGTTGCATATCAAGAACGCTTTGTGATGTTCAAGCATGCAAGTAGCATAAAGATTAATGTGATCTTCAATTTGGTTCATTCTGTAGAAATCTAAGGTTCTTTGTGGCACATTTCTTATAGAGCAGTTATATCAATTGTTGCTCTCTCAGGTTTGGTCCGTATTTCTGCCAGCCTGTCATTGCTGGATTGGGTGATGATGACAAGCCATTCATCTGCACAATGGATTTCATTGGGGCCAAGTATGTTATTTTTCTTCCATTTTTTTTTTTTTTATCTTTTCGAACTTTAGAATCCCTTGTATGGTATTGTCAGCAACTTATAAGTGCTATGGTCCATAGTGAAGGTTGAAGATCATTGATCCTTTATTTGTGGATTGGCAAAACATGAAGAACTATCATGACCATTTCTTCAATTTCTCCTGTTTATTTCAAGGAATTTTATATAATTTCTTCTTGACATGTTGGAAACTCTATTTTAAGATTAGAAAAATAACTGATGTTATCTTGCTTATTTGCTTGTCTCTCCGGGTTCTTGTTGAACCTATGAAATTTAGGTTATTTTTAGGACATTGGAAATAACCTGTAACTTGTCTTGAAAAGCTCGGTTAAGGATGTTATTGGACTTCTGTTTCAAAGCTGTTTATATGCCATTAATTACACTAGCCTATATTTTTGACATCTTTAGTTTGTGGTGTGTTTCCCATATAAGCAATAACCTTGTTAAATAAACCGAAGTGCAATCACCCTTAAATAAATTTATCCTCTTGATGTGGTGCTATCATTTATTTCAGTTGTAATATTTTCGTTCTTTCCCAAATGCAGGGAACTTGCAAAAGATTTTGTTGTTGCCGGCTCAGCCTCTGAGTCACTTTATGGTGCCTGTGAAGCACTGTTCAAGCCTGACATGGTTAGTTAATTTAATTCCTTGCGGTTCAAAGTTGACCTAAAGAGAATGCGGAAAGTGAATGGACATGAGTGTCGTATCATTCTGCTGTTTGTGCACAACAATAGCAGTGACAAATTGGTATACTTGCCGGTTAAAGATATAATCCTGTTTTAAGTGAAAACCATAATTCACCTTTTCATGTTCAATGTCTTTTTTCTTGGTCAGTGTAAACACTGAGCTGTCTCATAATTTTCAGTTTATTTTCTTTACAAGCCAATTTTGAACCATGGCATCTTGTGGTCTAAAAGAAAAGTTTACAAGCATAAGGTGGATAGTTGTCATTAATTGCATTGGAAAAAGTAGTTAGTGCACTTTTGACTTAGGAATGGATAGGCTGCTAGTTTAATGCACAATATTGTTATGTTCCACATCAAGCTGGAACTTTGGCATAGAAGCTATTAATATAATGTTTAGATCTTGTATGCGACTCCAATGGACATCTATCCCATTTTTTAAGTTCTGGAGCTGGTTACCTCAAATAAGCAAGTGGTGATGTGGTTGGGCATTGCTATTGTGATTGCTGAACGAAAGCCACTTCTTTCTGTCCAGTCATGAGAGAATTTATTAACTGTTTGTTATAATTGCTGGCCAGGAACCTGAGGAATTATTTGAAGTTGTATCCCAAGCATTACTAGCATCAGTAGATCGGGACTGCTTGAGTGGTTGGGGAGGACACATCTATATTGTGTAAGCCTTCCATTAATTTCTGTTTCAATGCCTATTCAAATAGTTTATCAAACTGTACATCTTTGAGGTGGTGTATTGGCTATTGCTATCTGGCATTGAGTCATTTAACAGGTACGAGTCTTAACAAATTTTATGGTTATGCTGCAGCACCCCTGATGAAATTAGAGAGAAAATCCTAAAGGGAAGGATGGATTGATGGAAGCCCTCCTACATGTCCATGATGCCACCGGTTTTTCTATCTTCCCAAACCATAGACTTGGAGTTTTAATGGAACATTCTGTTTTCTTTGTTAATGGAAGATGTTATCTTGCAGGAATGGTTAAAAAATGTAATTTGGATAAAATTTCGAAGTGCGTTAGCGAAGTTTCACCTTATTGCAAGTTATGGTGTGTATTGGATGTGGCTTTTACTTTGAAAATTGATACCCAAATCATTGTTTGGCAAAATGGTGCACACAGCTATCTCCATTTCCAACAATTCTTTAGTCTTCACTAGTTAATAAAGAGAATTTCATCTAATAGACTAATACTAATATAAGACCTCCACCATCTCCTCCAAGCCTCAACAACACCTTCAGTCTTTCACCATCTTCCTCAGCCCCTTTGTTGGTTAGATTCTGGTGTCATTAGCCCTCACTTACAGTTCTTGGTTGGATTCTGCATATTCTATTTTTCATGACTTTGTTGGTTGTTTATCTAATTAACTCATTTTTTTTCTTTTCAAGTTTTTGGTTGTAGACAAATCATGTTGTCTAAAGTGATTTTCTATGTGTGCTCTATTGCCATCATTTACTCTAATTAACTAGGACCTTTTCTGTATTCCTCTTTGCACTGCAACAACTATGTTTGAATATTTGCTCACATTTTTCTTCAAAATCTAGCATGGAATGAACCTACAGGCCTTATGTTACATAGGAGTTTCATTTAATTATATGATCAGGTTTAGAAGATGTGTTTGAGCTCATCTATTGTGAGAATTGAGTACTGCTAAGGTTTCTGAAGCTTTTTTTTAATAGCTCTTCATGTTAACCTTTCAACCTTAATTTATTGTTAATTTATTGTTGTTGTTTCCATTTTTATTTGTTGGTATCAAAGCTCAAATATTTCTAATGGTTTATTGTTGTGTACTATTGGATAATTATGGCTAGAAAAAGTTTCAGGACAAGGTGTGTTCATGTATGATGTGATGTAGAGGTTCCATCCCGAGAAAGTGATGTCTTAGAGCACAATATTAACAATTAAAAATTAAAGATCTACAAAGGCAAGTTGTAGACATAACCCGTTAACTAGCAAAGAAAGTTTTGCGTAAGCAAGTTATAAAATTAATCCGAGGATCATGAGTAAAGTGATCACCAGTCGTAGCTAGATTTAGAGAACTCATTTCAGATGTATAAAAAGAAAAGAAGAGGTTGCTTCTTCATTGTAATGAATATAATATTAAAAATTACTTCTTCTTTTTTTATGATTGTAGTTCTTTTATAAATTGAAATCAATCATCAAATTTTGATATTTTGACGAGGAAGAAGCTCAAAATGAGTTGCAAAAATCCTAGAAATATATAAATTAGAATCTACAAGGATTCTATCATGAAAATGAATAATTATACTATAGAGACTGATGCAGGAGATTTGTTTAAACGCATAACTTACAGTAACAAATATGATTTTCAATTTGACTTTTAAATCGAGTTTTCAATTTGATTTTTAAATCGAGTTAAAATTTTGCTTAGAGATTATAAAAGCTCATTTTATTATAGGGTTAACTTATAGTAGTCATATGAGGTTTGTATTAGGACTAAAATTTACTATTTGTGATTAGTTATATTTTTCAGTTAATTTAGGATTTTTTTTCCCATCTAGTTTAGAACTCTTTTATTATATTTATGATTATTTGTTTTTAGATTAGTTAAGAAGCATAGGAGAGCTATAATATTTATTTATTAACTATTGAGAATAAAATTCAGATTATTTTTTTCTATTATTAGAACTGAGTATGACTATAATTTCTTAAGCTCTTTTCATATTGTTCTTCATGTTAACCTTTCAATCTTAATGTGCTATTGCCGGTTTTATGTACTTCAATATTAAAATTACCTCTTTTACACTAGATGGCCTAGTATTATTTGATGTCTTGATGGCATCGGTTATGAGTTTGTTAGGAATGTTTTTGTAGTGCATTGTAATGACTATGCAAATATAAATAGCAATTACAAATTTTAATTGTGTTTTATGGTAATGATAACCTTAAGAAATATTAAAAATGTAATTATGTTGTTCTATGTTAATTGTTAGGAAAGTTTTTGTTCACTAATCCTTTCTTTTTGTCTCATCATGAAATTGCTAATGAGAATAAGGGATCATATTCAACTTCAATCCTATAAATTTATAGATTTCAGGTTGTGTGCCCTTTATGGATTAAATTTAATTATTAATCATGATTATAAAAATCTATAAGACTACAAGTGTTGTCCCTTCTAACACACCCCTTACCTTTATGACTTGTTCACATTTTCCTTCCAAAACACTTTGGTTGGATAATAAGTTGAAATATGGTATATAATGATCTTTTATTTATGTTATCCAACTGCCTAACCAAATAATTATTTCATCTATAGTGAAATTGAGATAATTATGCAAGTAACAATAAATTTTTGAAAATTATTTTATAATTAAAACTTGCTTTTCTACTTGAAGATGCATTACTTTTTTTAAACAAAAAAAAAACATGATTGTGTTTTTTTGTAGTTGCTTAAATATTGAGGGATTAAAGTGAGACTTGGTGAAAAAGATTGATTTTTCCTTGTTTGATTGATGCTACCTTTATGCATTGTTATTATTCATATGTTTTTGCTTTTGTTGGTGTAGTTAAACTGTTAATGTTGTATGATACATGTAATAACCCAGCTAAAATTTAGTCTGAGTGAAAATTAAATTATTATGCAACTCAAAAATAAATGTGAGTTAGAATAAATCAAAGAACTTAAAAGAAATAAATGAGAGGGGTGAAATTGAACAAAGAAAAAAGTGGTAAGACATGAATTAATTGAAAAGGAAAGCTTAGGGGGGAAATAGGAAAAACCTAAAAAAAAAAAAAACCTATGGATATGTGTAAATTTAGTAAATTGGGCAATATAAATGCCTAATTTTCTTCTCATGGTTGATGACATTTCCAGCATGATGACATTTCCAGCAAAAAGAGAGGAGGAGGGGGGAAATGATTTTTTCTTTCAAAATTCTTGCCAAATCCACTCAAAATTTAGAGAATTAATGTGGGTGAGATTTAAATAAGAAATCAAAAGGAAGAAATTGAGTGTTTTGGTTAGTTTTTGGGATAGATTATGGGTTAGGGTTTTGGAAGAAAATAAGGAAAAACAAGATTGAAGAGGACCTTGTTTTTTTTTTTTTACATCCTACACATGTGAAATCATCCTATTAAAGTAAGAAATACCTCCAAATAGATTAATTTCATTTTTGGAGATTAATTTCATTGAACCTGTGATTTTGTTCATGAATTGAAATTGTTAGATGTATGTGAGGATGACATTGAATTAAATGTATGATAAATTGTTGTAATTTTGGTTAATTTATGTTTGTATGCATGAATTAGGGTTGGGTAAGGATTTAATTTCAATAATAGAAAAGATAAAAACCGTAAATTGAGAATTTTGATAAAATTGATTAGGATTGTATTGGATTATTGGTTAGATGAATGTTATTGGATGAAATTAGAAAGGAAAAAAGAATTACAATTTCCTTCATTCCCATGTTCAGCCAAGGATGTATTGAAATGAGGAGGATTATAAATTTTCTTAACTATTTTTTATGGAAAAAAAATATATGTTTAAATGAATTCAATTGAGTCACCTGAAGGCTAGATAATGATGATGATGATAATAATAATAATGTGTTAATTATATGAAGAAACAAAAGGAGAACGTACACATTGTGGGTAAGAAACCAATTAGACTCATGTAAAAATAAAAAATTGATTGGTTAGATTAAATAATGAGAAATTTATATAAAGATGTGTCGATAAAAAAGAAAGTGAAAAATGAATAGAAGCAAAGAAATGAACATTTTACGCAACTATAATGGGAAATTCTCAACAGGAATAAAGTGAGAATTCAAAATTTTATATGAAGAAGGTAATTGATTGGTATGATGAATGAATAAAAATTGATGTAATGATTTAATTGGTACATGAGAAGTCGTGAGACCTAATCAATAACAGGGGACTAGGTCGTGGGACTTAATAGGAAATTATAGAATTTAGATGATTTAAATTGAAGTTAAATAATTGGGTTTGCCTAGAGGCACTTTTGGTATTTTTGTAAGTTTTTTTGAAATTTTTATTAAGGATTGATGAAGATGTTAATACATTAAAGATAATCTATTCCATTAAATGATGTGGGGGAATATATAAATGAGCATAAATAAATAGTTTTTAATTTATTTGTTTACTATAAAGTATAAATTTTAATCAACCTAACATGTGCGCGCGTGAGCACGTGTTTCTAACCACCTCGCACTCTCAAGCCAGGAAGTAGTTGCATGGATAAATATCTTTTGTTAAGTAAATGATGTAATTGGAAAAATCAATATTTTATTGTAATATATTTTTGTGTTTAAGAATTATAATATTTAAATTTTTTCTTGTGAACCATATAGTTTAAAAAAGTTGTTTTTATTAAGGTAGTTTATAGTTTTGTTTTATACATATTTAAACTTATTTATCCTTTTTCTTTTAAAAAAGAAAATGATGTATAT
>Ga0325411_1003560_pt1 | contig 17615 bp, 10 predicted proteins | sample PopdelMetagenome_13_FD_206181 | JGI IMG/M metagenome (GOLD analysis project Ga0325411, IMG submission 206181) | Populus deltoides microbial communities from Bellville, Georgia, United States - Xylem-PdIQD-R4 | ecosystem: Host-associated > Plants > Phyllosphere > Stem > Wood/Secondary xylem...
AATTTTAGTGTTTCTCTCTTGATTTATCGAGAATGGGTATAAAACTCCCTATTTTCTCTCCTTATGGTTCCTACCGATTGTCTTGGTGAGGAGAGAGTATTTATACTCTATATTTTCCCTTATTTGCATTTAGACCCCCTTTTTCCTTTAAGTGTATTATTCTCTTCAATTAAATCTAACCCTCAACAGTACCGGGTTTATTATAATGTCTCGAATTATTTCACCCGGAAATTTATATTAAATTTTTTTTGAATTTCTGTTTTTATTTAATCATATGCATGAATTCTTTCACTTTTATTTATTTATTATTTTTCCCGGGTTTTACACTAACGACGCGCGTCCATGTGCAACAAAGGATGTGTTAGATTCTATAGTAATGGACAATCATAGTACTTAGACTTAGTTGTGGCTTTCCCTTTAGTTAATAACAATAGGAAAATAGGTTTTGATCCCACTTCATGGCTACACTTGATAAGATTAAGATATATTGTTTCTATGATCTTGGGACGATATATATCTCATATTATATGCACTATAACACTTAACAATTTTACTGACAAAGTTTTTCCATCGGCATGAGATTACCATTCCGTCAGTGAAAATTTTACAGACTAATTCACCAATGGAAAGCGTCCGTTGGTATAACGTTCATCGGTAATTCCATTATTTGTCGCTAATTCTGTCGGAAAAAAAATAAATTAAAAACTGATGGCTTTACAGACATAAAATTCATGCCAAAAAAAACATTCCCGTTGGAAATATACCGACAAAATTATTATGTCAGTATATTTACATCGGTGATAGTGGCATATGCAGTAATTTTTTCCCAACTCTTTGGAATATACCGATGGATTGATTTCTTATGTATTCCCATCGGATTGTGGCATATGCAGTAAAAACATTTCCAACTCTCTGTAAAATACCAACGGATTTATTCCATCTGTAATTCCGTCCGTGATAATTAAAAAGATTTTAAAACATAAAATTGTACAGAATAATTAATATAAAATTATATAGAATATTAAAAAAAGAAAATAATTAAACAAATAAAATTGTACAAAATAATTCATATAAAATTGTATAGAATAATAAAAGAAAGAAAATAATTAAACAAATAAAATTGTATAAAATTGAAATATGTAAAAATAAAATTGAATAATATAAAATCCAAATATTCATTATAATTTTATTTGTACAAATAAAAATTAAACTAGAAAAATGGCGGCGTTGGAGGAGGAGGAGGAGGCTAGTCATTCCCGGGATCATACGGTCAAAAAAGGGGCGCACACATACCACCCATCTGTGATCTCATTTCCATGACCATTTGACGGAGTTGTTCATAATCCGTCGAAAGTCACTCATATTTTTCGGTGAGATGAGTTGTGTGTTGTTGCAAGGCCACAAACTCCTGAGACTGGGTACTCGATATCGATTGAGAGCTCCCAACGATTGAGACACTACGAGCTGCCTGTAAGTTCTCGGTCGTAGTGTTGGAGAGTCCGTACACCTTATTTCTATCAGGTTCACCAGACAATCCTGCCTCCATCCATAAATCCGCATCAAAATCTGGGTGGGTTAAAGGATCATCCTCGTACCTCTCCCTCAACCGACTATTATGTCTCCTGAAAATTAAAAAAGAAATCATCAATTTCAATTCAAGAAAATAATAAATTATGAAAGAAAATGGTTAAATGAACATATCACAAAGTGTTGAGTGCAGTTGTCGACGAACTATTGCACCCCCTTTTGGCGGTATTCACTCCGCACGTGCGTCTCTATAAAAAGCTCCATTGGGCTCAGCTCACGTCCAAGAAACGTAGCCTGTAAGAAAAATAATGTTGCAAGTTAAATATATTTATAAATAACAACAAATTAATTAAATATAGATGTCATTAAAATTAATCTTACTATCCACTTCACATGTGCAATGAACAAAACGAAGCCGCTAGTGTGAGTGGTAACCGAACCATTTATTTGTCAGTTCCGGTTCTTGGCACCGGACTGTGAGTGTCGTGTGAACCGCTTAGACATCACGTCCTGGATATATTGTGCCCATATATCCTCTGGGATCTTTGGCGGCCTCAAATCCCTACGAACCACCATGTCATTCCAGCCTGGTAGAACATTATCTCTGGCGTAGTTTTTTGCTTTTTTCTATGCTTCATACCAAAAGTCACGCAACCTATATCCATGAACAAATTTTATGTGTTAATGACAAATTAGATTTTAATATATAAATTTTTTAAAAAAAATATCATATTGTTTTTTATGTTACCTAGTTGCAACATGATTCTTTTACACCCTCCTCGCAACATTGTCATTCGCGTTATCCCACTTGAATTGTTTTATGTATAAATAATTTATTGAAAATAAATCAATAATTTCAATATAACATAAAAAATAGTTAAAATTTATTAAAAATACTAACCTCAAATCTTGTAAACTATGAATCGATATAAGGTTTCTAGTTAGGATGTCTATTTGCAACAAACATGGTTCTCAAATTTGTATTTTTTTTGGTATTTTTTTTAAATAAAAATAAAAAGGAAACGGAAACAGAAAAATAATCACCAAAAAAATTGAAACTGTTACCTTATTAACATATCGATGAGGCCACTTCTTTTGAGTGGAATTGAAAACTCCAGGACGATCAATTTATCAGATTGGGTAAGATTTTTCTGTTAGCTCAATTAATTGCAATTTCAAGTGTACAAATGCGGATCTGGTCGTGTGGACAAATAGACAGGTAAATTATATAGTGAAGATGACTTGTCTCGTGAGTGTAAATTTAACTTGTGAATCATTAAAAGGATTAGTCATTTTATTTCTGATTAAATCGACTACTAGCTACGTTAAACTGTAATTGACTAATTGTTACTATATATATTTATCTTCTCATAAAAAGAAATATAGTCTTCTTACTTTAAAAATAAAAAAAAAACAATACCCAGTTCTGATGGCTGAATTTGAAATAAACTAGCTATTTAATATGTGCTATGTCAAAAGTCAGATATTCTTTTTCCTACTAAAAAAAATTTATATGTTCAAGCTTTTATGACGTGTTTTTGTACATAAAAAAGTTCTAAGTGTAAATCGAAAAACTTATGCATACAAGTAATCAAATAAATCAAGAGCTATGTGTTTTAATAAATAAAAGAGAAAAAGTCATTAACGATAAATGAAGACGAAAATGGAAAAATTGAGAGATATATATAGATCAATATATTTAATCCCACAACATGGGCTTTTGAACCGGTTGTTTAATGACTTTATTTATCAAAATTAAATTTTTATTTAATTAAATGATAATAGCAAAAGAAACATATGAAATTGATTGAATAAAATAAAAAGAAAAAAAATATTATGTAAGGTTACATATAGAAATATTTATCCAAATATAAATATTTTTTATTGATATAAAACATAAAAAAATTACAGATTAATTAGAATAATCTCTTCAAAAATTAAATGCATACAAAATAACTAAAAAATAACCACTATTTAAAAGAGGTTAAAAATAAAATAAAAGAGAGAAGAGGTATTAAAGAATTGTTTTTAAAATGAATTAAAAATTATCTTGAAAAAATACATATAAAAAAAGGCATTAATTAAAAAAACAAATTTAGAAGGAAAAAAAAAGGAAAACACCAAAAGCTGTTGGGTGTGGCAAGTCAGGCTAGCGCATTTGGCTCATTAAATATTTATTGCATACATGTCATCAAACCAATTTTTTTTAAAATAAATTAAGTCAGGTGACTCGTCCTTTATTGAGATAAACAACACCCCGTCTGATTTTGCTAAGATTCCAGCTATTGTGGCAATTAAAAAATCAAGGCTGAAGCGTTGTTTACCTACAAATTAAACTCATTTTTCAATCTATTTTTTTTATTTAAAATACCTAGAAAACACCCTATGAACCTTGATAAACTCATTCATGGCCTCAAAAAACCTAAATAATCATTCCAAAACCCGAAATCAACCTAAAATAAATAAAATTCTCAACTTATATTTGTTTTTTTAGGCACTTTCAAGGTAAAAACAACACTTAAGTTGAACTCCCTTCATCAAATGGAATCATTCGATTCAAAGATCGATCATTTTGGTGGCTGGAACCAGTGTCAAAGATATTTTTCTCTCTCTACTATTTAAATCTGGTGACTTTATCTCTCCATTCTCAAACTAAGGAATGAAAAATTAAAAAAATGATTTTTTGAACCAAAATTGATTTTTTAAAAAAAAATTCAAAAATTGAAGGGAACTTATTCTTATAATTAGTAAAGAATGAGGACTAAGTTGAACATTTTTAAAACATTCAAAAACATTACTTGCCTTCTCTATGTGTTTTATTCTATTACTTTGTCTTTTAATTTTTTCATTCCTTAACAATTTTAGCTAAATTAACCTCCAAATAGGTTCTTAAAGAGAGAATTTAAAAAAAAAACAAAAAAAATCATGGGTGTCATGACTTGCACAAGATCGAATGATGGATCTGCCTCCTGAAATGAAAGGGTTTTGGGTTTAATCATAAAATTATGATTTGAAATGTTCAGGAGTTGCTACCTAGTACTATGGTCACTAGAAAACTTAATGGTATATTAGAATATGGGTAATGGGACTAGTAACCATACATGAGGAAGATACATCATACCTAGTACACCTAACCTATTGTGAGTTGTATTATTGATTGATTGTTTTTTTCTAAGTCTTGTTTCTATTCTATGGTCCATCTAACATTTAAGAAAGGTTGTTCTCAGGAAGGAGGTCCCTATCTTATTAAGTTAAAACCTAACAATTCTAAAGTTTATATTTTAAAAGTGTATTTTTTTTTATTTTTATATATTTAATACCTGGTGTTATAACCCAATTTTTGAATTCTGAAAAAAAATCATAATAAATGAATAAATGAAAAATAAATTGAAATTTGGGTTAAGACAACATAAATTGAAACTTTGGGGACTTTAATTACTTTGGATTAGTTTAATTATTGAAATCAAGAGCTTAATTGAAGAATTAATACGTTTGGGGACTTAATTGAACTTGGAATTAGTTTAATTATTGAAATCAGGGACTCAATTGAAGAAATATCAAAGTTTGGGGTTGATTCAGGTTAAAATTGCAAGAAATTAAAGTTCAAGGACCACTTTGTAAATGGCATTAAAATACAGGGATCCAATTAGAATTTACTTAGGGGCTTGATTGCAGAACTTCAGTGACCAAACTGCAAATGGCCATTCCCATCCCAAAACAGCGTCGTTTCCAGACGAACTGCTCATTTCCCTCACGTCTCAGCTGCCTATGATTTCTCTCGCCCCCACAATGCAGGTTGTTACCGAGGCATGGACGTATGGAATTTTTTGCCTTTACAAAAGCCAGAAGAGGGAGGACTAAAAACGCAAACAGGGGACTAGAAAAAAGAGAGGGGAAAACCATAGTGAGAAGGAGAAAAACATAGAAGATAGACAGAAACAGAGAGCACTAGAAAGAAGGGGAGAGACCAGAGGAAAAACTGGTAAAAAAAAGAGAGAGGAGAGAACACAAAAAAAGAGCAAGGGAGAAGAGAATAGAAACAAAACATAGAAAAAAGAACAACCTAGGGAGAGAGGAGACACAGACAAGGAGGAACTAACAGAGCAAACCAACACAGAAACAGGGAAGCAAAACAACCAAAAAAATAGAGAAAACACAAAGAGAGACTCGAGGAGCTAGAATAAAAGAACAAAAAGGAGAAGACAAAATGGAAGGGAAGCCAGACGCAGAGAGTGTCATCCTAGTTTTGATACGGGATAATAAATAAAAGACTTAAAGCATAAAAGAAATAAGCTTTTAAAGAAAGAAGAAAACAAAGGAAGAGAAGAATGAGGATTGGCGATATGCAAAATCTATAATATTTTTAATTAATCATCAAAACTCCTCTAACATTTAGAAAAGTAGGATATAAATATTAAAACCCTAACTAAAACAAGTAATTGGGTTGATGACTGACTAAATAAAATACCCAACAATAATTAAATCAAACCCAAAAAATAAAGCCAAATTAATAAATCTCAACTAAAAGTTCATATAAATTAAACTCATAAACAGAAGCTAAAGCCCAATCTCTCAATAATTTGGACTATCCTCCATTGTCTATGATCATACACAAGCGTAAATAATGTTTCGGGTTCGGTGTCCCCACCAATTCTCATGGGGTTGGAAGAACTTGACCTTGTCGAGTATAGGTCAAGGTGACTCTGATAACACTCTCAAAGATAAGGATCAAGTTGTTGTGATGTCTCTCTGATAATCCAAGTATAGCCTGAATTTGGTCGTCGAGCCTATATACTGGGATTTTTTAAGTTCATCATCTCTGGTAAAAACAACTTGTGCATTCAAAGTAGCATTAATATGTTCCTTTTATGCCAAAGATATGGATAATGAGGTAGGGGTATCAAAAGAAGCATCAGGGATATGTTGTGTTTTATAAATAATGAGGTCCTTTATGTTAAAAGTAAAGCTAATATCAAAGTTTGGTGGCAATTTCATGATATAAATATTTGATTCAATCATTTGCAACACTTTAAATGGTCTAGCACTGCTTACTTGTAATTTATGATTGGTTTCCAAAGGACATCGTTCAGGTCTAATTTGTATCATGAAATAATCTTCAACATTAAATGCATCATGATACTTAAGTAAATCAGCTCGAAATTTGTATTGTTCATTATTTGCTTGAATTTGTTTCATGATCTCAACATGGAAACTATAAACTATACATGCTAACAACTCAATTAACCTAAACATCCTATCGTGAGGAGATATGGGAAGGTGTTCCATAGGCTTCTTGAGTTTGTAAGTATGAACACTAAATGATTAGGGGTGTAGAAGGAGACAAACATTGTTTGAAACCTGTGTAGATATGGTATGGACACAACCAAGTAAACTAGGATTATCTTCATCTTCCTCATCACATGCATAAGGTAAGGGGTTAGGAAGCTAAACATATGATGTGTTGGACACTAAGCATGTGGGGTGAGAAACCAGGTAGTTTCAGAGGACTAATATCATGAGACTCTTCTAAGACTATAATTATCTCTTTAGGCGATTGCATTAAAGAGTTTCTAAAACTTTCTCTACTATTAAAGCAGACATATCAGACTCTTTCTTAACCTCATTCTTAAGCTTACGTGGACTTATTATGTTAAGTCCTTCTTCTTGCACATCCTCGTCATCTAGGTCATTAAAATCTTCAAGATTAGGCTCATATACTTTAACACTACAATCTTCCTCTTTACCTATATCTTTACATTTTTGGATGACTAAGGGTTCAGAGGTGCAATCTAAGGAGATGTGATCAAAACCTAGACAATTAGTACACTTAACCCTTGAACTCACCTTAGACACTTCATTGACAACTCGTTTGCCCTTAACTTTCTTATAAAGTTAGGAGCTACTAGGATTAGGTCTGTGAGGTGGAGCACCTAACAAAGAATCACTACTTTTGAATTGGGACCTAATAGGGATACCATAAGGGTCTTGACGATTCATCCACTGATTCTTCATAACTAACTTATAGTCTTGAACTAAGGTACAAGCTTGGTCAAGGATAGATACACCTTGAAATACAACTTCTCTTCCAAGATCATCATTCAAGCCTTTACGAAATCTACACAAAGTCATGGCTTCGTTCTCATTTATGGCACATCTCATCATGTAATCGTTAAATTATGTTATATACTCATTGATAGACTTATTTTCTTGCCTTAGATTGTTCCATTAGTCTAAGAGTTTATTCCTATAAGACTTGGGTAAGTACTTCTCCTAAATTTTTGTCTTATTTTGATCCAATCAGTTATAGGAGGTTTACCTCGCATCTCTAAACAATCCTCAACATCTCTCGAATAAGTTTTGGCTTCACCAATGAGTATCATCTTAGCAAAGCTAACTTTCCTATTATTAGACAAGTTATGTCACTTAAAGATTTGATCCATATCACGAATCCACATATCAAATATCCAAGGGTCATGATGACCGTCAAAAGTGAGGGCTTCTATTTTGTTAGGACTCATGACACAAAAGCATGCAACACTCACTTATAAATGAAATTGAGATCACAAATGGTTCTTGCAAGTGAAATCACAATACAAAATAAAGTTAATCCCATATTTTTTATGTGAAGATTAATCAAGAACAAAATACACCAATAAATTTTAAGCATGCAATGCTAGACCTTTAACTGTAAATGATTAATAAAATACAATGTCACAAGTAAGAACTCATAATTATCAAATACAACAAGATACTAGATATCAATGATGAAAGAGGTTGATGAATAAAAATTAACAATTAAAAAAATGCAAAGTGAGAACTATTTTTTTATATGATTTCGTTTTTATTTTGGTTTTTTTAGGCACAAAAGTAGTATTAATGATAACTCTAAATGACAATTGCAAAACCGAAAAAAGGTAAAATTCAATAAATCAAAAGATAGAGGAGCTAGAACTTGCTGCCGTTGACATGGCTAACAGGCTAACATAGACTGGATGATGTGATGGGGTGTGATGATGTGGAAGTAAAGGATGACATGGTGGATTGGTGACGTGTGTGATTATGCTGACGTGGCGTCATGGTGCTGCAATAGCGGGTGACATGGCTGTGTTAATTAATTTTGCCTCAAATGTCTTCTGTGTTACAATTGCTGAGTTTCCTTCTTGTTGTTTGCTGGCGGCAAGGCATGAATGCTAATATGTTGATACTGCTGTTTAGGCGTTGTTAGGGCTGAAGGACCAGATGTGGTGGCTGCGGCTGGAGGGTGCGATTTGGTAGTGGCTGCGGCTAGTGCTACTGCTGGAAGGTGTGATTTAGTGGTGGCTGCGACAGATGGTTTCTAACGCTGATTTGGGTTGCTGAAGACAAAGATCTGTTATGGCGGCATTGCGAGACTGTGGAGATAGTAATTCAGTGTGGCTCTATAGGCTTTTTGTGGCGAGGAGTGGTGGCTGGATGTCCGATCTGCCGATGGTGGGGACAGGATGAAATTGGTTGATGTGCCGGCGCCGACGAAGATCTACTGCTGCTGGTGTGGGCGACCTGATGTGGTTGCGGGTTGTTGACTACAGTAAATTGACGTGTACCTATGGATTGATGTGGTGGTATTGGCTATGATCAGCGTTTTCTAGATTGCTGCGTTTTGATGATGAATAATGAACAATGTTTTTTTTATCGGGACAATAGGACTTTTTTAAAAAAAGATCAAACCGGATCTAGGTTAGGGTTAAGCATAAACATGTAGATCGTTTAATTATAAGAACAATTAAAAGCCAGGTTCTGATACCAAATTTGATGCAGGACAATAAACAAAAGACTTAAAGCATAAAAGAAATAACCTTTTAGAGAAAGAAGAAAGCAAATGAAAAGAAGAATACGGATCGGAGATATGCAAAATCTACAATATTTTTAATTAATCATCAAAACTCCTCTAACATTTAGAAAAGTAGGATATAAATACTAAAACACTAACTGGAACAAGTGATTGGGCTTATGATCAACTAAATAAAATACCCAATAATAATTAAATCAAACTGAACAAATAAAGCCAAATTAATAAACCTCAACTAAAAGTTTATATAAATTAAACCCAAAAACATAAGCTAAAGCCCAATCTCTCAATGGTTTGGGCTATCCTCCATCGTCTATGATCATACACGTGTGTAAATAATATTTCAGGTTCGGTGTCCCACTACAAGATTTACCAGTTTTACCGACGGAATTTTTCCGTCGGTGTAAGACACATATTCCGTCGGTAATTAATTTACCGATGACGTCACCGACGGAAATGCTCCGTCGATGAATCCTTTATCGGTAATTTTTTATCCGTCGGAAATAAAAAAATTTTACCCGCTTCATTTCATCGGTATATCCCTCGGTAATAATATTTTTTATTACCAATGGATTTACCGTCGGAATTACCGATGGAAATTCCATCGGTAATTCCGTCGGTAATTATTTAAAAAAATTAAAAACAAATCATTTTATAAAATTATAAAATAATTAAATTAACATAAATCAACACTGTATAAAAATCCTATAAATAAATCAACTAAAAATTAATCTCATATGAAAAAAAAAATCTCACAACAACATTTATACAATTATTAAGAACAAAAACAATGAAAAATAAAATAAAAAACAAATATAGTGAAAAAAATCATGAAAAAAGAAGAAAAATCTTACCTTAATGTAGTTGCAAGTGAAGCTAAGGAGAGAAAAAAAATTTCGTAAAGCATATTAATTAAAAAAAAACTAAGAGATAAAAGAAGAAAGAAGAAGAAGACATACCCAAGCATGGAGAAAAAGAGAAGAAGATGAGGAGAGAAAAGAAGAGAAAGAAATAGATATTGATGTTTTTTACATATAGTGAAGAAGAAGAAGAAGAAGAAGAAGAAGAAGAAGTAAAAGTAGAAGAATAAGAAGAAGAAGTAGAAGAAGAAGAAGAAGAAATAAGTCTGTCTCTTGTGAAATAAGGGATTCGGGCTTTTTATTGGAGCATGTTAGCAACGGATTTACCGATGGATAATTGAATATTAATATTTTTTAATTATTCCGTTGGTAATTCCATCAGTATTATTTAATACAAAGTTTTCAGAAAACTGCCAACAATTACCGACGATTTTTCAGTCTGTCGGTGATTCCGTCTGTAATATTTAAATGAAAATTTTAAATCAATTGAATTTTTTCAGAAAACCGCCAAATAACACCAACGACTTTTCAATCCATCGGTGATTTTGTCCGTAAAGAACAACAATTAACAGTGCAATTGGAAAGTGAACAGTTTTGGAGCTCTCTGGAAAATACCGACAGATTTTGTCTGTCGGTGATTCCCTTTGTAATTGACATGATGAACAGTGCAAACAAGTTTACTAACGGATTTATCGACGGATTTTACCGACAGAATAACTTCGGTTGGTAATTCCGTTGGTAAGTCCTGACACGTCATCATTTTTTTAGCTTTGTTTTAATTTTTTTGTCCCTCCGTAATTCCCTCGGTATATACCGAGGGACTATGTTCGTCGGTAAAATCCCTTAAAAATTTACCGACAGAAATATTCCCTCGGTATTTCCGTTTGTATTTATTAGTTTTCTGGTAGTGTCCCCACCAAGTTTCTTCCTAGAATTCTAACGACGAGCTTCGGAAAGGCTTCGCTTAGAAACGCCAACACAGGTAAGTGCTTTTCATTTTCCCCCGCTTTACAATTTCAGTTCACTTACACTATGCACCTTGAATTTTAATTATTCTCCCATTGTTTATGCACGCATGATTTAGTTCACGGGTGCCTCCTGCTGACCAGCCAGGTCACTGGCCTGGGCTAATGACCAAGCTGAGCCGCTGGCTCTAGACACAACTTCAAAAAAAAATATAAAAAATATGTATGCTTTGATTTCAATTTCTTTTATTTTTTTATTTATTGATGTCAGAGTCAGGAATACCATATATTGTCAGAGTCAGGAACACCAGAGTTGAAAGTATCCGTAGTTGAACATTCACTGATGTTAGAGTCAGTAATATTACAAGTAGACCATCATAACATAAATCATCAAACTCTTAGCAATTTAAGATAAAATCAGCAATGCAGCTTATCTCAGGTAGGATGCTTAAGGGGTGATAATATATTCCTTTTTGCGTAACTAGTCTCGTACCATAGAATCTCTGTCAACCAGTTAGGGTTCCTAATGAATATAATACTATGTAATGAATCTTTAAACAAGACCTTTTCCCCCAAGAATAAGATGTCAAAAAATATTTTTTTGTAAATTTGAAATTTTTAAAGGTCACCGCGATGTCGGTGCAACACCTAAGAATATACTTTACAGTGTTATTTTATACCTCAAGTTGTTACCTATTTTTGGACCTCACATAAATATACAAAAAAAAATACAAAATACAAAAAAGTTTTTGATTTGAAGGAACATGAAGAATGTCTAGAAAATTTTCAAAGATTAGTTGAGGAGAATCAAAATACCTAATTGCAAGAAAATTTTGTTTTTGAAGTCAATTTAAGCTTCGATTTGAAGAAATTAAAGTCTGAAAGTCAAATTGAAATTTTAAAGAATTAATTTGGTCAATCAGGGGCTTAATTGCATAAATATTTAAGTTTGATAAGTAATTAAAGACTTGATTGAAGAAATACAAAACCAAGAACCAAACCAAAAAAGGCACGTGAATGCAGGGGTCAAAATTAATCAAATCCGAGCCCAGATTGAAGAAATTGAATGTTTGATAGTCGATTGAGGGTTAATTTGCATAAATTAGGAACTAAAGATCTAATTGAAAAAGAAGCTAAACTTTGGGGTTGACAATTGAGTTTGACAAGGGTGAAATAGCATAAAAATTAAAAGTTGAGAGACAATTGTCGTCGGGTGCGCGCGCCGCGACGTCATTTGGTGACGGTAGATGCTCTTTGTTGTGCCTCCTGTTGAGGTGTGGTGTTGGAAAAGGTTTTTGGATTTAATCATAAAATTATGATTAATGTTCAGGAGTCGCCACCTAGTATTATGGTCATTGGGAACCTATGGTCTGAGAGAGTCTGGGTAAGGGACCGGTTGTGCAGAGGGAACACGCATCATCCCCAGTGCACCCTACCTAAGGTAGGCTGCATTGTTATTTGATTGTTTTTCTAGGTCGGGTTTCTATTCATTGGTCTTTTTTAAGTTTCAAGACAGATCTCTCTTCATGAAGGAGTCTCTACCTTATCGTGTTAAATTCTAACCGTTCTAAAGTCTGAATTTTAGCATTGCATTTATTTGCACCTTGTATCTTTAATATCTGAGGGTGTATTTTATCGTATAATTTTACACCCCACAAATATTAAAGTCTACATCTAGACCCTAAAAAACGGTTGGAAAAAGGTTTTTGATATTTTGCCAAGCCCTAATGGATGATCATAAACTAGTTATGATATCCATTTTTTAAAAAAAAAAATGAGAAAGATGCAATTTCTTACTGAAAATATGCATTGAAATTTTTTAGGATTTGGCCATGTGTATGAAAACAATTTTTTTAAAAAAGGGAAATTAATTTAAAAGTTTTTGAAATTTAAAAAAAATGTTTTGAATTTTTTATGAAATATTTCGGAGAAAACTAGGTATTTTAATACTGGATTTGTATTTTAAAGTGTAAATATACAACCCGATATTATGGAAAATTGGTAGAAAAATATTTGAGAAAATCACAATTTTTTGAAAGGATGTTTCTGAAATTTTTTGTTTTTAATTTTATATATAATATTATATATACATATATATTAATTAATTAAATATTATTAAAACATGTGGGCTGGGCCGGCCCGGATAACTGGGCCAAGCACATACCCAGAAACAGGTGGGTTGATATCGGCCGAAAATAATTGGGCCGAACTCGGCCCAACATATTCTTCTTCTTCTTTTCTTTAATTTTGGGGATGGGCTGGACCCAGCCTAGCCAACTGGGCTGGGCTAAGACAGGTCCAGCCCAAAGTAACTTAGTCACTGGTATAGCCCAGTGATTAAGTTGCATGAAAGAGTGCAACGTGAATTATATCACAATGACTAAGTTGCATGAAAGAGTGCAACGTGAATTATAATTCATGTTCCACTGTTTGCATGTAGTGGTAGCAGAGAAGGGAGGAAGAAGAAGAAGAGAGGAGGGAGGCTTACTTGGCGTTGAGGGAGTTGGCGACCTGACTGGGGGCGCTCGGTGCGACTAGAGGTGGTAAGGCTGGCGGCTGGCTCTTGTTGCAGCTGGGAGAAGAAGAAGCAGAGGCTTGCAAAGGAGAGGGGAAGCTCACGGTTGGAACTGTTGGAGTGGGTGAGGAGAGAGTTAGTGCCCTAGCTTCCATTGGGAAGGACAAAAGCTTCTGGGCGAGATGATTGTTACTACTACTGCTGTGGTCGTGATGGCAGAAAAAAAAGAGTTTTACAGAGGAGAGAGAGAAATGGTGCAATCACCACATGAGATGGTTTGATGGCTACTTGAGGTGAAGATGATGGTGAGAAGACAGGTGATGAGGGTGGTGGTGGCTGAAGGCCACAACGGAGAGAGAAAGAAGAGAGAGAACCGGTTGCAGAAAAACTAGGCAGAGGAGGCTGGTTTTCGGCCAACTTTTTGTTCGACTTCCTTCCTCCTTAGACCCTAACATCCACCTCTATTTATAGGCGGTGGAAAAGGGCAATCTTGTCTACATTGATAAAAAATTTCAACCCTTGATTCAGTTGGGAAGGATCCCAACCGTTGGTTCAAAGTAGGCATGGTGCACTGTCAAATCTGCAGCTGCAGGCTGCCTGAGTTGGCATCTTTGGGGTGGTGCCACGTTTGGTTCTTTGCCAGTGAGCCGGTGAGGACCATACCCAGACATAGAGAGATGTCTGCTGATTTATTTCGTGCAGGTTTTGTAAAATTTGGTGAACGTTAGATAGATTAAATACAGTTGCAAAGTAGATAATCAGACCAGCTTTTCAAAAAGAAAAAAAATGAAGAAGATAATGAACAGTGCAGAACAACGCGTCGTCTGACCTCTCTCTCTCTCTTTTTTCTTTTCTCTATTTGTTTTTAAAAAATGAAATGGCATCGTTTCATGTTTGAATTAGGGAATTCTCTGAAGTTCAAAGTAGTCTTCCAGCTTTCAATTTTGTGCAATTGTACCCCTAATTGACGCTAAATTTATTATTTAATGCAATTACACCCTTGTCGAACTTCAATTAGAACCCTAGATTTACGCGCCTTCTGCACATTGATCCTTGGTCTTGGATTATGCAATTTAACACCTAATTGACCATTAAACTTTCAATTGTCTTCAATTTAACCCCCGATTTTTGTCAATTAGGCCCTTATAGTCCGGCGCCTTTTGCAGATTGGTCCTTGGCTGTGAATTTCTTCAATTTAACCACTAATTGACCCCAAAACTTCAATTTCTTTGCAATTAGGCCCCTAATTTCAATCAATTAACTTGGTAAAAATTAAATTTGGTCTCTTAGTCTCTTAAAATTCCAATCCTCTCAATTAAGCCCAAATTAGGCCCCCAAACTTAATTTTTCACCAATTAAGCCCCAAATAAAATTAATTTGACCCATTTAAAGTATAATTAAGTCCTTGCACTTAATTAAATCCTTCAATTGGACCCAAATTAATTCTTAAACATAATTAAAATTCAATTTGGCCTATGATTAAATCAAGTTGGCCTATTAAAAAATTAATTATGTCCTTGGACTTAAATTGTTTTATGCAAATTCGTCCAATAATCATTTAATTTGACCTTGAATTTGCATTTTTCTTCATTTTTGAGCATGATGGGGAAAAATTAGGCCTTGAATTTCCTCCAAAAATTGCAACTTGATTTTTCCCTATTTTTGTAGTCCTCCTTGATCTGCTTTCTCCATATTGCCAACCTTTATTTTATTTATTTTATTTTTATTTTCAAAAAAAAGTGAATTTTAGGGAACAATCCAGAGTTGGGTTATGACAACAATCATGGGTGTAATTAATTGAATAAAAAAAGACTAAATTGAAATTTATTAAAATCCCAAGTTAAAAACCCTAATTTTTAGGATTTAGCCTAAATGACACGTCGTTTGGCCAATAAAATTTGATCTTATATATTCAATTAACATTTATACCATAAATTTAACAATAACAATTAAAATTCAACCAACACAATAAAACATTATTGCAATGTAGACAAAAAAAATAGAAAAAAATAAATAAAAGCTTTACGAATGAAAAATACTTACCTTAATGGCGTGCTTAATTTTAGAGTTTATTTATGTGTGATAAAAAAAAAACTTACCTTAATGGCGTGCTTAATTTTAGAGTTTATTTATGTGTGATAAAAAAACAAAAAAATGAAAATATATTGTTAATAAACCAAAAAAAAGAAGAAAAATAAGAAGAAAATAATTCAAAAGATTCACCACACATACCTTTTAATCGATTTGAGGAGGAAGAGTGAGGAGAGGATTGCAAAAATGAGAGGAAAAAAAAACTTCAGGCGTCCTCGTTGGGTTTGGATACCATGTTTTTACAAACAAAATATTCAATAATATTATTTTTAATTAATTTGTCGGTGATTTCCTTGGTAAAATCACCTTGAAATTTTCATTTCGCACTAAAATTCTCAAAAACCCTTTATATTTTTGGCAGTTCGTCCGTGATTCCTTAGGTAAAAAAGTAAATAGTACATTAATTAACAAGGTATTAGAATTCACAATCCGTTAGTAATTTCCTCGGGAACCTAACACTCAATAATTGCCATCACCGACATGAGAAGGGAAACAATTCCCTTCACCTCTTGAATACACCGAAGGACACGATCCATTAGTGTTTTGAACAGTATTTCCCTTGGCGTTGTTGATTATGAACAATGTTAGGGAGAAGGGGAACAGTTTCCTTCGCCTGTAGAATACACTGACGCTTTGTGTCCATCGATGTGCAGCATAGTAAATAGTGCACTAGGGAGGGCAATAGTTCCCATCACCTCTGGAATACACAGACAATTTGTGTCTATCAGTGTTTCCATCGGTATGCTACAAAATGAACAATGCACTTGGGAGGGGAATATTTCCCTTTGCCTCTGGAATACACCGATGGATACAAACCGTCGGTGTTTCCATCGGTGACTGCACAATGAATGATGCCAAATTGTTTCTGTATTCCCCATCTATTCATCCTGCAAATACTTGAATTAAAAGTTGTTCGCACAACATAATATCAGAAGTTTACATAACAATAATAAAATAAATACTTCTTTGTTAAGAATTAATCGGTGTCCGCTAGAGCTCAGAACAACATTCAACTTCTCTATGCCAACATCAACAAAAATATTATTGAAGACGTGAAAATTTGATTTTTTTGCCATGTAAATCGATGGAGTAACTCGATATAGATCAACAAACTCACTTACTTGAGAGATATCATCTATGACACTTAAGTCATCGTTCTCATCTTGAACAACCTCAACATGACCCCTGAGTTCGGTTTTCAATACGGATAACAAATCAACTATTGAATGATCCTTTCTAAAGGAAGGGGTGATTAATTCTTAGTCACCGATGGATGTTGAAAAATATGGAGGGGTTTTTGAAATTTTTAGTGTGAAATGAAAATTTTAAAGTGAAGTTACTAAGGGAATCACCAAAGAAATAATTTAAAATAATAATATTTAATAGTTCATCGGTGATCCCCTTGGTAAAACGTAGTATAAAACCCAATGAGAGCACCAGAACTTCATTTTTTTCTCTCAATCTCACAATCACTCTCACTCTCTCAAATCCTATGCTCAAATTTGTAATAAATGTAGTAGAAATTAAGGTTTTTTTTTCTCTCAACACGATTAACAGGTATGTTGATTAATACTTAAAAATGCATTTTTATCAAGGTTTTATATCATCATTTTGCACTTGAAGTATCAATAACTCCTTAACTAAAGCATGTTTTATAATAACATATCCAATAATATAAGATACCTTTAATTTATGGTAAATGTTCATCTTAAATGCAGGCCTATCACATAAATGAAAGAATTGATTGATGAGTTGAAGTACTGAAATCGAAAGGACAAAGAGATGGCCAAACTTAGAAAAGAGATGTTGGTGCAGTCCAAACTGGAACA
>Ga0325411_1003561_pt1 | contig 17614 bp, 7 predicted proteins | sample PopdelMetagenome_13_FD_206181 | JGI IMG/M metagenome (GOLD analysis project Ga0325411, IMG submission 206181) | Populus deltoides microbial communities from Bellville, Georgia, United States - Xylem-PdIQD-R4 | ecosystem: Host-associated > Plants > Phyllosphere > Stem > Wood/Secondary xylem...
TTCTTGTTTTTTTACCAGCGACCGACGGGTAGCTAGATGCACGACACTTAATTATAAGAGAATTTATTATGTACTTGGGGCAAAATAAGGATTGTTTTTTTGAAAAAGTAGCATATATAAAAAAAAAATCAAATTTGGAAATCTAGCACATATAAAAAAAAATTGAAAAATAATGCAGCTCAGAAAATTCAGCAGTTCCCACCTACTATATTTTAAAAAACAGCCCGTATTAAATACAGTATTTAAAAAAAAAAGAAATGAGTTGTTCAAAATTTAAGGATGAGAGAGGAAAGATAAAAAAAAAATAAAGACATGAAATACACCAAAACAACTATGATGACAATACATTTATAATTATTAGAAAGAGTTTAATGAGACGAATCTATAAACATTAAGAAAAGCTATTAATAATCGTCGGCATGACTCACACGCGTCATTCGAAAGCAAGTGAGCCACTCACCATTTTAGAGTCGGGCGTGTTGATCATTCCGACCCCTATTGATAGCCTTTCTTGAATTAAACTATTAAAATAGGTTGGCACAAACTCTAAAAAAAACGAGAAAAGAAAATAAAGAAAGAAATAATTAAATTTAGAAATATATTGAAACTCGGATGACAACACTTTTAAAATTATTAGAAATACCACACTTAGAAACTATGATATTTCCTTACTCCATTATTTTTTTCAAAATATTTTTCTGCTTATATTATTTTGCTAAAACTTTTGTGACATGTGTTAATTAAGGGAAAATACCCCAAAATAAGCCTCTTATTTAGGCATGTTAGTTATTAAGGTTGTTAAACACGAGGGATAGTGCAATTTTAATTGCTTAAATTTATTTATTTATTTTAATTTTTAATTTTATTTAAATAAGTTTCTAATATTTTAAATTTTGATTAAACTTAAATATATTAGTTTTAGAATACTTTGATTGAAGAAAAAAAGTAAAGTTTGTAAAGTAAATAGGTTTCCTATATCTAAACTACCGATGTTATTTATAAAAATATATAATAATAAAAATTTTAGCTAGTTTTGTAGAAAACTTTCTTTCTCATTTTTCGCCGACATATATCTTATTAATGATGTCAACTTTAAAGATTATCTTAAATATCAGAGTTCATATCATCATTTAAAAGATACATCAATATATATTTGATAATAATTTACTTGAATATTGTATTGTTCAAAACAAATAAAAATCATATACCTGTTTGAATAAGATTAAAAATTAGACATTAAACCATGAAAATCATATAAATTTATATATTGAATATTGTTTTATATCTATTTTTTAATGTAAGTAGCGGGTGTATTAATTCGTAGATTTCAAGCTAATTTCTAACATAAAAAATATAGGTGTAAACATTATTAATATATTTTTTTTAGAACCATGTGATTTTTTAATTGAAAAGATGATGTACGTACATAATAAAATGAATTGATAAATCATTAAAAGAGTGATTAATATTAATTAAAGATTAAAATGGAAAGTTGATCTTCATTGTAAGATATAAAAAATAAATACAAATACAAATATTTGACCTTGTAACATATGGTATTTTTTAAAATTTATTTTTATTTAATTATATAAAAATTAAAATGAATATGGATAAGAAAGGCAATGATTAGAATTATGGAGAAATTGTTTTTAATCAAAATTATCTTCTCTCATTGATCTAATTATTTTTATTATGATAATATCATTTTTTATTATTAACGTGGTTTATTGAATAAAAACTAATGCAATTAAAAAAATTATTTGTTAAAAATTCTAATGACTTGAAACAAAGAGCAACAAACTAATCTTTAAATCAAAAACAACCTTTTCTTATTTATGTATTTTTTTATATGCTTTGAAAAAATATATTTTTTTAATCAAAAATATTATGTTTTAAATAAAAATTTATTATAATCATTAAAGTAAATTTCAATAAAAAAAATCATGAATCAATCATTTCTACACGCTTGTATGAATAAGTCTAAAAGTAATAAACTTGAAAAAAGTATTTAAAAGATATACAATAATAAAATAGATATTGTATTCTTATTGAATATCAATAAGCATATTATTTTAAAAATTTTGGCATATTAGGTTAATAAATATTTATTTATAAATCAAATTTAACTATTGCCATAAAAAACTCTATTGTTATCGAAAGTTATGGCGTAATTAGATCATTGTTTAAATATAATTTTAATAAATTAATTTAAAGAAAATTTTGTTCTAAAAATTGTGATGACAACATAACAAACAAGGTAATCATGTCTAGGCCTACAAGAAAGAGCTCACGCTACTAACCCAAACTAATAAGCCTGGCAGTGCATCGAAGGGCTAGCCCACACATGGTGTTCTTTTTTTCTTTAAAGGGAAAACAACATGTGGTCCAACCTATTTTTTTTTTTTTAGAATGGACGACACATTGTCCGCTTGATTGAATTCCAACCACCTGTAATGGTTAAAAAATTAAGGTTTAAGTTTTTGAACTTTAAAAACATCTTTTCAATTTATCTTCACCTATAAACACCTAAAAAAACATCCTATGAACCTCATGAAACATGTTTTTAACACACACACAAACTCTCCAATAAATGTAAAAAAAATAAACGAATAAAAAACTTTTTGATCCCCTATTTTTTTCATACAAGGTGAAAACTTCAAACCACCTTGAAATTCCTCTCCTTGTTACAAACCTAATTACACCATAATTGGTATTTTGTGACCAGAATATGTATGAACATTTTTCTCTCCATCTATTTTTTTTTTTGTTTAAGCTTATATTGGGTTTTCTAGGTTTATGGTTTATGTTCTTCTGTTGAATATTGCTTTAGGCTTATGTTTTTTAAGTTATTTTGATCGATTGTTAGTTCTTACATATATGTACAAGCTTGTTGATCACTAATCTCACTAATCTAAGGTCCTAATGACTTAAAATAACTGAAATATTGACATTTAATCATTGGTTCTTTATTTCTATGTTTCAAAAAACAAAATTAAATAATCGTGTTGATCGGTTATTTGTTATGATAATTCAGCCTCAATTTCTTACCTGAAAGATGATTTATATATTTCTATGCCTTAAAATTGACGTAAAGTAGTATGAATTTGAATTCATGTTTCTAGGTTCTTCCTTAATCAATTTCAAACAAAAACCTCATTTGATTTTCATTTTCGTTTCTATTTATAGATTGTGTTTTTGGGTTTGAGCTTTTGGCCAAAAGGCCCATCCCACATGGTTGGGCTGAGCCCTTTTCAAACTTAAAAGTGTGTTTGGCATGTCGGTTTTTTTATATAAAAAAATGCATTTTCTTGTTTTTAGGGCTCATTTGCCAAACATGGACTTAAGACAATTTACAGGCATCTAATTTTTAGTTAAAGACGTGTTTAACAAACATGTCCTACCGGTTTTCCCTTGGATTTGATGTATGGTGACTTGATTTATTTGAGTAATCAAGCTAAGATTTGTGCTTTGCAAGAACGCGAATTTGGGCGTGTATTGCGAAACGAGATGTTGTGATTTGATGCTTTGAAGAGTACCTTGATTTGTCTTCAAAGTGTTGTTGAAGAACTCTTATGGGGCGTTTTGGCTTAATCCAACAGAGCTTCGTTCTTGTTAAACTTCAAGCGTAGATGAAGGAGGCTTGAGAACTCTTTGAGAGAGAGCTTCCTTGCTTGAAGAGAGAGAGAGAGAGTCTTGAAGAAAATTTGTATCCCCCGGAATCCCTTTGGCTTTAGGTTGAGGCCCTCTATTTATAGAGATCTGTAGGGGCTCTCAGGTCCTTTTCCAATGCCACATGGCATAATTTTATTGGTTGATATTTATTGACGGAATCTTGCATTTATGAAGAGATATCTGATGGGATCTTGTATTTATAACCAGATACTTGAATATCTCATCCCAAGTGTCAACTTTTCATTGGCCAAGAAATATATGAAGGCTCATTTATTTTCCATGTCATTTATTTCAATTTTATTTTATCCTTTCTTTTAAAGAATAAAATAACACATGGCAAAATTTGATTGGTAGAAAATTTGTGTTTCTACACTTACATATATGTACAAGCTTGTTGATCATTAATCTAAGGTTCTAATGACTTAAAATAACTGAAATATTGACATTTAATCATTGATTATTCATTTCTATGTTTCAATAAACAAAATTAAATAATCGTGTTGATCGGTTATTTGTTATGATAATTCAGCCTCAATTTTTTACCTGAAAGATGATTTATATATTTCTATGCCTTAAAATTGACGTAAACTAGTATGAATTTGAATTCATGTTTCTAGGGTCTTCCTTAATCAATTTCAAACAAAAACCTCATTTGATTTTCATTTTTCGTTTCTATTTCTAGATCGTGTTTTTGGGTTTGAGCTTTGGGCCAAAAGGCCCATCCCACATGGGTGGGCTGAGCCCTTTCCAAACTTAAAAGTGTGTTTGGCATGTCGATTTTTTTTTAAAAAAAAAATGCATTTTCTTGTCTTTAGGGCGCATTTGCCAAACATGGACTTAAGACAATTTACAAGCCTCTAATTTTTAATTAAAAACATGTTTGACAAACATGTCCTACCGGTTTTCCAATGGTGTTTCTTTTTTTTTTTTTATGCTTTTGCCAAACAAATCTCAAATGATTTCCAAAAATTTAGAAAAAATTCAGGGACCATTTTAAAATTATTTGTAGGTCCTTCACATGTTTTTCAGTCTTTTCATATAATATTTAGATTATAAATTTACACTGTAACATACTGACCTGCTATTAAATATATTTGTTTTTCTTCAAAATTTCAGGAAAAAAAATCCTTACTTAAAATAAATACAAAATTACGTTTTTATTTGTATACATACGGTCAAATTCTAAAAAAATTTCTTGTATATTTATGAAAAAAATAAAAAAAACATATTTTTATTATACTTTGAAAAATACAAAAAATAGTTAGTGGGTATCGTGACAAGTTTGTGATTGTCTATTATGATTTGACTAAAATTTCAAAAACACCATTAATTTTTTGGTTTTAGAATGGTTAGGTTTCAGTCTGATAAGATAGGGATCTCCTTAGTAAGAAGGATATTTTCTTGAACCTTAGACAAATCAAAGAATAGAAACATGACTTAAAAAAACAATTAATCAATAATGAAGCTTAACATAGGTATGGTGCACTAGAGGTGATGCGTCTTTTCTATACACAATTATTCCCTTTACTTAAACTTTCACATACCATTTGGTTTTCTAGTGATCATAGTACTAAGTAACAACTCTTAAACCCTACAAATTAAATTTTTATGATCTATCCCAATACATCCAAAACCCCCTCAATCTAGGAGGCAGACCCGCCATTGGATGTTGTGCCCACCACAACCGCCAGTACCACCTTGTTCTTCTTCACCGACATTAGAGAAACTCCATCTCTCTCAAATAATTTTTTTCTTTGCCGTCTCCGCCTTCTTAGCCTCTCCCTCCTTTTCTTCTAATAAGATAAACATCATTGATGGAGATGATGAAGATGGTTTTGTTCACTTTTTTTTTTTCAAAAGAAAAGAAGTCAAAAACTATATGATTTACAAACCATCTTAGTTGTTTGATAATGATAATAAGAAATTACACTTAATATTATCTTAAATTCTTTTCACAATCATATCGTAACAATGCCATCATATAAGTGTGTATTTGAATGTGAAAATTTGTTTGTGATGTTTATGTATAAATAACGGTGTAGCTATGATAACCAGCAAATGTTCATAACATGTTGAAATCCAATACTAAAATGTTACTTTATATCTTTGCAAAGCATGAAGGTATTTATATTATAAATGTTAATTAAAATTGATCGTTTTTAATTAGAAACGAGTGATTTGGCTCTTAATGCAACAAGGAGGAGAAACCAGTTTTTAATTATTAGTACGAAAAATAAAGTAGCTAATCCAGGAGCATAGGCTGCAATAAGAGTTCAATGTAATTATGTTAATAAAAAATTGCTACGCAGCTTTTTATCTAATTCAACTATTACATAAATAAGACTACAAAAGTTTTTTTTTAAAAAAAAACCACTTTCTAAAAAGGGATAAGAAAGATAGTTTATTTCAACTGCAAATAATTTTTAATGGGATTAAATATAATAAAAAAAAATTTATTGATAAGACGTGTTAAAGAATAATATAAATTATATTCTGGAATCTCATCTAAAGTTTAAGTTATTGGGTTGAGATAATTTTTTGACATGGTATCAGAGTCTTGATGATCAAGTGGCCTCGGGTTCGAATCTCACCATCCCCGTTTATTTGATAAAAATTAAGCATAAGGTAACGTGAGTCTATGCAAGTTTCAAGCTCAAAGGGTTTTCACTTGAGGGGGTGTAGGGATGTGTTATAGAATAATATAAATCATATCCTGAAACCTCATATAACAGCTTAAGCTATAATATAAATCATATCCTGGAACCTCATCTAACAGTTTAAGTTATTGGGTTTTAAAATTAATTTTTAGTATTTTTGAATCATTTTGATTCTTTGATATAAAAAATATATTTTAAAAAATAAAAATATTATTTTAATATATTTCTATATAAAATCACTTTAAAACACAACATTTATTACCAGCATGTCCGAAATATTCCTTTAGCTTTTCTCCATCATGATTTGTTGTGTTCGATATTACATTAATTGCTTGCTAATCTCAATCTTGATTCACCTTGGAAATAAAAACAGAAAAAACAAATTCATAATCACTTATAACATGGCAACGTTGGCCCTCTGCATAATAATGAAATTGTTAAAAAGTAATATATATATATATATATATATATATATAAAACTTAAAAACAGTGGTCAGGATGACAATACTCTTGGGCAAGCCCAATTTTATCGCTCTTATTTGAGGTCTGACAAGAAGAAGAAAGAAAGAAATAAGCCCAAAAGTGGTAGGCTAATTGCAAAAAGCCCATGAAAATTAGTTGAAATTAATAATAATAATAATAATAATTCCACTGCCAATCATTCTTCCGTTTGTATTTGTTGTTTTCCTTCAAAAACCAGAGAGATAAGACCTTATTAATTTATTTTTGGAAAAACAAGCAATTTTTATTATCTGCCTTTCCGCACCGTTTCTTCTTTCTTGTTGTCTTTTTGAGTTAATTATAGCCCAGTCCTTATAGTTTAATAACATTAACTACTTCGACCATATTGTTTCATATACTTCATATCTAATCCTAATATTCTTAAATTTTTCAGCACGGTCCTTTTACCAAGATCACATTCTTTTCTGATTTATTTTGTTTCTTCTTTTTTATTTCAAGAGACAAAGAAAAGTAGGATCAGATAAGGAGGTAAATCTTGATAACAAAAACTGTTTTTTGAAAAAAAAATAAAATAAATTGAGGACAATCAAGGGGCGTTAAGTGATTTTTATACTATAAGGACTGGCTAGTTATTATTGATAAATTATAGGGATCAAGATATAAATTAGCTCCTTCGTTTATTTTTGGTATAAAAATAATATATATAAAAAAATTCCAACAACAAAAAAAGAAAAAGAAAAAAAAATAGCAAGTGATAGCAAGGGAGCTTCGAAGTGAGCAAAAACTAGCTCTGGCTGACAGGCACCATCGACGTCATCATCTTTATATTAGGGCTCGTAGATTTATTTCTTTCTCTCTCTAGGCCTCTCTCTCTCTCTCTCTCTCTGGTTGTTTTTTGGCCTTCTCTTTATTTTTATTTTTTTCTGGTTTTAAAATTCAGTCAACAGAGGAGGTTTGAGTATGGCGACTCAATCATCGGATCCTCCTCCTTCAACCCCTGCCGATCAAAATCCTGGTTCGATTTCCCTCGCTGTACTGATATTATGTCTTTGAGCTTACAAGATTATAATTATAATTATATTAGCAGCTCAATTAATTAAGTTTTTAGCTATGCTTACGGTTCAATCTCCAATTTTTTTTTTTAAATAATTGAATTTGGCTCCTTTTTTGTGGTTGTTAATAAGTTTGACGAAGTAGTTAAGTAAAAAACTGTTTGGTTAGCCAATAATTATTCTTATTTGGCAAACCAGAAAAAAAAAGAGCTATTGGATGCGTAACTACACTTGCAATTGATTGCTATCTCTTTTGTTTATGGGATGACTAATCAAAGATGATGTAGTGTCAAATTACGTCAAGCTTAGGATATATAGCAAAAATGCTAAGCATAGAGTAATGGGTTTTTTTAACTTTGAGCTACAGGGAATGTACAGCCAACAAATGGGATTCAGCAAGATGCTGAGGTTGAGGCTATCAAGCAAAGTCCTCCATCTGTCTTTGTGAACTCGGAACCAATGCGAGAGGAACAAGTGCAGAATGCTGTAAAGTTTCTTTCGCACCCAAAAGTTAGGGGTTCTCCAGTTATGTATAGAAGATCGTTTCTTGAGAAGAAGGGCCTCACAAAGGAAGAGATAGATGAAGCTTTTCTTCGTGTGCCGGTAAACAAATTATTCGTTTTGGCTCCCCACTTTCTTACATGCCACCCTGTTTAATCATTTTTTTCCTCTGGGAGAGCTAATCGATTCTCAATGTATTTGTATTTGTACCTGTTTGTTTTCCCTGCTGATGTTTTCTGCAAATTGCAGGATCCAACTCCAAGCACACAGGCAGCCAGTTTGAATCAAGGTATAAGATCTTAATATGAAAGTGAGATGTTTATTGTCTTTCATGATACGCAGTCCTTGGGTTTGCTAAGATTTTTATATCCTTGCATCATTGATTGTATTTTGTGTTGTACTATGACAAAAGCAGAGGGGCAGGTGAAATCAACACCAAATGCTCAGCCACTAGTTTCAGCACAAACTCTGCAGCCTGTAGCAGCTGGTCCTACTGCTGTAATTTCTTCAGTAGGGACTTTGACTCGATCTCGGTTTCACTGGTATCATGCTGTTTTTGCCGTAGGACTATTGGCAGTTTCAGGTGCTGGAACAGTTGTGTTAGTTAAGGTATCAAAAATACTCTACACAATCACTCTGTCATGTTAGTCAAACTGTTAATGCCTCTCATTTGTTTTCCATTTCCAAAAGATGGTGTAGGGTTGCATCTATAAGTTTCTTGCACCCATCTTAGTGTAAATAAATGTACCAGTTTTTGTAAGGTTCTATATGTTAATTTTCATGACATGAACAGATAACATATTTCTTGTTCAGAATACTGTTATTCCCAGGCTGAAGTCTTGGATACGTAAGGTTGTGTTGGAAGAAGAAGATGACAATGTGAAGAAAACTAATTTAAAGCCAAGTTTGGCAGAAGAAGCTGCGGCAGCTGCCAAATCAGCAGCAGCAGCAGCTGTTGATGTTGCAAGAGCGAGCCAGGAACTATTGAATTCAAAAAATGAAGGTGGGATAATGATAGAATTTCGTTCATTTCCACCGCTTTCTTTAAAGAAAACTGGTTTCCTTAAAACACTTTCTGATTAGTTATTTTCTTTGTAATGGTTGAACCTTGCTCAACTCCTTTCAGAGAAGAGATACTTCAAGGAATTTATGAAAATGTTAGATGTGCAAGTACAGGAAATGAAGTCAATGAGTACTGCAATACATAGATTGGAAGGTGAGAAGATGTTGCTTTGACATCAAAACCAAACATATTTCTTTCTATGTGCTGCATACATATGGTTGTTGAGATGCTTTTGTTGTCCTTTTCTGTTGCAGTTCCCATTCACAATTTTTTATTTGTTATTAGTGTATTTATGAAAGAAGAACTTTCTCCGTCACTTGTGCTTTCAGAGCTTCTAGGCATATGATTGCCTTTTTTACGGGCATCTAGGCATTAAGACATTGTTACTGACTGTTTAGATGTTAAATGCAATAGTGTGAGGCTCCCTTTGTAAATGTTACTATTTGCAAACCATATAGATTGTGAGGAAAATTAAAAAAAAGCTATCTTTTGGTTTGGTGGAAATGGAGAGTGGATTGCTGAGTGCTCGATGCTGATGATCACTGCAACTTTAAGACATTCATAGAAGATGGAGGTGCTATTTTGACACTCCTGCACAAAAACTTTCAAGGCTAATCTAGTTGTACATGATTCATTCAGGCATTCTGATAACCATTCCAAAAGTTGTTGTCTTTCAACTAATTCAGCAGTGTCTCATTGACTTGGCTGATCATTTTCAATTCTTCTACCACATGTTGCCCATATCGATGCTGGAGCAATTCCTTAATAATAGTTTAGATTTAATAAGTTATCGTAGCAAGGTAGTGTAGTATATTGTAGCAGCTTTCACATAAATCAGGGTTTTTTCCTTTACTAGTTTATTTATGCTAGTTAAAGCCCTAGATCCTTGCAGGACAAGGAATCACTGGTCTTGATCACCTAGTAAAATTACTTAACCTCCAAGGAAATATTTAAAAGGTCACATGCTAATTACATGATTCCTAATTAATTAAAGAACATATATATATATATATATATATTATATATATATATACACACACATGGCTGGTCAATTTGAAAATGCAAGATCATAATCTACATTTGTAGATTTGTCACCTTGTAAATATTTGGAGTTTCTACTACATGCATCTCTAATTTGGCATAAAGTATTATGCAAAAGTCATGAAACCTAAATAACAGGACCAGTGGTCCATTCTATTGTTGCTTATCCAGGAAAGCTAAAGTTAAACCTAGAGAGAACAAGAGGATTTGTTTCTTGCATAGTTTTGTTGGTGTGTAAGGATGTATGAATTGACCAGATTTTCCTATGCTTATATGACCTTTGATTAAGCAAAATGTTTTTTGGAAAATAAGAAATGATTCATATTGTTTACATTATTTTTGAACTTTTTGGTTGTTGGCCAGTTATGGACAAAATAAATGGCCGCAGGAGTCATTGCTCTTGCGCATGTTGCAGTTTCTTGTTTGTAATGAGTGGTTCAATACTGCTCAAGTTTGTTGCTCTTTCTTGTTAATACATGCATTAAAAAGCTATCTGGCTTATTGCCTGAGTAATCTGCTTGGTTGTAGCCCAGATGCTTAAGGTGGTGCCTTGGTGAGCAAAAATATTACATTGAGTGTAATTGAAATTATGCAAAAAGGCTTTCAGCTTCAGTGTTTGTTGGTTGCAAAAGTCTGGGAACCATATTACATGTGCCACCAGTGAGAAGGCCTCAAGAGAAATAACTGTAACTTGTGGCCTTCCTCTTCATTCCCTACATTTTATCTTGAAGCGTTCTGACATTTGTGGACAACATGTCTCAACACTATCAGAAGATCTGTTTGTCAAATTTTTTTTCCTGCCTCATCAGGTCAAACAGATAACCGTGTGAGAAACTCTCTTGCTGATCAAGAATATTATAGAGCCTTGGTTGCAAATCCAAAGGTGAGCATGACTTAGGTGTGGACTGAGCACTGAAAGCTTCATGATTTGGAATGAAAGTTTGCAGAATAATTGAGACAAGTTTTGAGCGAAGCAATTTGAAGCTCTATATATTTCTCTCTTTTTGCAGCAAACATATACCAATGGCAAGACAGAGTTTGATTTGCACTCAGGTTATTTTCCAGCCATTTCATTTTCTGTTTTTGTTTTTCTGTTTCGATTTCCATCTCATCTAATCGGAGTTTATGGACAGGGGGGTCTTCATCGCAGCTTGCATCTGCTGAACCCTCTGCTGTACCACACCCTAAGTCATATATGGAGGTAAGAACTAGTGTAACAAATTTGTTCAATTGTATTGCAGGCTGGCATCCATTGGAATTAATCTTGCTGCAGTGGACCTGTGGTCAATAGTTGCATGATGCTGGTGTTTCTGGAGTGAAACATAGATGCAACTCTTTTTTCTTTTCTTTTTTTATGTTGAAGTGTATCATATTTCATTAATTGGAAACAGGCAAGCAACTGAGGGCATAAAATATCTCTATTTTCTGTTTTAGTTTTGATTTAAGGTTTTTACTTCTTAGAACCCTACTTAGACATTTTTGAATCCTTAGTTTCAGAGTTTTGATATTGAACTTACTTGGTCAGACATTTGATTTGAACCACTTTATTAAACAGTTTCAAGTTAATTATTGAAAATGAGGATCGATGGAAACATTTCAGAATTGATAGGGTTCTGAAATCTGAAGCTTAGTAGAGAAGAAAGTTTCAACTTTGATACTTTCTGTAGCAATGTAAGCCAATTCCAGCTTGGTTTAAGGAAAATTTGCTAAATGTTTAAACATTGAACAGAGACAACTTCTTTCTCAAGATTTCTTAACTGTATGAGCTTGATGTTCCTTGTTCTAACTGGAATTTGAGATTGCAACTTGAGATGTCTGAATTTTTCTTCTTTCCATGTTGTGCAACTTTCTTCATTTATGATGATGCTTAAGAAATAACTATTGCAGATTCAATTTGGCAACACTGATGGATTCAGTAGCCTATGATAGAATTCCGCTAACCATTTGGTAATTATGTTGCACAGATCATGGAGATGGTTCGGAGAGGAGAGAGACCTGGCAATATCAGGGTAAGTCAGACCTAGTCCTTACACTGAAATTGGCTTCCTTCTCTGTGTGACATGATAATTTTGTCATCCTGGATTTATATGCAGGATATCAATGATCAACCACCCAATCCTAGTCAGCAAATTTCAAATCCTCGCATTGCGCCTAGAACTAAGGTGTGCAACTGAAGACTCAAATTATTGATCAATCAAAATTCATGCCCCCCTTTCTAATGTCTTAAATAGAGTGATTGGTTTAGGCACCAAAGTCAGGAAAATGTAAACCTAATAGGATAGGAAAACTAAACTATAGGAAAAGGTACCAAATAGGAAACAGAACTAGATTCCTTACAAATCATTTTAACTGCTAAATAGAAAATAACAAAGTCTTATTAAAAAAAATTGTTTTATCATATACAGAACAAAATTTCCTATTTAGTCAAGTATTAGTTCCCGAAGGAGTGTTTTCTCATTCCACATCACATTTCCTTCTTTTTCATGGATTCATACGCTAATGGGGGGTTTTCTATTTAGATGGCCATGTAGATGCAGAGCATCTACCTGTCTATATGCAGAGCATTCTTACTTTCACTCTTCCAATTTAAAACTCCTGCATTATAGTAATTAATTTACTCCTGAATATCATTATTGAAAAAAAGAAACTCCTGAATGTTATGCATATTTGACAAGATGTTTCTTGGCTCTCCCTCGCATTCCTTCTTCTCCAAATAGAATCATAGGCTAATGTGGATTGTATAATTTTTCTTATTCAGTTGGTCATGTTAGGTATGAAAATCTGAAACTGCAACCAGTCTTCAGAGAGTTGCCACCCCGTCCCCCTACTATTCTGATTTAAAACTCCTGGATTGCTTCAAGTAGTGTAATTAATTTTTCCTGAGTGTCTTTTATATTTGACAAGAGTACTGCTAAAATTAGGGGAAGAAAAGGGCCTTACAAATTGGTGTGGCGTCTACTTTATCCAACACTCAGTTTTACTGATTGCATCATGTCATATTCTATCAGATGATTCAGAAGTAGCTCTGAGTTGATTGATACAGGCTTTTGAGTTCACTCTCAAAAACAGAATCCATTATTGTGGTTAGAGATACATAGCTTGGAAAAATGTCTTCAGATTTTTTAGACTGCTGCAGAATATGATTGAATAACAAGAATCTTCTTAAGAATTTTTGAATTAACATTAAAACAAACTTCTCCTTTTCCTGTCTGAGTAGCCATGGGAGGTTGGTCAAGTCCAAAATAACTCAAGCCAGGTGCTTCAGTCTCAAGTGAGCGGAGAAGATTTGAATTCCAAGGTACAAGACAATGGTATCTATCAGTTTGATGGTGAGAGCACTGCACCCTGGTGGCAGCAGAAAAATGCCGGAATTGCAGAGATAGATAATGAAGATGAAGTAAAGGCTGGACCTTATGGTGGAAAAAACAACCAGCAACCAGTTAGGCGCACATGGGTCCCTCCCCGGCCACCTCCTGTTGTGATGGCTGAAGCGGCTGAAGCCATCAGACGACCAAAACAATCAATTCAGAAAGAACAATTGGAAGATGATCGATCTGTGTCTCATCCAACAGACACAGCTGATGAGTTACAAAGGATAACAAAAATATCAGAATCAGGGGGTGCTGTGGAGATTAATGGTGGGGGGTCAGTGCTGAACTCAAGTGAGATACAGGAGGAGCCAGAACAAATCCATGAAGGGAACTAAAGCAGGGTTTGATTTGCATGATCTGCTTGATACAAAGTACAGTTTGGTGTTTGAAACCACTGCCCGAGAATATGTTAGATCAGCCTGGTACACAATCTATTTGATTCTAAATGTATTATGTGCCTAGATTGTCTCGTTAGACCTGTTTCTGAAGTTCATTTTCACCAGAGAATAAAGCTATGCCGTACGAATAATGGATAATATTTTTGTATATTGTTGTGTGCGTGGTGTTTTGCCCTACTCACTAAGCTCAACGTGGATATCTGGGTTTTGCTTTTTCGTCCAATGTCAAAGCCTGCTATACCAAGTTGTGAAGAATAATTTTGGTTTTCCTTTGCTCTCTGTTATCCAGGAGGCCACCCTCTACCTGCCACCTGCCCACTTGTTGAGACCAGCAGAAGCTGAAATTTAGCTAGCAAAAGTTTTATAGCATGAGAGCGTGTTTGGCTATTGTTTTTGTAGATTTTATTGTTTGGTTTTGAATCAAAAGCAATTAGGATATCAGAAAAGTATATGATAATGATTTTGAAAATTATTTGTTTAATTTTTTGGGGTGGAAGGTGATTTTTATTCTTTCTTTTAGAGAGCTAGAGATATATTAGTTTTCACCTCCAAGTGATGTTTTTTTAATGAAAAATTGTTTATTTTATTTAAAAAATAAAAATAACTTTATATATATATATATATATATATATATATAAATACCAACACGTCATGGTGTTATTTATGGATTATAAATATTATTTTAATATATTTTAATAATATAAAAAAACATGCAAGGCCTTAGTTTCCCCCTCTTTTTTCCCCTCCTTGTTACTGAATTTAGTTAGTTGATGTTTATTTTTGTATTTTAAAATTTTTTTAAAAAAATAATAATTTTTTTAATTTTTATTTGTTTAAAATTAATATTTTCTCTGGTGATGTAAAAAATGATTTTTAAAAATAAAAAATATTATTTTAATGTATTTTGAAGCGAAAAACACTTTGAAAAGTAATCGTTACTACATTCTCAAACATCTCATTCTCAAACATCTGGTGCTTCTGAATTCTCTTACAGAATCCCTGAATTTATATTAATCATTCATATCATATACATTTATATTAATCTGATGGGGGAGTTGGATCTTGAGAAGGAAAAGAAATTGAAGTTGGAGATGATATTGGAAAATACCAATCATGAAGAGCAGCTGGGCGCAACACAAGAGTCATTTGTGCAAGGCTATATGACTCCATCGTATAGTTTTGTTCCTGCCGCTAGAATTATTTGCTTGCCATCTATGTGGATCCAAAATGGTAGTCTTTAGGCTCAACTCATAGCATCCACTGGGTTTGCTACTCTTTCAAGTCGTGACTCAAGGAACTCGAGATTTGGTAACTTCTGGAACATAGACTCCAGCTTACTCGCCAACATAGTAAAGTGAGTGGGTGTCGAATGGCCAATGCTAGTTAAGATATTATTAAAATATATTAAAAAATAATATAAATTATATTTTAAAATTTTATTTAACAGTTTAAGATTTTGAATTGAATTAGTTATTTAATATGATATTAAAATTTTAATGATCAACCGGTTATAAATTTAAATTTTATTTTTTTCATTTATTAAAAGTCACTGATTTTACCATTGAAAAGTTTTTAAATTCCACAAAAAATAATTGTTTTACAGGTATTAAATTTTTTACTACCAATCATCAATTTTTTAAATTTTAAATAAGAAAATATTGATGTAAACTTGTTATGATATTCTATCTGAATACTTTAAAGCTTTTAATTTTAAGCATATTGAATACCAAAATATATCAATCATGAATTTTTTTTTTTGTTAATGAAATCATGAAACTTGAACATTTGTAAGTGGCATTCTAATTTATTTTTTTTTTATATATGAGTAATGTTTTGATAAAATAACTTTAAAATTGTTATTAATTGTGGCATAAAATGAAAAGAATGTAAATAAATTATTTTTTTATAAGGAAAAAAAATATAATCTGCAGATGCTATAGTACTGGAAAGTTATTGTTAAAAAAAAAAAGTGACGTTAATAAATAATATCAACATAATTACTTGTTTCTCCAAGAACGAATTATTCCTGAAAATATAAAATTGATAAGTAGTTTCAAAGACTTTAATGAGAGAGGGAGAGAGCATTAAAAGCAAAAAACAATTCTTTCTTCCTACTTTGGATTTAAAAAAGGCAGCTGCCATGTTAGTGAATCGAGTCTTTCAACAGTGTTTCTTCGCTTCTTAGTGTTTGGAAATGCAGTTATATCTATATTTTTAAAAATTTTAATTATTTTTGTTAAAAATTAATATTTTTTTATATGTTTTGAATCGTTTTTATGCGCTGATCTCAAAAATAATTTAAAAAAATAAAAAAAATATTATTTTAATGTATTTTAATATAAAAAAATATTTTAAAAAATAATCATAACTACACTTCTAAACAAGCATTAACAGCCCAAAACTAAACAGGAGCGAGAATAAATAAATATATCGGCCGGTTTAAGGACCCTGCAACAAAAGAGACGAATTGATAACCTTGATGGGGATGCTAGTAGTAGAATATATAAATTTGCTTTATATTTTATATTGATCCTCAAAGTTTAGAATATCTTAATTTTGGGTCTTCAATCTATTATTTTGTCATCTGCATTATATAAATTGTTTGTCGCTGGCTTATGTCGATGCAATTGGACACTTTGTTCAGTACTAAACAATAAATAATAAGGTTGTCATTGCTACAAATTGAAAATGCTAAAGATATTGACAAATCTTAAATGTCAGGTATCAATGTGAAACATTTGACAAACTAAAGGGACGAAAATATAATTCGCCCTTTGAACATTCCAACACCAAGCATTTAAAACATTTCAGCTCCCTGTTTTGACAAATGATAGAACTTAATAAAGACACAGAAAAATTATTTCCATATGCTTGATACTGTATAACAAGAAAAAAAGGTGTTTTCTAATTAAATAGCTTGACAAATGAGTTTTTTGAAACTTTTTTTTTAAACCCCACACACCAAATAGCACCAAAACTAGCCTCTTGGTCTATTCTCTGCTGTAGTTAAATTAATTTTTAAAAAAAATATTAAAAGAATAGAGAGTTTTTTTTACAGTCACTCAGTCAAACTAAATGGTTAAATATTACAACCTCTTGTACCACTTTTTTTTTAACCAAGTTTATAATAAAATCATGTCAGAGATGAATGTTCTAACTCGAATTTAAAATTTATTGTGTAGATCTCAAATATTTTATCATTATATTAAATACCTTGGGACTCAAATAAACAGAACACTAAAGGAAAAGAAAGAAAAAAACGAGAGATAAAAAATGAACAAAACCAAGGGTTAAAAAAAGAAAAGAAATATTTTCGCCACGACATACTTTCTTTTACAATTTCACACAAGAAGCCAAAAACCACAGGAGAGGACGGATCTTGGGGTCCTATTGATTC
>Ga0325411_1003564_pt1 | contig 17610 bp, 5 predicted proteins | sample PopdelMetagenome_13_FD_206181 | JGI IMG/M metagenome (GOLD analysis project Ga0325411, IMG submission 206181) | Populus deltoides microbial communities from Bellville, Georgia, United States - Xylem-PdIQD-R4 | ecosystem: Host-associated > Plants > Phyllosphere > Stem > Wood/Secondary xylem...
ATTCTCAAAAGCAATTATGAAATTAATATCCAATAAAAATCAACTTCTGTTGGAGCTGTGGTTGTTGAAAAGCATCAATACCCTGACAAATGTTCTCTCTCTTTAAAGGGATGCATTTTAATTCGGGAAAAAAAAAAAAAAAGCCTCGCATTTCTGGTTTTCTACAAAAGTGTAAAAAAACACGACACTGTTCCGTGGTGGGTTCTGTCTCCAACCTTCACCGACCCAAATAAAACACTAAGTTATTAATGGTGTGTTACGGAGTACGGTCAAATCATGTTTTTTTTATAAATTTGAATATTTTTTTAAATTAATTTTTTTAATTTTTAAGTTGTTTTGATTTGCTTATATTAAAAATAAATTTTTAAAATAATAATAAAAATATTATTTTAATATATTTCCGACTGAAAAAAACATTTTAAAATAGGTCCTAAATGTCTAATTAATTAGTCAATTAAGCTCTACTTAATATATTTTTGACAAAAAAACACTTTAAAAAATAATTTTTATTACACTTTCAAAAAGATCTTAAATATCTAATCAATTAGTCAATTCAGCTCTACTGTAAATAATTTTTCAATTGAGTAAAATTGCAGTCAATTGAGACAAATACTCAACTTAATCTGATTAGTCCGTTAATGCCATGTTTGTTTCTCGAAAAGTGGTTTTTGGGAAATTACTTTCCAAACTTTCTTGTATTTATTTATCATTGGAAAAGTTGGTCAACGGAAAACACTTTACAGTCAAAGAAAAATTTGGCTTGGTTTCCAGAAAAGTGTTTTCCTAAAAAATTTAGGCGAAAAACACTTTCCGGAAGTTGTGAAAAATTTAGAAATATCATATTATTTGCTGATTATATCAAATTTGGTCCTCAAACTTTTGATTGCTATATATATTTTGTTTTGAATATTTATTTTTCAATTTCATCTCTTAAAATTTAATTTTTATATTAACTTTGGTTCTCATTTTTATAATTGTTATTTGCTTTTCCCTTATCATTTTCTTATTGAAATTTTTTATTTATCAAATTTAATCCTCATTCTGTTGATTGTTACTTATTTTATTTGAAATAATTTATGAAATGTTAATTATTATTATTTTAATTTCTTCATCTTTCATTTTTATTTTATTTTTTAGATTTGATTTCTATTATTTTGATTATTATTTATTTTATTTGAGATAATTTATGAAATTATATTTTTTTTTCAATTTCATCCTCATTCAATTTTTTAATTTGTAAGATTTGTTCCTCATTATTTTAATAAACTTGAGAAAATAAAACATTAATAAGTTATTTTCCAGCTCATTTTCCATGACATAATCAAACACTGGAAAGTATTTTCCAACTTATTTTTCATTTCACTACCAAACATCGGAAAATAATTCATTTTTCTGGAATTCACTTTCCCGAATTCACTTTCCAAAAAGAAACTACTTTCCAACAAATAAACGGGGTCTAAGTGGACTGTGGGGGCATATTTCTCTATTTGTATGGGACCTTGGTATGGAATTAAAATTTTCTTTTCTTTTTCAAATTTTATCTATTAACATGGAACTTTCTTCTTCAATTTTACTTTTTGTATTTCTATTTTTATGTTTGCTCTGTTCGAACAGAAAAATCCCAACTCCAGCTCATTTCACATAGTAATTCGAAGGAAATTATATATTGTACTCGATTGACTATAATTGGAAAACATGGGGCTCGATTGAGCAAATTATTTATATAAGGGATACATTGATAGAATGGGGACTAGTTATGTGCCCGCACCATACATGACAGGAAAATAAATAACTTTTTAAAGAAAATTAAAGATTAAGTCAATAAACTGAGATAAAAATATATATTAAAACATGGAGTTTTTAATTATTTTTTTAATTTTATAATATTAAAAATATTTCTTGCCGTTATGTTTAATAAAAAAAATTAAATAAATTATGAAGCTAAATATCCAATGAACTCAAATGTCAAAGCAAAAAAATGATAAAAACAATATTGATAAGGACAAAAAAAAGGCTGAAGTCAACCTGAGTAAACTTGTCAACTCACAACTCAAGTTATGAGAACGAGATAGCCCTATAAAAAACAAATGAAAAAAATAAAAAGCCAAATTTACAACCAAGCCAAATTTTAATGACAAAATAAAAAACATAGATTTAAAAAGAATGACAAAAAAAAAAGACTTGAGCGAAACCCTGGTCAAACTTGTCAAACCATGATCTAGGTCATGAAACCGGGCTAATCCCATAAAAAAAATTAGGAAACTTAATGCCCAACAAAACCAATGGTGAAGGATAAAGTTGAAAAAAAATAATTTTAAAAAATGACCCAAGTCAACCTGTAAACCCCGGGATAAATTGAAAATAATAATATAATAAACATTAAGGTGTAATGCAATGAAATAAAAAAAGAAAAGGAAAATGGTATTAAGGAGATAAAAAGAAGAAGAAGAAAAAGAGTTTATGGCTGAAAATGCCTATTTTTCCAGTAGCGAAAACAGTCTAGCCGTTTTAAGAAACAGCTAAACCGATTTATATAAACCGGTCGAACCGTTTTTTAAAAATGATTAGGCCATTTTGACTACTATCTCTGTTATAACTCGATGGTCTGTAGCAAGATTGGAAAGGGCCATTTCATTTCTTCTTCTTTTATTTCACCTTGAATAACTAGAAAGTGATGGTTATGAGTAAATAAAGAGTATTTTGATAAAAGAGAACACATCTACACTAGAAATTTAGAAAGATCAAAGAGAGAAAATATTGAAATAGAGAGAGAAAATGAAGAAAGAAAATGAAAAGAGAGAAGCTTCAGGAAATTTGGATGAATCAACTTTCAAAATATGTTTGGCAATCGGGTAAGGTGTTTGAAACCCATTTATATCAATTTGAACAATAGTTTAGTGATTTGAGCAAAAAGAAAAAATGATCAAAATTGAGTTAGGGTTGTGAGATGAAATTTTAGGGAAAAGTAAAATTCTTAGAAATTAGATTTTTAAGATCCTTAGAGGTTGTTGTGGGAGTGGAATCATGTTGATTTAACAAAGAAATTTGAATGGGTAATGAAGCCTAAGGGCCGACCATTGAGAGATAAAAAAAGAGGTTTGATGAATTTGTGTTACTCTTGTAAATTGTGTTGAAATTGTGGTAACTAAACACATGCGTAATAGTTTAGATGAGAAATTAACGAAATTAAAGTGAGTTTTAGTTGTATTAATGCTTGTAGTGTTATTGTGATGGGCTGCATGTTGAATTGATGGTTAATTGGATGAATAAGAAATGGTTGAGGTTTCAATCTAAGAAAAATTATCCTTCATTTTTATAAGGTTTCAACCAAAACAATAAAATGAAGGAGGAGAATTGTTAACATGGGATTTTGTTTAGAATGTGTTAGGTTGATCATTTGATGAATGGGTGAAGGATTAATGAGAAAAAAAAAAAACAGAAAGAAAAAATATCTTCTTCTTTTGGTATTTTCAGCTAAAAGATAAATGAATTGTCTTAAATTGTTTACGTGAAATAAAGTTAATGCAAGGGTAAGAGACGTTTGACATTGAACTGTTAAAATTGCATGAGAGATTGTTTTGAGGTACCAAGACAGGATCCAACACAGAGCTCAAATGTCTGGTAGGTGCTCAGCACCTTATTAATTATATTCTATTTAGAAATGTTAAAACATCGTACTTAGATTCTTGATTATTCAATGGTATTATTCTCTTATATGATATTGTTGCCCTGTTTTGGACAAGATAGCTAATTCTTGGTTTAAGAATGTTTTGGATTGGATGACTAATTATTGGTTTAAGAACTAGTGTCATGTTACAGGTTGGATGGCTAGTTCTTGATTTAAGGATTAACGTCTTATTTTGTGCTATAAATCTAGATATCTTGAATAAGATTAATGCCTTGTGTCTAGGCAGTATAAAGGTTACCTTGAATGAGGGTCTGCTACCTGGGTTTGGGTTAAGGAATTGTTTTAATTAATACGAGGAAAAGATAAAGAGAACTTACTTAATTTCCAATAATCTACTTTAAGTTATTCAATAAATTTATTAAATGACGTTGAAAACTTTATGTCATATTAATTTATTAATGATATAAAATAAATTCAAGATCCTTGCAGCTTCATCAGGTCTAATTGATAATGTAACCCTTGCATTTTGTATTTATAAAAATATTAATAAAGTTGCATATCATGTATAGTTTTTGTTTTATGATAACAATATTAATGATTTGCATATTATGTATAGTTTTGGGGATGACAACATGAATGTTAATTAATTATTGTAATTACTATTATAGGATCTTATGATATGTTGGACTTAAATATTAATTAAATCCATGACTATCTTAGATTATATTTTGATAATGTTCGTATTAAATTCTTAATATAGTAGATAAATGATCCTTATTTTAAATTATATGTTATCATGTTCTAATTATTGTATGAATGATTCAATTAAACCATAATTAAATGAGATGAATGTGATGCGTTGATTTGTGATGTGATGAGTCCAAGATGATTGTATAATTTAACTATAATAATTGTACGAATGATTCAATTGAACCATAAGAATTTAGACATGTGTTTAAGAGTGCGGTAGAAGTTACTTTTAAAACTATTTTTTATTTGGAAATGTGTCAAAATAATGTCTTTTTTATTTAAAAAAATAATTTTTGACATCAGCGTATTAAAACAATCCTGAAACACCAAAAATAATTAATTTAAAGTTAAAAAAATTCAAAAAAAATAAAAATAAGATTTAACCTTAATACTAAACAATACTTAAATGCATTAATATTGCACCACCAAATGATTTCAAAAGGTTTTGCATCCAAAAGAAAATATTTATTTCTTTTATAATGTGTTAGGCCCATTTAATGGGCCATCTGTTTCTGGGCTGACTTTTACAAGTTTTATGCGCTAAGAGATTTTTCTTAGACTCTCTCTTTATGATTGGACTGGGCCTTTTGTGGATTATTTAAGCTGGATTTGGGGTTTTTTCAAGTACTGGACTGGTGCAGCAAAAATCAGTACCCTCTAGGCCTCTTAGTCAATAAAGTAATTCATATAGTTGGCCTAGTAGAGTTTATGTTCATAACCTGCTTAGGATTTTGGGTTATTAGATTAACAAGGGTTAATTATCCATCGTTTGTTTTCATGAAAAGTGGTTTCCTGAAAATCACTTTCGAGACTTTTCTATATTTGTTTATTATTAGAAAACTTGGTTAATGAAAAATATTTTCTAGTAAAAAAAAAATTTAACTTGATTTTCAAGAAAGTTTTTTCCTTTTATTTTGGATAGAAAACACTTTTCAGAAGTTCTGAAAAATTTAGAAAAGTCATGTTATTTGTTGATTATATCAAATTTCATCTTCAAACTTTTTATTGCTATATATTTTGTTTTGAATCTTTTATCTTCAATTTCATCCCTTAAATTTGATTAAATTTGATTTTTATATTAATTTTGGTCCTTATTTTATGATTATTATTTGCTTTTCTCTTATCATTTTTTAATTGAAATTTTTTATCTATTAGATTTGGTTCTCATTCTTTTGAATATTATTTGTGTTATTTGAAATAATTAATGAAATTTTAATTTATTATTTTTTAAAATTTCATTATTTTTCAACTTTTTTATCTATTAGATTTGATCTCCATTATTTTTATTGTTTTATTTTATTTGATATAATTTATGAAATTAGTTTTTTTTTTCAATTTCATTAGCATTCAATAATTTATAAGATTTGTTCCTTATTATTTTAATAAACTTAAAAAAAATAAAACATTAATAAGTTATTTTTCAACTTATTTTTCATGACACAGCCAAACACTGAAAAATATTTTTCAATTTATTTTCCATGACACTACCAAACATCAAAAAATAATTCACTTTTCATGAATTTATTTTTCAAGGAAACCATTTTTCAGAAAGAAATTACTTTCCAGCAAACAAATAGGGAGTCAACTAAAGTTTATTATTTTTGTTTTAAATAATATTTTTTTTATTATTGATTTTGTAGCCGAGTTGTATCATGTCAACCGAGTTATGACTCTTTCAAGTTTAGCTAGTTCAATATAAAAAATAACTGAAAATAAAATCTTTAGTCAACTAAAGTTTATTATTTTTGTTTAAAATTATATTAATTTTTTTAATTATTGATTTTATAGCCGAGTTCTATCATGTCAACCGAGTTATGACTCTTTCAAGTTTAGCTAGTTTAATATAAAAAATAGCTCAAAATAAAATCTTATATAATTCCTCATTTGTTTCTATGGAAAGTGGTTTCCTGGAAACCACTTTCCATATATTTTTATGTTTGTTTGTCATTAGAAAAGTTGGTTAACGAAAAACTCTTTTCAGTCGAAGAAAAATTTGACTTGGTTTCCATAAATGTATTTTCCTTTTATTTTGGGCAGAAAACACTTTTCAATAGTTGTTAAAAATTTAGAAATGTCATGTTATTTGTTGATTATGTCAAATTTGGTCTTCAAACATTTGATTGTTATATATTTTATTTTAAATCCTTTTCTTCTTCAATTTCATCCCTTAGAATTTGATTTAATTTGATTTTTATATCAACTTTAGTCCTTATTTTTTATGATTATTATTTGTTTTTCTCTTATCATTTTTTAATTGAAATTGTTTTTCTATCATATTTGGTCCTTATTTTTTTAATATTATTTATGTTATTTGAAATAATTGATGAAATTGTAATTTATTTTTATTAAAAAAATTCATCATTTTCTAATATTTTTATCTATTAGATTTGATCTCCATTATTTTTATTGTTTTATTTTATTTGAGATAATTTATGAAATTATTTTTTTTTCAATTTTATTATCATTCAACTTTTTAATTTGTAAGATTTGCTCCTCATTATTTTAATAAACTGAAAAGAATAAAATATTAATAAGTTATTTTCAACTCATTTTCCATGACATAGCCAAACACTGAAAAATATTTTCCAACTTATTTTTCATGACACTACCAAATATCAAAAAATAATTCACTTTCTAGGAATCCACTTTCCACAAAGAAACCACTTTTCACAAAGAAACCACTTTCCAGCAAACAAACAGGACCTTAGTCAACTAAAGTTTATTATTTTTTTTTAAATTATATATTTTTTAAAAAAATTATTTATTTTGTAGCCGAGTTGTATCATGTCAACTGAGTTATGACTTTTTCAAGTTTTGCTAGTTCAATATAAAAAAATAGCTCAAAATAAAATCTTTAGCCAACTAAAGTTTATTATTTTTGTTTAAAATTATATTGTTTTTTTTTAATTATTGATTTTGTAAGTGAGTTCTATCATGTCAACCGAGTTATGATTCTTTCAAGTTTAGCCAGTTCAATATAAAAAATAGCTCAAAATAAAATCTTGTTTAATGCCTCGTTTGTTTTCATGGAAAGTAGTTTCCTGAAAACCATTTTCTAAACTTTTTTATATTTGTTTGTCATTGAAAAAGCTAGTCAACAGAAAACACTTTTCAGTCAAAGGAAAATTTGACTTGGTTTTTGGAAAAATATTTTCCTTTTATTTTGGGCGGAAAACACTTTTCAGAAGTTGTGACAAAATTAAAAATATCATGTTATATGCTGATTATATCAAATTTGATATTCAAACTTTTGATTGTTATATATTTATTTTATTTGAAATAATTTATGAAATTGTAATTTTTTTTTAATTTCATCATTTTTCAACTTTTTTATCTATTAGATTTGATCTCTATTATTTTGATTGTTATTTATTTTATTTGAGATAATTTATGAAATTAGATTTTTTTTCAATTTCATTCTCATTCAACTTTTTAATTTGTAAAATTTGTTCCTTTTTATTTTAATAAACTTGAAAAAAATAAAACATTAATAAGTTATTTTCTAGCTCATTTTCCATGACATGGCCAAATACTAGAAAGTGTTTTCCAATTTATTTTTCATAATACTATCAAACCTTAAAAAATAATTTACTTTTTAGGAATTCATTTTGTAAAAAAAAAAATCAAAAAAAAACTAATTTTCAGTAAACAAAACCACAAGGTCATTTTTTGGTCCAAGCCGGGGTTTAAAAACCATTGAAAAAACAACATTTAACTAAATAAATAGGAGATTTTTTAAGACAATTTCAAAAAACCTTGGCGCAGAAAAACGTCATTTTCATCCCTGAGAGGCTGAGACTGTATCAATTCAGCATACAAGTAGCTTGAAAAAAAATCACGAACACAGCGAAGTTAGGAGCTCAGTTCACCTGCAAAACTAGAGTGCTACCGGAATTGATCGTGCTACCGGAATTGCCCACATAGTCACATTGCCAGCTTTGAAGAGAAATTAACAAGATGGAAAAAAGAAAAATAACAGTAGTAGAAGAATATGTATGGATGGTGGTGACTGAGACAAAAGATAAGAAGAAGAAGAAGAAAGGCTAAAACCTGCTCAATGAAACTCACCTGCCCCACATTGAAGATATCAACAAATCAAGTTCTGGAAGAACATACAAGACAGGTCTGAAATGCTACCCAATAGACAAAATCATCTGTGTTCATCAATGCCGTGATTTCCATATAAGTTTACTTTGTCTTCATGAATGGAACAAATAAGAAGTGGCTGCCAAGGAAAACTTGTTCGGTGAGGCTTTTCAATGGATTCCCAATATAATTTATTTATTTTTATTAATATGGATGTTCGGGCTAACTTGTGTGCACCTCACTTATCCCACAAATCCTGAAGTTAACGACTATATAAGTTTCTAATGACTCTAAAAAGACTTAAACTCGTAATTATTGAAAAACAAACCTAAAATTTGACTAGTATTCCAACATAATCTTGTATCTATGCAAGGTGTTCACATTATTTTGATCTGTTTCTGCAAGACAAAATCATCAATAATTGGATCAGAATGTCAGTAAATCACAAGTTAATTGTGGTTATTGAGAGTGTTCTTGAGATTTTCTCTCTCTCTCTTTTTGTTCGTGTTTCCATTTCAGAATTTAAACAGGGTGCCCTTTCTTAGATCAGGATTCAAGTAATCATAACAAGATCACCTGGAAGTATAAAAAAAAAAAATTAATCACGAACATGATTTAAATACTACCTTTTATCAGCTTAATGCTAACATAACAAAATGCAAGAGAAAAAATATTTTTTTTGTTTTTAATAATGAATATTCTTATATCAGTTTTTATATATTAAGGTCAAAACAATTCTCTTTCCGTATCAAAATTATATATTTGTAAGGATCTTTTTCGGCTCTTTAATTTTCTTAGATTCAAACTATTTTACCAGCTACTAAGTGGATTGGATAAAAAAATTGAACATTATTAAAAATATTTAGATTGGAGAAAATTATTTAGCTTCGTTATTAAACTCAATTTAAAATGCCAACCTTAGAGTGTGTTTGTCTACACAGTAGCGGTTGCGTTTTGAAGAAACCATAAAAAATTGTGTTTGGTTAAAATGTTAACCGGTGTTTTTAAAACATGGGACCCACCAAAAAATAAGGTAGAAACGCAATTTTAGGAGAAGCATTTTGCACTAGCTTTGCCGACACTATTCACCTCACAAAAGTGAACAATGTGCAGAGTGAATTAATTCACTCTGCACTCAAAAGTGAACATGTGAACAATACAATGAATTTATTTACTTGCACTGTTCACGTGAATAGTAAAAAAAATTCAATTTTTTTAAATTGTGTTTTATTCAAAAAATTAGTGTTTAACATTATTCAATGACACTACATAAATTAGAAGGAGATCACATGATAATGTAGCATTTGCAGAATTTGATCGTAATCCCAATTTTATTCCTGATGATATTTTACTTGATTTTGTTGTACGCTAAAATTTTTATTTTTAAAACCTCATGATTTGACTCCTTACCTAGCCCATGTTTAAAATTAAACTGCGTGGAAGTTGTTCTGACATAACTCAGACGACTTGGCCAGCTCAAAAAAAACCTGACTGACTTGGAAAATTTCTAAGGATAAAATTGATAAAAAAAACTACTTAACCTAACTTCTTGTTTAGCTCGGGTTTAAAATAAAATTGTGAAAGTTTTCCAAACTTGATCTAGTTAACTTGATTAGTCCAAAGGCTATTCACGTGACCGATTAAAAAAATATTGAGGATAAAATTGAGAAAAAAATTAATAAAATTGACAGAAAAAACTTATCGACTTAACTCATTGCCTAGCCTAGATTTAAAATTCATACATGTGAAAGTTGTCTTATATGATCTAATCGACTTGACATGTCCAAAAACAACTTAAATGACTATCAAAAATAGTTTGATGATAAAATTGAGAAGAAAATGATGCAATTGAAAAAATAATGGGGGGATTGAAAATAGAAGGGAGGGGCTTAATTGAAAAAAAAATTATTAAATTAATTTTCCAAGTTTTTTTTAATTAGAGCAATTCCACTTACCATCACTCGTGGCTCTAAAAAATTGAAATGGATTTGTTGTTCATGTGCAAAAGCTGGACTCGAAGTTGAAATCTATTGTCGGCTACTATATCGAAATGGATAGCTATCTGGATGAAATTGACATCCAGAAGTTTGAAAAGATTATTTAAGACATGATATTGAAGTAAAAGAATCCTTTTTTTCCATTGAAAAGAAGAGGGAAAACACACAAGAAAAGAAAATTGTGTTCTTGTTTCTTTCTTAATTAGGTGGAAAAAACAAACAAAAATTCAAGACAGGTATCGTTTCTCAAGAGATGGCCTGTGGCAGTCAAAGTCAGCAACTACACAGCATTTTCGAAACCTTCAAATCACGTCAGCTGATCTGGGAAGAAGGTTCCAATTCCGTGACCATCTTCACCTCTGTTTTGAAGAGAACAATAAACAGCGAGTCGATAGAGAAGTACATGAACCCACCTGGTGAGTGAGTCACAAACGACCCAAAACTCTTCCCCGCCACACAGTGCCAGGCCACCCCATATACCGAGTCAAATTCCTGTCCAAATTAACCCATCTCAGTTCTTGAGACTCAAAACACATTGGCTGAAACCAGTTTGTAAATAAATATAACCCCTGCCATCAGTACTTATTAGCGATTAGCAATTGATAATCTAATTAATCACTAATTAATCTTCTGATGCTGTAAGAGTATCAAAGAGCTACTGAACTAAACATATATACGTGTTATTAAGAGATGGAGAAGATGAGATACACCTTTTTGAGGGCTCGAGCAAGGAGGGTAGGATTGGGGCAGTGTTTGGGAGCTGATGATATTGATGGGTCGTCGAGAAATGATCTTGCATAGCGAAGGGCACGTTCTTGCATGTCGACTGGCATGTCGGAAGATCTTAGCCTTACATTTAAGCTTAGTGCAATGGCAGCTAGCTTCATGACTTCCTCTGTCGGAGACCTATCTTGGGCCATTATTAATGTCGCTTCTTCTTCTCTGTTTTGAGCAGTGAAAAAATGTTGTTTCAAGCCAGCAGCTTGCTCCTCTTTCTGTCTCTGGGATTTAATGATATCCATGAATAATAAACATAGAGAATATATGTTAAGACAAAGAATGGAGCTCTGCGGAGAGAATAAGCTGTGCTAGCTTGCTTGCAGTGCTGGTTAAGGAGATTTATTGTGTTTTAAAGTTTTTTTTTATTTAAAAATATGTTAAAATAATACAAAAATACTAAAAATATTATAATTTAAAATAAGAAAATTAAAATTTAATAAAAACTCAGATCCAGACATATATTGATTTGTTGTGTATGTCATGAGCAGAGTTTAGTTAAGCATTGGCCAATAGTAGGTGTACAAGTGTTGACGTTGAGGTAAGTTCGAGTTGTGTGATTGGACAGTTCTTTCATGTGAGTCACAGGGCGTGGGGTTCGTCAAGGTCACTGTACCAGTCTGGGAATGCATGCCGACACGGGGAAAGCATGGAAACGGTACGGTGAACTTTGTTGACCACCGTTGAACAAAATCAATCATATTAATCACGAATCTTTCTATGCTGACGTTTTTGCCTGCAGAAATCGATGGGAAAGTTGCCTTAGAAATTCTGTAAAAATTAGGTTTGAAACAATTTTGAAGAAAGGATGAGAGTAATTTTCAATTGGCATCTGATTGTAAATTTATTTCAAGCTATTAATTAAGAGTTTCATCAAATTGGACTTGTATTAAATTAATTATGATCTATAAGATAGAGGTTAATGATATTGTAATTGGTGTGTTATAATGTAAGAAAATATCCTTGAGAGTTTCAGTGTTTGGTTATATTATGGAAAATGAATTATGTCATTTAATTTGTAATTTTATCGATTTTAACTCTTATTTTTTTAATTACTATTTATTTTGTTTTCAATGCTTTTTGAAAAAAAAAATTCAATTTCATCCGTAAGTATTTTATTCCATTTGATTTTTATTTTCAGCTTGCTCCTCCTTCTTTTGATTTCTCTTTTTTATATATATATAATTTTTATAATTATTTTTTTTTAATTTTATCCCTTATTATTTTATTGCATTTGTTTTTTAATCCGATTTTGGTTCTCATTCTTCTGATTGCTATTTTCTTACCATTTTTCTTGATTTATCTTTTATTTATTTATTTTGTCCATCAACATTTTATTTTATTTTGTTTTTTTATATGATTCTTGTCCTCATTCTTTCAATTACATTTTTTTATCATTTTCTTAATATTTTTTTAAATTTAGCCCCTAATTATTTTCTTTCATTTTGTTTTTATATCATATTGTTTGAGTTTTAAATTGTTTCATGGTTGTAAATTTTACTTTTTTTATTTTTTTATAATTTCCTTTCTACGGTGTAATCCCTGTCTCATTACCCGAACTCGATTAAGTTCAGTCTTTTTTTTAGGTCGTTTATTACTTTTTTTTTAAATTCATCATTTGACATTTGGTTATTAGGCCCTTGACTTCATTGTTTGTTCCACTTTCTTTTGTTAAGTTATCTCGATCTCAATCTTTTATCTTTGTTTTGTCGCTTTAATATGACATTTTGTTATTTTCTCAATTGCCTTTTTTTTATTTTTTTCATCTCTTAAAGTTTTTATTTTTTAATTTCATTATTCTATGTTATATTTTTCAACATTTTCATTTCAAAATTTTTTTCATTCTGTATTTCCTAGCGTGTTTATAGTTTTGGACACCGTCTCATTATTTATCGGACATCAATTTTGCAAAATTAAAATATAATTATTGTAAAAATAATAATTAAAAAAATGAGAACTAAAGTTTACATTTCAAAAAATGAAAAGTCTCCTTTGAAATTTCAATAGATCAAGAATGGAAACCAAGATAGAGAAAGAGAAGAAAAGGAGGGAAAGAAAAAACAAAAAAAAATGGTTGTTGAAGCTACTCCTTTCACCACACGCCGCTGTGAAGGAAAGACCTTGCCAAGACAATTCCTATAGCACTAAAGAGGGCCCCCATTAGAGCTTAGAGTAAGATGCACGTACCACCACAATGTGCGGCCTTCCTCACATGCAGGATGTATTACACAAGCTAAATAATTTTTATCCTTTCATTCAACTGAGTCCCTGATTTTTTAAAATCTCTTCAATCTAGAGCCTGATTATTTAATATCTTTTTTCCTTCTGGTTTAATTTTGTCCATGATTCTTTAGTAATTCTTTAATTTAAATGGCCTAACTAGCCTCAAGTGCAGCTCGACCAAACACAACAGGATAGGGAACAAATATTCACACTTCGAAAAAAACATTGTCATGCTCTTGTTTTAACTATTCAATTTATACATCTCAAAATACTATAATCTATCATTAATTGTAGAGAGAGAAAAAGGTATTCAAACACTTTAAAACCTAGGTTAGACAAGGAGCTTGTCAAAAAGTTTCAAGTTTAACCTACTTATGTAGTGTTTGACATTGTGGTAGTGATTACTTTTCAAAGTACTTTTATCTTGGAAGTGCATCAAAATAATATTTTTTTAAAATTTATTTTTGACATTAACGCATCAAAACGATCCAATAACAACAAAAAACTTAAATTATAAAAATTTGAAAAGCATGGTCACACCACAATAACAAACAAGCTCTTAATCGAGTTTATTAATAATATTAAGAGTTCCCTACAGCTTTAACTTTGTTTTTTTGTTTTTGCTAAAAAAACAAATTTTATGTGATCCGCGATAAAGCATATGAAATAACCTTATTAAGAAATACTCTAAAAGGCAAGGGGGAAATATTGTTTCTCATGCCACTGTTTACCAATGAACAAATCATTGTGGATTGCCATAATAATTTGTCATTTTTGTCCTCCTTCTTTGTGTTTTTATTACACCTTTTAGGCCTACATTAATGGTCATTTAAGGCACATTTATTAAGAAAAGCCAAGATTCAAAGATAGGAGACTAAAATGAAAAAAGCATGAAAAAAATGATGGTTTTTCTAAACTTGAGGCTAAACGTACATTTTTGTCCTCCAACTTCTCAAATTATAAACTTTCAACACCTAACAATTTATGAAAGTCAATTTTGATGCCAAACTTTATTTTTCTTATTTTTTGTTTCTAGTTTGAGAGATGAGAGAGAAAATGGCTCGATTCTGATTGTAAAGAGAGAAAGTTTCGGTTGAAACCGTTTTTGGCCATGAAAACGGGTGGTTTGGTGTCAATGGGTTCCGTCTAATGAGAAATATTTACACAATGTGTTTTTTCCTTTAAACTTGTCTGAAATGGTAGATTTGAACTCGAAAAGTTTTTTTTTTGTTTTGAGTTGATTGTGAGTTTTAGAAGGTGTTTAGGGTATTTATATCTTTTTAGTTTTTTCGGGTTAAAACATAGTTAAAATTGGGCTTCTCTGGGTTCGAAATAGACCAGCCTTATTTATACGATCAGAGGTTCTTGGAATCTGGGCAATGCAAGTTATGTGTTGCTTGATATTTTTTTTCAAAGCATTAAGGGACAAATGACCTATCATCCACCACTGAAGAAGATTGAAAAAAATAAGGCCCAAACCCTTAGACCTTTTTTTGAAGGCCTAGGAACTCTAGGCTTTTTTATCCCAAGAGATTGGATGTTTTTTATTTTTTATTTTTATTTTTATCCATTACAGTTACATTTTTTTTCTTGCTTTTTTTTTAAAAAAATTCATCACTCAATAATTGATTGGTTATTAATTAAGCAATGTAATTTGTTTTAACTTGATTTTCTTTTCCAATCACTTTGATATTTTGTTGGTTATTGATTTTATAGTTGTTTATTTTAGATAAAAAGTTATATAAAAAAAATTATTGAATCCTATTGAATCTATAACCCGAGTTATAACTTTGACTGATTAAGTTTGACTAGGTAGGGATCAGGCTTAATAATTTTTTTGTTTCATGAAATAATTCTCGAGTTAAATTTTTTGAATCTCATTTATAATTTTTTTATATTAAAAAAAACATGAGGGTGGATGAAATGGCTGGTTAAAAAAACATACTAAAAGGGCTTAACCTTTTCCTGTAGCATGTGAGGAGAATCATTGTAGATTTAAGCAGTGTAATGACTATTTTGCCTTCATTTTTTTTTTGGATTCGAGGAAACCTCACCCCCCCGGAAAGCGCACTTTGTGGGCTTAGGTGAGGGAGTAAAACCCCGGCTGTCCCAAGCTCTTACAAGAGGTGCACGCCCTGACTCGAACTCGAGACCTGCTATGCAGATCTCAAACCCTTTGCCATCACGCTACGCCTCTTGGGGGACTATTTTGCCTTCATTGCTAACAATTGCCTTGACATTAAAGGTAAAATCATCTTTTCAAAGGGATTCAAATGTCATTTGTGGATTGATCTAGAACAATTTTGTCATTCAACTTTGAAAATGCACAGTTAAAATATTTTTTTACCTTTGAAATTTGAAAAAAACAAGTCGTTCGTTAAGGGTTTGTTTTGTCCTTTTATTTTTATTTGCATTGTAAAATTACGTTTATATCCTTAATTGCTCAAAAAAATAACCTTGCAGAGAGAGGTTTATTTGTCTTTGCATTCTTCTTGTAAAATAAAATTACATAGTTAACTTTTGACTTTTTGGATTTAAAGAATGACTTTGGAGGGCATTTTTGTCTTTGCGCCATGATTGTTTTTGTAATAATGGCATGCACTTGGGTCCTTTTTTGTAATTTATCTTATTAAAATATTAATAAATCAGTAAAACATGCTGAAGCGTGCCACACATGTGTCAAAGTCCTCCGCGCTATTCCGGAGGCGCGTGAGGACAATTACAGTGGCAAAAAAAACTCGATCGTCGTCTCATCTGATGCACAATGATGTGGCACAGCTGTTAGGGTGGCACGTTTCCCAAAGCGGTCAGCAATTCTGCTATGATGAGTTTTTTTTTCTCCTGCCCTTCATTTCTCTCTTATGGACCTTGGTATTCATGTCAGGCCTTTCAAAATTTAGTTGTGCCTTCTATTTGTATTTGTTTTGGGTTTGATCCTCCACTCCTTGAAATTTTTATTGCTTTGATTTTAATGCTTCTTGAACTTTATTTTTTTCAATTTCATCCCTCTCCGCATTTAATTTAATTTATTTTTTGTATCTAATCTGGTCTTTATTCTTTTGATTGCTATTTTTTTTATCCTTTGCATTTATTTTATTTTTTTGATTTTGTCTTTTAGAATTTTAATTCATTTTTTTTTTCAAATTTTGGTCCTCATTTTTTTCATTACTCTTTTTTTATCCTTTTCTTCATTTATTTTGTTTTCAATTTAATCCCTGATTAGCTTCTTTCAATAATTTTTTGTGCAAGATTTAGTCCTCATTGTTTATTTTTGTTATTTTTAATTTTTTTATAATTGAGAATTTTGTTTTGTAATTATTTTTGCCTTTTACAGAGTTGTCTCATTCTCATGACCCGGTCCATCACTTTCAATGATTTACCTGGTTTGAGTTTGATATTTGTTTTTAAATTCTTTTTTTGATTTTTTTCATTTGATATTGACTTATTAAACTATGACCTTTGTGATTTGTTCAACTTTTTTTTGTGGAGTTATTCTTGTTTCATATCTTAGGTTGCGGGTTAGTCAAATTAACATAGATAAACACTATTTTTTAAAATTAATTTTTATTCGGTTTTATCTTTCTTCATTAAATTATTAACCTTTAAACATTATTATTTTTTTCACCTTCTTTTACACGTGGATATTTAAATATGGGATGGTCAAACATCTTGAAGTGGTGCGTGTAGCCCTTTTATTTTTTCCCCCCTCTTCTACTTGTATTATATATAACAAGAACTCCGCAGTCCAAAAAAATCTTATAGAGATGAGTGCAGTATATTTGACCCTAGAAAAGAAAAAGACTCCAGACATAAATGAAAGGAAACAAATGAGATGCAATTTTTTTCAACCATGAAGTGGTTTTTGCCTTTGGTACGTAGGCAGTGAACTTTTCTGTAGCACATGTGCTTATCTAGACAAGTGAGCTGGTAGTGAGCCCACTCGTTAATTCCCAAATCTAGTTACGGAAATGAACATGTCCTGTCCTGGTTAAAAACAAATATTAAAGAAAAGCGTAATTTCTACTTCTCAGGTAAACTCCAAATATCATCAATTCCCCGTCTCTCTCTGTCTCCGCAAACCCAATCCAAAGCCAATAATCCGATTCTCCTCATGGCTGCTCTTCTTGAATCCCTCACCGTTCCTCCTCT
>Ga0325411_1003565_pt1 | contig 17610 bp, 10 predicted proteins | sample PopdelMetagenome_13_FD_206181 | JGI IMG/M metagenome (GOLD analysis project Ga0325411, IMG submission 206181) | Populus deltoides microbial communities from Bellville, Georgia, United States - Xylem-PdIQD-R4 | ecosystem: Host-associated > Plants > Phyllosphere > Stem > Wood/Secondary xylem...
AAAAACAGAACAGGAAGTAGGTAAACTTCAATTCTTCGAAAATACTCTTTCCTCCTAGGCCTGTAGGATCATCCATGATAACAAATTAAGATATTATTACAACTTTCCACTGTCAAAGGGCTAGTGATGGCACCAAAGGATAGGAAGATACAGAATCAATGTGTGTGTAGAAACCTAGGTTGAAACACAAAATCTGCGGCTTCATCCTAGGTTTGGTAAGAATATATCTCTTATGATAATATAACTTGCCATTAAAAACATCTTTCTCACCATGTCTCTAACACATTGATAGATGGTGATAACTGGCTGCCAAGAGTAAGATTGATAACAACCAAAAAATTCAATACGAGGCTGATAAAGAAGAACTATTCTGGTGAAGAAAGCTTAAGGCCCATCATCCACCTGTGTAACCCATGACCCTGAGCTTGGTGTTCTTCACTAGATCTAGCAATATCATTCCTTCTCAAAGTTGCAATTGAGTGGCCTCAACTATAGATTGAACCTCGTTTCTAGCTTCATAATCATCGGTGCATTTTTGAAAAATCATGTTGATGAAGTCCTAAAAATCCAAATAGCTTAGGAATAAGACTTTCAGGTTGAATAATTGGTTAATCAACTAATTCTAATAATTTCATTTCTATTCTCCTTAGCTAAGGTGTTCTTTAGCATATACTTGGTACTTGGTAAATCAAAATGACTTATGACTACTACCTGTAAAATGTCCCCTTTGGTGAAGGTGAAGGCTCTTTTATACTTAAATAAATATATTTTTATTGAGAGAAAATATAATAATATTCTAGAGAGAGATGCTCTGAAAATATATATGCAGTAGAATGAAGATTGTGAATTTTTAATTTGAAGGTCTCATGGTGTATTATACCCTATAAGTCTTGTTCTTTTATGAAGATGAGGGTCTGAATTGTAATTTTACCCTGATAACATATAATGAGGAATAAATATCCCTTCCATCTATATTCATGTTTGATGGAAATATGGTGAGTCCTTGGAGGACTTTTAAACATCTAAAAGGTATAGGGAGATTATAGTCTATGACGTCAAATGTAACTAAGCCCATAGAGGCTGAGTTCTTCCCCAAAGTTAGACTCAAAAGAGGTTGGTCATTCCCTTAGGTATACCCAAGAGAGGATGGTCATTATCTTGGACTTGACTTACTGCTAAGTCTAAGTACCTTGGCTTTGACATGTTTGCCAAATCCACGTTACCTGGACTTGGCTAAATACCAAGTCTAAGTAACTTGGGTTTAGCATATTCGTCAGACCCACATCACCTTAGACTTGGCAGATGACCAAGTTTAGGTACCATGGGTCTGACATGTTTGCCAAACCCACGTTATCTTCGACTTGGCTGATTATCATATCCAAGTGCAATGGATTTGGCTGACTACCAAGTCCAAGTACCTTAGGTCTGTATGTTTGCCAGACCCGCATTATCTTATTCCCTTGGGCGTGCCAAGGGAGAATGGTCATTTTCTAGGGTGTGCCCAAGGAAGGATGGTTATTTCCTTGGGCGTGCCAAATAAGGATGGTTGTTATTTTGGAGTTGACTAAATACCAAGTCCAAGTACCTTGGGTTTGATATGTTTACCAAACCCACATTATCCTGGATTTGGCTAAATTTCAAGTCCAAGTATCTTGAGTTTGACATGTTCGCTAAACCCATATTACCTTGAATTTGGCTAAATACTAAGTGTATATTAGGCCTAACATGTTTGTCAAACCCATGTTATCCTGGACTTGGCTGACTGCCAAGTCCACAAGCAATGAACTTGGCTGATTGCCAAATCCAAGTGCTTTGGGTCTGACATGTTTACCAGACCCACATTATCTTATTTCCTTAGGCGTGTCAAGAGAGGATGATCATTCCCTTGTACGTTCCAAGAAAAGATAATCATTCATTGGGCGTGCCCAAGGGAGGATGCACATTTCCATGAGTGTGCCAGAGGCTTGGCACACTACCAAGCCCAATCGTGTCTAGGTCTAGTTGGTGCCAAAGCTAACGTGCCAGGGTTTGACACACTGCTAAGCCCAATCACGACTGGGTCTCACTAGTGTCTGACTTAGTGCTCTAGAAACTTGGCACACTACTAAAACCAATCGTGTCTGGGTCCAGTTAGTGTCAGGGCTTGGCACACTGCCAAGAAAAATCATGGTTGTTGTTTGGCTAGAATCAGACCCAGCATTATCAGGGCTTGGCATAGTGCTAAGCCCAATCGCTTGTGGGTTTGCCAGACCCAGCGTGTCTGGGTTTTGGCACACTACCAAGCCCCCACCTGGGGCATGCTCATTCCCTTGGGTAAGCTCAAGGGTCATAAGGATTTTTAGGCCCATTAAAAATGAGTTTATTTGTAGCCCCTAAGTCTTTGTGATATTGATATGCAAAGACTTGTAAAAATACTCGGTTATTATGATGAGTTCGTTGAATTTTCATTGTGTGAAAAAAAGGTGGAAAACCTTGGGTGATATGTTAGAGAGCCTGTGTGGAAGGGGATGCACCATAGTAAGAGAAAGAATTTTTAAGTATATAGAAGGCATGAAGAAAATCATACTTAAAAAATTTCCTGAAGGGTAAGAGAAAAACATAAGGAATGAGTCTGTACTTAAAAATATTTCTATGTGGCTGGGGGAACTTATTAGAGGAAATCTACTCACTTTTGAGAACTCCTATCTCTAAACTCATCGAGCATGGAGCTCATTTAGAGAATTTATAAGTGGTTAGTGTGAACCCAAAAAGGGTGAACCTATACTTATAGGTTTTTTGGAGAGTAGGAGTTTGCAGCTCTTCTAACATTGTCATGGGGCTTAAAAGCCCTCCACTAAAGAGTGATCATCATGATTATTATTATTATTATTATTATTATTATTATTATTATTATTATTTAATGAGGCATGAGAGCCTTTTATTTAGAGTGGTGATTACATGTTGTTATTTATACTAGGAAGACCAAGTTCATCCCTTGAAGAGTGGTGCATATAACATTAGAGAAACCAAGTTCATCCCTTGGAGAGGATGCATATAGCATTGGGGAGATTACATCTATCCCATGGAGAGTGACACATATAGCACTAGGGAGACCATATATATCTCTTGGTGAGTGGTACATATAACACTAGGGAGATCACATATATCCCTTGGTGAGTAATGCATATAGCATTGGGGAGATCATGTCTATCACTTGGAGATTTCCCATGGGGAAAACACATGCCATCCCCCGGGACTTCTCTAGGGCTACCGCCTTTAGGGATCACCTGGAGAAAATGAATCCATTTGAATAAGTCATTCATATATAAGAAACTTACATTATTATTAAGGATGATACGTCCTAAGATGATGTGAGTGATAGGTATGGTAGAGGTTCTTAGAAGAAAGATATCTTGAAGGTGGCACTAAGATGTTTGCTTTGACTTTCATGATTACTTCACTTGAAAGGTCATTTATATTGGTTGTCCTTATGAAAATAACGAGGTCCATGTCATAACAAACTAGCCTCTTCAACCTGTATATGATTTTTCATAAATTGTTTCACTTTAGACAAGCTTTTTTTTTTTATATATAAAGCATAAAGTTTTCTCTAAAGGGCATGCTCCTTTACTTGTCGTATCAAGGCTTCTAAGGCTATAGCTCAAACAATTCTTCCACCTTGAGCATTTCAGCGTTGAATCTCCTTAATATATATGTATACTCGTTCTCTTGTTGAGCAACATTGAAAAGCTTCGTGGATGTTTTCTTGGCGAGTATGCCAGTGCTAAAGCGTGCCACTAGCTTGGCATATAGGTCACTAAAACCTTCAATAAAGTTTGGTTTGTTATACCAAGTACGTGCAGATTCTTTGAAGATTGTAGGGAATATCTTGCACATTGAGTCATGGTCTTGGATGATCAAGTCCAAGTTGTTGAGTAGATTTTGCACATGCTCCATTAGGTCAGTCAAGCTATCATAGTTATTCAAGCTTATTTTTATGGAAAAATAATCCTTAGGAGTCGACTTTTCAATATACATTTGGACATGAGAGAAACCCTCCACTGATGGGGTTATAAACATTCCCCTAGGTATGCTTATGCACAAATTGTCTCCTATTTCTTTGTTTGCTGGGCCATTAGGACACCGAAGAATTGGTGTAGAATGACGATTATGATGACTGGTGTCCATCCCAAAGTAACTAGGGAAAATGTTCATTGTATCTTCTTTGTGTATGGGTGAGGCAAAGACGTGAGTGGTCCTTTAAGGAACTCCCATGAATGTCATTTTGTCTAATCGTTTTTAGGTAGTGTAATTGTTTACAGGCTCTTGGTGTAGCTGATGACCTTCGCGTTAAGGCATTGTGTTTTGTTGAGGGTATTAAGACTTATTGGAATGACAATGTCTGATTTTTTCCTCGGGTTGCCAAGATGGCCTGGGTAAGGAGTTGTACCTAGTTAGTGAGTTGTTGAAGCTCTTGCTAGGTAGGAGTGTCCGAGACAACGAGTAGACTTGTCTCACATTCTAGCCCGGGTGAGCATAAGTTATGTGTCATGGAATGATCTAGTAATGTCGAAAGCAAACTTTAGAAAGAAATCGATGACTTTTTAATCAGTTCCCCACAGACGACGCCACTGATGAAGTTTTAAAAATCCAAATAGCCTAGGAATAGGGCTCTCGAGTTGGATAATTGGTTAATCAATTATTCCTAGCAATCTTGTCTCACCCTCGCGGTGGAGCGCGATGACCCTCGATTGATTTCGGGGTCGTTTTTGTTTGTGAATAAGAGAGTTGCCACCTAGTATTATGGTCACTATGAACCCTGACTGATCTTTCAGAGATTCTAAGGCAATAGACTGGTTGCGTAAAGGGAAGGTATTAACACCCCTAGTACGCCTTGTCTAAGGTAAGCTGTTTGGTGTTTGGTTTGCTTTATAATTGCTATGGTGTTGATGTTCTCTTAATTAGTTTTCCTATGATAGGTTTGCTATGATGAATGGATTTGGGTTCAAAGTCTAAAAGCAAGAAACCTTGGCCAATATTGATCATACTTTTAGATATGTCTATAAAGTGTCAAGGAGAACCAATGCAGATATCTTGAAATTTGTGTTTGATTCAAATTAAATTTATTAAGATAGAAATCCAAAGAGATTCAATATGTTTTAAAAGCTCAATTTTCCCTTAGTATTTCATACTCTCATGACTCGTAAACCGTGGGGTCAAAGATTGAAATGTCCTCATCAAGGCTTCTTTCAAAGATGTGTGATGACTTGTTATTCCTAGAAAATTATTTTGGATATTTACCACTTAAGGTTTCTTTATCCAAATATTAACAGTGAATAATAAAAAGTTATTCCCAATAATATTTTGGATATTCATTCATTTGGGATTTTTTTATCCAAACATTAACGGTAAATAATAAATGAATTCTCCCAAAATAAGATTTTTGTAATTTTTTGAATATTGACCAATACCCTTTGGATTTTTACAAACATGTTGTAAAATCCAGAAATGCAAGAAAATAATTTTGTTGTGTTTAAGAAATCCATGCGAAAACACATTTTTGAAACTTCCAATAATTTTATATATATAAAAAGAACGTTCAAAACATGTTAGGGTATTGACCGTATGCAACACACATAAAACAATTTTATATTTTCTTTGTCAAAAACACAAACATCACAGTTAATCACAATTAAAGTCAACAAACCACGTATTAATCAAATTCTTAAGGCTTTAATAAATCAGTTATTAAATCCCAAAAAATATATAGAAATATGTTCTTACATGTTTACAGGAAATACAACATGATTTTATTTTTCCCTAAGATACTTGATCATATGCAAATTAAAACATTAAATTTTTTTCTTTTTGATTTTATAATTCAATAACATGCATAAAAAAAAATACAAACACACATCCCTTTTTTTAATATGTTTTTATCATTCACCCACATTTACATGTTACAAAATATTAAAAGTTCAAAGAAATCAAACAGTAATCTAAATATACACAGCAATGTCTGAAAATTACAAAAAAAAACATAAATAAATCCTCGGGAACAGTGTTGGAACAGTGGCGACACGTCTTCTCCACGCGCCCCCGCCACTGGAGGCTCATGAGTTTACGCGTCACCATAAGAACAACCCGGGAAACAGGGGGTCTGTAACAGCTTCTTCCACTCTTCACTTTCCTGCCGGCGGTGAGGAACACCGTCACCTGCAAAAGAAGAAAAACACACAAGCCAGTCAATTTTAATCCTTGTTTAGATCTGTTTCACTTCTATTTTCTCTCGGTTTGTCGTTTTCTCCTTCTTCTTCAGGTGGTAGGTTTATTCTAGGTCTTCTCCTTCTTCAGATTTGGCGGCTGTCATCCGTGGCCGCTGAAGACGCGGTGGAGATGGGCGTGGCTGTCTAGTCGGGGGGAAGGAGAAATGGGGTCTACGGCTGAAGAAGGAGACCGTGGGTCTGTCGCTGGTGGAAGAGGGAAGATCGGTTGGCTGCGGGCTGAAAGGCGGTGCTCTTGATGGCTAAGAGAAGAGTAGTTAAGAAGGAAGAGGCCTGGTGCGTGGCTGGTCGAGTCATGGGCTCTGGTTTTGGGAGGCCTTGGATGAGAGAGAGAGATTCTGGTGAGAGGCTGCAGCCGAGGATGAAAGGAGTGTGTGGTGGCCGGTTGATGTCTTCTGGAGATGAGGAGGAATGGATCAACTGTGGGGCTATTGGGTGGAGGATCTGGGTGTGTGTGGGTTTGGGAGGAGAAGAAGATCGGGAAAAAGCGGCTGGTTTTTGGGGAGAGTTGGCGGAGAAGGGAGAGATAGCTTTAGGTTTAGGTCTTTTTTTTTGTTACCCTAATTTTCTCTTTTAAAAAATTGCTCTCCTTTGTCAATTTTTCTCCCCCCAATACATATGGTTGTAGGTTTACTTATATAGAAAATTCCTACACATACTATTTAAGGAAATATTGCAGTAATTATTGCAGAGATTGTCTTCTATAACGAGCACCAACAAATCCTATATATATAGTATTTTATATTGCAGTGATTATTTTCCATAACCAGTACAAATCAAATCATATATCTATGATATTTTATATTGCAGTAATTATATATGATTCAATAATTATCTTCTTGACATATTGCTTCCTTAATATTAGCCCTGATGCTTTATGTTATCGCCACATGCAAACCTTTATTTTTAAAATTTTTTTTTATCAAAACATGGGTTAAAAATTAGGTTGCAACAAATCTCATCTATTCTTCCTAGCCAATGTGTTTTTAATATATACTTGGAGCTTGGTAGGCAAAGACAACTTCTAACTAATTTCTGCAAAATATCCTCTTTGGTGGAGGTGGAGACTTTCCAATACTTAAATAAGTATCTTTTTATAGAGATAAAATATAATAATATTCTAGAGAGAGATGCTCTAGTTCAAGGAGTTGCCACATAGTATTATGGTTACTAAGAACCTTAACTGGTCAATAGGTATTCTATGATACGGGACTGGTTATGCAAAAGAAAAGATGTTATCACCCCCTTTAAGCGTCCTACCTAAAGCAAGGTGCATTGCTGATTTTGTCTAAAATTGCTAAGAACTTGGTCTTTTTTTTTTTGTTCTTCCTATCATGTTCTTAACTCTGGCATCAGTGAACAATACCTCAAAATATTTCAAACTCTCCATTTTAAATTTTTAATGGAGAAGAAACAATTTCTCTATGCTTTTTTCTTTTTGTTTACCCTTTTTTTTATTTGCTCTTTTTAGACAAGAATAAAAGAAAGTATTGCACAATAGATTTGTATTTAACAGTAATGATCCACAAATTGAGCATATATTAGAAAAAAAAACAAAACACAAAGAAAAAAAAAACAAAAAAAAAACACGAAGGGCCCACAAATAAATCCGTGAAGATTGCCAAATATTTAGGAAATTTTCTAATTTTAAAAAGGGGCTTGTTTGACCAGATATCAAAATAGAAGGGGAATAAAATACATGGACAAGACATAAGGAGAATAAATAAAAGGGTCTGAGGCCAGATCTGGCCCACTCTTCCTCTTTAACACTGGGCTGGATCTGGACCAGCCATATAGGCTGGGCTGGATCCAGCCGGCCCAGCCCGGTCCGGTTACTGGTTCAGCCCAGTAACCCGGCCAGTTTTTCCTTTGCAAGCATGTGTGAACTGTTAACACACACTTGCTTGTTTTGCAAATGGCCTTGGGACGAAGATCTCGGTGCATCGCCAAAAGGATGAAGCTTCTGTTCTCAGTTTCCCCTTCTGTTCTCTGGTTTTTCTTATTTTTTTATTTTCTGTCTCTCCTGGTCTCTCTCTCTCTCTCTCTCTCTCTCTCTCTCTCTTTATTTTCCTCTTCTCTGCCCTGTCTCTGCTTTTTCTCCCCTTTCTTTTTTTTTTCCTCTCGTTCCTTTCTTTTTTAGTTTTTTTTCTTAGTCTCACTTTTTCCCTCTTGTTCTCAGTTTCCCCTGTTTTCTCTTCTGGGTCCCTTTTCTTTCTTTCTTTCTTTTTCCCACCTTTTATAGGCGTTTCTGGTGTGGATTTTATCCTTATCTCCCCAGGATACCGATCCTTGTTGTGGAGATAAGGATTTTGGGTCTTTGTGCTCTTGTTGGATCGGGACACCAACAGTTCGACCATTGCTGGACTGTTGGTGGCAGTTTTTTTAGCTCCCTGGTGCCTCGCGGTGGTGGAGGAAAGTTGGCTAGAATGGGGCTACATGGTAAACCATTCGGTCAAGACCTGGATTGAGGGCGGCGATCGCCTGGCTTGAATTTTTTCGCAAGCGGACTTTCTCCTGTTTGAGATGAAGAAGAAGACGCCATCAACCATATTCAGACATCGACGATTTGTTTAGAGGCCATCAACTATAATCAAACAACACACAATTGAAAATTTGAAATGATTAGCCCCCCCACATGCGGGGTTTTGCAGCACCAATTTTAATTAAATAATTATAATTTAACACTAGTCAAGCAAAGAAAAATGCGATTATAAAAATATTTATCCAGCGGTTAAGATATCGTTACATTTTTGCAAGGATAAAAATACAAGTTTGATCTTCACGAGAAATCTGACCATTTCTTTGCAAACAAGGTTCTAGCTTCGGTTATTTATTTTTGAATTTGAAATTACAATAGAGCATTTCTGTAATATCTGAATCTAGGACAGCTAGCACAACTTTCTACAAAGAATATCTTCTTATTATATCAGAAGGTAGCTTTAATTGGTTAGGGGCAATATGCTCGATTGATCTAAGAAAAGAGTATGAACAAAGGGCCACAAGATAACAAGACAAGTTCCTTTATGATTATCTGGAATGCAATTTAGCTTCCTTTTATCATTCTTTAATGAAGTTGATATATTTAAACTAGGTTTTACAGAATGGACAGGAGGCCATGCAGATACAGATGTCTACTTCAGCATTAATCAAATCTTTCATACAGAACAACAAAAAATTACTATAGCTCCACACTTATTAACAACACTGTTTGCATAAAAGATTGTTGATAGTAAACAGAGATACATGCGACGTTAATAAAATATTAAAAATAGTCTTTCAAGTAAAATACATAAATTAACAGCAAATTAATAATGTCAATTAATATTACAAAGTTAACATTCTAAAGAATGGATGCCTGCTTACGCTTTTTCTTGTGGGGCTTTTTTGGAGTGTGCTCGAAGGAGGAGTCAGAAGGTCGGGGGCTGGTAGCACGGTGAGGATGTGGAGGAGCAACAGCCACGGCAACATGGGGGTGGCAGCACCCACCTCATCCACATGGACTTCTCTTGGAATAATAAATCGGTACATTTTGCACCACTACACAATAAAATCATTAATAGAGATAATTCCAACAATATAAACAAAAAAAAACCACAGGAACAACTTACTTTTCTTCTGAGAAAGACCGTAATGATATCCCCATAGGGCATTCCTCGCGCAGAAATGCCGCTTGACCCCTTATAAAACATTTACCATTCGTGATTTCAATTTCTGCCTCATGCAAAAAATGGTGTTTTTTTTCACGTTGAAAATTACAGAAAAACTACTGGAGGATTCTTCCATTTCAAAGTAACGAAATCTGAAAGGAAATAAATTAAAATTAAAAAAACACCACTGTCATTACCACTCTCTCTAATAAAACTCTGCAGAGACAGTCAGAAAAATAACATTACGTTGTTCGTCTTCCTCGATTTTCTATTACTGGTAGCGATCGTGTTTTTTTATTGTTATTGTTGTGTCTGGTGTTCTGTTTGTAACACCACTGTCATTACCACTCTCTCTAATAAAACTCTGCAGAGACAGTCAGAAAAATAACATTACGTTGTTCGTCTTCCTCGATTTTCTATTACTGGTAGCGATCGTGTTTTTTTATTGTTATTGTTGTGTCTGGTGTTCTGTTTGTAAGTCATGGGGGGAATAATATGAAGTTTATTTAGAGAACAATTAAAAGATGCTGGTTATTATAAAATGAAAGCTACAGAGAGCAAGTTGATAAGATAGAAGCTGAGGGAGGTGACGAACGGAAGGTAGAGATGTTATGAATACAGGTAGAGTACTGATGTAAACGGACGTCCAATACTACTAACTCCTGTGTTTTGCATGTCGTTTAGGCTTTTCACCAGGTTTTCTCTTAGCACAGATACGCCTACATCAACTGTGATATTTTCATGGATAGAGTACTGATGAGATTATACGGCCACTATTGAGATGATTATGTGTATGTAGGGGAAAGATCTTTTTACTTGGAGAGCAAGCTGGAACCTATTTGGTTGGATTTCAAACCACTCATTAATGGTGCTGATCTCTCTGCCTGTCACTTTCTAATGCCACTTTCTTTTGGAAAGATTAGATTAGTCCCCAATTATTCATAGTTATTCTACTGAGTCTTCTAACGTTTTACTTTATCAATTAGATCCCTATCTGTATAGCTTTTCTCCAATTACATCCTTCTGTTAAAATAACTAGAATTAATGTTAAACATTGCACATGCTTGTTTTCTTACTTAAACTAGTTTCCTTTTGTTTTTTTTAAAGAACATTTTAATCTTTCATATCTAATATTGAATCAATTACTCAATTAATTACTTGTTTGGTCAGAAGATCCTCTGAATATTTTTATTCTTAATAATTGATTAATCTTGATATTTCAAATCTTCTTAAATGACAAAATTCACGTTCATAGTTTTTTCTTATATTTAGCGCATGGGCAATCTAGTATAGTATAAAAATTGTTGTTATAATTGGGTATTTTCATACCTAAGAGTTGAGAGAAATTAAGGTAAGTTAAAAATTAAAATGACTACCAAGTGCACTACATAATGTTGTCTTCGATTACGTTTAAGAAATTGCAGAAGGATATCTCGAGAATAGATTATGGTTAGTGGAGAGATTGACAGGTATATCTGTTGTAAAGTGAGCCATATCATGATTGACCATATGTGGATCCCACTTTCTATACAAGGTGAAAAGGTATTGTCTAAGTAAGGTGTGATCTTTTCGATACTGCTTTGCTTCGTTAATTGTATTGGACTATGTAGCCTCGACACGAGATATAAAATAGACTTGTTTTGATTGCTAGAGATGGAGACACGAGAAGTGCGGTGTTTGTATTTGTGGTGATATATTTTTTTAAAAGATTTATTTATTTATGTAATAATTTTAATATATTTTTAAATAAAAAAATATTTTAAAAAATAACCAAAATAACAAAATTAAACATTATGTTAATCCTGTCACTACCTTTGACACGAAAACTATCGAACTTTTACATGCCTCCCTCTAGCCAGAGCATGGAACACGAGGGATGGAGGCTAGGACGAATTAGCAATAGGACAGCCACAAATAAAAAAAATACAAAGAAAAATACGGGAAGCTTATAATCACATTACATAACTAGTGTACAACTATAATTATTTAATAAACTATGCGGAAAAACATCAAATAAATAATTTTAAGATGTCTAAAAAATTTATTTAAACAACCAAAAAATCCTACTGGGTCAAATATACAAATTAAGTATATTAATAATGTAATTTATGTCAATGTTTAACATTTATTTGCTATTAACAAAGTTATATAAAAAAAAGTTTCCAAAATAACGTACTCACATATACAAGATATTAATACTACTTCAAAGTATTTAATAATAGGAGATATAAATTCCATGAACAATAATATTTGAGAGTACACGTCATGTTAATATATATATATATATATATATATATATATATGTAATAAAGAAAAAATAAATTTTAATGTTGAGATACAATAACTAATTTTATCTTTCTCTAAAAAATCATTAAAAATTACCAATAATCTTTAATAATGTTTATAAGCTACTGAAAGAAATGGTTGAAAAACAATACTCGGAGACCACTGCACTCTTCATCACTCCCTCTTGTTGTGATTGGGCATTGATTTTTCCTATCAAAAAATAAACGCCATATGTCGCAGTGCCATTAATGGACTCACTGTGAGCTTGCGCACACTCATTCGAGCTTCTATCAATATCATTAGTTGGTGTCAATAGATTATAGTAACGCCATCCACACTGGATCACTCTCCATTGATAGGCGAGCCACAGTCACAATGGCAGAGAGTGCACGACACTCGCCACCTTCCGAGTCTCCGTTCCTCTCGAAACCAACTCTATTTGAACTTGGTGGGAGGAGTTGATCGATGGGGTCATTTATATATATATATAAAGCATATAACATAACATTGAATTATTATTATAAACAAAATTTATCACAAATTAATGAAGAATCTTAATTTCAATTTATACAATGTTAATTTTTTTTGCATGTCACTAGTTGGATTGCCCTACCGCGGCTTTCTTGTCAATTATCAGTTCATGAAACCTAAATCACATAGCAAGAGGGAAAATGAAAAACTTTCTTAGCATGCAAGTAGGATCTAGATTCATTAAAAGGCAATAAATGCAGTGGATGAGCAACAATATCATTAAGTAAACATATTTTCATCCAATGATTCTAGAAGAAAGAAGCGCTTAATAAATTAAAAAGAGTCGGATATAGTAGTGCTAGCAAGAGTCAAGTCTAATGTTGTTAAAGGAAGTGAATTTTAGCAAAAGTTGCAAAACAATATCCAGCGCATGCATGGCATGATCGTCTATGGCTACATGTCCTGTAAATGAAAAATGAATCATCAAGCAACTAAAATAAAAAAAGTTTGAACAAAAAAAATTAGAAGCTTTGTGTTTCTCTGAAAAGATCTCAAGGGTAAAAGATTTCAATGGATGTCATCACAAAACAAATATAATTCATTCTATGGCATACAAAAAGAACTGGAAATGAAATTAAATAATCGATGACACCAAAAGTATTAAGAGCATATTGATCTTCTGATTCGTTAAAGCTTAAAAACAGTTGTTTGACAGATCAAAACAGAGATTCCACCATGCATTCTCTTAATTTCTCACTGCATAATAGAGCAATGAAACCACAAAACACAATTCAAATACAAATCATTTTATATTCAACCAATATCCAAAAACCTAATGCCACCAAGCTAAAAGCAGAGACATAAAAAAACATAGTTGACTTAATACATAAATTATTCTTAAATAATACTAATTCAAAGCAGCATAAAGCCTGCAAAAACATACAGAATTGCCAATAAAGCAAGTATATAGAATGTTTTCCTGTAATATCAGAAATGAGAATGCAACATGGAAACAAATATAATTGCAATGATGGTTATCAAGTACAATAAATGGAAATTTCTTAGAGATGCTTAAATAACTTATTAGAACTTGAAAGATTTTGAGTAAGAAAAACTGTCAGCACAGTCCCAATAGAAGCAGTGGATAAATTATGCCAGAAAAAAAGATATGGTGAAGCATAAACTTGAGAAGCCATAATCCGTCAAAGCGATTGATCTAGCTAAAGTGGGTATGGATTAAAGAAAAAGAATGCTAGGCAAGTTAGTTGCCAAGCCAATAGTTAAGCCTAAGGAATGTAAGTTGGCTTCAACTAATTAAAGCTAGGTAGGATATGTTGTAAAAAGTCAGAAGCCTACGCAAAACTTGGTAGTGAGATAACATATGAAATATGGTTATCTCAACAACCAAGACTAGAAAAAAGAGTGCAGGGTGCTGCAGTTGATTTAGTGTAAATTATTGTGGACCGAAGGTATAAGAAAAATGAAAAGATAAACAAAAATGAACCAAATATGCAATGGCAGTCAATAGAGTTGAGATCTAGATTATTACCTGTAAAGCTGCATTTGACAAAACAGGCTACAATCGAATTTTATCGATAAAAAACATCAATTAAAAAATAAAAGCAAGGCTATTGTGCAAATCAGCAAATATTTAGCAACACCGTGTTTCAATAAAGAAATTTTAATCATTTAGAAATAATGCCAGAAAGGCAACGAAGATAATTTAAGTTTCTCACTCTTTTCTTCTTAATTCCAAAATCAAAGGCGTAAAAAGAAGAAACTGAAAAACAAACCATTTAAATAATCAAAAAAAAAAAAAACTTAGCATGTATAAAAAGAAATAGTCAAGGCCTTTGTCTTTTACTTATTTCATTAACACCCCCCCTTTTCTTTTATCAAGTATATATATGTTGTTGGATGCAAAGTGAATATGGATCTAAAAGCGATGTCATTGTCAAAGGCTAAATTCAAAAGTATAAATTCTGTTGAATTCTCAAAACAGGAGAAAGCAAAACAACCTTGCAATATGTGGGGAAAAAATTCGTATCAAACTTATGGAGTATGGGTCCCTATAAGGAGTTGATTAAAACCATACAGAAATAATAGCACACCTAGCACCTCCAGCAATTAGAAAAAAAAAACCAAATTGTGAAAAGGCAAGATGAGGACATAAAAAATATTTTTCATGTAATATATGAAATTTGTTCACTGCGATGAAAATACCTGAAGCATTGCACTCTTATAATATTGAGACAGTAGCACATTGAGTCAAATATTTCAACAATATGAACACTCCCACAAGAATACAATCCACTTATGAAAGAAAAAAAAAATTTTAAAAATGGTTGATTAAGAACCATTGGATAATGCAATAATTTAATCCTTCATTGTAAAATAATAATGGGAACAATAACCAAAAGACATATAAGAGACAAAAAGGAAAAAAACCAATAAATAAATCAGTAGTGATTAGAATCAAAGAAGATTAAACTAAGGTTATAATTGACAATCACACTAAAAATTTTGATTCACATTGCCTTCATTATTATCTCAAAAACAATCCATGAAAACTAAAAAGAAATTAAAATTGTGAACGATAAAAAAATCACTCCCCGGAAAAATTCAAAATCATATTTCAAAGTCTATTCAAAATTGTAGTCATAGATGTGCTCAAACTCCTAGCTTATCTGTCGAATTAAACTTCAATCTAAAATAATTTGTGAATCATTTCTACTTTAAAATGTTTAACTTGAACATTTAGATCCAAATTGGAAATATGCATATAATGAAAAAGAAATCCAATAAAATTGTTAGGAAAGCTTAACAAAATCACATACCTGGCTTCAGCAAAACATCTCTAATTTCTCAAGCTTCTTTGTAGCATATATATGATCTGTCGACTTTTCTCTTCAGACTCTAACCTGCAATTTATAAAGGAGAAGTTTTAAAAAAATTACTAAATAAATTATGAATTGGATAAAAAAGCATCACTACTACAAACACCCAAATGTAAATTTCAAGAAATGGATCCTAGCTAACGTTCATTTAACTCCAAAAAACAAAAACCCAAGAAACAGTATATCTGATATTAATAGATTCAAAAATTTTATTTTTTATTAATTCAAAGAGACTCGGAAGATGAAAAATCAAAATCAGTAGTTTCTCTCACCCGACTTGGCCTTCCTTGCTTCTCTCTCTTCTGTCTTCAACTCCTGAAAAAAAAATACAAAGACAAATCAACCATAATTACTGTAAAAAATTCAAAATACCATCTTTGAAAAATCCCTTAACTTCAAACAAAAGGATGTTGATGCATGAAAAAAAAAGCCAAGTCTTAATCAGAAACAAAACAACCCCAAAATTAATCTATTAAAATGAAAAAGCCTACGATGAAAAGAGAGAGTAAGTGTTGCTTGTGTGAAGAGGGAAGAAAGAAAAGAAAAATTGATTTGCCTTTGTCGGCTAGTGAGAGAGAGGAAAAAAAAAATATATGGTGTCAATTGATCTACATCTTCCATGCATAAAAAAATAGTTTTTGTTTGTAGTTTAACAACTCGCGAGAATTAAGGAGAAATTGAAATACTGTGTGAGTCCACAGTAAAAATAAACACGGTCCATAGTGAATGTATGGGGTGTTATTAAGAGCGTGTTTGACAGTGTGGTTATGGGTGCTTTTTAAATAGTTTTTCGTGCCGAAATGCATGCCAATGATGTTTTTTTATTTTTTAAAAATCATTTTTGACATCAGCACATCAAAACGATCCAAAAAGTACAAACCGCACTCAATTTTAGCAAAAAAAAAAAAAATTTAAATTTGGAGGAAACACAATTACAAACGCAGTACCAAACGTTCCCTAATGATGCTACTGCCCCATTAAATTTAATGTACACATTGACAATATATATTGTCCGGACCCACTTATTTAATGTATAAATTGACAAAAATATATATATATATTGTCTACTTATTTAATGTACAAATTGACAATAAATACAGGTTGAATATACAAACAAAAATAACAGTATATTATACAGGCTGGAAAAACTATTAGAATCCACAATTATTAAATGAGTAATATAATTTTTACAACATACTTTAGTTTTTTTATTAATTAATTATTATTTCTACTTTTCAAACAACAATAAAAGGAAAAGTGGGACGGGAGAAGCCATACTCAAAAGAGATAAGGTTGCAATTGTTGAAGAATGTCATTTATGTTTGTTTTAAATATTTTCTGTGGCCATTAATTCACTTATTGGCTTGTAAATTTTATTTTAATCTTAATTAAATAAAAATTACCACTCTAAAACACTCTATTTATCTAATAGCATTACTAATTAAAATTTTAATTTTTTTTCTTTAAAGTAAAATTATATTAGAATTCAAAGAACACGTGCCATTATGATTTCAAATTAATATATAACTGATGCAAATGGCACTTCAAAAAATAAGAAGAAATTAATTCTATTTCCATTCTTCCCAATCTCCATTAAATTATATATATATATATATATATATATATATATATATATTTTGTTGTAATCTAGGTATCTTTACACTCTTTAAAAAGATGAGATTAATCTCGTTTAGAGCTTGTAGATGCGTTTTTGAACTTGTATTCTCATATTTATAGGAATATAACAATGTTTTAACTGTTATACCAATAATTTATTAATGTGTGTGTCTGTGTGTGTGGTTAGGTGTGTTGCAAATATAGAACGAAAATAAACTAATTATGGATGAACAGATTTCAGAGAGATAAACCAGAGTTAATAATTATTATTTCGTTTTCGGTACAACTGCGTACAGACTTCATAAATAATTGGAGACCATTCATGATTTTAGAAGTCTTTGATATTTGCTTGAACAACGCTAACGCCACCACACGCCAAGTTATTACTTGGTGTTCTCTGGTGTGTAAGCTAGGATGATACTACTTCAT
>Ga0325411_1003566_pt1 | contig 17604 bp, 11 predicted proteins | sample PopdelMetagenome_13_FD_206181 | JGI IMG/M metagenome (GOLD analysis project Ga0325411, IMG submission 206181) | Populus deltoides microbial communities from Bellville, Georgia, United States - Xylem-PdIQD-R4 | ecosystem: Host-associated > Plants > Phyllosphere > Stem > Wood/Secondary xylem...
AGAATGATACAAAAATATTTTTAAAATATTATATATATATATATATATATATATATATATATATATATATATATATATATATATATATCCTTCAGCATTCATCTTCGTTTTCTTTTTATTACTATTTATTTTATTTGAAATAATTTATAAAATTAGATTTTATTTATTTATTTCTTCCTCCTTCAATTTTTTTCACCTATCAAGATTTGATCTTTATTTTTTTATTGCTATTTGTTTTATTTGAGATAACTTTTAAAATTGAATTTTGTTTTCATGATTTCATCCTCCTTCAGTTTTTTTTCCTATTAATTTGATCTTTGTTCTTTTGATTGTTATTTTTTTACTCTAGCAAATTTTATTAATTAATATTTTTTTTATTTCATCATTCAATATTAAATTAGTTGGGAATTGAGCTCATTGATTGAATTTAGGTCTAAGATTTCATGGTTTGCTCGGGTTTACTTGGTTTCCCCTCTTCTTCTTCTTTTTTTTTCCGATTTTATCCTTCAATATTTATTTAATTAGAGATTAGGTCCCATAATTTTTTATTATTTGCTTTCAATAATATTTTTCATTGATTTTGAAAAAAACTCGGGTTATCTCGAGTCTTTTTATTTATTAATCTTTGTTGAATTTAGCTTTTTAAAAAAATATTTTTGAATTAAATTAAATCAATTGATTAAATATAAGCATGAAAAGCTCACTTCATAATATCTTGTTTGGTTTGCTTTTAGTCGTTACTATTACGATGTGTGTTTCGATGTCATCGTGCAACTTTTTATAATGGTGTTAGAACCATGTCGGCGAGCTTTATATGGAGGTGAGGCGGTGTCCACGACGGAGCGACAATAAGTCACTAACATGTTTTTCTCTCTTCTTCTCCTGAGTATGATATTGATAACTTATTTTTTATAATTAATTATAGCTAGAAAATTTAATTTTATTTATTGTAGTTTTTTTAATCATATTATTAAATTAACTAGATTTATTTAACCCAGTGAAGTTAATAATTTGAGTCTTAATTTTTAATTTTTATTTTTTAAACAATGTCATCACTAGAACCTTTTTTTCAAGTTAAAAATATTAATATAACACATAACATATCGCGAGACACACATTAAAAAGACTAAGGGGTGTTTAGGAGTAAGGGTGCGTTTGTTTCTCTGAAAGTAGTTTTTGAGAAATCTCTTTCTAAATTTCCCCGTGTTTGTTTGCCATTAGAAAAGTTGGTCAACGGAAAACACTTTCTGATCAACAGAAAACACTTTCCAGTCAAAGAAAAATTTGGCTTGGTTTCCAGGAAAGTGTTTTCCTTTTATTTTGGGCAGAAAACACTTTTCGGAAGTTGTGAAGAATTTAGAAATGTCATATTATTTGTTGATTATATCAAATTTTATCATCAAACTTTTGATTGCTATATATATTTTGTTTTGAATATTTGTTTTTCAATTTCATCCCTTACAATTTAATTTTTTATTGTTACTTATTTTATTTGAAATAATTTATGAAATGTTAATTATTATTATTTTAATTTCTTCATCTTTCAATTTTTTTATTTTTAAAATTTGATCTCTATTATTTTGATTATTATTTATTTTATTTGAGATAATTTATTAAATTATATTTTTTTTCAATTTCATTCTCATTCAATTTTTTAATTTGTAAGATTTTTTTCTTATTATTTTAATAAACTTAAAAAAAATAAAATATTAATAAGTTATTTTCCAGCTCATTTTTCATGACATGACCAAACATTGAAAAAAAAATTTTAATTTATTTTTCATTACACTACTAAATATCGAAAAATAATTCACTTTCCAAAAAAAACTACTTACCAGCAAACCAAACGGGACCTAAGTAGTTATTGCTTTTTAAAGTGTTTTTCACTTGGAAATATATCTAAATAATATTTTTTTATTTTAAAAAAGTTATTTTTAATATTAGCACACCAAAACAATTTGAAAATATATAAAAAAATTAATTTAAAGTAAAAAAGTAAAAAAAAATCAAAAAATTACAAACAGTTTTTAAAACCTACTCTCAACTCCACCCTGTACCTAGGACTAAAGTAGTTTGAGGGAACCCCGAAACAAAAGAACCGGCATTGGACCCACGTGGCAGCAATGAGAGGTCCCAATCTGACTAGTACAAGAGGTGCCAGCATGGACAGGGAAGAGGATGCCAGCTGTCAATTGAAGAAAAAATAATTGGGCTAGAGAGTAGGACGTAATTTTTAATAGGGAGGTGGACAGAACAAGACATCACAGGCTGTAATAGTTGAGTGGCGGCACGTCACGTGCTTGCTCACTGCAAAAAATGTTTATTGGTACAGCTGGCTTTTGCACAACAGGACACGACCTCTACCACTACTCATTCTCGAGATGCAACACACTGTCCTTTCTCTCTTCTTTTTCCCAGCTTTTCAGTAATTGCATTTCAAATTTTGAACCATTTATCCATTTTCTGGGTTCCATTTGTTAACTTATAGCATGTCCCTGTCTGCGGAAAGAAAAAACACGTTTATTTATTTATTTATTTTAAATTAATAAATTTTTAACTAAAAAACCTTAAAAAAAAACTATTACCATAATTCTAAATATCATATCATACTTGAAAATTCTTTTAGATCGATAGATCAATTCATATATATATATATATATATTTTATTTTTTTAATATTTATCCGATGGGGTTTAAAATTATTTATATTCATATAGTTTTTTAATTTATTTAGATTTATCGAATTTTAGATGATCAATATCATAAATGATTTAATTGATGAAAGAAGGGAAGCGAAGTCTTCAATGATTTTATAAATGCAAAGTTCTTCATGTTCAATGAAGGAGAGACTTGACTCGGTCAGATAGCTATATCGGCACGGAATAGTGCCCACCGGGCCATGTGTTGATTCAAAAAAAAACAAAACCGGAAACATGTAGTACACTGTTTTGTCAGCTAAGTTAGTAAATTTTTGTATATTGGAAAAGTTGAATAAATTCTTGAACCAAGCCAACAAGCAATAATTGACATTTACCCTTCTAATTCTCTACTAGGAGGGATGGCACAATGGGCCATGCTGATTTTATTCCTATTTTGATTTTATTATGAGCAATTATGATTTGTTACCTAGGAAATTATAAATATATAGTTGTTTTTTTTTTGTTTTTTATGACCTAATCCAGTTTTTTTTTATTAACGTGGGCGTTCGGGCCAGTTTGGGCGCATCTCGACTAATCTCATGGGTTCTGAAGTTAACGACCATGTAAGTTTCTAGTGGCTATCATATTAACAACCATATGACTCAAACCTGAAATCATAAAAGGAACAAATCCCTTAATTTTAAACTCTTATAACTGAATCACCTAGTAGATGGTTTATAATCTCGTTTTAATTGCTTTATAAGCCGTAGAGGAGGCTAAATCAGCTTTCATATTGTCATAAGAAATTATTGGAGGGGTCTCAATGGATCTACTGATTGGGTTTAATTTTTTTTATTTTATCACAAGAAAATTTTAAATGTAATCTTTATTTTTGGTGTTCATTGCCACAATTAGTCTCTCTCGAGATGACAATTATCACTACCTAAAGTACCTAACCATTATTTTGCAATCTGATGTCGTTATGATTTCTTCACCTAATCTTAAAGTTTGGTTTCTATTATGTATTTCCTTACTTACTCTTAATAACTTCTATTTTTTACCTAATCATAGAAAAACCAGTTCGATGAATAAAATAATTTATCTTGCATGTAAAAATAAATCTCACAATTATTTTAACCAAACATGTATTTTTTAAAATCTATTTAAAAATAAAACATAACTAAAAATATCTTTCTAATTTTAAAACCGTAATTACAAAAATTACCATAATATTAAACATACACCCACTCTACATGAACTACTATCCATTTCTGTCTAAAAAGGTAATAGCAACTAGTGTTATTAAAACCATCTTGGTACGGTGGATCAACTTGAAGACCTGTCATGTCAATTCTTATTTAAGTCGGGTTTTAAATTAAACAGAAAAATAATTAATTTGATGTGATTTAATTAACTTGATAGATTAATTCATAATTTAATTAAAAATTATATAATTTTTTTTTGAAATCATAAAATTTTAATTTTTTTTTAAAAATAAAATTTTAAAATAATATTATTTTGATGTAACGGAAATCAATCTGAAATAACTATTAAATTTATTACTAGACCTTAGACTTACCTTAGCCTAAATTCAATAACTTCATTGTAACTACAAGCTATTCATTATCCTATAAAAATTTTTAAAAAAAAAACCCTAAAAGAAATCCTAAAAAATCACAATACTCATCCATAGATTATTAAACACATGTGCTCCGTGTCTCTAACTCATGTGAAATTTGTAAGTGGATGCTGGTCAAAAAAAGTTTGTTCGTCATCTTAAAGCACGTGTAGGAAATTAAAAACTATTTTTATGTGTAAGAAAAAATAGATTTTTTTTTCAATTAAATAAAAAAAACCACCATTTAACCTTAATTTCACATTCAAATCTATAAAAAATATAGATTTGATAATGTATGGTAGGTAAGTTTTGCCCTGAAATGCATATATTACGATCTATCCATGTATATTTAGGTAGAATTCATAAAGTTTCCTCCTTTCTATGGTGTATGTTGTTACAACATTTTTTTTTTATATAAAAAAATATCACAATTTTTTCATCATAATTTTTTCACGGTAAAAATATCATTTTCTTATATTTAAATACAAAATATTTTAAAAAATAATTTTTACGTAGATTTTAGTTTTTAAATTTCTTTTTAAAATTTAAATTAATATTTTATTATTATTTATTGATATTAAAAATAAAATATTATTTTATTATATTTTTAAATAAAAAATATTTTAAGAACTAGATGGTAACGTAAGCCCAAAAACTAACTAACATGTCCTTATAACAAAATAAAAAAAGTTAATCAAAATAAATAATCCTTTAATCTTCAACTTAAAACATCATTAATCTTAACAAACTAAAATTAAAATTAAAAAAATTCTCATATATATATATATATATATATATATATATATATATGGTTTCGTGGAGGTTCATTAAACAAACAGCCTTAAATGAACCTCCACGAAACCATCCTCGACACATTTTTCTTCTTCTTCCCATTCTGACAACTGCAACGCGTGGACAGACAGCCCTTTTTGCCCAGTCTTCGCGTTCCCGCCGCCCTCTTCTCTCTCTAAGACAGAGCATTTCTTCTCACTCTTCAACAATTTCTTTAGAAAAAGAGGGCTCTCTGCCTCTCTCGTTATCAAGAGAAGCAAAAGTTCAGTTATTCTTTAATGGCAAAGTCAAAGAATAATGCAAAGAAAGTTTCTTACATTTCAGTTCCATCACAAATTATCAATTCCTTATCTTCTTCTTCTTTGCAATCTCTGCTTCTTTCTCCAAAGAAACCATCACGAAACAGGTTTTTTGGGTTGAACTTGTATCGGAGTCCAAGATTTTGGTTCCTGGCTTTGTTTCTTTTTTGTTTTCTTGGTATGTTAAAGTTATCGTACAATCTTGACCCTTTAGTACCATTTTCTCCTTACCCTTGTGTGACTAGTCAGCCACAGCTGCAAGACTCTTTCTCTAAGAAGTTAACTACAAGATCACAACTTGGTTTTGTTTCAAATGGTGAAAAGAATGATAAAAAAGATCAAGAAGTTGGGTCTGTGGATGCTCGGGAGCTGAAATCTGAGGTGGGTTTTGGTTCAAATGAAGTAAAAGATGAGTCCTTGAAAGGTGTGGTTGATTTTCAGGGTGGAAAGTCTGATGGGGTTGAAGAGGAGAGTGAGTTTTGGAAACAACCTGATGGGTTGGGTTATAAGCCTTGTTTAACGTTTAGTAGGGAGTATAGCAGATGGAGTGAGCTGATTGTTAAGAATAGAAGAAAGTATTTGCTAGTTGTGGTTTCTGGTGGAATGAATCAGCAGAGGAATCAGATTGTGGATGCTGTGGTGATTGCAAGGATTCTTGGTGCTGCTTTGGTTGTTCCCATTTTGCAAGTCAATGTCATTTGGGGAGATGAAAGGTAAAAAACTAACATGTTATAGAACTTTTTTTTTTTCTTTAAATTTTTTTCTAGTTTTGCTAAACCTAGTGGCTGCAGCTGCATTTATGCTTATTGATAAAAAGAAATACTGTCTTGAGTTTTTGGTGTTACTGTTATGTCATTTGTTTAGCAAAGGGAAGAATAACTGAGAAACAGAGCCTTTTCAGCTACATTTTTTGGAAACGAGGAAGTCCTTTTTTCATGTGTTTGGAATAGTTTTGAAAACAGAACTTTCCTGTGTCTTTAATATTGTTTTTAACAGGTTTGTGAGTTTACTTTACTTTAATGGATATTGTGTTTACTCAAAGCCAAATTGCTCCATGATGAGGAATTCTCGGCTTTTTAATTCTGTGTTTGTTTGTTTTTCCTCCAATTTATTAATTTCTCTCATTTTGACTGAATTCTGCAATTCCCATGTTGTATCATAGGTTATGCAAACTAAATTTGTTGTCTATAAATGCTTTCTATTTGGTTAATTAACTTTTGTAATTTTGATTTTATATGTTGTGTGCAGTGAATTTTCTGATATATTTGATTTGGAGCACTTCAAGAGAGTTTTAGCAAATGATGTGAGAATAGTTTCGTCATTACCATCAACTCATATAACCACAAGGCCGGTGGTTGAGAGCCGAACTCCACTCCATGTCTCCCCTCAATGGATTCGTGCACGTTATCTTAAAAGGGTGAGAATTACTTCTCAGTATCTTTTGTCATAGAGCGATTACTTATCTTCTTTGTATTTGTTGTTGCTTTGCAATTTTGCTCAATTTGTTGTTTGGAGTAAAAGGATTTTTGACTTGTATTCGTTTGTTGTTCACTTTGGAATGTTGATTTGGTAAATGAGGGGAAAAACAGAGGAAAATTTAGGCAAATAAGATAAGGCTGGCAGCTGATAGTTTGTAACTAGGCATAATGGCCCACAATTAGGTAAGGCATTATAGAGCATATATGTCTGCTTTTTGCCTTTTTCCTTGCTTTATTTGGATTTGGAGTATTGTGTTCTGGTTGTTGGGAGAGAATTCTATTAATTGATAATCAGGATTACAATAGTGACTTACCAAATGGCTGCAACTCTAGGAGGAGGCTTAAAAAAAATAGAAGAGGAGATCTGTTGGAAAACTTCATAATTTTGTTGTCACTAATTGCAGTCTGGCAGTCCCAGTTATATTAATTGGTTCTGGTCTCATAATTATTGGATGGTTCTGTTTGTTTGCTGGATGGCATTTTGGATGCTAGATTCTTTGCCTGTACATTTGATTCACTAGCTTCAAAGAGTGACCAATTCAAGGTGTAGCTGATTTTAATATCAAAACACATTCTCCTTTTGTCTATAATTTTTTAGCACGTTTAATGTATCATCATGGGAGTTGTCATTTCACATTTGATCAACATCATTGTGCTCCAGCAGATACCAATTGGCATAGTGGGTCTTACTAGGGGTTTCTTTTGGTTCTGCAGCTTAACAGGGAAGGTGTTTTACTTTTACGTGGTTTGGATTCAAGACTTTCTAAAGATCTTCCTTCCGATCTTCAGAAACTTCGATGCAAGGTATTGTCAGATGTATCTGGTATTTAGTTTTTATCATTAGATTCATGGTTTTCATGCTTTAGCTAACCAAAAAGCTTGATACTTGCCATGCATGATTCACTCAAAGTGCCTCTCCATCCAACCAAGTAAAAAAAAAATGTATCGGGTTTTTAATTTAATTTTTTGAATCTGGCTCAAATAAGCAGTGACAATTGTGCCAGAAACAAAATCATTTTGTGAATTTAAATTTAGTCAAATGCTGTTATTCATTCAGATTCCCATTGTAGATGTTCTGATCTCATATTGTTGTCCAGGTGGCATTTAATGCATTAAGGTTTGCGCCACCAGTTTTGGAGCTTGGTAACAAGCTTGCAGAGAGGATGCGGAGCAAAGGACCCTATCTTGCTCTTCATCTACGGATGGAGTTGGATGTGTGGGTGAGGACTGGATGCCAACCTGGTTTGAGCCATGAATACGATGAGATTATCAATAATGAGAGGAAACAACGGCCTGAACTCCTTACTGCCAGGTCAAACATGACCTATCATGAAAGAAAGCTTGCTGGTCTCTGCCCCTTGAATGCAATGGAGGTTGCAAGGTGAGAATTTAATCCTATGCAAGGTGTTGTGTGAGGATTGAGGCAACTTAATAGTTTCATCTATATGAACAATTTCTGAAGTTAAATTTTTGTTTCATGTTAATGTTATAGGCTTCTTAAAGCTCTCGGAGCTCCAAAAAGTACAAGAATATACTGGGCAGGAGGGCAACCACTTGGTGGAAAAGAAGCTTTGCAACCATTAACTAGAGAATTTCCTCATTTCTACAACAAGGAAGATCTCGCCTTACCTGGTGAACTGAAGCCATTTGCAAATAGAGCTTCCTTGATGGCTGCCATTGATTATATAGTTTCAGAGAACAGTGATGTTTTTATGCCATCTCATGGTGGAAACATGGGTCATGCAATCCAGGTACAGTCTAGCATCACTTTTCTCTCCCTTTCCCTCCTTTTTTTTATTGATTGCTGAAGCAAGTATACATGCTTCTCTAGCCGACTTTAGCAAATGATTCATTTGTCTAATTTTTGAATTTTTAGAATCTGAAATGCGTTTATGCTGCTATTTTGGAAACTTAAGTTTTGTTTTTGTTACAGGGACATAGGGCATATGCAGGACACAAGAAGTATATAACCCCAAACAAAAGGCACATGCTCCCTTATTTTCTAAATTCCTCTCTCCCTGGAGCTCAGTTCAACAGGATCATAAAAGAGTTGCATCGTGACTCCTTAGGACAACCAGAACTCAGGACTATCAAAGCTGGAAGAGATGTTACGAAATACCCGGTTCCTGAGTGTATGTGTAGTGATTCACATACTCGCTCCTCTTTGTGATTGCATCCAACAGCTGTCAAAATGGCGCTCTTCGAATGCAAAAGATTTTTATGTATGTGCAGTGGCTCGCATACTCTTTCATGATTAAATCAGTGCCAACATGAAGATAAAAAGCTACATGTAAATTTCTTGGGAAAAGTAAATTGATTGGCATGCCCCACGCTCTCAAGTCCTTTCGAGAGGCAAGTAAATCACGGTCCAGGCAACGATGGCTCTTTGGAGCTCCATTTTTAAAAGCACAGCTGGAGAAGGCAAGCTTTTGCGAGTAATCTCATTTATTTATTCATATGCTCTTATACTTGTGTGTTGTACATGGGAAGCAAGTTAAGCGTGTTGCCACAGAAATAGTAAACTATACTGTCATTTTTTTATATTCTTTATAGTTTAGAGGCCATAATGTTAAATTTCTCTTGAGGGTAGATCAATTACTTAAATTCATTTTTTCTTCTAAATCTACTTAGTATAGGTCCATACAATGTATATGTACTATAATTCAATAACATATTTCCAGTGAAACATTATTAGATGGCAAGGGTTCATCTGTTTTTTTCATCCTGTTTCAATACATCTTTTATTTGTGAGAACACTCTGTCTTCTAATGCTCCTCGTACTGGTGTCTGACTGGCCTGTACGAAGTCCTTGTTCTGATTAATTCCTTGACAGAATCTTGAAGTTCAGAATTTTGTGATTTCTTCAATATGGAGACATGAGTTGGGACAATGATCAGTTTGGATTGTGGGTCAGAATACTGGACCTTGCAGTATTTGCTCTGGCATTTCGTGGTTACTGATCAATGCCCCTTTGAATTGTGTGAGAACTGAGCTTTTGGATCCTCTAGCCATCTTTTGATAATTGCTGTGCTGTTCAGTGAATTTAATAAGATAGATAAACATACATGAGAAAGCTGTCTTTTCTGCATCTAAATGCCTAGAAAATGAATGAACCAAAATGGTTACGTGTGAGGTTCCAAAATTTTGCTCAAAACATTTGTTCAATGACAGTCTATGGAACTGAAGCAAATTTCATATCTGGTCAGCTTCAAATTACTGAAATAATCTGAAACCTTTCTAAAGGACTCCAAGTGTTTAAAGCTTGTTTTTGAAGTTTTATGGGTCATGTTAAGAGTTAGAATTAATCAATTCAGTACAACGTAAAATGGATTGAATAGTATTCGGATTTCTTTGTTCTTGGAGCTTATTTTCATCAGATAGGTCTGAACATGTTCAGCTATAGCTACTCTTATTACAATCTTATTAAATGGAGATGCTATTAGGAACTCCCTTTCCTGTGACCTCAGCTTCAGAGAAAGGCTTCAAGAGCTAATAGGAAACAACTCCAGCTCCAGTTCTATTTTCAGGTTAAAATCTATGTTCCTTTTTATCAATAATTTCTCCAAGCTCCTTCAGTCTTGCATTAAACCTTTCAAATGCAGCCCTAATGACGGATTCTCTTCCCACGATGGCTCCATTTGCTCACCAATGTACTCCTCGTCAGGTGAATGGCTAGATATAACATCCAAAACAGTCATCACTTTCCTTGCTTGAATCTGTGATGGGAAGTATTTTAACAAGGCAAATCCTGGTTTCATCAAGAAGAGCTTCAACTCCTCATCTGATGGCGCCGCCTCGGTTGGCATGGGTTCGAGCTACTGTTGGGGGGAAGCACCCACCAAACATGTACTGACCAAAGTTTACAGCTGCATGATGGCCTGCAGTTACCCAAAATTATTGTACTTAAGACATGGAACAAGTCTTCGGGGTTTTCAGGACAGGCCACCGTGGTTCATCCTTGTCTTCATGGCCTTTAGCCCTAGCCTCGGTCCACCGTGATTGAAGTTCCTTGTCGGACTCCACCATGCTTGTTTCTGGGTAGTAGAGGTCCACATGGTCATAATTGCATCCCGAAGGATAAGACCATCACTGGCGAATGGATAGTCTTTGATTGTCAGCTTCAGGCCAAGCTTAGCTGTCGGATCCTCAACTGCCATTCCCCTGATTATAACTCTATATCTTAATCTTAATCAAATTTTAATCTTGATTTTTTTCTCTCCTCCAAAAAATTAGGGTTCAACTCTCAATCTAGGCCATGCTCTAAATCAACCCAGGTTTGGTTTTACAGCTATTATGGTATTATGATATAGACCGAAATTAATTGGAGAGAAGAAGAGTGGCAGGACCTTGTTGGTAAAGAAAATTCTCTTCTTAGGATTATCACGTCTGGAGTGAGCCCATGCATTTCAAGCTACATTAACGGGACCATTAGGAAACCCTTCAAGAACACAGTACCAACCTCTCAAATATAAATAAAGGATTTTCGTCCTTAAGTTTACGCACTGGTATATAGATTTTTATCTATAAAAATATATTATTAAATTTGAGTATATCAAAACTTAGAAATACTAAATTTTTATTTTAAAAAAATTTTATAAGTGTTTTTCATTAATAGCGGGAGATATATTTTGATCTATTTATTTTTTCATATCATATTTAAATGTAAATTATTTTAAAATATATTTAGATGTATTAATAAAGACGTGTAAGATTTCAAATTAATTTTTAATATAATAAAAAAATAAAATAATATTGTAATTGATATAACGAAACATTATTTTTGATTAGTTTTTGCATAATAATTTTTCAAAACAAAATGTAAAAAAAAAATGAAAAATTACAAAAACAAAATTTACAAAAAAAAATGAAGTGAATAGGTCAATAAATTTTTCACCATTATAGTATCCCGTTACTGGAAGAAAACTAGACAAATTTACAATTATATCATTTCTACAGTAAAATAGCATTTCCTTTTAGCACCATGCACCATGCACCATGCACCATGCACCATGCACCATGAAATAGGCCGGATCAAACTTTTTTTTAGTTTGAAAAAAAAACGTTTTGGTGACGGTAGCATTTTTAAAGAAGAATGAGAAACTTAGAGTCATGTTAAACCTCGATTAATTTGATAATATAATAAAAAAATAAAAAAAATATTGGGTCGGGTTAAACTTGTTTAACACACAAAATCTATAAACAGATACATGAGATCAAGATAATCGCATAAAAAAATAAAATTAGAAAAATCAATCGTAAAAAAGAACCTGAAAAATAAAATATATAAGCGAACATGGTCGAATCTTTCAAACTCGTGACCCTGAAAAGATAGTAAAACCAAAATAAATAAAATGATGAGGGATGAAATCGAAAAAGAAAGTAAAATTTAAAACAAAACAAATAGCAATTAAAAGAATAAGAACTAAATCTGATATAAAATAAAACAAACTAAAATATCGAGGAATGCAATTAAAAAAAATATTTCAATTAAGAGAATGATATACAATATTGAGGGATGTAATTAAAAAGATAATTTAATTTAGAGAATGATTTAAAATAAAAACTTAATGATTAAAAGAATGTTGAATAAATCTAAAAGGTAAAAAAAATCAAATGAAAGCTAAATTAAAAGAAAATTTTAATTTTATAGGTTATTTTAAAAAAATAAAGATTAATTTTTTTTAAAAAAAAATTAAGAGCTGTTTTAAAAACATACAAGGGAAGGCTCTGAAAAGAAGGAAGGAAAAGAAGAACCGCCATAAGAGAAAAACCCAATATTTTTTTGGTACAAGCGCCGCCTATTAACGGAGGCAATATCATGAGGAATAAAATGCCATCATGGAAGCTAGATTTTAGTTGCATAACGACATTGTGTGAGTGTCCATGTGAATGCCATGTGTAATTGATTTTTTTAAATTAATTGATATTTTATATATGTTTAAATACCAAATTACTCCTGATCAAATTTTATATTCACAAAAAAAATTAAATGGAAAAGACATAAAAACCCCTAGACAAAGACAATTTTAATTCAACCACATTGTGGTAATAATACTACGGTGTATTTGAAATGAAAGAAATAAAAAATATCCTTGCCGGCAGAACATGTTTTTTTTTTTTTTAATGTCTAAGGATATATTCATCATTTTAATGTCCTAAATAAATAAATAAAAACACTTTTTACCTCGGTTTCCAAGCTTATTTATGTTTTTTTAATGAAAAAGCTAAAGTGAATATTCTACCCTTTTAGTTTCTCTTAATAATATAATAACACAGTCGTCTCTTTGAATTCCCGAATCCCATGCAACAGTAATCCGTTGAAGAGCAATTTCTCCACTCTGGTAACTATTGTGACAGATCTACATTGACCTGCATGTACATCTTAACAATCTTTCTAGCCATGGAGAAGGTAGAGAGTATTTCCTAAGGAGAATCACTAGTGCAATTGCATGCCATGACTGATCAAAGTTAGAATTGCAAAGCATCCAATTAGTTAGCCACCATTGTCCCTTCTCATAGAAAGGAAGATTTGAAGATAGAGAGCAAGAACCAATTGATAGAAAGAATTTATTCTACATGGTCACCCATTCATCCAAAGAAATACAGCATCGGAGCTTTGATTACTTGTATTAGAAAATCAAAGCTTGTGTTGCAAAATTTGTTAATCAACATAATGGCGGATCGTGGATAACCTTCCCATCAGAGCAATCAAATTACAATGAAGGTAAGAGTCCAAAAAAGCTTTGCCCTGTCGAGATTCATGTGAGCAAACGATCTGAGAGACTTTCATCACATCCGTGCATCATGATGCTCTCTCTGCTCTGAATTTGAAACCGAGCTAGTCAGACAAAGCACAGTACAAGAACCTTTAGAACCTCTTATGAATCAAAACCATCAAAAGAGGCAACCGATTCAGAAGTGGTTTCAAATACAGCAGAAACTCCATCGCATGGATTAAATTGATTGAATTAATTCTCGGAATTGCCAAAAAGTTCCTTGGACAGCATTCCATCGCCATCCATGCAATGCAAACACTTCTACACAGCTTCCATCAAACAGGATGCTTCTTTAGAAGAAAGTGGCCACAATGGTGAAAGTGCAACCACCTTCCCAATGATTATCAGTGTTGGTGAAACTAACTCTTCCAGCGCAACTTTATCAGCAAGATCATTTAATTCTGCAAAAACCTGTGTGATGATTGTGAACGGCAATTGTCAGTTCATAGCAACATCATCACTTCAAACAGGCAAACTTCTAGTGCATAAGCTCTTTAGTTATCTTAAAATGTCGCCTCTTAATTTTAAGGATCAGAAGTAAAACAGATATGAAATGGTAACAAGCCTCCACAATAACAACAGTAATTTGCGAAGAGATACAATTACTCAGTATCAGCTGTAAGCCTTAAGCCTAACCTAAAACTTTACACAAGGAAGAAACATCAAAACTAATTCATTTCTGTTCTATTCTTTCCTGCATGGAATTTCTGTGAATTTAAATGAGGCGAACCCTACAAGGCTTTTCCTTTAAATGGATTCTCCCATTTTTGGCATGCATCTAGTACACGTCCTAAAAACTTAAATAAACATTTTATCTTAGGTGAATCCTTTCATTTTCAGAATGGAAGGAGCTTGCCTAAATTTGAACTGAAAAAAATATCATTGTTTAACCATTTCACAAATTTTGCTATCAATAGTGTGCCAAGGTAGAATTATTTCCATGCAAATATTTCTAGAAAATCACTGTTTTCCCTAATATTAACTAAATAATTTATACTTATGCTTCACATATTCCTTTGTTGATGCAACTACATTTCTCAATATGAAAATTTTTAAAAGGTGAACCATAGCACACCTCGAAATACATAAAGCACTTATTTAATAACCTCATAAAGTAAAACCATATTGGTATTTCAATTATATATAGAATTTCCAGTGAGGTGCTTGCCATATATGATAATAATCATACTCACCATGCGCTGCTGGGGTGTGGTCCCTCGCTCAACTGCAGCAGCTGGAGTATTTGCTGGCAGACCATGTTGCATCAACTTCAATGCAAGGGCAGGAAGAGTTGACAGGCCCATATACACAACCAAGGTTGAATCAGGGTCAGCTGAACTTTCTGCTACAAACAAGGGATCTGTTCCTCCGTTCCTTGAATGACCGGTTAGAAATCTAACACTATTTGCAACACCCCGATGAGTCAAAGGAATCCCAAGCTCTGCTGCTATCCCTGAAGCAGAAGTAATACCTGCACAGCAATGAACAGAGAAATCACAATGCCATCCATACTATGAGTTTGTTTCACTTCCCAAACCAGAAAAGCATCAGGCTTGAAAAAAGAAAGAAAGTAAGTTTGCCTACTGAAGCGGAACAGTTATGCAAAACTAATTAAAAAGGTGTGGTAGCAGAAAAGGAATACAAAAACCTGCAACACCCTGATCTAGTTATGGCATGCCTAGTTTTTCCATGTAAGGGGTTGAGTGTTCAAAGCCAGAAAAAACGTAGTATTATTCAGACCAGAATTAATTGAAAGATGAATGTTAAACTATATGCATTCAATTTCTTCAAACGATGTAATTCCAAATTTCTATCATGACTCTTGGAGATGGCTGTCATCTTCCACATTCCAAGACAACCAGATGCGCTCTCGTTGTGAGTCTATACTTAGTAATAGGATAAAGGAGATGTGCAGAATCATACCTGGGATAACTTTAACTTGGATTCCCTGCTGTTGCAAAAAATCCATCTCTTCTCCACCCCTCCCAAATACCTTTGAAACACAATGATATATGTCACCTAAAGCTCAACTATAAAGCTCATTACATTGCAATCACTGGCTAAATCTAGCAGCATCTTAAATCAGAAACTTACCAGTGGATCACCTCCTTTAAGTCTCACAACAGTAGCTCCTGCTTCAGCAAAACTTAAAAGCAACTCATGTATTTCCTCCTGAAAAAAAAAAACCCCTAAAAAATGACTCCTTTGATCTCATTTCATTAAAAACCCAATTCCAGAAACTCTATAATCAGTATACTACCCCCTAAAACCATGCAAACCAACAAGCAATTCTATACTTAAATGGTTAACCAAGCATATAAATCCTGCTAAAAACCAACAGAATCCTATACACTATTAACAAAAAGAATTCAAAATCTTCAAATATATAGGACTTGAAATTGACCCACAATCCTATACACCTATCTTGAAGTTCAAGCTAAATTCAAAAAGTTTAAAAACCCAATTCCCCTAAACGAAACCCAAATACCCAATTCTCAAACATCATACAAAATTGAATTTGAACAGATAACTAAAAGCCTCAGAACCCCAATCCAATAAGAAAATCTTGTCGAAAAACGAAGAGAAAAGGAGCTATCTTTTCTTGCTTACCTGAGTTCTACTATGGTACCCAGCAGTCTTGCCAACATAAAGCAATCTAGCATCAGGACCAACCAACTCCAAAACATCATTAGAAACCAACCTATCATACAACAAAATATCAGCTTTCTGTACCACTTTCACAGCCTTCACTGTCAACAACTCAGGATCTCCTGGTCCGGTCCCCACCAAAAACACATTCCCAGGCCCACATTTCTCCCCATCACCATCATTACCACAACAACTCTCTCTCTTTCTCTTAAGCACTTCAAGCAACTTCTTCAACTCAGGTAGCTGCAAAGCTATGTCATCTTCCCTTATAGACTCTGAGTCAGACGGCAAAGAGCATGAGGACGATTGATACTGACTTAACTCCACCTGGCTCTGGTAAAGCCACCGGTCCCTTTGGTATCTCTCAATTGAATGTTTCTCTGTAAAAGGCGAGCTCTTGTAGTGTAATGAACAAATGGGGGTTGTAATCAAAGAAGTAACCTTGTTATAATTCTGAGCTGACACAGAAAAAGATGAGAAAGCTTGGAGCTTGTACACAAGAGCCATGTTTATCAGTCAGTCTCTATGATTCTGAATCAAAGAGAACCCAGCAGTTAGAGAGAGAGAGAGAGAGAGAGAGAGAGAGAGAGAGAGAGAGAGAGAGGCTATTGTTTTGGAGTTAATAGAGACCATTTATGTGTATATATGCATCGAGAGAGAGAGAGAGAGTTGTTTTGGAGCTAATAGAGACCATTTAAGTGTATATATGCATCGAGAGATCGAGAGAGAGAGAGAGATTGGGTTTGAGGAGGAGTTGTGTTTGTGTTTTGGTACTTTGGTAGGCTTGGGAAGGCAAACTGGCCTTTTGGCCAAAGAGAGAGACATGTTTTTCTGCTGGGCAAAGCTTCAAAGATATCCCTTAATTATTGGGCTAGAATCAATTTAATCTCAAACAAATATTTTTACCAATTTTATCCCTCCTTGATTTTGATTTCTTAATTGGGGTTTCTATTAGAATTCATTGATAAAATATTTTGTCTCTTTTTTAGAAAAAAAGGGTATAATTTAACGTATTCATGATCAATTTGGGATCAAAGATCTTGAATTGAGAATTTTTATGAGCCATAGAGGATAAAATTAAAAAAAAGGATTTGTTTAGAGACAAAATTAAAATTAAATATATAGTTAGAGAATAGTTTTGAGGATTGTTCTGTGCTTTTTCGTTTTTCCTTTTTTAGAGAACTGGAGACTAGAGAGAGAAGGTCTAAGGTTGTGTGCTTTTGGACTTTTGAAAGGACAGGTCAGGTTCTGGTTTCTTACTACGATCTAAAACCATTGTATTTATTAGCACGTGGAGTTCCATTAAAACAGAATTTGAAAAGAGGTTAGAGGGCCTGGGTTTAAAGCAATTGGA
>Ga0325411_1003567_pt1 | contig 17603 bp, 10 predicted proteins | sample PopdelMetagenome_13_FD_206181 | JGI IMG/M metagenome (GOLD analysis project Ga0325411, IMG submission 206181) | Populus deltoides microbial communities from Bellville, Georgia, United States - Xylem-PdIQD-R4 | ecosystem: Host-associated > Plants > Phyllosphere > Stem > Wood/Secondary xylem...
CTTCTTGAGTTTTCAAGATTCTTTTGTGAGGGATAGACTTCGTCGAATAAAGGTTTTTATTGTTCTGGATGATGTGGATGATTTAATGCGTTTTGAAGAATGGAGAGATTTGCTTGACGGACGAAACCGTTCATTTGGTCCGGGCAGTAAAGTTCTCATAACAAGTAGAGACAAGCAAGTGTTTAGTAATGTAGTAGACAAGACATACAAGGTTCAGGGGTTGACCGATGAACAAGCTATCCAACTCTTTAGCTCAAAAGCCTTGACGAATTGCATCCCCACAAGTGATCACAGACACTTGATAGAACAGATTAGAAGGCGTGTACAAGGCAATCCGTTAGCCCTTAAAGTTTTGGGTTCCTTTCTCTATGGTAAAAGCATAGAAGAATGGCGCAGTGCATTGAATAAACTAGTTCAGCCTCCTCAAATCGAAAGGGTGTTGAGAATTAGTTACGATGGGTTGGATTCAGAACAAAAATCCATATTTCTTGACATAGCACATTTCTTCATAGGAAGATGGGAGCCAGACAAAGCAACAAGAATATTAGATTGCTTATATGGTCGGTCTGTGATTTTCGATATAAGCATGCTCATTGATAAGTGTCTCATAACTCGTACTCATAAGATTGTCAATAACGAGCTAAAAATGCATGATTTACTACGAGAAATGGCATTTAACATTGTTCGTGCAGAATCTGATTTTCCTGGCAAACGTAGCAGGTTATTTCATTTTCCTGATGTCGCTCAAGTATTGGAGGAAAATAAGGTTAAAGCTACAGCCATTAACTGTCGTTCATGTATTTGCTCAAAAGTTGATGTGTTTGAGTAGATTGTATTATTGTTTGTTTATTCTTTATTCTTGTTTAACAGGGAACTCAAAAAATTAAAGGCATATCTTTGGACATGTCCGATATCTGGGGAGAGATACACTTGAAATCTGATGCCTTCGCAATGATGGATGGTCTTAGATTTCTCAGTTTCTATCACGATGGTTTCTCCGTAGAAGATAATATGCACCTTCCTCCTACTGGCCTCGAATATCTTCCTAATGAGCTGAGATATCTGCGATGGGATGAATTCCCTTTGAAATCCTTGCCGCCATCTTTTCGTGCTGAACACCTTGTCGAGCTTCACCTATGCGAAAGCAAGCTTGTAAAACTTTGGACAGGAGTAAAGGTATGATTTAATAGCTACAGATTATGATCAGAAATATGAAGTTGGAGGTGCTAACTTTCTAATTATGCCTTTTTATGTTGACAGGATGTTGGAAATTTAAGAACAATCGACCTATCTGACTCTCCATATTTGACGGAATTGCCAGATCTATCAATGGCAAAAAATTTACAGTGCTTAAAACTTGATAAGTGTTCAAGTTTAACCTCCGTTCCGTCATCTCTTCAATATCTTGACAAGCTGGAAGAAATTGATCTCTCTGGTTGCTATAATCTTAGAAGTTTTCCAATGCTTGATTCAAAGGTTCTCAGATACCTTCATATAAGTCAGTGCCTAGATATGACCACGTGTCCAACGATTTCACAAAATATGGAATTGTTAATATTGCGAGAAACTTCAATCAAAGAAGTTCCACAATCAGTTACTGGCCGGTTGGAATTACTTTGGCTCACTGGTTGCTCAAAGATGACCAAGTTTCCGGAGAATTTAAAGGATATAGAAGACTTATGTCTAACAAGAAGTGCTATTAAAGAGGTGCCCTCATCAATCCAGTATCTCACAAGACTCTACAATTTGAATATGAGGGATTGCTCAAAACTTGAGAGCTTCCCAGAAATCACAGTGCTTATGAAATCTTTGCGGACTCTTGACTTGAGTAAAACAGGCATTAAAGAGATACCTTTGATATCATTTAAGCATATGATATCTTTGAGGTCTCTATTTTTAGATGGAACGCCTATTAAAGAGCTACCCTTATCGATCAAAGATATGGTATGTTTGGATGAACTGACTTTGCATGGAACACCTATTAAAGCGTTACCTGAGCTTCCCCCTTCGCTGAGGAAGATAACAACACATGACTGTGCATCACTAGAAACCACCAATATCGGTAGATTAGAGTTAGGATTGGATTTTACAAATTGCTTCAAATTGGATCAGAAACCACTGGTAGCAGCAATGCATTTGGAAATTCAGGTATCTCTCTTAACCCCCTTGTCTTTCTTTCTTCTCTCTTTCTTGCTTGATTCATCACATTTTCGAAATGTGACTTTTGTGTTACAGTCCGGAGAGGAGATCCCACTTGGCAGTATTCCAATGGTTCTACCGGGGAGTGAAATTCCAGAATGGTTCGGTGACAAAGGAATTGGATCTTCAGTTACCATACAGTTGCCCTCAAATTGTCATCAGCTCAAGGGAATTGCTTTATGCCTTGTCTTTCTACTCCCTCTTCCCTCCCATGACATGCTTTATGAATTCGATGATCGTTATAATGCTCATGTACATTGTGATTACCATGTTAAGAGTAAAAACGGTGAGCATGATGGTGATGATGAAGTCGTCTTAGCTTCCGGGAATACATATGTTATATCATTTAACATGAAGAAATGGGACTCGGATCACATGGTTCTACATTACAGTAATTTCAATTTGGTAAATCGTTTACGTGAATATTCTGGCAATGAAGTTACAATTAAATTCTACCATTCCCATTCTATTCACAACCACCACGGAAGGAAGGAGATTGAAAGTTGTGGGGTGTATCTGCACTTTGATGAAAATCTACCAGCGGACAAAAGTTCAGAAGAAAATTGAGGGAGAAATAGAAGGAGATTGAAAGGGAGAGAGAGTTCTGTGATTACTGCAAATTGTTCTTCAATTATTACTTGGTTTTCAAGATAGCTGTAAATATTGTTATCCCCTTGCAACGGACTAACGAACTAACTTTCTGTTATTCAACTAATTCCTCAACTAACTATAACAACCATCGAGCGCATTTATTATTGCACATGCAGAATACTATAGTCATTTACTAACCAAATTACATAAACTACGAACGCAACACAAGAAAAACAGTAAGTACATAAAAACTTTAAATTCAAGATTTTATTATTGTACATTTTGTAACTCTTTCAAATAAACTCAATATTAGCTCAGACAATATTTTTTTAACCTAATTTAGAAAAATTCTAGATCTCGGCTAATTATAAATAAACTCAAAAATTCTAGATTATAACCTCATTTTAAAACTAATTCCTCAACTAACTGTAACAACCATCTAACTAATGAATACTAACAACAAAAGAAAAACAGTAAGTATTCAAGATTTTGCTATTGCATATTTTATAACTCTTTAAATAAACATTTTTTGAACCAAATTTAGAAGAATTCGGGACCTTTACAACTAACCAGCCTCATTATAAAACTGGATCCATAGAATCTCTTGACAAGATTGAAGGCGTCTGAAAGTTATGAGTGTGTTTACCAGATAAGTTATGAGTGTGTCTACCATCGCCACAACCTAGACCTCTTCTTAGATTTAGCCAATTGATCTTCTTAGATTTAATGTCGCCTCCAATAATTATACACCACACTCCAATAAACGCTGCCTCGATGCCTATGCTTCTGAAATATCTACTTTCTCATTTAATGGAGTCACTGATTCAGGTGATGGATTCTGAACTTCAGTTTCAGATGGTTGGGATTCATGCTTTGCAGCAGCTTGCAGCACCCGGTTTTGAACATCTGAAGATGAAGGTGACGTAGGAAAACCAATGCGGTTGTTTTCCAGTTTTCCTACTGCCCATGAAAATGCCTCGACTCCAAGTCTAACAGGAGAGAGCAAACGCCTTCAAAGAAGCATTTGAAATCCCAGGTAATCAAGATCTCAACAATCCAAAAACTTGGTTGAACATGATCCAACTACTGAAAAGAATCTAACTGTGAAAATGATTAAATAACTTCTTAACGTCTGGTGGAGGTTAGGAAATATGAACCTTGATAACATCATAGGCAGTTTGGTTAGGAAATATGAACCTTGATAATGTCATAGGCAGTTTGGTTATCGATACGACTCAAACTTCTGACATGATCAGAACATGGTCAAGAACCTAGTGTTCAAAAAACATTTAGACACAAAAGAGATTTGCTATATATAAATTTTTCCGTGCCATTTACTGTGCAAACACCAAGGTTCATTTTGTTAATAAAAACTCATCGTCCCAGTAAACATGTGATTTGGGTTGCTAAATAATGTTGTACTAACATATGACACCTATCTATCTAACATGATACTAGGTGCGTCTTATATAATTCATTGAGCATGAATAAACATAGACTTGATTTCAGACCTGGTTTCCATACACTAAGGACAAAAAACTTCTAGAGTAGGTTATACCTCACATCTTGCTTAAAATCTTCAGGGTCATTGTAAAAGCAACCCACTGATAAATAATCTGGCAGAGTGTGAGAAACCAACAATTAAAGAAACTCAAGGTTCACTTTACTAAATTTAGCAATGACATAAAGCTTTCTCTAGGACACATGCAAAATAGACAAAGGGAATCTAGCTTAATGGTTCGTATACATGCTATTTTTACGGATTGCATCAAAGGATCTGAGTACTAGCACAATATCAGAATGTGTGAAGTTTGTTTTAACCATTATCAGCTTAGAAATCAACATCTTTGTGTGTGTGAAAGAAACATTAACCAGCACTATAACAAATAATAGTATACCTGACTGAGGCCAATGATGGCAATAAACTGTAAGGTCTTCTCCCACTCTGAAACGAAGTTCAAGCTTGGTTGGCAAGAAGAATGTGAGGAAAGCAACAAAAAAGAAAAGAAAAAAAATATAAAGAAAACCAGAATTTATATCATTGGTTCTATATAATACAACTGAAGTATTTCAAACTCTTCAACATTTTGGGGAGTTGTTCTTGAAAAGTAATAGAGAGCCTGTCCATGACGAAGAAAATGTACAAACCTAGCAATGCATATGATGCTGCAGCAAAACCCTGTCCACGACATAAATATAGGATAATGATGCACTGGACATTTGAACGGTAAGCAATAGATATTTCTCAATCATGGATTGATGATTAATGAAGATCCGATGTAAACAACATGAGTAATTCTAGTTAATTATATACATTTCTTTGTGGAAGCATGTCTCTAGACCATACAGAAGCATACATTCAAAATAAAGAGAAATCAACCTGTAATTCTTTTATGTCCTTGCTACGAAATAAAAAGATCATTCCCATCCCATAAGTATTGTCGCACGTGTGCAGCATCGCAGTGAATATTCCACTTCAATCTAAAATGTATAATATCTATCTTTATTTGGCAAATATGGGAGGACAATAAAATCTAGTCTTTTATCGGTGAAAAATGGAATGAGAGTCGCCACCTAGTATTTTGATCACTAGGAACCCTAACTGGTCTCAGAGATCGGGCACGGGGACTAGTTGCGTAAAGGGAAGATATTAGCACCCCAAAATACGTCCTACCTAAGGTAAGCTGCATTGCTTTATTGTCTGATAAAATCTAAAGTCTTGTCGTGTTTTGTAGTTGTTGGTATGGTTTAAGAAAAGTCCTCATCGGTAAGGAGATCCTTATCTTATCGGGTAAATCTATCCTCAAAACAAGAATTTAATATCCAGAATACGTCTTACGTATAAGGCCGTAACCCCAGATATTAAAAGAAAACCAAATAATTTTTTTGGAATTTTTGCAATATTGGCCTAGTTCTCGTGGCTTTAATAAACTGATTATTAGAGCCAAAACGCATGCTAATACATAAATGTTTTTTGAAATTTTTCTCTGTTGTATGAAAATATGATGCAAGGATTTTTTTTGTTTTTATATATTTTGGAGAAACTAGACCGTATACATGAAAACAAAACATTTTTATTTTAAAATTCTTTTTGATGACTTAATGAAAACCGGGTATTTTAATACCGGATTTGTATCTTTACAATATAAAAATACAAACCGATATTGATCAAAAATGCAGTAACAAAATTGCAGAAAATCACATATTCTTTGAAATAATTTTTGAAGAATTTTTATTTATGTTTTTTTATTTTGCTGGACCTAGTTCGGTCCATGTGGCTGGGCTGGACCCAACAGGCCTAACCGGGTCACTGGCCCAAACCAGTGACCCGGGTGGGAAAACAAAAGGCGCGCGTGAACTTCCTCACGCGTGCATGCTCAGTAACATATTCAAATATTACTGTTCAAGTGAATTATAATTCACTTGAACAGTGAAATGCAAAGAATGGAATTACATACACAGAGACGAGGGGAGCAAACCTGGTGGCGGAAACGATGCTGAAGACGATGGTAATGGCGTACGCTCGCGGTGATGCTAGTGGCGGCTGACCGAAGGATGGCTGGGACTATGGTCGGTGGCTGGGGAGCCCGGTGACAACATCTGTTCTTTCTTCTTAATTCTTCCCCGTGCAGAGGCGCCAGCCTCTGTTTTCCTTCCCTGTTTGCTTCTGTTTGCTTCTCACGGTGCTGTTGTCTACTGGAAGGGCAGTGTTTTGCTGCTGTTTTTTCGTCTACGTAGAGGTGCAAGTTCCTGTTTTTTCTTCAATGGTGTCGCGGCGTGTGGGAGGAAGATGATGAGCTGAGGAAGGATGACGATGGCGTGGGTAATGCTGTTGTGTTTGCGCTCCTGGTGGCGTTGGTGTCGCGGCAGCCGGCTGTGGTCGCTCTTCCTCTTCTCTGCTGCTTCTGCATTACTTCTTCTTCTTCTTCAGTCACCTTGCTTCTCTGCTTCTTCTTCCAAGCGGTGGTTCTAAGAGCAAGGTAGGAGGTGGCAGTGTTGTTTCAAACGGTGGAGAGAGAGACCAGAGAGAGAGGTTACAGTTCTTCTCTTCCCCTCTGTTTTCCTTCTTTCTCTTCTGCCGTGTTTCTCACCTCTCTATGGTCTTTCGTTCAAAAAAAAACTCCTCCCTTCTCTCTTCTTTTTCCCCCTCAGTTTCCAAAAAGAAAAAACCCACTCTCTCTCGTTCTCTCATTCAAAAAAACTTCCCCTCTCTTTCGTTTCTTCCTCCACAATAGTACTGGTGTTGAGAGCAGTATTTATAGGCAAAAGCGAAGCGGCCTGCTGTTGCGCATGGGGAGCAGGGGACACCGGTGAGGTCTCCAACGGGCGTGGCTTTGCAGGGCACGCCTGCACTGTTTTCTAGCCATAGGGTTTTGGGTTTTTTTGCAGCAGCATGGAGAGAGAGGAATAGTGTCTCTCAAACGACACTGTTCCGTTTTTTTTTCTTTTTATTTTATTTGTGGGGTACCCATAAATAGGTTACAACAAGTATATTGTGAAAAGCTTAGATCTGGCACAAAAAATCAAGCACTTCCAGAAAATACTTATAATTATAATTTTCAATCCATGAAAAGAATAGCACAGATTGACAAAGCATATTGAATGTAAATCCTACACGACGAAATGGTCTTAGCAATATGAAAAATGTTGATTGAAATGTGAAGGTTGTTGATTTGTATGAAAAGGAGAACAACCTTCCTCCTATATTGTAAAATTATCCAACAAGTAAGCTTATTGCATATATCAAAATAACTTTCTGAGTTGTAAAGAATCATATCAACTTGTTTGATTGAATGTTTCAAAATGTTCATGTAGACTTGGGATCAGATACTTGGGACACAACCTCTTGTTGATTTCTTACTACATTATCTGCACAGCAGCTTCAAGAGTTCTTTAATCAGTTGCACCTAACATGTCGGAAAATTTACTAAAACTATAGTTCGACTAACAATCACTTCTCCAACTGAATTCCAAACAATTCAATATGGTGCACCAAAGAAATAATTCAATCTGAACCAAAAGTCTTTAACAAGAGATGCCAATTCTAACACCATTAGATTGCATAAAGACAAAGTAATCATTTTTTCTCAAAATCGCTTCAGATTTGGTGCATTAATTATCCAAGAATCAACACTTGGATACTGTGCATAATTTCACTTCATAAATCTGTGCACTGTCATGCTTCGAAACATACACAATTCCTATGGCCTGCATACCCAGTTTATGGTAGCCCATCAATTACATATATACAAACACTTATGATACACATGTTCATACTAGTGTGATTGCACATAGCACACTCTTTTTATTTGTTTTTGAAATCTCTCTCTCTCTCTCCCTGCACCGTCATGCTTCGAAACATACACAATTCCTATGGCCTGCATACCAGTTTATGGTAGCCCATCAATTACATATATACAAACACTCATGATGCACATGTTCATACAAGTGTGATTGCACATAGCACACTCTTTTTATTTGTTTTGGAAATAAGTCTCTCCACGTAAATTTACACACGCATTGCACAGACACAAGTACATCTCATATGCCTGTGTGTGTGCATGTTGTTCTGTGCTGTGTGGATGCCATTTTGATAGTATCCATTGGGCAATAATGTGCACTCAGCAAAGAAATTTCACTCTTTCCATGTGTTTTTGAAACAAATGTCAAATTAATCAACTCTCTAGGTTTATCTGAGCTGGCTGGATATATTATTGTATAATCTATCATTATAAGCTCCATCGATCCTAGCTTCCTGAATTGTGTGCCCCATGATAATTCCCCTTCATCCATGCAGCAAATGTAGACATATGTTCAAGAGAAGAACAATCACAAAGCATTTCCACCGAATCTAAAAATTTCCTCGACCAAGCCACTGCATTCCTCCCTCTACAGCACCCCACAATTCAAACTACCAAACCACCATAATCAAGTTCTTAGTCAAAATCGAACGTGAAATCCCCAAGCCATCAATTAATTTCTACTTCTTTTGGTCCTCTATCTGGAATACATAAGGCATTCTTAACTCTGTGTGTGTGTGTTTTTTCCTTCTGATTCCAAGGTTTCGATGATAGCTCTCATAACTATGAATTCATGTTGATCTCCAAAACGTTAGGCAACTCATTATACATCTTTTGACATTCTACATCGATCCCAAATGTTCCATTACTATAAGCCCCCATTGTTCCTAGCTTCCGGAATTGTATGACCCATTATCATCCCCTTCATCCCAGCCCCATAACCAATGCATTCCTCCCTCGACAATATCCTGGTGCCAATTTTCCTAACAACTGCGTTGTCAAATTCTGCAATGCAGATATCCTGGCTCTAATACCACAAAAGAATGGGTTTAATGACAAGGAAAATCAAAGGAAATCCATCAAAGACATGTTGGGGATTCCGGCTCCCCATGCGCGGACCGGTGGTGTACTGATAGTTGCTCAAAGGAGGCTAAGCACAATGAGACACAATATTTAACGTGGTTCGGCAAAACCGCCTGCATCCACGGGAGAAGTCAATATTATTAGAGATATAGAGAAAGGGTTACAACACACATGGAGGAGAAGGATCACTTCACTCAAACTCAACTCTCATTGCTCTCATACACTACTGCATATGGCAGCAGGGTTGCAGCCCTTGGCAGCCCCTCTTTCTCTCTTGTTCTCTACTGGTTTTCTCTCACCCTCTGCTCAGTTTGCTCTACTCTCTTGCTGCCTATTTATAGGCAAGAATGGTGCCACCAGCTCCAGCTCTTCTTCAACAAAGGTGGCTGCCAACTCCAGCTCTTCTTGAACAATGGTGGCTGCCAACCTTTGACATCTTGGATGGGTGCACATGAATGGTGCAACTCTAACTACAGGCTCTTGACAATGGCAACCCTCTCCTAGAGCAGGGCTGCTGCCACATAAGTGGCAATATCACAACAATCACCCCTTTTGCCATTTATGTGGGGCAACTGTCATCTTGCTTCTTCAGCACAAGCTTGCATCTTGCAGCTCTTCCAAGCTTACCATTCTGAAAGCATCTTCGGTCAAGTTTACAGGTACTTGCCACATCTTTCAATCACCAGAGTCACCAAAGCACACCTTTTCTCACACAAAAGGATCACTACAACCAGATGGTCTGCCACTTCACATCTGAAGAGTGTTAACGTTTGTCTCTCGGACACACAACATTCCCCTTCAAGCTTATCAACCATGCTCGATCCAGAATGATTTATCAAGCCTCACATCAAGGCTTACAAAACCCCCTCAAACGAAAATTTCTATTTCCAAGTGCGACAATCATTATCTGAGTATCTCAATATGATCACGAGCTCACCACTCTTCCAAGAGTCTACTCATCCCGGAGTTGCGTCTGCTCTCTGTTCCACCCTAAGAACCACGCCTTACTTCTCCGTGAGTCTCTCGCTCTTAGTCCTAAGAGTCCAGGTAGCTTTCCACCTTTAACCATGGGGGTAGCCCATTAAAGGTTGATCCATATATGTCTTGATACTTTGAGTATTACAATGCCTTCATCGAGCTCACCACTTTGATAATAGTCAACTTGTTTCGGGAACCTGCACATGCCCTCTGCTTTTTTATAGCAGTCGCGTCTTAATGCTCCACAAGTCACCCACTTATTGTCCAAGGAAAATGTCTTCTAGCTCATTGATCTTTAGCATGGGGGCAATATCTATGAAAGTCAATCCTGTATTTGTCTCCATACTCATCATAGCCACTTCATTAGCTATATATTTGTCCACTCATATCCAGCCATCACATTGGCTCTGGGGCATTCTGAACTGGGCTCATATCGTGGCCCATACACCTTCTCTAAGGTGTCTCCGCTCGTCGTCATGCGGCGGTCTGAAATGGGGCTCCTATCACGGCCCTCACACCTTCTCTAAGGTGTCTTTGCCTGTTGTCATGAGGCGGTCTGAACTGGGGCTCCTATCACGGCCCTCACACCTTCTCTAAGGTGTCTTCACCTTTCATAGGCGGTCGCATCCTCCTTCAGCTGAGGTGTTTTAAAGTGGCTCCAAAAGTCTTTATCACCATGTGCACTATGGGAGAGATTACTGCCACTGATTACATAGAAAGAGAAAGTTGTGGTATACTCCTCGCAATCCTCTACCTCGATTTCTATGTTTGGAGCTTCTGTGCCTTTTCTGCTTAACAGCTCCACCTACACCAACTCTCTTTGGTGTCTTCGCCTTTCAACATAGGCGGTCGCCTTGTATTATAGGCGTTTGCACCCCCTCAATTAGGTGCCTCTACAATAGCTCTCTTTCCATCCTTGCATGCATAGGAAAGGTCTTCGCATGTTGTCTTCATCAAGAGCACAAGAGACTTCCTGTTGTACAACTTCTACATAGTCTCTGCTCTGAGCTTCATCTGGGAACACTTCTTCTTCTTGCACCTGTTGTCTCATAACAGTACCTTATTGGATCCTACGGGTACTCCTGCACAATCTCTGTGTGCCCTCGTGCAATTTCTGTTCTCCAAATTTCTCCCTATTTCTTGCTTATGTTTGACAGCAGCTCATCCTGTCACAACATCTATCCAAGTCAAAATAGGGTGTCAATCTTTATCTCATTCCTGTATTTCTCTTCCATTATCAGGGTCTTCATTAATTCTCCCCTCGAGAAATCACAGTCACCGAATCTAACTTCTTTGAAGAAATTACCACTCCATCAGATCCTTGAACATATGGAACCTAACTGTTCCCTTGTGCCGTCATCTTGCTAGTCTTCAACCGTTTCATTACAAACTGCTATATATACGAAAATAGTACCGTATGGATAATCATTCCACTAAGCAAGTTCCCAAGAAAGATTAGAGGGGTCACATTGGTCCCGCTTAAAACCCAATCTCCTAGCCAGAACTTCTTAGGCCATATCTATCCATCGTACTGTCTTTCCGTATATACAACCATTTGTTAGCTTTGTTGCGGCTTTCCTTTACAAGTGATCTGGAATATACTGGTTTAATACATGATTTCTCAACATCTAGCGAGACTACCAGTTCTTAAATTCATCAAGATTGGTCTTAATCAATTTTCACTCTCCACCTCAAATTGTCCACATAACCGGGTGTCCAGAGTGTCCCAATTTTGCCTTCCTTCAAAGCCATTAAAATCTCCTTGCTTAGCAGTTCAGCACATGTAATTGGGCAAACATATGAGTCTTCTTCTTCTTCATTTCCATCGACCACCATGATGACCTTCAGATGCCTCCTGATCGGGCAATCTCTCTTTAATAATTCACCATCACCACTTTTGATCATAAATCTCAACGATCGGACCGTACCATTGCATCCAGAACGATCAAATTAGCTGGAAACAAGTCTGAAATCGTCCAAATCGCATTTCAGACGGCGAAGATTTGATCAAAACAATTCTGGCCTGATAAACGGCCCAAATTCAATCTCAGATCCAGTTGCACGTAGGATCCGCTACACTGGATCCTATCCCTCGACTCGCGGCTTGGCTCCACTCGGCTTGGGGCAACTCAGCTTGGCTCGCGGCTGATGACGTGGCAGGTGGGTCCCACTATGGTGACATGTCAGCTGATTGGACGCTAACATGGCATGCTGATGTCATGATTATAGCATGTTGACGTCATCCTGGGCATGCCTACTGTACATGCTGATGTCGCAATTATGTCATGCTGACGTCATCCTTATCCGGGTCAGCCACGTGGGTCAGGTCAACTGGTATTCGGGTCGGGTCAGCCCATCCGGGCGAAGAAGACGCATGTGGCCAGCCACCTCGTCGGCGCGTGCGGCTGTTTTCGACGTTTGATTTTGACGCAGTTTTCACCAGTGGCTTCGTCTCTTCCTCCAATACACATTGGTATGGTCAAAACACAATTTTGACAACTTTTATTTTTGAGCAAAAATCAAACACCACTTTAAACCATATGCTCTGATACCAATTATAGGGGATTCTGCTCCCCCTGTGGAATGGTGGTGTTCATGATCATTGCTCAAAGGAGTCTAAGCACACTGAGACACAATATTTAACGTGGTTCGGCAAAACCGCCTACATCCACGGGAGAAGTCAATATTATTAGAGATATAAAGAAACGGTTACAACACACATGGAGGAGGAGGATCACTTCACTCAAACTCAACTCCCATTGCTCTCATACACTGCTGCATATGGCAGCAGGGCTGCTGCCCTTGGCAGCCCCTCTTTCTCTCTTGTTCTCTACTGGTTTTCTCTCACCCTCTGCTCAGTTTGCTCTACTCTCTTACTGCCTATTTATAGGCAAGAATGGTGCCACCAGCTCCAGCTCTTCTTTAACAATGGTGGCTGCCAACTCCAGCTCTTCTTCAACAATGGTGACTCCCAACCTTTGACATCTTGGATGGGTGCACATGAATGGTGCAACTCCAGCTACAGGCTCTTGACAATGGCAACCCTCTCCTAGAATAGGGCTGCTGTCACATAAGTGGCAATATCCCAACAAGACATCCTCTTGCTTTCCTAGTCCAACACCCTGACTCTTCATTTCATTTCTTAATCTGTATTAATCACATTCCTCAAGTGGAAATGTATTCTCCGAAAAAAACAATTAAAGGGCACCGCCACACGAGCATTATAAAGATAACTGTGATGAGGATGTCCAACATAGAAGATCCGTACAACATGGGATAGCAGAGTAGGAAAAACAAATAGTGATCCCAAGCTTAATAGAATCAGTATAAAGGATTCAAATAATAATTATTCAATATAAAAGGTAGTTGTGAATCAATTACAGGTAAACAATGAAAATTAAAAAGAAAAACTACTTTTGGGCAAATTAAAAACAGTGTAGATCAAATATTTTTCATCAGAACCTCCTCCACTAGTAGTGCACCTAGACCAGCTGCAGACAAGTTTCTCTTTTAATTAATCGCATGTTCCAATGCAGCATTACGCTTCCCAAATCTAAACCTCCATTGCAGCTACTGCAGCGACAACGGATGTGTTTTTGTCCACGGTATTTGACATCGAACGCTTAGTTATCGGCACGCACCATCTTGTGCATATTTCCAATAATAGCGTGACCAGTAGCAAAGTTAGTATTATACCACTGTAGGTAAGCCTCCAAAATGTTGCGGCGTGCAATATGTCAAATCCTTTGTATATGTTGAATATGCTTAGGATAAGTGTTGAGCAACCCGCCAGGAAGTGGAACCAGTTGAAGAAGGGACAATACTTGCTATCTTTGTCAGGTCTGACTAGACCACCAAACACCTGTGCTGTTGCAAGACAGAAGAGGACAATGCCGATGATTTTGTGACAGCCATGTTCAATTCCATGAGACCTTATGCCAAGAAATATTCCAGTCCCAAATCCAGACAGACCACCAAGAATATAGGTCAGCAGTTGACAACTGACATGCAAGTAGAACCATAAAGGGCCTGCAGATTCGAACCTCTTCAAGTATCTTGCAATGACGGCCCCAACAGGCATTAGAATACCCCAGCTTATTGTGTTCAATATTCCATGGACATTTTTCAGTGTTGTTGAAGAACTTCTTGTCGCTTTAATCCTTCCTGAAAGGAAGTCCAAACTCCCCATGGATTTGACGTTGGGACTGGATGGAGCAACACTATGCATCATTGGAGTGTTTTCAGACATTGGGCCTACTTGCCAGAGATGATTGACTGTGCTGATGTTTCCATGGAGCTCTAAGCTTGCATAGATTATCATCTCATTGTTCTGATTAGTAGCGGACAAGTCCAAGACAGGAAAGCTAAGATTTCCTTGTTCCAATCGCGTTCCATAACTTGTTATAGGTGAAGTATAGACCGCAAGACTTCCATCCGTTCTCTGAAAAGAAACGATTGTTTGGGAACCAATCATCCCTCCTGAAGTTGGATTGATAGCCCAAGCAATCCATTTGCGATCGGTCACACCAGTATGCCTGAAGGCAACCTCAACTCTGCTGGATAATAGATGGTAGTTCCAGTGAAGAGAGGAGCTCAAAACAGGCAAGTCGCTGCAAGAAGAGAACTGTTTGTTGTTTGAAAATTTATAGGCTGTGCATGGTTGTTGTTGTGCTATGCATGACAATATGCAGAAAGAAAGAAAGATGGCGGCCAGAAAAATCACAGAACGGGCCATGTTTATGCAACAAAAGGGGTTGAAAGAAGAAAGATCAGTGATGACTAGAGACTACGGAGCACGGGGAAGGAATTGTTTTTGGATAGAGAATTGCAAGGCTGGTTGAGTGAATATATAGGGATCTCGTCTTCCGTTTGGGACTCGGAAAAATATTTTGATTGCTTTGGTTTCTTGAAGTAATTGATGTCCGTCTTATAGTCTGAAAAGCAATAGAGATATATTTCAGTAGCCGGTCTAACCTTTTTTTTCCAATCGGATTAGCATGCAATTTATTATTTTAAATAGTTTTTTTCTTTTTTACTTTGCCTAAATAAAGGAAAAGTATAAAAAGCCTTGGTGACAGTTTTTTTTTTTTTCAAGGCCCTGGTGCTAGTTTATTTTTTTTTAAGGCCCTGGTGCTTGTTTATTTTTTTTATTTTTTTTTTGTTTTCAAAGATATCAACATTATTTTATTGTGCATATAATATTAAAAAAATAATGATACCCATAAAATATATATATTGTTTTGCTTTCAAGGGCAACAAACTCATTTTATTGTGATAAAAAAAGTGTGATAACCGATTTATGACCCATCAATTTTATAACGTCTAATGGATCCCTGAAAATAATAGTTTTACCTTCCATTGCAAGTTTTGTTAGTTTTTATAGAAAGGCAAAAGCATCATTTCAATATTCAAATGAACAGGGAAAAATCTCTTGGGTCACTTAGTTTTATTGATGCCTTTCATTTTTATTTTTATTTTGGTAATTGTTAGTTTTTTTAAAACACATAAACATAATAAAAACAATAATTTATAAATTTTATAGGGGTCTCAACGGTCTCTTTAAACGATTTATGATCCTTTAGAATTTATACAAAGATTTCTTGAAGATCAGTTCTTTTTTTTAATGTTTGATCAACCCTTCAAAAAACTGAACAATTTTTTCAACAAAAAAAATATAATTGATTTATAGTGGCTAATTAAAGATTAATAATTATGAAAATTAATTCTTATTATGATCATAATAAATTCTTTAACCTCTTAACTTTCAAAATTCACTATAAAAAAATAGTTGAAAGAAAAGTTCATGTAGTGTTTTTTTATATAAAAAAATTAACATCCTCTTCCTCATCTCATTTTTAGTATTTCCTTCTCATTTTATGCTTTTGTTTTCCTATCAAATTTGATAATTGTTTTTTTAATTACTATTGTTTTTACTTCGTAAAAAATTTTAAATTGATATGTTTTCTAGTTTTATCCTTCAAAATTAAATTAGTTGGGAATTGAACTTGTTGATTAAGCTCAGATCTAGGATTTTACAAGTTACAATTTTGAGAGATTAACCTAGGTTTAAGAGATTTATCCGGGTTTGCTTGGTTCTTTTTCTCTTTTTTAAGCTTTTTTTTTTCAATTTCATCATTCATCATTTATTTAATTAAAGATTGGACTCCGTTATTTTTTTTTATTTTCTATTGGGTTTCTCACAGATTTTGAAAATAAACAGTGTTATCTCACTCTTCAACATTAATTGGATTGTTTGATGATTAAGTTTTATAGTTTTATTTAATTTGCGTTCGACGAAGTTACCTCAGTAACATAACTAGGTTATAAATTTTGCATGCTTACCTGGGTGGACTCGGGTCGCGGGTTTTTTTTATCTGTTTTGGATTATATTTTTTATTCAATTTATTCCTTCAATATTTTATTTAGAATTGAGTTTTGAATATATTTTTTTTCATTGTACTTTCTACAGGGTTATCGTTTTCTCAATTAGTTTTTTATTCATTATTAGAGAAGATCCTTCAACATTTAATTTTTTTTAAAAAAAATATTTTTTTAATTTCATCCTTTAATATTTGATTGATTGAGAATTGGTCTTTGTGTTTTTCTTTTTCGCTTTCCTTTCTATGAAGTTATCTCAATCTTATACCCATTATCATAGGATTAACGGGTTAACCTAGTTTAACTTCATGATTTTATTCAATTTACTTCTGACAAGTTTATACCTTAGTGTCATGACCAAGTCGTAGATTTGACATGCTAATCTGGATGAGCTCGAGTTGAGTTTTCTTACTTGTTTTCCATTGTTAATTTTTTTCATTTTATTTACCTTTTTTTTTAGCTAAGACTATAAAATTCAATCGATTCAATGATGCAATTTTTTTTATTTTTTAGAAATAATTTCATCGATTTAATATTTTTTTTATAAAAAAAAATTAGATTAGCTCATGGCCGCGCGAACCGCTAGTCTGCCTCTAATAAGTATTTGGAGTGTTATAGTGATTGTTTTTCAAGTATTTTTTTGCTTAGAAATACATGAAAATATTTTTTTTTATTTTTAAAATTTTATTTTTGATATTAATATATTAAAAAAATCTAAAAAAATAATTTTAAAAAAAAATTAATTTTAGCCGCCCTTGTCTAGGCCGCAATGTCATACAAGGGATACGAACAGCTTAAAGGCAGCCTTATCCATCTACTACCATTCTACGTGATGAACGTAGAGATAGGTTTCGGTAATGGTTGTTTGCTAGTCTAATAATAGCCTTTATAATGATTAACAAATTAATTAATAGATTCTGAACATTAATAAGATCGAGACAAGAAATATAAGACCCAAAAAAAAGTCTTAATTATGAATTTAAGTAAAACTATAACATAACAAGAACAAATTTTTGTAAATATATCAATTTATATGTAGATAGTTAATTTAGAATTTATTTTAAATACAGAGCT
>Ga0325411_1003568_pt1 | contig 17603 bp, 11 predicted proteins | sample PopdelMetagenome_13_FD_206181 | JGI IMG/M metagenome (GOLD analysis project Ga0325411, IMG submission 206181) | Populus deltoides microbial communities from Bellville, Georgia, United States - Xylem-PdIQD-R4 | ecosystem: Host-associated > Plants > Phyllosphere > Stem > Wood/Secondary xylem...
TGGCAATGCGATTATTTGTCTCAAATTGGCCTAGCCCTTGTGTGACTCATAAACCGATGAAATGGTCCATTTGGCACCAATAGGGGCAACAAGATAGCCATAGTTTTTAATCGAAACCAATGCCATGAAGAGCTTTTAAGTGGGAAGCGGTCCATTTGAAACTGATAGTTGATCAAAAGTTTCAAGCTGGTTCAGGAAGCTGTTTCTCCGTATAGAAAAAAGAGCCCTACCAGCTAGCTAGCTCTGCTAACAATGCCCAGGCGATTGGGCAAGCAAATATCCATCTTTCCATGCACAAGGGCTCTAGTCATTTTCACTCCCTCGCTAATTTTTATTCTCGCCAAAGAATATGGCAGCTTTGTGAATCTAGCCAGTAGATATTCAAGTACAAATCGACAAACTCGCTTCAAATGGACGATCCACTTGCTGCAAGGATAGGATAGGCCCTTTTCTTTTGGACAGACACAGACTACGGTGCCAATAAGCTGGGGATGTTTTACTGTTTATATTATTCATGGGTTTTTTATTTTTTTAAAGAATTTTTTAAAATTAATATTTTTAGATATGTATTTATATAAAAATATTTTAAAAAAAATAAAAAATATTTTTTTAAAAAACCAAATTCCAAACTCGAATCTGCTAGCTTCCCAGCTACGCTTACTACTCCATGCCCCGCCAAACATGTTTTACCGTTTCTTTTATCACTTTATGATGCTTTAACGTGACCCTATCTATCTTGTGTCCTGTTTTCAAACTCTGAAAGAACCAAACTTGGACGCCTTTTTCTGCTGGTAAACAAGAACAAGCTGGACCCCTTTAGCACATGATCCTCAGCTACCATGCCATGCATGCATGCTAGTGGTCTGGGACCCATGAATATCTGGGTCGTGGGATTAGCATAGTGGCATTAATTAATGCCTTTGTTCAATGCCTGATCATGGGTTGATTATTAGAGATTAATTTGAACCTTCTTAATTACCCCCCCCACTTCACTTTCTTCCAAATTAACTTTAGCCCACTTGTTTTTTCTTTTCTCTTGTTTTTCTTTCCGACCAAGTATCAAGATTTGTTTCTTCTAGGGTTTTTTAATCTTATTCCGCTCTAGATATTCCCTAATCTCACCGGCTTCTTTCCACTTGGTATTTATAAAACACCTGCGACTATGGTGGTTGCTGGCTAGTTGTTGTTGTATATATAACGATGAGACCACTTCAATGCCTGGCTAGCTAGCTAGTTTGTTATACTCAAAATTAATTATATTCTAATCAATAAACAACCTGAGAAGTCCACTGCCTAAACATATTTATAATTCATTGTTTGACACGTTAATTAATTATGGGGATATAATTAAGCTCCAGTGAAAACTATTAGATTAATTTGGGCGTGCCTTCAAACTGTGACTTTACATAGCATTATTGAAGAGAAGGTACGATGATCGATGCTCGGTATATATAAATGGACCACATAACCGGTGATTTTGTTAAATGTCGACGAGGAGTCGCTGCTAATTGTGAGCAAATTATTTTTATTTAGTCCCTGTATTTTAAATTCAGTTATAACTCAGACCTTTATATTTGAAAACCTATAACCTAATCTCTTCAATCTTGTAATTCAGGATTTCTTATACAAGATGCTTCAATAAAATATGGTTTTTAGAAAAATATTTTACCATGGTCAACACGGTCATGACGATGGCGGTAGTTACTACATCTTGAGAAATGTATTTCCTTTATTTTTTTTTCTAAATAACTAATATCTTTTTTTTATTAATTTGTGTTATGTATTTAAGTTTTTATGGTTTTAATTCATTTATGTAAATACCAACTTAATGTAAAATTATTTATCCGTCAAATTCAATTTTCCAGATATTTTATAGTATTTACGTACAGTCATGCACTTGTAATACACGTCATTATCGTTTATATTTTAACATGTGATTAACAAAATATATATATATATATCTTGTATTTGATAACTATAAAAAGATTTAGTTGATGGAAACATGGTGGGTAGGATCAAAGGAAAAAAAAAAAAGTTTAAAACAATGAAATAGTTCTAGAACATGAACAAGAAGCAAGCTAATCTGTCGAGAATTAGCAAAGAAAATGTTTAATTACATTTATTGAACTGAATTATTTCTTACAATGCTTGGAAATAAAGTAAATATTACAAGAAAATAGGAATCACAATTCCATTAACTAAAACAACTCTCTAATAACTAGGACCACGTGCTGCAGAATGACTCCAGTAGAATAGCATGGTTGGTTCTTTCCTAGAGAATGAATAGTTTCCTTATGGAGAATAACCCACGTGCTTATTCTCTGCATTAGATTACAGCAACCTCTTTTTATTCCTAACATGAAAAACAACTTCCGATTTTCAAGAGATAAAAATATATTTTACAAGACAATCTTTGTGTTTTAAATCATGGGCCCCACCCACCAACTGCTTTTTATAACACTTGACGGGTCCATGTTCCAGCACCCTTGATGTTTGGGCCATCCCATGCATACTATTGTTCAACCCAAACGTAGGCCCAGGTTGGGGTCCATGATCAGGCCCATGATATGATATGCCGTTTGTCACAAATGAAATTTGATGTAGGACAGGCAAAAGTGAAAGGGCCCCGGCAGCTTAATATTATAATGGATGCTCTTACTCGAGTTAGAAAAATTGTTTTAAATTTGTTTTTTATTAATTATAAATTCAAGTTATCTCAAACTTATCTAATTATTAATTTTAAAAGTCATAAGATTAATTAAAATATATGTAAACTAACCAAACATTCACGTTAATAATAATAAAAAAATTCATAAAATCAACATTTCTCTTCCATGGAGTCTAAACATTTTTACCTTTTAGGGTAGTAGTTTTTTCTATATGGGTGTGTTTTCAATATGGGTAAAGCCTGCATCCTTTTGAATTTCAAGAAGTACCTCACAAATTTGCATTTGAAAAAAATTAAAACAAGAATTCATGTGCCTCGTGTTTTGTTTTCATACTCGAATAATTTACATGGTTTAAGAATATAAGTTTATATTATCAAATATCTCTAGTTCTACATATAGGTAAATTCAATTTAATTTAAAATTTACAGGTTTAGTTAGCCTATTTTTTTAAGGCAATTCATGCCATCAAATCTTCTTCTCAAACTCATTGATTTTTATAAATATTTTTATTTATAGTTATAAAAACTTGTTCAGTTTAAAATATGAATAGCAGATTAAACAAGTCAATTCATGTGTGTCACAAGTTTACTCAAGATTTTTTTTTTTATAAAATAAAATTGTTTTAAATAATTTTTCTTGAGAAACGATTATTTTTTTATTTTTAAATTTTTTTTAGTCAAATCTCAATGTAATTATGACTAGGTCAATTTTGTAGGCAACATAAAAGCAAACCCGACTCAAATTAGACCCCTAGTGGACACATCACTAGGCCAACTTTGATCACCATTCTTTTATCCCTGGTTATAAAACCTAGCCTTGCTGGTGGATTACCGGCTTGACTTTAATAACTATACATTTATCCCTAGTTATGAGACCTTGCCATGCTCGACGGATCCACTCGATAACCTTTGCCCAGGGTAGGTTAGTGAATAAATCTTTTTTTATTTTAAATAAACATAATTTTGATATTTTTATTCTAAAAAAAAGTCAAATGTTGGGTAAACTTGAATCAATCCTCTTAAAACTCGAGCATCCCAAACTTCGAGTCATATCAATTCCTAGAAGATGTCATATAACTATGCTTTTATTGAATATAACTTATAGTTAAAGTTGAAAACGAAATATAATTATTGTTTTTTTAAGAAGATCTACGATAGAAATTGATAAATTATAAAATAAATTTGGGATGGATACTAAGGGGCTGGTAATTAGTATTGGAGATATACTCCAATTTTTTTTTTAAAAAAAAAGAGAAAAGAAAAACATAAAAAAGAGTTTCTTCTTCATATTTAAAATTCTCTATATGGAAAATCGGAAAAGTGTGTTTTCCAATCTTCTATTTTTATTCTTTGGCTTGGAAAACATCTTTTTTTTATGTTATCCAACCTTTTCATTATATGAAGGCTGCGTTTTCTTTGTGAAAATTCGCTTTTTTATTCCTCTTTCATTGCATTTGCAAATTTTTCTTTACAAACAATCTCTTCCTTGTATGATTTGCATTTATTTGGCTTTTTTGTCGATCCTTGTTTGGTTGTTGAAATTTTAAAAAGATTAAAAACAATATTTTTTTTTAAAGCATGGTGCAATTATTTTGTGATTTTTTTATATTAACTCCATAATATCATAATTACACCTACAATTTCTTTAAATCTAGATTTTTTTAGATTCGAATTGAATTTATTTTAAATTAAGTTTAATTTGTTGTTTTTAGTTTTTCTACATGATAATAAGATAATATTTGATATTATAATAATAATTATTTTTTAAAATATTTTTTACTTGAAAATATATTAAAATAATTATTTTTTAAATTAATTTTATATTAACATATCAAAATAATTCAAAAATAATTTAAATAAAAATTAATTTCTTAAAAAAGTACGTTTAAACAGTGAAAACAATTACCCTAAATCAAAAGGGCGATGTGGTAAAATACTTTGACAAAACTAGGCAGAGTGCATTGTAAGAATGCCACGATGTTGACGTGGCAAACTCTTAGCGGCTAAAAGGATAATAGTTTAATTTGTTGTTTTTAGTTTTTCTTTATGATCAGATATTAAGGAATCAATAAGTAAGGCTTATAGTCAAATGGCTACTTTATGGCGGTTTTACAATAATTATGTGGTAATTTACCTTTGTACCGTTTTGATCCATTCAAAATTTTCTTTTTTAATAAAGCAACATTGAGAATTACTTTTTATTTAAGAATATATTAAAATATTTTTTAAAATATTTTTTTAATATCTACATATAAAAATATTTCAAAAATATATATAAAATTAATTTAAATAAAAATTATTTTTTAAAAAAGCACGGTTAAACAGTAAAATCAAACAACCTAAATCAAAAGGGCGATGTGGTAAAATACTTTGACAAAACCAGGCAGTTGGAAGAATGACACGATGTTGACGTGGCAAACTCTTAGCGGCTAAAAGATAATAGATTACTTCGCAACGACGATAACAGCACGTCTCTCTCTTTAATTCCTGCTCTCTCTAGAAGAATTCCCGCTTTTCAGAGAGAGAGAGAGGGGGAGAAGTCTTGGCTTCGGTCTCTAATAGATACCGTAAAACAGTGTGAGATCCTAAGAACAGATAAAGCACAAATGGATGCGGTATTGAACAAGGTTGGCTCTTATTGGCTCGGTCAGAAAGCTAGCAAGGAGTTCAATTCTGTCGGCGACGACATCAACGTATACGTTTTCCCTCTTGTTTTCTTAAATTCATTTTGATGATTAACAAGTTCGACCAAGTTGCTTCCTTTGTTGATTAGGTTATGATTTGAAGATTAATTATAATTTCCAGGTGTGAAAATGGAATTAAGATAATGATTGTTGCAATTAATTATCAGAAACATAAAAAAAGAATTTAGGGTTTGTTTGGAAATATATTAATAGAAGAATTAAAGGGTTTTGGTTTTTTACTAGAGCAGATTAAGAATGGTAGCTTTTGATGGAAATTGAAGATGGCTGAGTTGGTTTAGTTCCTGTTTTTATAATGCTTGAGATTACTGATAATTGCTCTTAATGTTTGGATTAGCAGCTAAAGGAACGATCGAGTATGTGGGATTCTCAATGATGTTGCTGAATTAAAGATCGAAGAACTAGTTTAGGCAAATATGTCTAATCTTATCACATTTTTACTTAGTAATTGACAGCATGACTTGTATCATTGCGATTCTCAAAGTTACTAGAGCTGGAATATTGACTAGAGTTCATGAGTAGAAGTTGGACTTTATGAAGTGTTAAATGATCTTGTATGTTTATAATATTTTGCAGAATGAAATGGAATATGGGTTTTTATCAGGTTTTAGTTAGACATACTGGAAATGATTTTTCTTTTTACTCCTAGGTGGGACCGTAATCTAATTAAGTTTATCCTTCATAATAATCATTGATTCATATGAGCTTATTGCTTTTTGTGCGTTCTGCTTTCCTCTGAACTCTGCTGTCATTACCTCATTTACTAACACATTTTGCGTGCTGATATCCTTCTCTTCTTAACCAGTCATTGTCAACGAGCATTGAAGGTGGAACCAAATGGTTGGTAAACAAACTCAAAGGTTTGTTGACTTGTTCATTTGCTTTATTTTTCCTTTTTTGCCACATGGTGTTTTGTAGTTAGTTTGCTTGTTTTGTTCATATTTCTTTTCCACATTCCTAATGATTCTGCAGTTCTGTAATGCATTTGTGCTCAAACAAATGCACTATAGCTCCAAGTTTCTCTCAAGATTCCCGTGTCAAAAATGTTCCCATAGATTTAAATCCAATTCCCTTTTGGGAACTTCTGAAGTTTTCTAACTATTTGGGACCTTGAAGTTGGAGGCCAATTAATGCAACGAGAAAAACTCTGATTTAATAGCTTGACTAGAATTTAGAAGCTCATCAAAATGACACATCTATAACTTGAATGTAAGTAAATTTGCGACTGTTCTGTTTAATATGAATTATTTGCTACTGATTGAAGGCTAAGTTAAAATTCTGCTGTGATGTTGCTTTAATCTGCTGGAATTCGGAATTAGTCAGTTGATTAAATTGAGTAGATGTCCAGGAAGTTTCCAATCTAGAGCCCATCATCATGCAGAGCCATTGATATCTAAATTATGATATTCTGAAGATCCCTTTTGTTGAAACTTCTTGTTTTGCAGCAATCTCCTACTTAGAACTCTTAAATGCATCTTTATCTGCTACTTTGATCATTATGCCACTATTTATATAGGAAAAATGCAAAAGCCGTTACCAGATTTGCTTAAGGAGTATGACTTGCCAATAGGAATCTTCCCTCGTGATGCCACCAACTATGAGTTCAATGAAGAGACGAGAAAGCTTACTGTCTTTATTCCCTCAATCTGTGAAGTCGGCTACAAGGACTCATCTGTTGTGCGCTTTTCGACCACCGTAACTGGGTATTTGGAGAAAGGAAAAATAGCTGATATAGAGGGGATGAAGACTAAAGTGATGATTTGGGTTAAAGTGACCTGTATTGCATCTACTGGATCAAAGCTCAGCTTCACAGCTGGGATGAAGAAAACCAGAGATAGAGGGGCTTATGAGGTTCTTCGAGATGGAGTGGGCATAGATAAGTTCTGAAGTGGTCATAATACTTCTAAGGTATTATACTTTTATGAGCTGTTACTCCTTTGTCATTGCTGCTAGACCCCCCTTGCCTTCATCTACTGTAATTACAATGACGGGTTGAATTAAATTTCATGTGCTTCCTTTGGTCATAGATGTGATACGTGAATTTTCGTTGTTCTATGATTGATTAATCGTAGCCACCCTTACCTTTTATGCATTCCTTTCTTGATGAAGCAAAGGTTTGAGAAGGAATTGCTGTCGTCAAAACTAAAAATGTCGCTTTCAGAATGGCAAATCCAATAATTGTTCGTTTATTGTAATATGGAGTTGTAGCCCTTGAGCTAAGATACTAGTCATGGCGTATCATATGCTGAAATTAGGCTCGGAGCCTTGCGTATGGAGATATTTTCCAAAACAGGGGGTGCGAGAGGCTATAGGGTATGTGAATTATCTGTTTGCACATTCGACATTCTATAAATTTTGAGTTGAATGTTTCTGGTTTAGAAAAATGAGCTGTTATTGTCTAAGCTAAAAGCTTATCACCTGGCAGCATTGACACGATAGTGGTAATGAAAGAAGAATAAAAAATTCTTTGAACAGTCAAGGCAGATGTTACAGTTCACAAACCTGCCACTCGTGCCGCTCACGCAGCTAGATATTGTAAGAGGTTTGCTACAGACTACTGCAGCTGCATGTGACCACGGATTCTAACCATCGGTACAAATCATGCATGATGTGCTGCGCAACTTGCATTCGTGATTCGTATGGATGGCCAGCATCCGGACCTGACCTAGGCAAAACTTATAGTTCAATTGCTCTCCGCAGAGCATTCTGGTGGCCTGAATCTGTACAACGAGTGGCAAGACTCATTGAAATTGCCACTGAAAAACATTCTGGTGACCTGTTATCTGTACAAAAGGCTTTCTGCAAGGTGCTTAGAGTCTCTGAAAAAAGAATTTCTCCTCATCCGAGAAAAGCGAGGGAAGAGTGGGGAATTGCAACTCTGCAATTTTTCTTTAATTCAACAAGAAGCTGCCCACAAAGTAAAAAGAAACACAGAGCAAACCCTACACAACTGCAATTGGGCTTATATAGTTTACTAAATAAAATATTTAACAATAATTAAATCAAGCTTCATAAATAAATTCAAACAAATAGGGGTTGTCATCTTAAACCACACTCATACTGGAAGTGAAGAGTCTTCATCAACTCTATGAAGCTGGGAAGAGCTTGATTGGGTGGGGTTCAAGACAACTTCAATAATGTTTTTAAAGATCAAGCTATTATGATGTTTTTCTAATAATCAAATTATAGTTTCAAGCATGTCATCCCGCTCACAAAATTGGATATGCTAAATCTTATCATTTCTAGTAAAAATAACTTGTATATCCAAAATAACATTAATATGTTTTTTTTTGTGCAAATGAAAAAGGTGACGGAGTTGAGGTTTTAAAAGGATTATCATAAATATAGTCATTTATATATAACCAGGTTCTTTATATTAGAAGTAGAGCCAATACTAAAGTTTGATGGTAGGTTAATGACATAAATATTTGACTCAATCATTTGCAACATTTTAGATGTTTTAGAATTAGTAACATGTAATTTTTGATTGGTTTCCAAAGGATATTGTTCAAGTCTAATCTATATTATGAAATAATCTTAAATATTAAATACATCATGATACTTATATAAATTAGCTTGAAATTTGTATTATTCATTATTTGTTGGAATTCATTTTATAATCTCAACATTCAAATCAAGAACTCTATATGTAAAAACCTCAACTAACTTAGACATTTGAGTGTGAGCAGATACAAGAAGAAGATCTATATGCATTTTAGATTTATGATCATAAATATTATATGAATAAGGGTGTAGAATGAAACAAATACCATTCAAAACTTGATTTGATGTAGATCAAACATAACCTAGTAAATTAGAATTATCCTTACCTTCTTTATTACAAATAAGAGGTAAGGATTCATGAAGCTTAAATTACTCAAAATCTATGATATGTTGGATGTTGAGCATAGAGGACAGAATCAAGAAGCTCAAGAGGCTGCTCAAAATCTATGACATGATGGATATCAAACATAGAGGGCATGAAATTAGGGTGTTTAGAAAGATAATTATCTTGAAACTCTTCTAACATCGCACTTATCTCTTTAAGCGATTTTTATCTCTTTAAGCGATTCAACTGGATAATTTCTTAAAACTTCATCTATAATTGGATAGCTTGTAAGAATATGTAAACACCATTAGAGATGGTTCTTTCTCATGTTGCCTCATGTTCTTCTACTATAAAGTAACCAAGATGGCTGACTCATTTGAATGTAGCTGATTAACATATAGATTATAATGATGAAATAAACTTTGTGCAAACCTTGACATAAGAAAGAAGTATCTTTATTTGAACATACAAATAAAAGACCTCATTCCTCTTTATATGTGCTTATTAAGGTTGTTTGTTAGTTCTCTGCACTTTATATGGCACCGAGGCTATATAAAACCATCTCAAATAAAACAAACTTGGCCCTAGACAACAACGGATAAATCAAACAAAACAAACTTGACTCGAGTCAACTTGGGTTATACCGTGAAACTCACGACTCGATACAAGAGATTGAGATAACCCTATAGAAGGATGAAATAAAATTTTTTTTATATAAAAAATGATCTAAAAAAACATTGATAAACTCAGGCTAACTTTTCAGACCTGTAACCTGGGTTATGAGGTCATAATTATCCATAAAAGGCAAACATGAAGAAATCATGAGGTCAAATTCTTGGTCAATAAAATACTAAGTAATGAAATTGAAAAAAAAGTTCAATAAAAAATGATCTAAAAAAAAGTTTCAATAATGCAAACAAATTCAATCAAGAAAAAAAAAAATTAAAAAAATAGAGATCAAATCTGATAAATAAAAAAAATCAAAAAAGGATGAAATTAAAAAGAAATTCAAATTCATGAATTATATAGAATAAAACACATAGTAATAAAAATCAAATGGTTGTTTTAAAACTTTGTAGGGACATGCATAAAAATTAAAGAGGGAAAGAGAAAAGAAAACGAAAAAAAAGACCATTGGCGCAAAACTAGAGAGAATTTGGTCACAAGTGTTGCTCAATTATAGAGGGGCTGCCATGGAGATTGAAACGCCACAGTTAAAGCGTGTATTTGATTACCGCACGACTCTGTTTGTGTTGTTTAAAAAATACAAACGCTGTTTATTAATATTAAATAATATTTTATCTCTGCTAAAATATTAAATTGATACTAGTCCAACTGTAAAATTGCAAAAAAAATAAATAATGAAAAGATAAAAGAAAACCTACAAAACTTAAGAAAATTTGAAATCAAAGATAATTAAGTTTGTAAATAAAAAAATCCAAACAACCTTGAATTTCCGTTTAATTTTTTTTTGGCTTTAATGATATTTTAATTATTTCACCTGTGAAAAAAAACAGGAGCAAAAATATCTTATTATCTCCGTTGCCAAATTTAGTTATTACTTTTTGAAAAATATATCCAACCGGAGTTTTTTACTTCTGTCTGTGTGGACAAATTTAGCCATTGTATATGTTATGTTAAAAAAAGTTTCTTTACCCAGCCCACGTTCTATGTGTTCGCCTTCGAATCCATGTTTCCAATTCGGTGAATTGACAAATGTGACGATTAAGGGTGCAATTGATCAAATGATTTTGTTAGGGGCTTTTTTGAAGCATTGACACAAACATAGGAACTAAATTGGGGGATTTCTCCAAAAAAGAGTTGCCGGCACTAAAGGCAACGAAACACGTCCACATTCAAAGTTTCTGGGCAGTGTGCGAGAACAATAACCTACTCTCTCAGACCTCTCTTGTTAGGACACGAGACTACTCGAGTTTTCAAATCTAAAGGGAAAGTCAAAATTCATACCATTCTCGATCTCAGACCGCGAGTAGAATCAAATAATACAGTCGAGCGAGTGCGAAGAAAAGATAACTTTTTGAGGATTGTAAGTTGGCAACGTGGAACGAATTATTAGGTTAGATTCCGTTCACACTGGATAGACCACGAGCCTTCCACACGCCCTAAACACGTGGCTATATCTAAACCCTCCATGTCCAACTTAATCCAACGGTCTAGAAAAAGCCCATCCAGCCTGGAACACCCTCCTCTCTGTATTTAACTATCCTCTGCAACTCCAACTTCAGCAGCCACCAATCTCCATTTCCATTGCAAAAAACCTCTCTGAATTCTGAAATCCATCTCTGTTTTTCTCTTATTAAGGCTATGGCAGCAAAGTTTTTGAGCCCTGTTCCAGCCTTTTCTCTTGCAGCAAAGCAAGGGGATACTGCTCGTGTCCTAATCACTAGTCCTACAAGTGATGGGCATGGCATTTCTTGTTCTTCTGTTTCAGCCTTTCCTTCGGCTTCAAGAAAGAAAAGAAACACCAGTCTTGTAGTTTCTGCCACCGGAGAAACTCTTACTGGTGTTGTTTTCCAGCCATTTGAAGAGGTGAAGAAGGAGGTCTTCGCTGTACCTAATTCTCCTCAAGTTTCTCTTGCTCGTCAGTGCTTTGTGGATGAGTGTGGAGCTGCCATTAATGAGCAGATCAAGTCAGTGATAACTTTTCTCTTTCCATTTTTTCATAAAAGATAGAATCTTGTGGACTAATTGCAGATTAGTGTTATTGATATGTGTTTTTTTTTTTTTTGTGTTAACAGTGTGGAGTACACAGCTTCCTATGTATACCATGCCATGTTTGCCTATTTTGACAGGGATAACATTGCTCTCAAAGGCCTAGCCAAGTAAACACACAAAATCCATCCGTTTATTCTTGAGTATTTTCTTTTCTTTCTCTTAATTTAAGTGTTGAATTATATGAACTGAGTTATGGTATGGTCATTTTGTGATTTGTAACCAGATTCTTCAAGGAGTCGAGTGAAGAAGAAAGAGAACATGCTGAAAAGCTCATGGAATATCAGGTACCACTTACTTTGAAACTCAAATATTCCCTGATTAAAATATCTTGGTTTATCTCTTTCATTTTGGGTATTTTTCATTATTTTGTCTAATCATTCTCCATTTATATGTGTGATCAGAATATACGAGGAGGGAAAGTAGTACTTCACTCTATACTGACACCGCCTTCTGAATTTGAGCATGTTGAGAAAGGAGATGCATTATATGGTATGTGTCTAGACTCGTGTTCATTGTTAGAAATTGCTATTACTTTTTTTTTTGGATTTTGTCTACAATTCCATCCATATTTTAATGTAGTGACAATATGACATTGTAAGAGTATAATCTTGTTTAGCATTTTTTTACTTCTTCTGGGATCTTTGTTATGCTTTCCGCTATATAGAGGTGTCAAGGCATGCTTCTGTAATGGATGATGATTACAGTTCTTTTGAGATAATTAACTTGGGCTGTCTTTGATCCTTTGATTCAGCAATGGAATTAGCATTGTCTTTGGAGAAGTTGACAAATGAGAAACTGCTGAGCTTGCACAAGGTGATGTTTCCTAGTTTTTTGTTTTGTAAATAGGAAATAGTAAGCACTTTCTTGCAATGAATTACTGGAATTGTCAATGGTTTTTACAATTGTGCTCATGAGCTATGCTATGTTCTTGATAAATATTAGGTGGCAGACGAGAACAATGATCCACAAATGGCAGATTTCGTCGAGAGCGAATTTTTAACCGAACAGGTGAGCTCGAAATTAATTTTATTTCTTTCCCCTGGATTAGACACAAGACTTTGAACTCTTGTATGATCTAATCTGTGAGGTACAAATTAAGATTTTCAGATTACGCATCTAAAAGCATTGAGTTTTATGAAGTGCCAATAATTCTGATAAAGAACAGTTTGAATAATTATTCATTGATGTCCAGAAAAAGATGTGGATGCCACATTTTACTTTTTTCCTGCTGTCTTCAACCTGTTACACATTTGTTCTGTCCAAAACTGAGACAAAATCTAAAAATTTAACAGGGAGAAGAAGTATCATATCGTAATTGGTAACATTCTATGTTAAACTTGTAGTACTATTTGCATCATTTTGTGATTAACACAACTTTTTTTTCATCAGGTTGAATCCATTAAGAAGATAGCAGAATATGTCGCTCAACTGCGGATGGTTGGGAAAGGCCATGGTATGCATATAACTCACATTTTCAGTATCTTGTTACTTTCACTAAGCTAGCCAACTTACTCTTATATTCTCCACATAGTTATAATTTTGGGTTTTAAGACTAGTTTTTATGGGCTTGCAGGAGTATGGCACTTTGATCAGATGCTCCTCAATTAGGGTCATGCTGCATGATGTGGAAATACAATCTGCACCTGTTCTTGGTTTAAGTCCGTCGCTATCGCAGGTCTAGCATATCTTCTCTGGAGCTTCAATGCGTTGAGGATAATAAATTGTCAGTGTAGATGAATTAATGTAGTGAAAAGCTGGTAGCTACTTTGCTTTCAATAAAATGAGGCAACAATTTAAGAATACTTATTGACTCTTATGATTTGATGCGCCAATTTGCCTTATGATTGACTTGGAGGTGGAATGTAGTAGTATTTCCTTCTGACCAACTTTCAGGCCAGGTGCTATTTGAGTGCAGAACCACTTCTATTGATTTATCTATAAATATGAAGATGGATGACCTAGTTAAATCATATAATATAGAGCTGATTTTATTTGTTAAAAAACAATCATTCCATTGATTTCTTGTTAAGGAAAAAAAAAGCATTTCATTGATTTATTTCTTTGATAACAAGCATACTGGCGAAACTAGTAGCTTAATTACCATTCTCAAATTTCGTACTTTTTTGCACCTGAAGAATGTCTACTAGAAATTTTTCGAAGTTCCGGCTAGAAGAACCACTGGGCAAGCAGCTTCTTCTGCTTTTGTCTTCCATTCCATCGCCTTCCTTTTCATTTCTTTAGCCCTTTCTCCCTCCATAACTCTCTAACAAGCTTCTCAACTTGATCTCCCTCTTTACATCAATACCCCAATTGTTGCTAGCAAAACAACAGTTGGTTTGCTGCTCCACAAAAAATGGCCAACAAAGAAATGGAACTCCACAACTAACGCTTTCAAGCATCGAATTCCATCCCATGTGACTTGCAAAACCTCCTGTTGAAGGGTGCTTTAAAATCTGCTCTTGTAGACACCAACTTGCTAAATTGCCTCTATCCTTCGTTTCTGCAAGGAATTCAGGTGGCAAAATTGTCGACTCGCAACCACCATTAGAAGGCCTTAATATCCATAAGAAGGGCTGTTTGCTGTTAGCTAGACCCCAAGCAAATTGTAGCATTTTCTGTGGTGTTTGCACAGTGATGCTTCCAAAATTTACGTACACCACAGATTTGGTTCTTTCAAATCAAGTCAATCAGTGAAGTCTGATTGTTCTTTCCATGGATTTGAACCAATATAGTTCAGTTTATTATCTTTTATATGATTATTAGCAAGCAAGTGGATAGGAAATAGCAGGAAACATTGTTGAAAGAGCATCCAAAACCTCCAGTACGAAGGAGTAAACATTTTCAAAACGTTAGCAGAAGCTCTTGATTTCCCTTGTGAGGTAGCTGACCGTGATATCGTTGGGTTACGTAGTTCTAATGAAAGTTGGGAGTTCCTTCAGGCAAATATTTTTCATACTTGGAATCTAATCTATGGTAGTTTCTAGGTACCCAAATGTTAGATAACTGACATCTGCAAATCGTAGAAAATTAGTGCGGTTCTGATCTCATACGATGAATCTTAAATTTTGAACATGAAGGAGTGTTTTTATACCTTTTGAGAGGTGTTAAAGCCTTCTTCAACAAGAACCTGGAACTATGTGTAGCCTAAACAACCACAGGCACTATGTATGTATGAAACAATACTTCAGGAATTCCAGATTCTTCGGCAGAAGTGTGAAGGCCATACCACCATCAGAAACAACACAGGTCACCGGTGGGACTTTGGAAGACAAAAGTACTGTCATTGAGCCAGTGAAGTAAATTGCGGAATGGGACTAAGCAGTTTTTTGCAATGGATTCACAGACAGAAGGAATGTCTCGATCAGAATCTTCTGTCTGCAGGAGACCATCAGGTGTAGCTTCAAACTGGAAGTCCAGTAAGCCATCCAGAGAGTGGGAACCTCTGGATTTGAGTAGTCGTTTGTGGCTATACTCAGTGTTGACAAAGGTTATTTGGAAGCCTTTAAAATGTAGGCAAACAGCATGAGGTTTATCAGCTACTTCATTGAAATCCACCACCCCACAACAACCCCCCCCTCAATGTGAATGTGAAACGATGCAATTATTTGGCAGGGAGAGAGATGTTGCCACCTTTATAGGTAATTTTGAGCGTATGGCTCTGAGAAATGTCAGCAGTGCAGAACAGAAACCTATTAGTTGGTGTTGAAGTAGGAGGCCAAATGCAATGTATTCTTAATGCAACTTTTAGATTCAAGGTAATACAATGATTCATTAACACACCATCATCTCCAACAGGACTCTTAGAAAACATTAAGTAATGGATGCTTTTTGTCTTTTGAATTCGCATACATAAAAGTCGTTTTCTAGTCAATTTTTTCCCCTTATTCAGGATGTAATAGTTTGAAGAGAAACCAGCAAGTTCATCACGTCTTCTTTCAATTATTGAGGTAGCATCAATGGGAAATGAGTTGGATGTCTACACGCGATAGGCTAGACGAAAGACTAGTACTTGTCAAATACACAGTACCAACATCAAAACTTAAAGATTACTGCTGCATCAAGTTTATAGTTTGGAGGATTGACAGGATTCAAATTGGCCTGAAACAGAAATTCCTGCAAGGTCTCTTCCTTCTAGTGTTTTGAGCAATTGGATGACAAGAATGAACCATTTTCCACATCACTTGTATGTCTGTATACTCTCCACAACTTTCCATGTCCTTGTACAGATTCATGAGCCCATGATCGTTTCCTGCCATCATAAGAATATAAGAAAACCAGATAAAACCAAAATCATTCTTCCCATGTGATTGCTGAACACAAATGTCCTCCATTTGACATATGCCTAAATGCCGGAGGAGAAAAAGGCATGAAGACAAAGGGATAGATTCTAATGAACTCAATCTTACCTCTGGTTTTGTGTCTTAAGCTTGAAGCAAGCTTCAAAAGAATACACTTGGGAGAGAAGACAAATGTTTGTTTGAACCACAGCCAGCTCCTCCACTTCTCCATCTTCACTTAGGTTCTGCTTATTCTTCACTTCCATTTTATATCTACTTTTTTGTCCCTACTCTCTCTTACTAATAATTTAAATCGAGGCAAGCAAAGAAATGAATCCGACACATCACGAAGCAACATTTGTAAAGACATGAGGGCCTCTCTGTAGTATTTATGTTTTTCTAATGGTTACTAACTTTTCTTGGTTCTTTTAAATAATACTGTGTTTTGCATTATTTTACTCTAAAGATTGATTCAACTGCTCTCAAGTACATAACTTGATGATGTTTATCCCATCAAGATCAAGATCAACATCACATAGCTTAATATCTAGGAATTAGGCGAATGATATTAATCAAGCTAGAGCTAAAAGGTGGATGAAAAGGCAGCCTTTGATATGAAGCAATACTTTTCATCTACGAAATTGGCATTCTTAACCCCTCTAATGCAGAACAATGATGATGATGATGTGGTAAAGATGAAAGAACTTACTGGGAAGAAATGGACAAATTTTGGAGTTTCCCGATCCACTTTTCCTCTCATCCAAGATTCTTATTTCTATTGTAACGAAGTGAGGCAGTGATGGGGCCCTGGTCAAACGGTTGGTTGGTGTTTCCTTCAGTTCCTTTGTGTTGTGTCTGCACACGTCCCTCTCTCTTTCCCACACACACAGAGACAGGAAAGCACTGTCCATTACTGAATCTATTAGAATATTAATGAAGTTTCGAGTATCCAAAGAATTCTGATGGAAAGAACGTACTTGGAATATTATGCTTGGGGTTATTGGGTTCTCTTTGTATAGCTTTCAATGTTAAGCTTAATCTACCGACTACTGGGGACCTTTCTTACTCACCGTATACCAGTAAGAATACTGAAGCATGCATGTGCTTTGCAACCGTTCCTGGCAGTGTAGTCCCTAACTGCCTTCATTGACATGTTACCAACTCTATTCCTCTACCCAAACTTGTTATCTTGTGAATTGTTTCACTACAGAAGCGAATTTTTCTCTCTTTCTTTTCTTTTCGGATAGATAAGTACATTCCAAACTATCTTCTCCGGTATCCTATCTCCTAAGCTCGAGGGACCAAGCATGGCCTGGAAATTGCTGAATGGATTGGTTTCTCTAGCAGCTTATAATCTTACTTTCTTTTTATTCTTTGTTTCTCTCAAGTTT
>Ga0325411_1003572_pt1 | contig 17596 bp, 17 predicted proteins | sample PopdelMetagenome_13_FD_206181 | JGI IMG/M metagenome (GOLD analysis project Ga0325411, IMG submission 206181) | Populus deltoides microbial communities from Bellville, Georgia, United States - Xylem-PdIQD-R4 | ecosystem: Host-associated > Plants > Phyllosphere > Stem > Wood/Secondary xylem...
GGGTAAGCCAAAATCTAAAGATGAAAAGTCTGGTTCCACACTCTGAGATCCATCATCAATCATCAAACTACACACAAATCAAGCCTCCTTCAATTGAACCAGACAATTTCATCATGGAAAATGATAATTGACTCGCCCAATTGTATACACCCTGTCATGTGTTCTCTGGTCTCTACAACAGGTCGTTCTTGCTTGTGTGCAACTAACAGCAATCCATTCAATTGGAGTAGAAAAATCTTGGATTCACTATGATAGCTGGCAAAACCAATCCAAATGAGAGTGAAATAAACAGAATCCCACTAAGCTCTAGCATCTCTCCCTCCTTTCCTGCTGACAGCCTCACACAATCGGCAAGGCAACGTGTCAAGGCTTGCAGCACGGGTCTTCCCATAATTACCCAAAACACCACATCTTCTCCATGCATGGTATTCAGCATAGGCTACAGGGTCATTAGCTAGGTTCTTGAGATAAGAAGCCAATTCCTCCTTGGAGCTAAATTTGGTCCCATCTATTATTGAATGTGGAGGAACAAAGTCCAAAACATTGGGTGCACCAAAATATATTGGAACCGCACCGGAATCTAAAGCATAAAATAGCTTTTCTGTCACGTAACTCTCTGTCCAGGTGTTTTCAATGGCAAGGACAAATTTATAATGAGACATGGCACAATGTAGATGATCCCACCATTTTGGTTTGACACTGGCATCATTGGCACACTCAGGATAGAAAGAAAGGGCCATGTCTAGCCCGCCAACATTGTTCAAGCACTTGCCAAAGGAATGGTGAGGCAGCAAGCTGAGGAGACTCTTAGCCAGCTGGTTTCTAACAGCAAGGCAGCGTGATGAAGACCAATAAACTAGTGTATCCTAGGAAGGAAAAAAGATAATGAAATCAACCACTAATTTCTTTACTGGAAATAATATAATTTTAATTGATAAAAAAAAGGCAAACTAGCAGAAGGAATAAGAAAAGGAATGACCGTAAGCCAGACACTTACTTTGTCCTTACGACGAGACACGTGATAATTTCGACCATTATGAAAGAGTGCACCAGCATATGTTGACTGAACATCATCTTCCACATGATAACTAATAAATAAATCCTCATGACCTGAACGTTTCCTGCCAGCCTCAAGATCCATATAGACACGAAGTGGATCACCATTGCGCCTCTAACAATCACATTAAAATTGCCAATTAATGAGCAAATAAGCTAACAGGGATGCACAGGTTGCAGAAGAACACTCAACCAGGATAAGTGAGCAGATAAATGTAGATCAGAAACAAAAAGGATTTAACATGTTTGTGACAAGAGAAAGAACTACGGCAAGAGTGATCATCTCTTTCTCCTTGTTGACTACTGCCAGAGTTATCACAATTATATTGTTTTTATACACGGATGTCAAGATTCCAAAGCACTGCCAGCTGCAGCACTCATGCTTGCTCAATTTGTCAAAATAGTTCTGCACAGCATGTGATGTACAGTAGCATTTGCTCAGTTTGGAACATAACTTCCATTCTATAAAAAGATGTCTTTTCCCCATGCCTTCCATAACAACCTACAAATAGTTAAAAGAAATACAACTCCATAACTCCCCTTTCATCTTAAAAAGCCTCCAGCCCTGAATGAGTTTACTTGTGCTTCATGACACTAGACCTAAGTGACACTCACGGTTTAGTATGTCTACTGCCACATGGTGTTAGACCAGAATCAATAGAACAACAAATGAGTGTCAGATTCAGGGTCTCTCCACCATGCCATTGGGGTGCCTGCACAGCTATTTGTGGAGAACAAGCAACTCCTCCTTTTTCTAAAATCTGCACTCTGCTAGTTTTGTAAGATAAGAAGAAAGGGCAAATAAAAAAAAAAAAAAACTGTCTTGGGATAACAGAAGGGTGTTCACCAAACACTCAAGCTAATCATATCCACAAACCAGGACCAAAAAGCCACTCAATATTTCCTTACAAAGATAGAGCTAAATACAACACCTTCGTCCATTGTTTTTTTTTTTTTATCATACCTTTCCCCATTGTTAAAGATTATAAATATTACCCAAGCAGCCACCTGAGTGAAAACAAGACACCCTAGAAAGAACTTTGGAATTCTCAATGTCTCTCAAGGAAATAAGTTTTCTGTTTTTTATCTTTACCTTTCAACAAAACTTTATAAAGATTATTCGCATCAAAATTCCCAAAATTGCATACGAAGATTGCATTCTGGATACCATGATCCAAAGCAAAGTCTTTCCTCCTTAATCCATGAAACATCATCCAAATCATCTAACCTAGAATTGACCTCCTCAAACTAGCCATAAGCTGGAAATATAGACAAACAGTGCAGACATTGCCGTCCCCATATGCCAATTGTACCACATAGAACTTGCAGATGCCATCACTAACAAGAAAATTGGTTCTAAACAATTTGCTGTGAAGTCTGTCTATCTAGGCAATCAACTTTATGGTTTGTTCCAAAATCAGCTTGCGATTGGCAATGGAGGGATCTTAGGTTTAAATCTATTATTGTATTAAAGAAATCAGTACCAGTAACGGCAGAGCACATATATAAAACCAAACAACAAACATGATTACCTATTCTTTTGAACACAAGACCACATTTCTCAACACGGCAAAATTGCAGTCACCAAGTATCATATTCTACCTAGTTGATGCTCACCTATCATCACTTGCTCATTAGAAATATTTAAATAATACAATACAACAGATGCATCTAAAAATATACGCTTCAGATTTCCAACAACAACTAAGTCTATGGATTTAACACTTTCTGCAATTCCAATAAACTGAAAATCTCGAAACAAATAAATCTTGGGTCAAAACAAAATACCTGAAGTGGAGGACGAGCTGTTTCAAACAACAAAGCATCAGGCTTGCCAGCAAGAACAGAAGACTTAGTCCACAAACAACTCAACCCACAACGACAAGAATACAAATTATCCAAATTGCTAGGAATCCAAGTCCACCCTTTAACCAAAACACTGACATGCTGCATCTTCAACTCACTACACCCCACATCACCATTAACAACCTGCACAGAAACAGACCCATTTGACCCCTTAGACCCAAAAGAGTCCAAATTCTTATATTTCTCTCTAAACTGAACACAACCCACTTGAGAATCCCATTTCTTGAAAGCAATGAACAAGTCAGTGAAAGGATCTGGTGCTGTTTTGATAGGAAAGTTTGAGTCTTTAATAGAAGAGGTAATCGAGGTTGTAATGGATGGAAATTCAAGGAAACCAGAAAAGAAAAGGATTATGACTGTAAAGAACAGCATGAGTGTGATTGTGTAAGTGCTAAGGGGTTTTAATTGCATGATAAAATAGATTTTGAACTGGGTTTAACTCTCTTTCTCTATAGAAAAAAAAGAAAAAAATAAAAAGAGGAGATTTTTGGGGTTTTTGACTTAAATGAATTTTTTTTTCTCTTCTTCAGTTTTTTTTTTTTTTTTTTTTGCAGCAGTTTCTTCTTGTTTTATGGATTTTGTTTTATGAAAAATAGCATATTTTGTTAAATATTTTAGGAAAATAACATATATTTAAAAAATAACATAGTTACAACATAGTATTATTTATAAATAACTACAATTTAAAATAACAATCATGTCTTAAAATATATTTTTCTAAACAATTACTATTTAAAATAACAGTTATTTAATTAATAAATTTTCTCAAAATCCTTTTTGTTTTTTCAAATTAATCAATTTCAAGTCAACTAACTATTCTTGCGACAACTTGGGAAAATATAAAAGAAAATTATAATTAATTTTAAATTAAATTTAAATAAATTCTTTAATAAATTACGATCATATTTAGCGGTTTTTCAAAATTTAGTTAAAATTATATCGTTGAGATTTTTATAACAATACTTGATATATTAAAAACAAAGCTTTGATGTGTTCTTATTAACTTATTTTTTTTTAATTATTAGATCTTGAATTTTATTTTTTTAGCCATTAGATTTTTGTAAAAATTTAAGGATATAATTTTTGAAACATCCATTATTCTTAACTACTATTCTCTGCAATTTTTTAAAATATATTACTTTTTCAAAACTTTAATGAGAATATGGAAATGTTTGAAAATGTGGTAATTTCAAAATGTTTTTTATTTAGAAATATATTAAAATAATATATTATTTTTATTTTTAAAAAATTATTTTTGATATTAATATATTAAAATAATCTGAAAATACGAAAAAAATTAATTTGAAATAAAAAAATTAAAAATATATTTTTAAAATACAAAAATAAATATTAAAATTCTAAAATTTCATAGGTGAAGACGAGGGAGAAAGAGACTTAAAAAACGTAACGCAAAACAATAATAAAGAGCAGTTAACACCTGACTACTTTTATGGTTTTGCAAAAGGTTGATCTGGTCTTCGGTTTATCGGTTCTCCTCCTCCCTGGCTTTAAATTTCTTATGCACGTGGCTAATTTAAGAGACCATTAACGAGTTTGTTTTATGTAAAATATTTTACATTATAATTTTTTTATATTTTTTTATTAAAAATATTTTATATAAAATATCATTACTAATCAAGTATGATAAAATTTATAAAATATTTAAGTAAAACAAATATCCTTAAGTATATAGTTTTTTACGTTTTAGGTATTACTAGTTTATCCTGCAACTTTGATAAAAGTAATTGGAATGTAAGAAATAATATTTAAACTTTAGGAAACTTTTAGTATTGTTATTAAATTTAGTATATTAATTTAAATTTGTAAATTTTTAACCTGACTTTTTATTTAGTCTAGAATTTAAATTAAATTTTGTGAGAGTTGTTTTATGTTTAATGTAACCTTGTCAACTAGGTAGTTTCAAAGAAAAAACTCAAAGGAAAAAAAAAAAGAAGTACATTGTGTTCACCCTAGTCATCTCACAACCTGGTTGTGAATTTTATTGGTTTAAATTAATTTTTTAATTTATTATGTGATAAAAAAATATAAAAATTAATTTATAATTAATCTTGTGTTGAATGATAAAATTTAATAAAAAAAAACTCAACATTCAAAGATGAAGTTGAAAAAATAAAAAAAAAAGTCAACAAAAAGGATCCCAACTATGTTGAGTTAGGCCGGTTACAAAACAATAGGCACATGGATCCAAGACAAGCCCACATGCTAGGTCTAATATATATATATATATATATTCATTTTATAAGGTTTCATGCCTCTTTTTCTAAGAAAATAGCACACCTAGTAGGAATCGAACCGTGACCTTTAGGCACCAACTCACACACTAACTAACTTAGTTAAAGAAACAATATGTTATCAAATCATCAAAAATAAAATATTAACTTAGTTTTCTATTTATATAAACAATTAAATTGTCAAATGATTGGCTAACATAACTAAGTTAATTTTTTCTTGTAAAGGATTCGATAAGAGTGATGCTTATCTATCCTTAAGTATATCTCACACTTTACTCAAATTTCTGAAACTAGTATATATTTTACGATTTTTTGTTTCATTAAAAACTAAATGAAGACTCCTTCCTTTTAGTTTTAAAGGTCTCCTATTCATGTCGGGTGTGATATGTGAAAGCATTTAAAATAGAAAAAAAATCTCAACACATAAGATCATTTTAATATAACTTGGGATAATAATAAAAAAAAGACACTATTAATGTATAAATGTATAGTGAATGACCAACTATTTCCAGTTTTGTTTGCAATGCAATCAGAAAAACAAAGAGAGTTAATTATAACTTGGTTCTATAGTTTAGAAAAATTAATCCTCATTGTTTTAGAAAATATATAACTAATCTTATATTGTTAAACTTATTTATAAATAAATCATTTTTATCCATTATATATTTTTCTTTAATTTATTTTGATTTTTTTATATTAAGAAATAGAAAAGGTAAAAAAAGGAGTAGATATGATGGAAAGATGGACAAGAAAAATAATTTTAAAAAATAAAATATTACTATATTATATGTGACCACTACTGGTTAAAAGACTATTTAATTATTTTTTATATTACAAGGATTAATTAATTTATCTTATTATAATGAACTCAATCACAAAGCTTAATTCTATTTTTTTTATATAATAAGAACTATTCTCAAACCAATTTATTCTCAATTGATATTAAATTAAATTCTTAAAACATTTTAAAAGCATATTTAAGAATTCTTGGAGAATGAGAAAGGAGGGAAATTATGGAAAGGAAAGGGAAGCAAAGTTAAGGAAGGGAAAAATAGAATTAGAAAAAAAGGATTTAAAGAAGGTTTAAATCGAGGGATTTATGGTTGTTGTTGCTAGTAATGGAATATAGAGAAAACACTTAAGAATTAAAAGTAGGGATTATAGAATTAAAAATGAGATTTTAAAGAATGTTGGGAGGTGATTTAAAATTAAATCATCAATTACAAGTTTTTTTTTTTTTTATGATGGAGTGATTGTTGAATTTGTTGTCAGTGGTGTAAAGAGATAATTGGGTGATAATGGTGATGTTTGGACAATTGATTGGTGGTTTGCTACCCGGGCAATTGATTGTGTTAGTTGGCGAATGAAAGAAGGGCTACTATGGTTAGATATAGTAATGAGTGAAGATGAAAAGAGGTTAAAGTGACCCAAACTACATTAAAAAATTTATTAGAACTTCCAGTTGGGTTTATTACAAGATTAAGGACAAATAAGTCAAAAGATACATTCAATGACCTTATTCAGAGTATTTGGACCAATGTGAATTTCAAAGAAACTACAAATTCAATAAGTGATTATTAGACTTTAATCAATCTAACTTATATGCAAGAGAGGATATGAGCTTAATTATTTCAAAATGGTGGGCTAATTAATTTCAGCATTAGAGGTGGCTCTGAGCTTATTTTTTCTTATACACAATTTTACTCTAACAAGTATAATTTTTTATCTAACTATTGGATCAAACTAAAATCTTATCAAGAGTTTTTGGAGGTCTTGTTCTATATTGGGTTAAAATTTCAGGGCAATTGGATATTAGAAAAGCCTTGCAATAAGGTTCATAAGCTACTACTATATAGGAATTGTATTAGTTTTCTAATTGATTTAAGATTTTTTATATATATATTTTATCTAAAACTCTTTTATTATTTTCCAGTGTTATTTATGATGTTTTCACCTATTATAAATAGGATTAATTAGCTTGTATTTAGGAGGGGTTTTTAGACATGCTTTGATTTCAACAATTATTATCGTGTGAATGAGATTTTGCTCATGTCTTTTTGTTCTTCATTGAACTACTCTAACTTATAAAAGAATTAACCATGCTTCATGATATTTTTTATACTTTTTGGTGCCTTGATATAGGTTATCGTTGTGTCAAGCTCAATCACAAACCTGAATTTAGCTTTTTTGAAAGGGATGATTTGATTATAGGTTTTTAGATATTTATATCCATGAGGTTCGCATTAATTGATATCAGAGTAAGGCTCTAAATCAGGTTATATCCCTCTTATCTTTAAGTTTTTGCATACTTTATTATTGTTGAGTTCTTTATTTTCTCTAAAAATTAGTTATGGCATCAAGTTAAAAAAAAATTAATTACAATATTAATTAAATAAAGTCTTATAAAAAAAGAACAAAGAAAAATCACAAGAAAAGAAATTTCTAGGGTTTGTCATAAATCTTGATTCAATAAACATAGAATTCAACTAATTGTTTTAAATCTAAAAAAAATCTTGATTCTTGGAGATAAATCTTGATTTGGGATGTTTTAGGTTTACTTGGTGGAGTTTTCTTAAAAAATACAAAAAAAAATTAAGTAGTTATTGCATCATTGCAACATTATATATAGTACATGTGTTTGTGTTATTTTGAGTCGTTTAAATCTTATTCCATTAGTTTCTTAATTTTCATAGTTTTTTTTCATGTCTTTATATCATTCATATTTCGCATAAAATTGTATCAATATTTGCAATCTTATATTCATAGTTTTGTATTGATAGTTTTCAATCTATATTGCTTCTTGAGTCTTTACATTATTTGAATGTGCCATTAAGATATTAATCTCCGAGTTTATTGACTATGATATTATTTGGCGGGATCAACTTGTCTTAGAAATGACAAGGAATGAAAAGAGACCCATAGAGATATGAGATGAGATGAAAGTAGCTATAAGAAAAAAGGTTCGTTCCTGGTCATTATTATACAAAACTATATCAACAATTATAATTTTTTATCTTAGGGTTCTATGAGTATAAAGGGTTGCCACAAGAAAATAAAGATTGTCATAATTAGAGGTAATATTATGGAAGATAGAAATGTTATAATGGCAAGGTTCTTGAATGGATTGAATAAATAGATAACTAATGTGATTGAGTTGTAGCACTATATTAAGCGTGAATATATGGTTCATATGGCTGCCAAAATAGATAGGTAGTTAAAATGAAAGGGCAGTACATATTAATGACCAAATTATAGGGGAGAGAGGTTGCCACATCAAAGCGAAATACTATGGGTAACAAATTTGAATCATTTAAAGCTTGCAAAAAAGATTCGGCTACTGAAGCAAAAGGTAAAGTTTGAGATCTCATCTAATTTTAACCGTGATATTTAGTATTTTAAGTGTTTGGAGGAGTGAACATATAGCTTGACAATGTCTAAAAAAAGGATGATGGTTATGAGGGAGCATAGAGAGATTGAATATGAAAGTGACAAATCTGAAGATGATAAGATGTTAGCACTTAAGAACTATAGTGATGTTGAATACCTAATTAATAGAAAGGTTTTGGTGATTAGGAGATCACTTAATGTTCAAATTAAGAAAGATGATGTGAGAAAAAAAAAAGAGAACATATTTCAATCTAGATGCCATATAAATAATAAGGTATGTTTATGATTATTGATAATGAGAGTTGTGTTAATGTAGCTAGTACTATACTTGTTAGAAAATTGAATCTAAACACTATTAAACATGAAAGGCCTTATATAATTTAATGGTTGAATGATCATGGAGAAGTAAGAGTTACTAAATAGGTTTAGGTTTTTTTTTTTTTTGAAAAATATAAGGATAAAGTTTCGTGTAATGTTACGTCTAAGCATGATACTCATTTATTGTTAGGGAGACCTTGGTAATTTGATACAAAAGTCAAGCATGATGAGTTTAAGAAAATGTATTCTTTTAAAAAGGATGAGAAGATATTCACACTTATACCATTGTCTCCTAGACAAATGTATGAATACTAATTGAAATTGAAAGGAGAAAGTGAAGCCGAAGAAAAAGATCAACCATGTAAGGACATGAGGAAGAGTGAAAATAAAGTGAGCTAATAGAGAAGAAGATTAGATTTGGCCAAAATAGAAATCAATAGGGATTCAATCAAAAGATGAGAGAAGAAAGGAAGGGTAAGAAAAGAAGAGAGTGTGGAAAAATAAATATTATTTTTTATGTAAAGAGGAGTGAGATTAAAAATGTTTATTTTTCTGACATGCCTATGATCTTACTTGTGTATAAAGAGATATATGTTAACACTAATGATCTTAATCATTCTAATACTAGTGTTTGTGTTTCTTATTACAAGATTTTAAAGATATCTTTCTTAGTGAGATTCCTAATGAGTTATCCTATCAGAGGAATTGAATACCAAATTGATCTTGTACCTGTAACATCTATCCCTAATCGGCTAATCTATAGAAGTAATCCCGATGAAACAAAGGAACTTCAAAGAAAAGTGAAAGAATTAATGACAAAAGGATACATAAGAGAAAACAAGAGTCTATGTGTAGTTTCAGTGTTATTAGTACTGAAAAAGGATAGGACTTGGAAGATATGTATTGAATGTCATGCCATCAACAATATTACTGATAAAAAATTAATAGTTTATTTTAATGAAAAACTCAATGACAGAACATTGAATTATCCTACTTATAAGAAAGAACTTTACACTTCGGTAAGAACTTTAGAAACTTGACAACATTACTTATGATCTAAGAAGTTCATGATCCATGTCGCATCTCAATGGATGTCGACCGAGACTAAATAACTATCATGGAAAATTACAGTTGCAACCTAGTAATTAGAGGAAGCTAGAGAACCTAAAATATGCATTGGTTACAGATATTCAAGTAAAAGATTAGTTATACTTAAGAAAAGACAACTTACCCTTACAACATCTTTTTTCACGAAACGTTACTTTTATTATGTCTTTTCTCTAAATTTATCTTCCTGATTGTTCTTAATTATTCTAATTATATTCAACTTATTCTTAATTTTAATTCATGCTTATTTCATGAAAAATTTAACGTCGGTCTCTAAAATTAAAAGACTCGTCAGTTGGTTATTCGCAAAAGTTAAATCTTGATGTCAGTTCCTTTTAAAAGAAGACTTGTCGTTTTGGTTATTTACAAAAAAAAAAATTATCATTGGTCTCCAAAAAAAAGTAGACTCGCCCTTTTTGATATCGGTCCTTAATAAAGTCAAGATGTGTCAATTAAGTTATTTCTAAAATAAACATTAGACCATGAAGATGATATGAATAGTGTTTTCACAACGCAAATTATAATTAATTAAAAGTTTATGTGAATCAATTGAAGTGCTTTTATTATCCCCTAAGGTCACAGGAAGATTTTTCTTACAAGGAAGCGAAGCCTGCAGACCGAGGCACATGGGAGACAAAGCAAGCAAGTTTTTCTCAAAAAGATTATTATTATTATTATTTTTCCCTGGAGAAACGAACTGCATGCTCAAAATTGCAAAGATTTTATTCTTTTTCCGTAAATATACAACCTCTCTTTTCATGACTTGCCATGCATGCATACAGAACTTTATTTTTGAAAAAAAGAAGAAGAAGATGCATTCTGCCTGCTGGCAGCGCCCGGTAGCGTGGAACCTCCAACTAGAATACGCTTGGGATGGTCAGCTCCATCGGTATATACAGACACGCTACCTCACTAATAACTGATCAATACCCCCTTCTGGCATGGTGGCATGTGCTCTCCTTTCCATAAATGTATAGTACTATCGCGGGAGAGCTGGCTGCTGCAGTCTCTCTGAATCCATGTGCATTTACATTGCAAAAATGCCGTTTCAACCATTCCATTTTTCATATTTCTAACCCTAGTCGACAAACTTCTTCTATAGTGGTTAGGATTGAATAAAAAAATTAACAAACCGATTAAAATGAGAAAATAAAAAAAATAGCTGAAAATACAGAATCATGAAAAAAAACCGATTAAAATATTTTAAAAAAATTTAAGTTCGGTTCCGGTTTCATAAGCATGAAATCAAAAAACTGAATCGAACTGGTTTAGTTAAGAAATAAACCAAACCAAACCGAATTGACCTGAAAAACTGAACAGAACCGAAAAGAACCCATTAAAAAGTCCAAAAAAGCCCAAAAAACAATATAATTTTCAGTTTTTAATATAAAATAATCAAATTAAATCGAATAGAATCAAACCAAACTGAAACTAGTCGGTTAGGTTTTAATTTAAAATAACCGAATCGAAACTGGTCGGTTGGAACTGATTTCAGTTCGGTTTTGGTTTCGGTTTTTTTATATTTTATAAAATTTCGGTTTGGTTGTTTTTATAAGTAAAAACCAAACCAAACCCAAAATAATCATCCCTAATAACTATATATGTAAAAATTTTAAAAATATAAAAATATTTAAAAAAACAACACTGCAATAACAAAAACAAAGATTTTAAAATTTTGCTGGTGGTCGGTGGTGCCTTAAATTAGTATCATTTATTGGTGTTGATTAGTAGTCGAAAAGTAAAGAAAGTTTGGCTGGACTGCTAGTTTTGGTTATTGCAGGTCTTCCAGAATGGAAACTAATTTTTTGTTCTTAGTCGATCTTCGAGGAAATTGCAGGAGATGGTTAGCTGTGAAAGGAAAATGCAATTTTTATACTAGCAGACGAGCTCTATAGGTCCCAAAACTAATGTCTAGCAAGAGTCCCCCATTTCGTGTCGCTTATGCCTTCTTCGAATGTCCATGAACTCAATATAACTTAGTTTTTGGTAAGTTATTCAATTAAAATGGCTAAATGGTTTTCATATGCACTGACATCACACGTAGTAGCCGACTAGCTTTTGATTTCTTTCTCTTCCTATTATAACCCAAGAGGCAAGTGTGTCGTTCAATAAAATTTATTTATTTTTTTATAACTTTTTAAATTTAAATTTCGAGATGAGATTGAAAAGACCTAGCCATAATTAGTCGACTTTGCATAATTTTATTATTAATTCTGTACGAAGTTTAATAAGAATCATCCAACTGGAAAATTTAAATTGCTAAATGAGGGCATGACTTCTACATCATATCATAACAATGAAAATAGTTTTGTTTTTTTATATTTATTTTCAATTAAAAAATACTTTTAAAAAAAGTACTTACCACATTACTAAACACCTATACTGTTTGGAATTTTTTTATACCAAACTAACATAATCTGGTAAAAAAATTCAGGTTATAGCACTGAATAGAGAAGTATTGGGAAAATAATATATTTTAACTTAACCGCTAATAAGAATCGTGATTTTATTAGTAAATTGCTATTAAGAGTAGCGATTATATTAAACAATCGCTATTGTTAACAGTGTTTTTATTAAACAACCGCTAATGACAATAACAGTTTTTTAATACACAAACATTAATATGAATAGCGATTGTGTTATTCCAACACTATTTTAGCCTAATGTCAATCCTAAATTTGACATAAAACAAATCTTAAACCACTACAATTGAAGCCCAAAAAAATCATAAATTACCAAACCTCAAACCCATAATTGAGAGTGTGATATTTTAATATGAAATTAACATGTGTTATTTTTAAACATTTTTTATTAATTATTTTTAAAGATAATTGATAATAACAATAGCGAAACATAACAATGTGTATTTTTTTTAACCTGTAAAACAATTATTTGAAATTTTAAACAACTTGTTCACATGTTTACCTATTAATTAATGATTTTAAATCGTGCTTATCTAAAACAAGAATGAAAATGCATAACATGTAAGACAACATTAAAATCAACATGATAATTATCTAAAACAATATTAGAAAAGTAATGATAATAAAAATAACTCTAAACCAAAAAAATAACACAACATAATAATACATTCGAACTTATTTATGTCTTCTGCGACGATAAGTGGATGGGTTGTCTTCACCAACAACATGAATTCCACTTGTCTGTGTGGTCTCATCCTTTGAGACAATATCATCTAGGCTCAGCGTCTCTCCTAACATGTCAAGTGTAGTATGACATGTCTCCAACCAAAATGATGCATAATAACGAGCAAGTCAATCATTATCATTGAGATTATGAAGATCAGCTGTAGCACATTGACCATCATGTAACAATTGTCAAACCTAATATGAAGCAAATAGAAATTATTAATCCATAAATAAAATGCAACAGTTTTTTCCAAGTCTATAAAAAGTAATACATACTTACAACATTTTAAATCTAACGTGCATGTGGCTCGAACTCCATCTTCTCGCGTGGAGGAACCTGCGCTGAGTATGGTGTAATGATTCAGCATGTTATACTCAGGTACCATTCCATGTATTCCTCTTCAGAGATTACAAGATGTACCTTTCTAAAAATAAAATTTCTCCTTGCATCCCACATCGATATATATTAAAGATAGTAGATCTTCCAATTATAATCAGTGTGCCTGTTCAAATAACTAATGGAATGCAACTGATCACTCATATTTATACCAGAAGTGTTACTTAAAGCCAAATTTCCATATTACACGGTTTGAGAAATGATTCTCAACAAACTTAAAAAATATGAGGGGCATAACTAATGTCCGTAAGTCCATGACCAATGTGAATATAATATAAGCAACTACTATATCATCTTTTGAATAAGAATTCCACATAATTTATTGAAACATCAACAATAAAATTATTTTTCATCATTTACCAACATCAACCTATGCAATTATTTCTAATCATTTACCAACAACATAAAATTTCTACATTATCAACGCAAGCAATTATTTCTCATCATTTACTAATATCAACGCAAATAATTATTTTCCCAATATTTTTTAATATAAAAAATTGCAACATCAACACAAGCAATTATTTGTCATCATTTACCAACATCAACACAAACAATTATTTCTCAATATTTTTTGATATAAAAAAATTTCAACATCATCAATGCAAATAATTATTTCTCATCACTTACCAACATCAAAACAAACATTCCCAACATTTTTCAATATAAAAAAATTCAACATCAATGTAAACAATTATTTCTCATAATTTACCGATATCAAAACAAACAATTATTTCCCAACATTTTTTAATATAAAAGAATCTCAACATCAACACAAGCAATCATTTCTCATCATTTACCAACATTAACTCAAACAATTATTTCCTAATATTTTTCAATATAAAAAATTTTCAACATCAACATAAGCAATTATTTCACTAAAGTTTTCAATATAAAAAACATTTCAACATCATCAACGTAAGTATACCAACATTTACACAAACAATTATTTCTCAATATTTTTCAATATAAAAAAAATTCAACATCAACGCAAGCAATTATTTCTCATCATTTATCGACACATTAACGCAAACAATTATTTCCCAACATTTTTAATATAAAAGAATCTCAACATCAATGCAAGAAATTATTTCTCATCATTTACCAACATCAACACAAACAATTATTTCCCAATATTTTTAAATATAAAATTTTTTAACATCAATGCAAGAAATTATTTCTCAATATTTTTAATATAAAAAATTTCAACATCAACGCAAACAATTAATTCTCATCATTTACCAACATCAACACAAGCATTATTTTTCAATATTACTTCTCAATATTTTTCAACATTAAAATCTTTATCTCATCATTTTATTTAACATTGACATTGCAATTTATTTTAATGTACCTAATTTGACTATTGTCTTTCTAACTCGCTACAATAAAATGACAAAACATTGGTTGGATTATTTTCAAAATATCTACTCCCACACAATCTGTTAATTAATATGCAATGAACTTATTAAACAAAGCTTCCATAAAAAAATATTCTTAATCTAAATAAAATCATTTGTATTATCAATAACATATTACTTGTATTTTAATGAAAATTGTAGCTCAATCTCCAAAACCTGAATAGACATAATAGGTTTAAATTTAATTTGAGGCCTCATTACATCATCATCATCATCATCTAACCTATGTCACCCTCATCTTTATTATCACTACGTTCAGAGTAGTTATACTTATATTGATCACAATTTGAAGTTTTATCCTATTTTTATTACAAATTCTTATAATTATCTTCTAATGTTCTAGATGTATTGACACCAATTGAATTTGATAATTGTTTAAATGGATGAACAAATATAGGTATATATATATTAGAATCTTCATGCTCCATATTATATGAGATACTAAGTTTAGGTTGACTACTTACATCCAACTCCATCATGTTCATTCCACTTTGGCCGTACAATTTCATCATATTTTTAAAATTCACATCACATGTAATTAGTATTGGAAAATACTGATGTTCTTTAACAAGACACCTCCAAGTAATATATATTTCAACATCATTATAGTTCATTCAAATTTTTTCACATATAAATTTTTTGGTATCTTCAAATGACATGCCTGTAGTAGCATTTAAGAACACAATACTTTCATCAATATAAGTGATATTATTATTCATATCAGAAACAATAGTACTACCATAATAACACAACATAAAGAAGATTGAAGATATATTCTGTAAAATAAGAACTCATTTAATTAAAAAGAAATTGTCTCACAATTCAACGCAAACTCTAATTGTTATTACTTTGTCCTTAATAATATCATTGATAAATATCTAATTGCATCAGTTAAAAACTAAATGATCTCAATTAAATAAAATACTTAATTACAAATTTGTCAAGTGAACTTCGTCGCTTCAGTGAATCACTTAAGCCCTGATTACCATAATTTTTACCAAATCCAACACATACTATAGTTCCTATTATTTCAACCATAACTTTATTAATAATATCAATTGATTACAAATCTATCTAATTGTATTAATTAAAACAAAATTTATTTAGATTGAAGCAATATTATTAAATATGGCAAGTAACTCAACAATCCATTTAAACCTTAATTTCTCCAATTCAATGCTAATACCTTAATTTCTCCAATTCAATGCTAATTCCATAAATAACATTAGTTTTATTAAAAACACATAATTACAACATTCAAAACTCAAAATTTACTCAACATCAATAAAATACATAATTATTAGACACAACACAAGTATTTATAAATCAAAATTTAAAATTTATCAATTTAATAACAAAAACTCATAAAACTAAGATATAATACAATTGTTTTGCCTTGACTTTTTGATGTTTAGGTGGCAGCTCAACCAATTGTGATGGCGGGGAGGCTGTCAATGAAAGCTTAACCCATAATTTGCACTAAAAAACAGTAGAAAGACTTGTAGAGACACTGGGAAGATAACTCTGGTATTTGGTGAAAAATTAAAGCTTGTTTTAAGCGATTTAAGATCGATATTGTTTTAGGTTTTTCAAGCTTTTGAATTTTTTCTTTTAGCAGCACTGAAAATCATTGAAAATAAAGGATTATTTATATATTTATTATATATGCTATTCTGAATTATAATTATAATAAAACCTTGATTCTTAACCATACTTTTTATTAAAATCACGATTCAGAATTAGAATTAGATTTGTTTTCAATCTATATTATTTCTATGAAACTTTCTCGTGACGGTGTCGGCTTTAAAAAAATTCTTCTGACTGTACATTTCAAGAATTACTTGTTTTTCATGCTTTTCACTTGCCGTACAATGTCTCCAGATCAGTTTTGATATGACTCTACATGGTCTGAAAAAGCTGTCTACTCAGTCAATAGTTCTCTTGATAGATTGTTCTTATCATGTTGCAATGCGGTTTCGTTGGCGTGTCAAACATCCCAAAGCAATCAAATCCCACGAAAATATATTGGGTCATGAAACTTCTTTTCACCTGGGTCCGTTTGTGTGTGCAACATGGATATGTCTGTGTTCCAGCTGAACTCCCACTTTCAAACTGAATATGACCATTCTTGCACACCCCACGACAAGCTGCTACTCCTGTTATGTAGTACTACAGTACCATAAACCTTATCTAATTCTTGATAGAAGGCACACTTTCCGATTCAAGCTTATGGATTAGTGTCGTGTAGTATTATTAGTCATATTATGATGTTTTTTTTTTATATGTGAATACTTGTGCTTTTCTTTACCAGTTCCATAATCCCATAAATTTTGGAGTTAATAATAGCTTCTAACAACTTTTAAAAAAACTTCAACCCGTAATCATAATTAGTAAAAAAAAATTTAGAACTTAAGATCCTCAAGTAATATTCATGTTTCTTAGTCATCTCTTTCAGGAAACTGAATACAAATAGAGATTTCGGTATACACACTCCTACGTACATCATATTGTCTTTCGGGATATGGTACTTGGCTACCTAGCTCCATTAACATCTGAATGCTTAAAATGGTGGGATAGCTTGTAAGATCCTGAGAGCCTTCGTCTTCCGGTTGATTGGTGCCCAACTATCCAACTCTCCTCCCT
>Ga0325411_1003573_pt1 | contig 17595 bp, 12 predicted proteins | sample PopdelMetagenome_13_FD_206181 | JGI IMG/M metagenome (GOLD analysis project Ga0325411, IMG submission 206181) | Populus deltoides microbial communities from Bellville, Georgia, United States - Xylem-PdIQD-R4 | ecosystem: Host-associated > Plants > Phyllosphere > Stem > Wood/Secondary xylem...
CACAACCATTGCAAAAGCACTGAAAGACCCATTCTTTTTACTGGTCATTACTGCAGTGTGCTTGGGCTTTAGACGACTTCTTGGACTTGGAATTTCGATACTCGCTCCTCTTCGTGAACAATGAAATGAACTGTAAGTTTATTGACAAAAAGTATATTTGAAAATCTTAGTAGATTGAGTAATCCACATGTTCTAGTTCTATGTTATCCAGCACAAGTCCATGCAATTCCTCTAATGAAGCTTGGCTAATTATGAGTTATGTTAGAAAATAATATAAATTATATCTTGAGATTTTACTTAATAACTTAAGCTTTTGGGTTGAATTGGTTCTCTTACATGATATTAAAGCTTTGATGACCAAGCGGTCAAGAGTTTGAATTTCACCATCCCTATATATTTGATAAAAATTAAGTACAAGGTAGTGTAAGACTGTGCAAGTTTCAAGTCCAAAAGACTTTCACTTGAGGGTGTGTGTTAGAGAATAATATAAATTATATCTTAGGATCTCACTTAATAGTTTAAATTTTTGGGTTGAATTGGTTCTTTCACAGGTTCAAAATCACATTTGTGAACACAAAGACCATTCAAGAGTGTATTGCGAATGCATTAGCAAAGTGTAACAGGTTTGAATGAATAAGAACCAATCAGCAAAGTGTAACAGGTTTGAATGAATAAGAACCAATCTAGATAATACCCAGAGGAGGAGTTCTAGTGGTGGACATGGCTGGTAGCCAAGATCTAGTAATGGCGTGTACATATTAGTGAAGAATAGGAGAGAGAGAGAGAGAGAGAGAGAGAGAGAGAGAGAGAGAGAGAGAGAGAGAGAGAGAGAGAGATCATATAATCTGCTAATTCATCATTTTCTCATTATTCCCTGTTTATTTTGTTACAGACTATATAGCAAGAGTGCTCCTTCTACAAGATGTTAGAGAATAATATAAATTATATTTTAAGACCTCACCTAAAAGTTTTAAACTTTTGGGTTGAATTGGTTCTTTAACATGATATCAGAGTCTTGATAACCAAGCAGTCACGAGTTCAAATCTCACCATCCCTATTTATTTGATAAAAATTAAACACAAGAAAATGTGAGCTTGTGCAAATTTTAAGTCCAAAAGGCTTTCACTTGAGGGGGTATGTTAGAGAATAATATAAATCATATCTTGGACCTCACCTAAAAACTTAAGTTTTTGGGTTGAATTGGTTTATTGACACCTTCAAGTGAACCAAAACTTGAGTGGCACCTTGATTTCTTTGTTTCACCATCCTCTTGTCTAAGATGGCTTGTGTATGAGGGGTGATTTGTACGTAAGGGCACCAGTTACCATGTGCACTGTTGCAATATGCTTTGCAACAAGCAACAGTTATTCAAAAAGCTTGACAAGACCACTATTTCCAAAGTTAAAATTGAAAATGGTGATTGTATTTTAGTCAAAGGCAAAAAAATTGTTGTTATAGACAACTAGTTAAGTTTGAAATACATTTTATATTTGCCTGACATTGATCAAAATTTGCTAAATGTTGGACAACTTATAAACAAGGGTTTCAAAGTCATATTTGAAGACAAATGGTGATTGATCAAAGACAACAGAGGCAACAATGTATTAAAGGTTGAAAATGAGAGCATAAGGTTTGGCTCTAAACCTTATAGAGGAGGAGTAGATTGCTTTTAACATAAATATAAGAAATGAAGAATTGTGGTATAGAAAGGTTTGGCATTTTCATCATACTGGACTGATGTACATACATAAACATAATCTTGTGAGAGATGTTCCACGATAGAAGAATGGACTAACAAATTGTGCAACTTGTCAATATAGAAAGCAAACTAGAAAACCTTTTCCTCAAAGTACATGGAGAGCAACACATCAACTTTAACTGGTGCACACAGATGTCGAATGTCCTCAAAGAACAACTTCACTAAATGGTAGTAGATACTACATAATCTTTATAAATGATTATTCCAAATTTTGTTGGATTTATTTTCTTAAATTAAAATTTGAGGTTGCTAATGTATTTTAAAAGTATATGTGATGTTTTGAAAATAAAAGAGAATAAGAAAAGGCAACAAAACCCTTGGAGGCTTAGAAGTAAGTATAAATGAATAATGAGTATTGTGGTAACTGAATAAAACTTGATAAGTATAAATAGAAAAAAGAAAAGAAAAAAAAAGGGATCTAAAATTTGAGAGTGAGAGCCGGCAGGAGAGAAGAAAAGGAAAATAAGAAGAAGAGAAAAGAGGAAAATATAAAGGAATGAGAAAAGAGTTTGAAAAAATAAGTTTAAAAGGTAAGATTTATGCTTTGATGTGTATAAATATGTTTTCTTTAGCTTCATTTTTATGTTTTGTTGAATATTAGGGTTTTGAAGATTTTGTTTTGAGTTTGATTGATGAATTGATTTGAATATTATGGGTTGATTGTTATGAGTAATGAGTTATTTAGTTGATTTTGAAAGATTTTAAGTAAAGATGATGATTTTGAGTTATGGTTTGTTTAAATGATGAATTTGAGTTAAAAATCTTGATATATCAGTAGGGGGTCTGTGTAAAAATTTAGGTTCGAGGTTGATGATGATGAAATTTCAGTTTGGTCCCTGAAATTGTAAAAAATACAATTTAGTCCCCAAACTTTGGAAAAATTACAGATTGATCCTTGGAGCATAATGCAAGATTCTTGAAAGAATTGAGGATGAATTATAGGCAAAATTCCAATACAGTTGTGAATTTATGATATTTTCAATTTGGTTCTCCAATTTGACAAAATTACAATTTGACCTTAAAATTTTGATAAAATTCTAGAATGGTCCCTAGAGCATAATTTGAGATCCTGGACAGAACTGAGGATGAATTACAGGCAAAATTACAATATAGTTATGAATTTATGACATTTTGAGTTTGGTCCTCTAATTTGACAAAATTATAATTTGACCCCTAAAAATCAAATAAAATTCTAGATTGGTCCCTAGCTGTAAGATTAGCCTTTGTAGATTGGTTTGATGAATAATTTAGGGTTATTTAGTGAATTATTATCAACTCTTATTATTTTTTTCTTATGAATTAGATTTCGGGAAAACCGTTTAATTTTTGGGTTTTTGAAAAAAATGACTAGTTTAGTTCAAAAACATATAAGGTTATGAAATAGACCCTTAGTTAAGTTTATTAAATAGGTTGTAGGTTCTTTTTTAGTTGTTTTTGAATATGTCTTCTTTGTATTCAAATAAACCTGATATTCTACTCGCGGGGCATCAGTAGGATTTCCTTCAGTATCTGTTTTCGAGTTCTATTCGTTTTTGAGTCAGATGAGTGGATAGTTTTTCTATATGCATGAAAAATAGTATAAATATTTGAATTATTAATACAAATTGAATCATGCTTCTTGATAATATATATGTTGATTATTGTTCTTGTTACGATAAAGCATCATCAATTGTTGAATTTGAATTCTTGGTATGAGCCAATATATACTTTTGAATTGACTTCTGAATTGATAGCTCCTCATTTAATTGAAGTCATGAGTTGAGCCTTGAGGTATTAATTTCTCTGTTTCATTATGATATGAACCTATGGTATGCCACTTAGAATACCCATGCTAATAGGGTAGTGTTAGTCTTTGTGCACATCGTATCTGAACCCTAGTTGGTCGGGGGAGTCACCAACATGTGTGGACTGATCATCCCACAGTATGGAGCCTCATGCTCATTGCATTTGGATTTTCTAACGAGCTTTATCTTATGATATTGTTGTTATGGCCTATTTGAGAAACCTTCCTATAAGAACCTAAAGTCATAGTTGTGAATATTTATTCTTTATTGTTGTATTATCTCGTGTATGTATATTAAATGTTATCTACTCACTGAGTTATTTAACTCACCCTCTTATTATTTATCTTTTTTAGGCTCATAGCTTGTTAGCATGTTACTTTTATTAGACCTTTAGAACCTATTTTTTTGTTGTTGTAATTTGTACGTTTCCTTTATGTCTAGTTAGTGCTCCACAACTATGAATTTATATTAACTCTTGTATTAAGATAATCAAATATTATGAAGTTAGTTTTGTTATTACTGTTGCGTTGAACTCTAATTGAGTTATTTATAGGATAAGTTTGTATGTGAGTTTGGGTTCGTATAGGTATGGAACCCTGGAGGGGGACTTCACCTATGTGTCGGTCATGGATTCGGGAATCGAGTCGTGGCAAACTTGGTATCAGAGCTTTACGTTAAAGAAATAATAGCATAATTAATTTCATAATAAATGGAGCATTAGGATCCGTATCATCTTGTTTGTTGTCTTTGAAATTCTGAATTCTCATCAAGCATGTATTCTTTCTTTGTGATAGATATGTTTTCCTATAATTCTGTGATAATTATCATGTTATTATGTCAGACATGGATCCAGGAATCGGGTCGTGACAAACTTGGTATCAGAGCTTTATGTTAAAGAAACAATAGTGTAATTAATTTCGTAATAAGTATTAGCATTAGGATCCGTTTCATTTTTTTATAGGAAATGTCGAGGAATAGATAAATAACTTGTACTATTAGAGTAGATGATGATCAAGATTACGTTCCTGTTGTGCGGTTGAGGACTGCAAGACAGAGAAGAAGGCTTAGTGCACCCATACCTCAACATGTTGAAAAGGTACCTCCACTAGTGGATGAGGAACCTTAGAAGATAGAAGAGCAAAATATGGTTGATGAAACAGCTGTAGGGGTAGCTGACCCTGAGCTTGTTATAGAGTTTCAGCAGCTTAGCCAAGTTATGCGGATCTGGATAAAGTTTACTATGGAGAAAGATAGGAGAAGGGATAGAGATGTACCATCATCATCCCATAACTGTTTAGTAAGTCAATGTGTCGTTGAATGACTTCATGAAGTTGGCACCTCCTACCTTCACTGGGATGGACAATTTAGAAGATCATCAGAGGTTCCTAGACGATATCTGGCGATGGTGCGAAGCTTTAGGATGTACAGACCACCGGGCTATGAGTTTGACATCGTTCATGCTGGAAGGAGATGTGACAATCTCTTGGTTTGAGTCTAGGAAGAGAGCAAGGCTAGTAGAGGCTCAGTGGACATGGAAGAAGTTTAGCATCATGTTTTTAGACAGGTTTCTCCCTTAGAGTGTTAGGGATGCTTGACTTTATGAGTTTGAGAGGCTATCTCAAGGAAGTATGACAATGGATGAGTATGATCTGAAGTTCACTCAGCTGTCCAGGTATGTGGAACATCTTTTACTCATTAAGGAGTGGAAAGTAAAGAGGTTCATTAGAGGACTCAAATCCTTGATATATATGGTGTCACAGGTGTTTTCATCCTACTCCACAACTATTGATAGCGCCAGGTTGATAGAGGCAGAGAATTAGAGGACATGGTTGTAGGCTAGTCTAAGAGGCCTAGAAAAGAGGGCCAGTTTTTTAGACAACAAGGATCAAGTGTAGGTCCATCTAGGGGACGATGTGGTCGTCAGGGCTCATGGGTTCAGAGGAGGTTTAGATAGAGACCTTCAGCTAGTGGCTCAGGCAGTCAGAGTGGTAATAATGGTACTTAGAGTTTAGTTCAAACTGCACCTCATAGCTCATTTGTTTCATCTAGGGATAGTTCTTCATGTTAGCATTATGGTGGAGGTCATACTAATATAGACTGCTATAGAAGTACCAAGGCTTGTTTCAATTGTGGCCAGATAGGTCATAAGATCAGAGATTGCCTTAAGAGACAGTCATTAACTTTGGGGTTATCTAGTTCAGTCCAGCCTTTATTCGAGTACAAAACTTTTATAAGGTGGGTAGATTGTGATGTTTTGAAAATAAAAGAGAATAGAAAAAAGGTAACAAAGCCCTTGGAGGCATAGAAGTAAGTATAAATGAATAAGAGGTATTGTGGTAATTGAATAAAATTTGATAAGTATAAATAGAAAAAAAAAGATAAAAAAAAAGAGGGATCTGAAATTTGAGAGTGAGAGCTGGTAGGAGAGAAGAAAAGGGAAAGAAGAAGAAGAGAAAAGAGGGTTTATGCTTTGATGTGTATAAATTTAAAAGGTAAGATTTATGCTTTGATGTGTATAAATGTGTTTTCTTTAGCTTTAGTTTTATGTTATGTTGAATATTAGGCTTTTGAAGATTTTGTTTTGGGTTTGATTGATGAATTGATTGGAATATTATGAGTTTATTGTTATGGGTAATGAGTTATTTAATTGATTTTGGAATATTTTAGGTAAAGATGATTTTGAGTCTAGGCTTGTATAAATGATGAATTTAAGTTTGAAATCTTGATATATAAGTATGTGATCTGTGGAAAAATTTGGGTTTGAGGTTAAAGATGATGAAATTTCAGTTTGGTCCTTTAATTTGTGAAAATTACAGTTTAGTCTCCGAACTTTGGAAACAATATAGATTGGTCCTTAGAGTATAATTTGAGATTCTGGATAGAATGGAGGATGAATTATAGGCAAAATTCTAGTATAGTTACGAATTTATGACATTTTAAGTTTGGTCCTCCAATTTGAAAAAATTACAATTTGACCCTAAAAATTTGATAAAATTCCAAAATGGTCCCTAGAGCATAATTTGAGATTCTGGACAGAACTGAGAATGAATTATGGGAAAAATTCCAATATAGTTATGAATTTATGACATTTTCAGTTTGGTCCTCCAATTTGACTAATAAAAATTTGATAAAATTCCAGAATGGTCCCTGGAGCATAGTTAGAGATTCTGGACAAAATTATGGGTGAAATTCCAGTATAGTTATGAATTTATCACATTTATAGTTTGGTCTAATTTGATAAAATTATAATTTGACCCCTAAAAATATGATAAAATTCTAGATTGGTCTCTAGCTGTAAGATTAGCTTTTTCAGATTGGTTTGATGAATAATTTAGGGTTATTTAGTGAATTATTATCAACTTTATTTTTTTTTTCTTATGAATTAGATTTTGGAAAAACTATTTAATTTTTGGGTTTTTGGAAACAATGACTAGTTTAGTTCAAAAACATATGTGGTTATATAATAGAACCTTAGTTAAGTGTATTAAATAAGTTGTACGTTCTTTTCGAGTCATTTTTGAATATTCTACATGCAGGATATTAATAGGAATTTCTTCGATATTTGCTTTCTTTTCCATATGCATGAGAAATAGTATAAATATTTGAATTGTTAAATGAATTGGATCATGCTTCTTGATAATATATATGTTGATTATAGTTCTTGTTATGATAAAGCATGATCAATTGTTGAATCTGAGTTCTTGATATAAGTCAATATATACTTTGGAATTGACTTCTGAATTAATAGCTCCTCATTTAATTGATGTCATGAATTGAGCCTTGAGATATGAATTTGTCCATTTCATTATCATATGAACCTATGGTATGCTAGTGAGAATATCCATGCTAGCAAGGTAGTGTTAATCTTTGCACACATCATGTCTAAATCCTAGTTGGTTGGAGGAGTTACCAACTTGTGTGGACTGATCATCCCATAGTATGGAGTCTCATGCTCATTGCATTTTGATTTTCTAACGAGCTTTACCTTATGATATTCTTGTTATGACTTATTTGAGAAACCTTTCTATAAGAACCTAAAGTCATAATTGTGAATATATATTTCTTATTGTTATATTACCTCGTGTATCTATATTGAACATTATCTACTCATTGAGTTGTTGAACTCACTCTCTCATTATTTATCTTTTTCAGGCTTATAACTTGTTAGCATGTCACTTTTGTTGGACCTTCAGAACCTGCTTTTTTGGTTATAATTTGTATGTTTCCTTTATGTCTCTTTAGTGCTCCACAACTACGAATTTGTATTAACTCTTATATTAATATAATCAAATTATATTATGAAGTTAGTTTTGTTATTATTATTGCGTTGAACTCTGATTTAGTTATTTATATGATAAGTTTGTATGTGAGTTTGGGTTCGGATAGGTTTGGAACCCTGGAGGGGAACCTTGCCTATGTGCCAGTCATGGATCTAGGAATCCAGTCGTAACAGTATAAAACATAGGTGGAAAATCAAAGTGATTGTAGGATACATACTATAAGGTCTAACAATGAGAAGGAATAGACTAGTGGAAGATTTCAACAATTTTGTGATGAATTTGGCATTGAACACCAACTTACAACACTATACACACTATAATAGAATGGTGTGAGTGAAAGAAAAAATAGGAGTATCATGGAGATGATTAGATGCATTCTTCATGAAAAAGAGATGCCAAAGAAACTATAGGATGAGGATGCAAACATAGCAGTGTATCTATTGAACATGATGTCAACCAATGCTTTCTAGTAAAGAACCTCATTTGAAGCTTGGTTTGGATACAAACCGAACTTGCAACATTTTAAAACTTTTGGTTGCCTTTTTTTTTTACTTATGTGCCACGAGTTAAAAGAGACAAGCTGGATAGAAAGGCTGAACCAAAAGTATTCATTGGATACAACAATCCTTCCAATGCCTATAAAAGTTTTCAACCACAAAATGGGAAAATTTTGGTAAGTAGAGTTGCTAAATTTATGGAAGACAAACAATGAAAATGGGAGGAACCAAAAGAGAAACAAGAATCATCAACCTGGAAAGTTGTTGATGACAACATTGATGATGAGCCAAACAAAGGTATAAGATCTTTATCTGATGTTTATGAAAGAAGTAACATTGTTGTTTGTGAGCTTGCAGAGTTTAAATAGGCAGTAAAGAATGATGAATGAATTAAAGCAATGAAAAAAGAGCTTAGAATAATTGAAAAGAATGATACCTAAGTGTTGGTGGACAAACCTCTATAAAAAAAAGCCTATAAGAGTCAAATGGATTTATAGAACCAAACTTAATGTAAATGGTTCTATAAACAAATATAGGGCCAGATTAGTTGTGAAGGGTTATGCTCAAGTGTTTGGAGTGGACTTCTCAGAATCTTTTTCACTTGTAATATAACTTGATACAATCAGAACGCTACTTGTACCGTTAGCATAGAAGGGTCGGAAAAATTTATCAGTTAGATGTAAAATCTATTTTTTTGAATGGTTATCTGTATGAGGAGATTTTTATAGAACAACCAAAAGGTTTTAATGCCAAGAGGTAAGATGTGAAGGTCTACTTGTTAAAGAAGGCATTAGATGGTCTTAAATAGGCTCCTAAGGCATGATATAATAGAATTGATGAATATCTTCATAAACTTGGCTTTGTTAAAAGTCCAAGTGAGGCCACATTATATGTAAAAGAAACAAATACAAATTTTATTATTGTATTTATTTATGTTGATGATTTGCTTATACTAAGAAATGATGAGAAACTAATAAAAGAGTTCAAGGCTGAAATACTCAAAGTATTTGAGATGACATATCTTGGTTTGTTGTCATATTTTCTAGGAATGGAGGTGAAGCAAAGCCATGATGGAATCTTTATATGTCAAAAAAAGTATGCTAGGGAGATACTGAAAAAGTTTCACATGGAGAAATGAAAAAGCACAAGCACTCCTTTAAATCAGAAGGAAAAATTCAACAAGGATGATGAAGCAGACAAAGTTGATGCAGGTCAGTACAAGAGCTTAATTGAGTGTTTGATGTATCTTACAACAACATTGTGATAGTGAATTACATTTTCAAGCTGCCAAAAAGAATTGTAAGATATATCAAGGGTAGTGTGAACTATGGTATAAAATTTTATCTTCTTCAGAAATTTATGCTTCATGGCTATTCTGATAGTGATTGGGCAGGATTTGTGGATGATATAAAAAGTACTACAAACTATTGTTTTAGCTTTTAATCAAGAATGTTCTCTTGGTGTTTAAGAAAGCAAGACATTGTTGCTCAAAGCACAACTAAAGTTGAATATGTAGCAACTACTACTGCTATAAACCAAGTAATTTGGATCAGGAAAATACTTGCATATTTGCATTTGGATCAACTTGAGCCAACATAAATTTATGTTGACAACCAGGCTACAATTTTTATTGCAAATAATTATGTTTTCCATAGCAGTACTAAACACCTTAAAATCTATTTGTAAGTTTTAATAGAAGTCCAGAAAGAAGGTGAAGTTATTTTGCTTTATTGCAAAACTAATGACCAAATTGCAGATATGTTAATTAAAGCTCTTTCAAAAGAAAATTTTGAAGAATTAAGAAGCAAGCTAGGTGTCTACTTATGTTAAGACAAGGAGAAGTGTTGAAAGAATGCCTTAAAAGCTGCAGAAGATCATGAGGTTGCTGAGGAGAAGATTAGCTAGAAGATTTCTACTTGTAGATCAAGTCTTTAAGAATAAATTCTGTTTTTTTTTTTTGTTATTAGAAATTTTTTATCTAATCAGTAGGTTTGATTGTTTTTCTGTTAAACAAAAACTCTATTTAAAAGAGTTATGCAATCAATAAAATTCATTCTTCCACACAACTTGTCTTTTTTTACGTTTGTTCTGCACAATCTATTTATAGGATTCAACATGTACTTTAACACCAATATTTTGACACACTCAAACAACATCTCTCAGTTCTGGACAACATGGGCCCTTTATGCCAATAATTATAAGCAAGATAAGATCATTTTGAGGAATAACCCATTGAGTTAGTTGTTGATGATCAACTAGAACTTTGTCCGATTATATGGTCTATATGCAATAACAACACAGTGCAAGCTACAAAAAGTTATATCATCAATAGAGGCCTTGAAGAAATCCATATATTTATCAATGGACTGCAATGTACCATTTGAATCAAGATATCTGGTACAAAAGGCAAGAACCAACACCTCAGCTTCTCCTTTCCACTATATGTGAACTTTGTTGAAAGAATGCCTTAAAAGCTGCAGAAGATCAGGAGATTTTACTGTTGAAGGTCTCTATTTGAAGATCAATTCTTTAGAAATAAATCTGATTGTATTTGATTTGTTTGTTATGTAATTTTCAAATTTAATAGTTTTTGTTTTGAACTAAAACTATATCTCTATTAAGAGTGTTCTGAAATCAATAAAATTATCTCCCTTATTTTCCTTCATCTTGTTATTATTTATGTTCATGTTCTGCATTTAGTGTAAAACAATTAACAAATTGGTATTAAAGCCATAATTATCCTGAGGGACTTGTGAGTTGAAGCAACTAAAACACAAACCAAACCAAACTAAACCACAAATACAAAACCAAAAAGAACACTAGAAAAGGAAACTGACTCGATCATCTCACACGGTTCACCACCAGTCTTCAATGGTGATAATTATGAAACTTGGGCTATTAGAATGCAAATTCATCAAAAAGCATTAGATCTTTGGGAAACTGTAAAAGAAAACTATGTTGTTCTTAATTTACCAGCAAATCAAACAATAACTCAACTAAAGATCCACAAGGAAAAATAGACATGTCCAAAGCTAAAGCCTGGTTATATGCTACAGTGTCAAAAACAATATTAACAAGAATCATGAATATGAAATCTGCAAAAGGTATTTGGGACTATTTCAAAAAAGAATATTAAGGCAATGAAAGAATTAAAAATATGTAGGCTTTCAACTTAAGTAGAGAATTTGAAATGCAGAAGATGAAGGAGACAGAAAATATTGAAGATTATGCTGACAAATTACTAAGCATAATAAACAAAGTAAGAATGCCTTGAAAGGAATTTTCTGATGACCGAATTGTGCAAAAAATACTGGTAACCATGCTTGAAAAATATGAGTCTAAGATTTCTTCATTAGAAGAGTCAAAAGACTTAATCAATATATCTATTTGAGAATTGGTAAATGCTTTGCAAGCACAAGAGCAGAGAAGATTGATGAGACATGAGGAATCAATGCATGGGGCATCTCAAGCAAGTGCTCAATACCCAAGAGAAGGCAAAGACAAGAGATTCAACAAGAAGTAAAAGGCTGAAAATTACAAAAACAAGGAGGAGACATATCCACCATGTCCTTAATGTAAAATAACAAATCACCAATAAAACAAATGTTGGTAGGGGCCAGACATTAAGTGTAGAAAATATGGTTAGACTAGATACAATGAAAGAATCTGCAGATCACAATAATATAAAGAAAAAGGGAAAACTATTGCTCAACAACCTGAAGAAGAGCAGCAGTTTGTTGAATCATGTTTTTCAACACGCAGCAGCTCGAGTGATTCTAGGTTAATTGATAGTGGTTGCCCAAATCACATGATAAATAATCAGGAATTGTTCAAGAAACTTGATAAAATTATTATTTCCAAAGTCAAAATTGAAAATGGTGATTATATTTCTGTTAAAGGCAAATGAATTGTTACTATAAACAATTTATCAGGTTTGAAGTACATCTTAGATGTATTATATGTGTCTGACATTGAATAAAATTTTCTCAGTATTGGACAACTTATGGAGAAAGGTTTCAAAGTGATATTTGAAGACAAATGATGCTTGATCAAAGACAATATAGGAAACAACGTTTTCAAAGTGAAAATGAAAGCAAAAAGTTTAACTTTGAATCTTATGGAGGAGGAGAAAAGTGTTTTTCCCATAAAAACATTTAATGACCAATTGTGGCATAGAAGGCTTGGGCATTTTTATCATGTCGGGCTAATGTATATGCAAAAACACAATCTTGTAAGAAGTGTTCCAAAACTAGAGAACAAATCAACCAACTGTGCGACATGTCAATATGGGAAGCAAGCTAGAAAACCTTTCCCTCAAACTACATGGTGAGCAACATATAAACTTTAACTGTACATACAAATGTTAAAGGTCTCTAGAGAATAGCTTCACTAAATGGTAACACATACTACATAATCTTTATAGATGATTATTCCAGATTTTATTTGATTTTTGTTCTTAAATTCAAATATGAAGTTGCTAATCTATTCTGGAAGTATAAAATATGGGTGGAAAACCAAAGTGGATGCAGGATTCAGAAATGAAGGTCTGATAATGGAAAGGAATATACAAATGGAAGATGTCAACAATTCTGTGATGAATCTAGGATTAAACACCAACTTACAACACCTTACACTCCATAATAGAATGATGTGAGTAAAAGAAAAAACAGGAGCATTATGAAAAGGACTAGATGCATGCTACTTGAAAAAGAGCTGTTAAAGAAACTATGGCTAAAGTTGCAAACATATCAGTTTATTTGCTAAACAGAATGCCAACTAATGCATTGCAGAAAATAATTTCATTTGAAGCTTGGTTTGGATATAAACTAGACCTGCAACATTTGAAAATCTTTGGTTGCCTTTGTTTCACTTATGTGCCACAGGTTAAAAGAGACAAGCTGGATAAGAAGGCTGAACCAGGTGTGTTCATTGGATACAACAGTCCATCAAAAGCTTACATAATCTTCCAACCTCAAAATAAGAAAATTCTAATAAGTAGAGATGTTAACTTCATGGAAGATAAACAATGGAAATGAGAGGAACCAGAAGAGAAGCATGAATCGTCAATAGAGAAGAAGGAATCTTCAACTTGGGAGATTATTAATGACAATATTGATTATGAGTCGGTTAGAGGTACAAGATCGTTATCTGAGATTTATGAAAGTAGCAATATTGCTATTTGTGAGCCTGCAGAATTTGAGGAGGTAGTGAAGAATAACAAATGGATTAAAGCAATGAAAAAAGAACTTAGAATGATCGAAAAGAATGATACCTGGGTTTGATGGACAAGCCTTTACATAAAAAGGCCATAGGAGTCAAATGGGTTTATATAAACAAACAAAATGCAAATGGTTCTATAAACAAATACAAAGTCAAATTAGTTGTGAAGGGCTTTGCTCAAGTGTTTGGAGTGGACTTCTTAGAAACCTTTGCACCGGTAGTATGACTTGATACAATCAAATTGCTACTTGCATTGTCTGCATAAAAGGATTGGAAAGTTTATCAGTTAGATGTAAAATTTGCGTTTCTGAATGGATATCTGCAAGAGGAGATTTACATAAAACAACCAAGAGGTTTTGAAGTCAAGGGACAATAGGAGAAGGTCTACTTGTTGAAGAAGGCTTTATATGACCTTAAACAGGTTCCTAGAGCATGGTATAGTAGAATTGATGAGCATCTATATAAACTTGGCTTTGTTAAAAGTCTGAGTGAGGCCATTATATGTAAAAGGAACTGATACAAACTTAATTATTGTATATATTTATGTTGATGACTTACTTGTAACAGGAAGTGATAAGACACCAATAGAAGAGTTCAAGGCTGAAATGCTCAATGTATTGGAGATGACAGACCTTGGTTTGATGTCTTACTTCCTTGGAATTAAGGTAAAACAAAGCAATGATGGAATCTTCATATGTAAAAAGAAGTATACTAAGGAGATTCTGAAAAAGTTGAAAGTGTCTTCACTGTAAACCTCTTCTGATATAGAAAATAACCTTGCTCAAATTGAGTTACTTTCATGCCTAAGAAATATGATAGCATACCATGTTCGTTCATCTCAAACTTATCCTTCATATTGGTTTTAAACTCCTATATAAGCTGCTCCTTATCTCTTGTAATCAGTAAATCATCTACATATATTGGCATGACCAGTTTATGCTTATCAACATGCTTTACATGTAAAGTTACTTCATTTGTACTCCTTTCAAAGCCTAAGCTTAAAAGGTGACTATCCAATTTGTTGTACCAAGCTCTAGGAGCCTGTTTGAGTCCATACAAAGCCTTCTTTAACAAATACACATTGTTTGATGTAATCTCTTTCTCTTCTTCAAAGCCATCAGGTTGTTCAACATATATTTCTTCATTTAGAACACCGTTAAGAAAAGCAGACTTGACATCTAATTGAAAGATATACCAACCATTTTGTTCTATTAAAGCAAGCAAAAGCTTTATTGTATCAAGCCTGGAAACAGGAGCAAACGTGTTAGTGAAATAAATACCTGCAAACGTGTTTGTGAAATCAACATTTGGTTCTTGTGAATACCCTTTTACTATAAGCCTTGCTTTGTGCTTGTTGATATTCTCATCTGTATGTAATTTGGTTTTGAAAATCCACTTCACACCTATTACCTTCTTGTGAACTAGTCTGTCAACTAGCATCTATGTTTCCTTCTTTTCTATCATAGTGAGCACCTCCTTCATTGTTGTTATCCACACTTATGAGTTGATTGCTTCTTCAAAATCTATTGGTTTTGCTTCAGCAATGTTGCACCTGTTGTAAACGTCAGTTGAGGACCTTATCCCCTTTACTGGTTTATTATCAAAAACATCATCATCCTCTCAACATCCATTTTAATTTGTCACTTTTTTTTAGTCCCTTCAATTGATGTAGTTTCCTAGTTCCAAGTAACACATTCTGCAACTTTTACATCTCTAGCAATCACTTTATTAAATTTAAGATCATAGATTTTACAGGCCTTAGATTTAGTGCTATAGCGTATAAGAATTCTTAAATCAACCTTTTGATCAAGTTTTCTCCTTTTAACTACAAGTTTCAAGACATAACAAGGGCAACCAAAAACTTTTAAATAATCAACACTAGGTTTAAAACCATACAAGATTTCATAAGGAGTCTTGTCTCCCAAAACTCTTGTGGCCATACGATTTTCTTCTCATATAGCAAACATCTTGCCATTTCCATCAATGTTCGGTTTCTCCTCTCACTGACACCATTCTGGTGTGGAGTATAAGGAACTGTTAGCTAATGTTTGATCCCTCTTTTGCCAATTATCCCTCAAATTATCAAGAGGTATACTCACCCCTATTGGTAGACCTTAACATCTTCAGTTTGTTTCTTATTTCTAGCTCAACTATTGTTTTAAACCTTACAAACTCAGCAAACACATCAGCTTTAGTTGTAAGAAAATAAACCCAGCAGAACTTGCTATAGTCATCAACAAATAATAAAAAGTACTTTGAGCCATTCAAAGATTCATTATGTATTGGGCGACACACATCTGTGTGTATCAACTAGAGTTTTGATGTTGCTTTAAATGCAGTGTCAGGAAAAACAATTATAGTCTGCTTTTCTAGTTGACAAACTTCACAAACATTATTTTGTTCTTGTATTTCTGGTAAATAAGAGGTCATCTTTAGATCAACCATCCTTTTTAAGGTTGCATAATTGAAATGGCCCAGCCTTTTGTGCCATAAAATAGAATCATTATCATCACAAGTGTTGCTACCCAATTTTTGGCCCATGTTTTAATAATTTTTTTTTAAAAAAATAAGGGTTTACATGTGGTGACAACATAGAGCATCAAGGCTAATATTAAAGAAGCAATATTTCAAGGAGATAATTACTGAATCATATATAATTACTGCAATATAAAATACCATAGATATATGATTTGATTCGTGCTGGTTATGGAAAATAATCACTGCAATAAAAAAAAAATACCATATATATAGGATTTGTTGGTGCTGGTTATAGAAGACAATCTCTACAATAATTATTGCAATATTTCCTTAAATAAAACATGTAGAGATTTTCTATATAAGTGAGCATCCAGTCATATGTTGGAGGGGAGAAAATTTACGTAGTACAATTTTTAAAGAGAAAATTTTAGGGCAACCAGGAAAAAAAAACAAAACCCTAAACCTATTTTTTTCTACCAGCCGAAACCGAGCCCTTCCCCCCCTCTTATTTTTTTTGAAAACAAAGCAGACCCCCACTTTCCTTGGAAAAAAACCAAAACTGACGCCCCAGCTTTTCGCCCTTCACCTTCTTCTTCCTCACTCACCTGCTATTCTCCACAGACACTCGGACACAAGCCTCTCTTCCCCTGTCTTAGCCGACTTAGAGCATCTGGTCACCACCTCCTCATCTCTCTCTATCGGTTGCAGCCCCTTCGCCAGACCTCACTCCCCCAGCCTGCAACCATCGTAAACACCATTTACAGGCCTTCCCTCTCTGTCAACACAGCCCCCCCAGAAACGGCTCTCCATTCATTTTTTTTCTCCCTCAGCTCAGCCCCGCGCGCCTGATAACATTCAAAACCAGATGGAACCAGCAGAAGCCACACCTTTCCTCAGCCGCAGTAGCAGAATCAGCAGAAGTCATCCTTCCCTTCCAGTACTAACACGAGAAACAGAGGAGAAATATCGACCAGCTAGCGGGCCACCATTTCCCGTTTCGTCTGCAACCGCGCCTGAAACAAGCAGCGACAACAGCCGGCAAGCCTGGCTCCACCGTGAACAGCGAGCAGGGGCGTCCTTCGTGAGCAACAACCAGTCGTCTTCCTCCACTTCGCCTCCAGCCGCTGCCTCTCCAGGTAAGTCTTTCTTTCCCTGTTCTTGTTTTGCATTTACTAAAGCATCTGGGCACTGTGCGAAGGTAAATTAATTACCTTCACATTGTGCAGTGCATGCGTGAGTAATTCACGCATGCAATCTGCAACAGTGCCCAGCTGGGTCATTGGTTTGGGCCAGTGACCCGGCTAGGCCTGCTGGGTTCAGCCCAGCCACATGGGCCGAGCCGGACCCAGCCCAAAAAATAATAATAATATTGTTGGTTTTTCTCGTGTATTTAGTTTATAGTTTGTTATTTTTTTTATTGTGAAAATACAAATCTGGTATTAAAATACCTGATTTTTTCCATGAAATGTTGCAAATATATGTATGTATATATGTCTGAAAAAACAAAAAAATGTTTTCTTGTGTGTTGCATACGGCCAATACTCTAACATGTTTTGAACGTTCTTTTTATATAAAAA
>Ga0325411_1003574_pt1 | contig 17593 bp, 10 predicted proteins | sample PopdelMetagenome_13_FD_206181 | JGI IMG/M metagenome (GOLD analysis project Ga0325411, IMG submission 206181) | Populus deltoides microbial communities from Bellville, Georgia, United States - Xylem-PdIQD-R4 | ecosystem: Host-associated > Plants > Phyllosphere > Stem > Wood/Secondary xylem...
TATTATTATTATTATTATTATTATTATTATGTGGGCGAACACAGCTGCCAGGTCAGGCTTCACGTTTTGCAAGTTATGGCATGACTGCAGAGCATTCTTCAACTGGATCAAAGACAACAGTCAAAATACCTTCGTTTGTCCAGTTGATGAAATGAAAGTCCACTGATTTTCTGTTAATGGCCAAACACGCCTTTTCCAGAATGTTGTTTCTCTATGTTTTAGGCTGTCCGTCATTTTGCATACCAAATTGCATGCTCAAGCACGCAAAAAGCATACTACAAGTAAAGCAATTGTTCATAAATTCGTGGCTTACAGATTTAACGTAGCGAACAAATTTTAATGCTCATTACAAATTTAAAAATAAATGAATTGATGACGAGCTGGACTCGCTCAACTTTTTTTTTGTGTGAGAATCCTGGTGAATGGAGTTGAATGTTTTTAAAAAAAGGCAACTTACTTAAAAAAGAAAGCTGGAGCAGTGAGCACATCACCAATTACAGTACAGCAGTGGCGTCATTGGTCACCTTCATGGCAGAGTTAATCCTTCACAATAAAACCAGCATATCATCTCCTAACATCTTGATCTTGCAGAAGGTAAATGGTCAGTTCGTCTACAAGGAGCATAGAATAAAATTGATTTCCCAACCAAAATCTTTCCTTCTTGTCGAACAAACCTGAATCTAAAGAGCTTCGGGTAAATGAACTGCTTTCTCCATTCTTGTTTCCATAAAAGATGTTCAATAATCTACTTCACATTATCTCCTAGATTTCGGGGTGTTAGTTTTTTGTTTATTGCTCTTTCGGTTCTTCGATTCACTATCCCTCACTTGGCCATCACAGCTACCTTTTCCAGAAGCACTTTCAGCTTTACTTGTACCTGTAGATGATGAATGGTTGAAGCTCCAACGGGCATTCACAAACCACTTGTTAACCTGCATAAGACAACTTCTAGGTAAGAAAAGCGTGAAACTATGCTCTCTTATCTTTAACCCATAAGAGTAAATTTTAGAATGAATGAAACAGTTTCCCATTTGTATGACCTGCTCAAAAGTAATTCCTAGCTCTTCTGCCAAGCTTGCTTTTGCAGCTCGGTCTGGATACTGATTTTCCTTGAAGTAACTGTACAGTCTCTGCATACAAAAATGATCGCACCTTTACCTCCTCTACAATTCTTTGTGCGCGTGTATCAGAGAGAGGAAGGGGGGAAACAAAAAATATATTATAGAACAATGATAATGGCGTAACACCATGATTCCCAAAAACATCTTGCGAATTGCAAAATAGATAATGGTTCTCTCCAAATCAATCTCTGATATTTCTCTTTCTTCAAAAACTAAATAAGCAGCTTTTGTAGGTCGAAAGCAAGACAAGGATGATTTTGCACAAGCACTCTTTGAGAAGCACTACAAAAGTTTCTAATGTAAGTGGATCGTGGCTGAAGCTTGCATGCACAAGTGTAAATTTGTTAAAGCAAACTTTGAGGCCTAAGAAAAATGCCAACTAAACACAGACCAGCATTCATTCAGTGAGACGTTTGAAAAGTGACTGAAAGGTTAAAGAATAATATGAAACGCTGAGGACTAAAGGGGAAAAAAAATTATTTATGTTGTTCTCATTCGAAAAAGGGCAAAAAAAAAATCATATTGTATATTTTCAATAAGACCCTGCACCTTAATGAAAAAGATATAATATAGAATGATGACATGGTATCCTCAACTCAATTAAGAATTGATGGGTTATTAGTACTGTTGAACATATGAAACAAATAACTCACAAAAACATACCTGAGTTACAGCTTCTCCAAGTTTTTTATAAGCAGAGGGCCTAACGCTTTTACCACTAGAACCAGATAGAGATGCACCAACATATGATTTAGCTGGGGAAACATTTGTTTCTTGAAAGCTCGAGTTTTGGCAAGTTCCTCTCTCAGGATTACGTTTGTTCTCCTTTAATTCCTGGTTCATATTCTTGCTATTCATTCCATTCTCGGTAACAGAGGCATCTCCGTTTGCTGTCACTGTAGCAACATCTCCAGTATTTTTCCTCCTCTTCCTTGGCCCAACAGTATCAGTGTAATCATCGTCACTTGAAGTAGAAATGTTTCCATACGTTTCCTTCACAGAGCGCAGAAACACGAAATTAAACTATTGAAAGAAAACATCATATGATTAAAAAGTTTGACCATATCAAGAATACAATCTGGCATATTTGAAACTAAGTTTAAACTTCTATGAAGACGAAAGGTGGACAAAATTTAATGTGAAATAATTCTGAAAATATTTTTGCTTGAGAGGCTTTATCTTTATTGCTTTAGGAAAAATATTTGCAGAGGAATGTAATGGATATAGTGTTATCTAATATGTAGCACAACTATTTTCTATACATATATAAGGGCACCACATTCATATGGAAGCATTACTATTATATTTGCCTCCAACAATCATAAGTACTTGGCATTAGCGTGTTGAAAAGAGTCGAAAGTTATGCTTTGATATATATTCTAATTCCATGAGAATGTGTATAGTACATGACATCTATCAATAATTCCTTGTTCTCTATAATTGGTGCACTTCACTGTAAAAGAGTGGAACAAATAGTAGTCAGGTTAAAATAATTTAATTTTTATGGAAAGAATCACAATTCCTTCACTTCTCAACAAAAAGCAGGCAAAACACCCATTTGAAACAAAAGATCAGGACATGACTCTAATTACAGGATCATGCTTGGAATATAAGTGTGTTAAACAGCCACCAAAAAAGTGCCAAGACTATATGATAGAAAAGCTGTTTCAAATATTGTAAGATCAGAGGCACTCACATCATAGAGCTTCTTGTAGTCCAATCTGTCAACATTTCTTTTTCCAGAAACAGTTGCTGACTCATCTTGGCACAGATCTGGTTCTAGCATGGATAAAAGCTCGCTGTTTAAAGACTGCATCTTCTTTCCATCAAATTTAGATTTCCTCCCATTAGAAACTCCACGAGGTTCAATAGGCATGTGGCATTCATCTTCTAAAGACAACCCATCACCATTAATAGTGGCAGCAAGATCCTCAGAGTCTGATGTAAAATCAGAACTTGAACTTTCCTGCTTCAGCTTCTCCTCAAGAACTGGAGCATCAGGATCATAGTCATCATCCTCTGAATCATCAGAAGAGAGCCCCAAGTACTCTTTGCCATCAGGGGGAGCCTTGAATTCATCAGATGCAGAAGTGAAGTCAGATTCGTCAGAGCTCGATTCCTCCTCCTGACTCTTCTTATGAATATCTGGACCATCAGGTTCATAATCATTATCATCAGAATCATCAGAAGATGGTCCAAAGTTGTGATCCAGTTTTTGTCCAGACGCTGTGGCGGCAGCCTCAGGGAAAACTTTCTGCACATCGGATAGGAGTACAATAAGGAATGAACACAAGTTTGTAATTAACAAATATTAAGGCTGGGGACTGCATGATTACCTCCCAGCTATCACTGATAGATATATTTGTTCCTTGAGAATCGTTAAGCAAGCCAATGCAGTCAACTTTGCAATCACATCCAGGGCATAACCAGCCCTCATCATCAGGAGGAACTAAAGGAGAAATGAAAACATGCAATCAGGAAAGTATAAATGACCAGAGAAGTAACTCAGGAACAATTATTCAACTCAGTGCCATCAAACAAGTGGATAGAGCATTACTGTCTTCTCTTAACAATGGTGGTATCAAACAGAACTGATGAAATCCTCTGTCACAAGCACCATCACATAGTATAATATCATTATCAGCATTCAAATCTTTGGACCCACATTTTGCACAGAATATCTGCCACAAATGAATTGTCTAAGCAATTACACTCCAAGAGATATTCACTGTTATAAGAACCGTCCTAAACAGCAACAATCATGGAAATAAGAAGCTTTGTTAACAAGAGAATATGACAAATTAAATAAAAAAAAATCCTACATCCTCACTGTCAATCTGTCCTTCAGAATCAAATAAAGATGATGGGAACCTTCCTTCGCTGCACAGAGAATCAATATGTTGAAATAAATCCCTTATTTTCACTTTGCGTCTGGTAATTTCAGATGTGGCTCGCTGCAACTCCTTCTCGGGCTTTAACTTTTCTAGGCTGGAAAGTTACACAAGTCAAAGAAAAAAAGATAAACTCTCCAGTGGAGAAAAGATCGCCACACAGTGTGTAAAAAAGAGCTTGAGATCAAATCATTTTAAAGGGCAGGTCAAACTGGATTTCATTTTAAAACAAAAGGGTTTCCTTCTATTTCTCATAATCATACCAAGCAAAAACAATTCTTTAGTTCATCAAATTAGCCTCCTTGACAAAGATATTGAGATATTTTGCCACATACACGATATTACAAGCAATGGAAGTTTTTAAAGGAAAAGGATGGGCTCAGATCTATGCACACAAGGAGGGAGAGAGATGCACCGGAGAAGAGGGTTATTACTTGGCAATAACACTGAAAGCTGAACTAGCATTCATCTTAAATTCCTTGTTTCAAAAAAATTAAACCAGCATCCTTTATTGATCCCACTGCTAATTTGTATAGCACTTCTCATAATGGACACAATTGACACTAATGATCATCTGGTTCAAAGACAAGCATCAAAAGTTTATCCAATGTAAATAACTTTTAATTCTTTGCAAGTGTGGCTAAAAAGATTCTTGTTCTATATTTTTTTTCTCTGATGTTGGCCTCTTCCAAATGCAATGAGTCCTTGGTGGATAGTCAGCGCATAAATTTGGATGCAACTTTCCATACTAAAAAAAACATTGTGCTAAAATCAAAACAAAAACATTAAGAGAACAAAATTTAAAAGGTCATTAAAAACAAAACACAAGAAAAGGCTACAGAAAAACTTTGTGGTAGAATAGTACACACCTAAGTCCTTTCCAGCCTTCCCCAGAATAAGCAGTGATCAAGCTTTGCTCATAGCTCATCCGATTCAATAAGTACCTAAGATGTGCCCTGATTTTGGAATATTCATCAGCCACAACATTCTTTCCTCTTCTCTTTTTCCTTCTTTTCCCTTTTTTATCACCAGTGGAATTAACATTACCTGAATTATTACTTGATTCAGGAGCTTTAGGTTTCTCTTGTGATCTTGACCGGAGAACTCTGTCACTACTTCTCAAAGATCTTAACATATATATCTTCCTTGACAATCTTGAAGCACTCTTACCTCTAGGTCTACCGCGTCTAGTAATACCAATCGCAACTCTAGATGGTGTTTCCAAATGTTCATGATCTGGGCCTTTGTCCTCATCATCATGAGTTGGTCTTGTTTGTTCATTTGCAGGAATGATGATGCTGTCACCAGGAAGCAAGCCTACATGTTTAATAGGAGAACTCTTGGTCACAAGTTGAGTAAGCGGCTCTGAATTCTCGATAGCAATGCCACTATATAATTCAGTGCCAATTCCTGTTGATTCATTTTCTGAAAGTTCAGATCCAGGCTTCTGTCTTTCTTCTGATGGTTCACAACAAGCTCTGTCAGAAAGTAACTCAAGTGTATGTCCAGATATAGTTTGTTGAGGGTATAAACTTTTATCAATCTGGTTACCCTTGCTTGCATCTCCATGCGGCGGACCCACATCTTCAGTACAAGAATTATTGGCTAGATTTTCAAGTGATGCTTGTGAGGTTTCATTAGCAATGCAGCTTGATGATGCAGCATTGGTATTTCCAGGTTCATCCTGTAGAATACCGGAGTCAGTTGCTTTTGATGATTCACCATGCGTACACGCAGTATTCACACTTCTAGCACCTGGCTCGAGTTTCTGATCTATAGCAGTTAGTATAGGTCTTGAACTTTCATCAAAAGTAGCACCCCTGGCATCTTCAGGAGGTGGATCCAAATCAGTAAAAGAATTGTTTGTTACATCTTCAGTAGATGGTTCCACAGTTTCCCCAGCACCAGATTGGAGAACTGCAGTACCGCTATCTCCGGCTTCAGTTTGTATGATTTCAGACTCAAGCTTATGTTTCTCTTCCGAATGTCCACCACAGTTGTATTCAGCAGTAAATCCATGAGTATTTTCCAGTTTAGTTTGTGAAGGGAATGAGTAACTTTTAGTTTGAGAACTAACTTGTGATGGAGGAACACCCATGTTCTCAGCCTCAGACATATGCTATGAGTAAAATATATCAGCTCTCTAGAATTCAAAATTGAACCTTGTATTAGAAGGGTCTTCCCACAAAACTACTGTGACAAGAAAAAATCCGAGTCACTACAAATAGCATGGATGTTGTTCTACTATCTATACTCCATACACTTGCAGCAAACATCAAACATCAGGAAATTTCTTGGAGAGAGATAGTAATCCTATCTCAACAAAGCAGCCCAAATAAGCAGAGCATGGACAAGGTAAGGCAGTGATTTATATAATGACTAGACGATCAAGGCATAATAGTTATTTCAAATGTTACCTTGTCTTTGCACAAGGAAATTCAACCAAATCTCCATAAGAAGACAAAGACTATTATCATTCAGTCGGTTACGTTTATTATTCACTGTTCACTGTACACTAATACAATGCTATTAAACAAGTCAAACACTACAAAACATATGCATCTCCATGTAAACGACGAGTCAGTTTAGAGACACAACCTTAATTGCACACTTGCAACAATTGGCATCAACACACATCTTTTTACCAGTTATTAAAACTCTGCAAACCTAGCTAGCATCAATTATCAGGAATAAATGATAAATTCTTGAATATAATAAATATTTGCCTCTGTGGTCGAAAACCTCTACCCTCATTCCCTTGCAATTATTTATCACTAAGCTAATAGGACCTTGAAAACATATTCCTCTGCTCACTCTCTCTTTTTATGCACATTTTTACTTAGCAGAAACTAATCTATATATAGCTAACTTGAGCATTAGATTGCAAAGCTAAAATTTCAAAAAATAATATCAATCTAAAACTCCAGTTGTTTCTTTCTTCTCTTTTCTTTTTTTGTTTTCTTGCAGTTTCTTGGCATCCAAACAGCTCAAAAAAGAATGCAAATCGATTAAGGAACTTCACTCGGGCGACATTTCTACGTTGCATTCCTTTTAAGCTCAAACAAAACAAAAGCATCAAAAACCACAACCCTCAACTTTTCTCGGCGGATTTAGTTTCTCTCTTACAGTTTTCTGGAGGAAAGGATAATAAAAAACGAATATGTACAAAAATGAAACTGAGATATTTTTAGTTTAGAGAACTGACCTTAGCCTTTTATTCTTTCTGCTTATAGTATTAGTTTCTGCACAGGAGAGCAAAACAGAGTTTTGATGCGGAGAGAGGAAGAGAATTTTTTAGGAGCGAAGAGGAGGAGGAAGAAAAAAGCGGTTGATAGTGGTGGTGGTGGTGGAAGAAGCCTCTAAATCTGGGCCACCGTCGCTGCAAAAGTAAGAAAAAGGGCTTTCTGTTCCTGCCCTTGTGCGCTTTCGGTATAATTTTTGTGTGTTTCCCTATGTTCCGTTTTATGGGCTGGGCTTTCCTTTTTTAATATTTGCTCTCTTATACAGAAAGGCCAGGTGTGGGCTAGTTTGCGTTTTATTTTTATATATTGGTCCGACTAGCCTGAAGTAGATAAATACGGCAATCTTAGTAGCTAGAGTCTTCGGCTATTTTTCGATGGCTTGTATACGTGGGCCCAGGCCTGTTCTGCTAAATTCATTGATAAAAATTGCCTTAAAAAATTGATTCCAGCCTTTATTTTGTTATCCATTTGGATTCCTATTCCTTCCTTCTATAGAAAGTTTTTGATGAGGTAAAGTGTTTACATAATAAAGGGTTATAAATCTGGGATCACGTGACTTGCATGTGCCCACATGCATTAGATTGGACCGTGGAAAATTAAATTAAATTTGTTTACATTTGTTCCAGATTACACGTTTTCTTTCATGTTTAAGAACTTATATTTTATATACTATGGTTAATATATACAGTTGACACCATTATTATATATACTAAGTCAGAAACAAATGAATTCCATCACACAAAAAACTTTAAAACATTACAAATTTGCTATATATAATTATAATTAATTTAATATTCAAAGTGCCCTTGTAATTTATATTTTTTTTTTTTCTCCTCTCCCTCCCCTCTGTCTCCACTAATTAACCTCACAAGATTCAGGCGTGTAAGGTTTAAGTGCGGGTGGGTTTTTGCTAGATGTGCTAGTCTGGCTCAAGACTTGGCTCCGTCGGTGCATGGTACGCAGGGCTAATTTGTTGGTTCTAGTAGCTTGGCTGGTGATGGTCTGTGATTGTATAGCTCGGGTGTTTAGGTCTGGTTCAGTCTTGGAGTTGATGCGGGTAGTTTGTTATGATTTTCTTTAAAAATAAAATAATTTTTAATCTATCAACATCAATTGTGGGGAGCTTGTGGTGATTTTCTTTAAACCATCAAGATTCAAGAAGAGTGGTGGTTCAGGAGACAAGAAAGTGGAAGTAAGGGATTTGTAGAGGTTAAGAATTAGGAATTTGATGATAGAAAAAAGGAACCTAAGTTATTAATATACGAAGGCATTTTTATATTTTCATCAAAATTTAAAACTAGTTTTGACTTAGATTATAATCTTTTTAAATATGATAGAAAAAAGGGCTAGCTGAATGATTTGTTGCACCCACTTATAATACTAACTTGAGCATGAACCAGGGTTCAACTTATTTCACTGTTCTTGAGGGCTCTATATGATAGATTTCATGGGAGGGACTATAGATCTTTCCCTGGGAGGATGTTCAACTTCAATATTGTTTTCTTCCTTTATTTCCATTCTTTAAACATAATTAAATTTGTTAAGGGTGGGTTTCTGTGTATCGAGAAGCAAATCTCCCTCTAGTGAAAGTATTTAACAATTCAACTACTATATCCAGGACTTGGAGCTCAGTTCTTTAATTTTTCTTAAATACGAGGAAGAAAACAAAGCCGTGAGATCATAACCATAATCGTCACTAATCTCGAGCCGAATCTTCGACTCAAATACCAGTTTATGAGGGAGTTGTTTGAGTTCAAGATGTATAGGCCTTAGCATCTGCATTGAGCTTGCACACATAATTAAGAGCTTACATATATATGAGGATGAACACTGCCTCCAACCTAAAAGCCTAGACTAAGGGGTTATGGTTTTATCTTATGTATAAGCATTTATCTTCTTACATTCGTTTTCTAGGTGGTATAATTACTGCTCACATGTATACCTTACAAACCTTCCCCTCACATGGAAGTCTAGTCTATTTAAACACAACTCTCGTTCTAACCGGAAGTATTTAATATTTCGAGTGCGGTATTCAAAATTTGAAGCTTAGCTCTTTTGATTAATCAAGAGGAAACCATCAAAGTTATTGGAGCCTAACCACAAATATCACTCGTCTCGAGCCACACCTTCGAATCTAGTATCAATTTATTAGGAAGCTAGGCCTCGGTACGTGTTTGTATTGGATTTGCACTCATGAGGGATTACACATAAAAGATGAGTATTACCTGCACCTCATAAGTCTAGATTCATGAGTTACATGTATATCTTATATTCATTATGAAATATTTATTGGTATCAAATAAAATTTAATAGGGTTTGCATTTTTTGTAAGAGCCTGAGACAGCTGGAATTTTATTCGTTTACCTGAGCCCACAAAATACATTTTCCTGAGCATAAAGTTTCCTCGAATCAAAAAAAAAAATTAATTAGGAATAAGTGAAAGTTTTCATTTTATTACATATTCAGTGATTCAACAAGGTTGTATCCTACCTAACCAGAACATATATATCAACAAATAACCCATTTCAGAATTTTCAAAGGGAAATGAAAAGGTTCTGTTAGTGGACTCGTGTCTCCTCTTAGAACAAAACTCAGTGGCTTCCATCAAGACAGCAGTTTGAAAACTATATGCTTTGACTTGGCCTGTCTAATGGCAAACATATCATCTGAAACGAGACTGTTGTTTGTTGGGTTTTAACTAATTCAAATCTTCAATAATTTCATGTGGTACCTACCCAAATGGATAATCATCCAGCATTTCCTGAAACGCTTCTCTTGATCATAAGCATTAAAGTGCATAAACTTGTGTTCTTCGGACTTCTATTGGAGTAGGGTTAGCAACCTATCAATCATAATTCACAATCTAACTCGTAATAGTGTGAGATACTGATCTCAAAGACTTTATGACAAAAGGGAAGCGGCATGAAAGTAAACCCCCACCATCACGTCTTTCGCAAGATTTTCTTCCATTCACCACCCACTCCAAGACCAAGAATTCTGTAGCGGAACTTTCTTCGAACTTCGTAATCTGTCATGAATATGATTTTGAAAAAAGAAGAGAAAAGAAACATATATAATTCATCATATTTTCTTAGAGAACTAACTACAATGCATGCTAACTATTGTATAATAAGCTTTACCATGGGCCAACTTTTTTTCCTTGGTGAAAAATCACGAACCAACCAGAGCACTAAAAAACTGTCAGGAATTGGATAGAAGGGAGAGGTTAATTAATTGATTGTTGAAGAATATTTTAGCAACTCGGCTCAAAAAATTGGACCACACAGGAGCAGGTAATACGTAATTTCAAAGTTGGCTGGCTAATTAATGAGGCCGGATGGTCCCTTGTGTAATCCTTACGTTGGACAAAAAATGAGTTGGCTCATGACATTAACATACCAGAACAATTGCTCTTGGAATAACACAAGAGCGGCAAGCATACATAATATATCTCCCAAAAACACTCCATTAGAGAAACAAGTCAGAAATGTAGAGTGAGTGGTCCTGGTTCTCACCATCGATCGGCCGATTAGATTAATATGTAGCCCTTGCGTCTTAATAAATTCCACCACACCTGCTGCTTACGAAAGTCCCAACATATTTTAGGAGTTCGATAGGATATGTAGGCATCACATGAAGAAAGAACAAAATTTACAAGTGGTTGATCGAATTGTATGGCATTTAATGTAGTAGTAGCTATCAACCGGCATAATAGTTGGGAAAACATGGATCTCTTCAATTAAAAAAGAATATATGCAATCTCTAGTTCGAGGTGTTAGAAATTTTTATTAATTAATATGGTTTAATTATAATGGTGGGTATATTAACTGTTAAAAAACCATGCATGTCAACTTAATTAGAATTAAAACTGTTGTGTAAAGCTTAATTAATCAGGAATTGATGGTTTAATTTTATATTATCTCTAATATCAACTCGCTTGCCTTGGTTTAGAATGGTAGTCATAATTTCTTGAAGGGTTCAAGTCATTTTCCTTCACATGGAATAAATGATAAAACTCTGAAATTAAAGAAAGAAGCAAAATATATATTCCTTAAAAGTGGGTGGGGGAATCAGAGAAAAATACAACAACATCCGTTTAATTATTTTTGTGTGGTGTGATTAAGTTTCCTCGAAATGCTAGATTTCTTGATGCTCTAAGCTTACATCCACATCATTTCCATGACAATTCTATTTGCAGACAATCCTGATAATTCACTGAAAAGAAAAAAGAGAAAAGTTGAATATGAAAAGTATCAGAGAGGACTCGTGGTTAGGTTGAAGTCTGCGTCATGAATTTTAAGAGCTGCCTTTGTGCCGCTGAGCAAAATATCAAACTATCCGAAACAAAAGAAAAAAAAATCTTTGAAGGGGACACAAGACTTTTCTATGTTGGCCTTGGCTATAAAGTGTAGCTGCCGGAGAGTTGGGTTTGAATGTTTGATAGTATGGTAGTAACTTTTTAAAATAATTTTTTATTTAAAAATATATTAAAATAAAAAAATTTTATTTTTAAAATTTTATTGTTGACATCAACATATTAAAAAAATTTAAAAATATATAAAAACATTAATTTAAAATAAAAAAATATTTAATTTTAATAAAAAATAGATTGAAATTCAATAATAAATATAAACGTTAATTAATTGTATATTTTGAGAAACTTGTACAGCTAGACTTGTACCCGTGACGGATTATAATCCACCAAAATCATTAAGTCACACACTAATCTGGTTCCATTTTTTTATGCTTTTACTAACTCTAATTCATGACCTTTCTGGGTTAAAAAAAATATCCATACTCTCACTGTTTTTCCAAACTACGGCAAAACTTGGAGAAATCTTAATTATGATTCTCATAAATTAAGTTATTAGTTATTTTTTAAATCTATTTTAAAGAAAAAATAAATACAAATTAATAAGAAAGATATTTATATCATTTTTAGTAAATCATGAATGTTATTTTATTTTTATTTTATTTTTATTTATGTATTTGTTTTGTTAAATGAATTTATTATATATGTAATCAATAGAATATTACTAATAGCTAGTACTACTGGGATAACTAAATACGGCAAAGGATGTCTAGTTCATTAATGCTTAGCAGTCTGCGCAGTAGATTTCAAGGGAAAATTATATAGTAAAATTAATGTAGAATTAAAAATCATGAGAGGATTATCGTAGGTTACTGTAGCTCAAGGTTCCTTGAACTTTCTATTAAATTAAAAATATATGCTTAATAAATTAAGTTATTAGGATTATCTAATTAATTCTTGCTGTGATATATATTTCTAACTTATAGTAAAATTAATGTAGAATTAAAAATCATGAGAGGATTATCGTAGGTTACTGTAGCTCAAGGTTCCTTGAACTTTCTATTAAATTAAAAATATATGCTTAATAAATTAAGTTATTAGGATTATCTAATTAATTCTTGCTGTGATATATATTTCTAACTAGTAAGTGTTTTTTTCTTTTTTGCACTTCTCTTTCCTTGCAGACGACGCTCAAAACATTTGGAGTACTAGTTATATATCTAGAAGAAGACCAAATATGCTATGGTCTTTGCTTAATTGCTTTCATTTAATTTGTACTTCTGTTCACTTAATCCGTTTCTGTCGGCAATCGCTGAAGTGATGATCATAATTAAGAATGTTTTAGACCGAACAAATATACGTGGAAAAGACATAAACATGTCAGAAGGAAAAAAAGTAAACTACATGCAAGGTCCATTACATCTGAAAGAAACATTTCATGTACTCGACAAACACATTGGTCAAGGTCACACCCTTTCCACAGGTTAAGTGAACCACAATACAAAACCTGACTCTGAAACATCCTTATCAGTAAATAACCTTTAACAGTTGGTCCCAAAAGCTACCTCGCTAGCGTCTCAGATGTATTCCTCGCTCGAATGAAAGGCCAAGAAAAAGAAGAAATCTAAAATTAATAAGTAATCTATTATTATTCTACATTCGAATCCATTTGACTTAATTAATGTGGTTGGACGCGCCCAAAGAAATCACCTTCTTCTTTCCGGGGCCCAACGTGGCAAAGCTGGGCTAAAATGCTTGGATACCACCCTAGAATCAAGCAACTCCATGATCGGAGTAAAATTAACGCACCTTGGTACCTTATACTGATTAATGGATGCCCCCCTTGAAATCGCATAATCCATCAGCTCCTCAAATGTACCATTTTTAACCACACGTATCTCTAGTGGTCCAATTGAATTATCTGCGACTCGACCTTGTCGATACACCGAGTTCAAAGATTCTTCCATGGCAAGGCAACATTGGTTCAGTACCTCGTCACCAGGAGAGTTTGCTGAGTCTTTGACCAATAATTCCCAGTAAATCACATAGTGCCCTGGAATCGTCTTTGTATCGGCATGGCTTGTGTATTCAACTACACTTGTGTTGAATTCACGTAGAAGTTGCGATGCATTCTCGACGGCCTTTTGTAACTCGGCCTCATCTGTTTTGTCTGAGTCAATACTGAGCAATACATTCTTTCTTCGTACGAAATGGAATTGAGGAGCTGAGTTGTGGAACCCGGTAACTCGAAGGATGTCACCAACTCGATACCTGTATAAACCGGCGTAGGTTGTGATAACAAGCTCGTATTCTTTACCCAATTCAACATCAGCAAGATCAACAAGTTTTGGAGTTGAATCCTGACTCATCCCAGCAGGCTCATGGGGTAAAAACTCAAAGTAGGCCATATTCGGCATGATTGTGTAGCAAACTTCTGATGGCTTGCACATTGGGTTGAGGTTCAACCCAAAGTAACATTCTGATGAGGCATACATGGTGCATGCTTTAGGTAAGCCACCACTGTAGTAGTCAAGGGTAGGGATATATTGGGCCATGGCTCCAGTGACGATCACGTCAAGATATTTGGTGTTAGGCCAAATTCTTGTAATGATCCCTTCCCAATTTTCCTTACCACACTCCATCCTGACAAACTCTGCGAGCTTTGGGTTCGGTTTCAGAATATTCACCATGCAATCTTTGACCGTCGGGTCAGTGATTTTCTTGTTTAGCATTCCTGACTCGATATCATCAGAAAGTTCACGCCAGTGAAGCTGGAGAAACCTTATAGCACGGAGGAGGCCGGAGGCAAAGACTGCACCGACCCTGAGCACTTGTTCGCGCTCTAGAAGGCCACAGAGCATCTGAGTGTACATGCTCTGGAATGAATCTGCACAAAGAATGGCCTCATTCGGGCTTGTGTACACGTTGTAAGGATCATATGGACGTGTCTTGAAGTGGTCACTCTTGTAATAGCTTGTAAGCACCGGACGAGCCAAGAGACCTCCTGGGGTTCTTGTTTCAGACTTCACAAACAAGAAGTATAAGCCTTTGCCTTTGTCTAACCCAGGCACGTAACTGTTGCATAAAAAAATTGCATTTTTATCAGTATAAAAGTTATATATAAAAAAAATCACATATGCATGTGAGCTGAAATTAAATGAAGCTCGCATAATTAACATGAACGCGTTTATTGGAATTTTTTTTTTTTTTGGAACTTACAGGTTCATTACTGGCATGAGTAAACTATACAATAATTGGCGACGATCCAGCTCTTGTTTAATTGTTGGCATGAGCTTTCTTTCACCAGCAGATGTCCCGGAACTATAAAAAATCAAGAAGACAAAAACTTAATTAGGCCAAGAATCACCTGTACACAAGGAAAGTTTACAAGTAATATAGTTGTATAAAACTCACCTAGTGAGGAATTCTGAGATGGGGTGAGCTGATAAGATGGAAGAGCGATCTCCATTAGCAATTCGTTGAATTTCAGGCTGAAGATCCTCGTATCTAATCATGGGGATTTTAGACTTAAAAGTCTCACGGTCAATTGCACCATCAAGATTGAACCGTTTTAAGTACTCAACCTCGGAGTTTTGGGTCAAGATTTCAGCCAAAACATCCTCTTGAACGGAGTCAGCATTTCTAGTCATTTCCTCGAGGAATTGAAGAGCTTTAGCATCTTTCTCACACGCTGGAGGACCAAGAGGTGATGAAAGAGCATTATCAACAGCCATAGAGGGAGGGGAAAGACGAAGGAAAAATGTGTTTTTAGAGAGAGAAAGAGATGGGGTGTGGTATATTAGTAGAATTAAGAAGTTGAGAGTTGAAGTGTGAGAATGGAGGGTGGCTTTGCTGGGCTTTATATAGGTGAATTAAGCCAGTCGGCAGTGGCCTTACGTGAAGGACAATGGTATGCCACGTCATGAGCCATGTAAGAGAGGGACCTAAAGGGGCAAAAGGGAGATAGGAAGGAAGCTGACGGACTTGATTGGGATTTGGGAAGGTAAATTTTAGACACCAACAAAACAATTATCTTTGATAAAATGTTGGGTTACCAGGGGACACGGTGGGTCCCACAACACGTAGACATGGCTAGAAATAAGGCGGGCATGTGGGGTTAGGTGACCGCCATGTCAGCGAAGAGATGCGGGGCAAGATGTTATACGCGTCACCCACCACGCGGCTGCTTTTGGACAGATGCTGGTCATCGACGGTGACCCATGGCCGGCGTGTGAGACATTTTTCACTGTTATATTAGCCTTCCAACGTGAAACAGATGCGTCATCGAGTGCATATAAAATTTCTTTATTTCCTCGGTATCCTGCGCATGGACCGTACATGTCACTAAAAGGTTTTCCTCTTCTTTTTAAGCTATAATAGAGCCATTTTTTAAAAAGAATATCAAGAATAAATTCTGTCATTCAAGCAGGTAGATAATCTAATTCATACAAATTCAAATTCAAATTTAACAAGAATATTCAGTTTGAGCACCGATTTGCAAGTATAAAGGTTGTCACCTCACATCATGCATGGCTTAAATAAGAAGATGTATACTAGTTGTCAAATGCCAGCCAAACCCGTTTACTAAAGAGAGACAAACATTGCGTACTGATCCTGTCCTCAAAATTGCGTGCTCCTACGTAGCCAAACTCGTCAGGACTTAGGAACTCGTCTGCCATTCTAAATCAGCCTCTTCTTTTTGTCAAAAACGAGACAAGAACAAAAAAAAAACAGAGAACTTCAAGTGGGCTGGTGGGGTGGGGGAGGGGGGTTCTTCTAGTGAATGTTGTTTTTTATCTGAAAGTTAGCCTGCCTGCCTGCCTTTTAACAATTTAAAATATGCTACAAAGTATCGTGAAAAAACTATGCCCTGAAGAGTTCATGATCAAAGAGTGGAATTCATACAAAAACAAAAACAGTCGGTTTGATTCATCGTTAGTACTCATATATCAGAAATGGTCTGCTGATCATTAAAAAAAAAAAAACGGTTGTTACATTTGTTGTTCAATAAAAAGATTACAGAGAACGGTATACTTGCGGCTCTGTTGCTTATTTGATAGACACGACACATTATTTTAATTTTGTGCGACTAACAACATGAATCCAGCTTGAACTACTGGAGAGTAACAGCAAAAATCCTCAATTAGTTTATCCTGTTGGCCAATACATTATAAGTTCTTAGTGTCTGAAGCATATTTATTAATCCAAGTACGGAAAACAACGAGAATTCTCAAGACACAGCAAAGATTTAATTAGGATATTGGAACACAACCTCCACGGGATTCCCAGACTGTACTGTAGTACAGCAGGGGCAATCACGTGTGTCTTATTTCCCCTGTGGTTCCTTCACTTCTTGTTTTATTTTTATTTTTATTTTTTTTAATATGATGGGGAATAATCTGGGAAAAATAGTGCAGGTATGTTGTTTGATTGATTGTGCGCTGATAATTGAGAAAAAGAATGTGTTAGAAATATAAGTTCCGAAGAACATCAGCACTGTGATAGTATTAATCCGAGGATTTACTTTCCTAATATTTGAAAATGACATGAAGAATCCAACAATAACTTCGACATACTTATACCAAGAGTGAATAAATCAATCAGTCATCGCACGCACGAACACTCCACTGTAGCTAGCGCACCGAGCAAGATATGCATTGCATATGGCCTGTCTACGGGTGGTGACCCCTTGCCAGAATTAAAATAGACAGGCATGGATAGTGTATGTCATTTTGCTTGCTAGAATAGTTAGCCGAGTGCCAAAAAGTTGATACATGGGTCCTCTTTGCATCATTATTGGTTCTAACTTACATTAATTAGATATTGTAATATTGGGGATGATATAAGCATGCCCGAGACTGTTGCATCAAATTTGAATTGCTAACAATTACTAAAAAAAAAGGAGTTGTCCTAATTGTTAAATAAGAGGCATGTTTCTTTCTATTTAATCATTGGCATTCAAACCTAAAGTTATATTGTGACAAAACAATTCATATGAATTTCATTGTCAAATGTGGATCATAGTGT
>Ga0325411_1003575_pt1 | contig 17590 bp, 17 predicted proteins | sample PopdelMetagenome_13_FD_206181 | JGI IMG/M metagenome (GOLD analysis project Ga0325411, IMG submission 206181) | Populus deltoides microbial communities from Bellville, Georgia, United States - Xylem-PdIQD-R4 | ecosystem: Host-associated > Plants > Phyllosphere > Stem > Wood/Secondary xylem...
CACACACCCCTACATCCATTTTTTCCACACAAACATGCCATTAAATTAGATCGTTTGATTAAAAAAATAATAAAAAGGAAATCATGCATGTTTGGCGTGCTGACCAGGATCCTCTTTTATATAAATAATATCTCATATCACAACCTGAATATTACATTATTATCTTTTATATAAATTATTATACTCACGTGACACTCTTTTCACTCATTTTCATATAAACATCATATTTTTATGTAACATATCAATAGAATTTTCATTACTACCTTTCTTACTTATGAATCGGTTCAAACAATTACTTACATGGGATCCTAAGATTCATTTTATCCCTGGTAAACATTCACTGCATCTACAATTTAACACAATAACACCTGAAAAAATAAAACTAAATCCATTTTGTCTCAATGGCAAAATGGTCATCATCTTTAATTAACGTGTGTAGTTTTTTTTAGTTTAATTCAAAAAATTAAAAACGTTTGTATTTTTTAATTTATATGTCTGTTCTTCTAATGGTACAACTGTATCAACCGGTTAATTTGTTATTTGTTTAACTATTTAATTTAATTAATTTTTAATTGAATTGATATTATTTATTGCAATGAATTATTTTGGTGTCATTATTAATTTTTATAATTATAATTTTTATTATTATTAATATGGGTGTCCAGGTCAGCTTACGCGCACCTCGACTAATCCAACGGGCCTTGAACTTAACAATCATGTAAGCCTCCGGTGGCCATCATATTAGCAACCACAGAGCTCGAACCTGAGATCACAGGGGGAACAAACCCTTTAGTCCCAAACTCTTACTACAGAGCCATCATAATAGGTAAATTTACCTATTATTAATTCTATTGATTGTTGGCTATTATTGATGTTTTTTGTGATTATGTGAAATATTGACTTGAACTATTATTGCTGGACAAATAGCTAAAATAACTGAGACTGGGAGAGTCTAGCGTTTTAAGAGGTCACACATGTAATACATACGCGATTTAGTGGTCGCTCTAATACTATATCAAGTATTACTTTAAAAGGTGTAGGTTTCCCATTGTGCAATGCTCCATTGTTCATCGTCTTACATATTATTGTGGACGGGCTATGCAAAATTTTATTTTTTTTTCAATTTGATCCTCAAACCTTTTTTCCTAGTGATTTAGTCTTAATTGAAGACCAATTGATTTTGATTTCCTATGTAATGGGGGAATTGAAAGAAGAATGACAAAAATGAAAAAAAACATCAAACATGGGTGGCATGCCATAAGTTTCTCAAAAGATGCACTTTGGTTCTTAAACTTTACAAATCATGCAAGTTGTGCAATTTCAGTACCTAAATATCTTTACGATTCAATTTTGGTACCAAAGTTCTTTTTTGTTTTTTTTTATTCCTGGTTGAGAGAGGAAGGAGAGAGAAGTCACTGAATTTTGATGGTAGAAAAAGAAAAGTGTCATTGACACTGATTTAAACCACTTAAATAGATGATTTTTGTGTCAAATGGTTTTATTTGATGAGAAAAGTTTATATTAATTGTTTTTTTTACCTTTAAAGTTTATAAAAAAAACACATTTGAACTATTTATTTGATTAACATAAATTTTTTTATTTAAATTCAAATTTTTTAAACTATTGAAAAAACTTATATATATATATATATATTTTAATAGAAAATAAAAATATTTTACACGAGTCACGTATATATCTCACAACCTATAATTTGTAATAACGCTATATGCGAACTACTAGAGTGAAAATTATTTTCTCAATTCTGGAAAATAAATTTCCCACTCCATAACCCGCAAGAAAGAATAGAGGAGAGAAAAGGCGTGGAGGAGCCGGAGGGAGATGTATAACGTTGATCTGGTCCATCGTGTTCGTGATCGTGTTCGTAATCGTGCCCGTGCCCGCCAAAACACTGGTGACTAGTAAGTTAAATGGAGCGGATGATAGGATTACAATACATTGGAGTGTAATTTTAGTAAGGAGCTGAGGAGAAATGGAGACGATGATGAAGAACTTCATGAAAAGCCATCAAACCCTCTTTCACCCAACCAAATCCTCTAATACAAATAATAAAAATAATTATCAATACGACGGCGACGGAGACGGCGACGATTCAACCTTTCCCCACCTCTCTCCTTTCGCTTATTCCGTACTCTCTCGCTCTTCCAAGTAATTAATCATTTCTTTATTTACATCTTTATTTCCTTCCATTCTCCATTCACCATTCTCCGTTTTCTTTCTTTACTTATTTATTTATTTTAGGCTAATTGGATTCTTTTCTTAAGTCAATTCAGCCTCGTTGATTACATACATTCTTGAATTTATTGCTGGGATTATCTATTTATTTTCAAACAAAAAAAAGAAGATAACGAACAAGCATGGCATTTAATTGACGAGAAATAAACCACCTGTTGTTGATGATGGTACTCCAGAATCCTTGCAGTCTCAGTGCAAGAGCTACAGCGTCGTTTTGATGTTGAGCATGAGGCTGATAGCCAGCAACTTGTCAAGCATACAAGGATTTTCCTTGAGTTTTGTTGCTATCAAGCTCTCCATCATATTATCACAACACGTCCTGATTATTTGAGTGACAAGGACTTCCGTCGCTTCACCTATGACATGATGCTTGCTTGGGACTCGCCTACTCGTGCCCTTCCCGTTAACGATTCACCACAGAATGTGAGACGCACCCCAACCCCAACCCCTTACTTTTTGGCTGCGTAGCTTTTCTTATTTCTTCTTTTTATTATTATTCAAACGCTCTATAATTTTTTTCTATTCTATTCATCAATTGTAGGAAACCAGCATCTCTTCCGGTGAACGACAAGAGGAGGATGAGGATGGCTGGTCCCTTTTTTACTCCACTACCACTAGTATGGCTGTTCAGGTTGACGACTCAACAACTGTTGGCCGAGAGGCTTTTGCCCGTATTGCTCCTGCCTGTCCTGCTGTTGCTGACGTAATAACCGTCCACAATCTTTTTGATTCGCTCACTACCTCCTCAGACAGCAGACTTCACTTTCTCATTTATGATAAATACCTTCGCAGCCTTGACAAGTATCCATTGCTCTCTTTTCATTTTATTTTTCCATTTCCTAATGGCATTGTATCGGAAATACAACAAGTTCTGTTATAAATCTCCATAAACATTTTTACCTACCTGTCCTTGTTCCGTATCTGCCTCTCCATTTCTCTCTGTGGCTTGACCATGCAAGATGGAAGAAAATCTCAGTGTTCACTTACATTGTGGCTCCTTCTATTTCTGCAGGATTATTAGGAGCGCAAAGAACACACCAGGACCCTTGATTTCCAACCATCAGCTTGCTGAAGGAGAGATCATCCTTGATGTTGACGGTACAGTTCCCATTCAACCTGTTCTACAGCATATTGGAATCTCAGCATGGCCAGGTGAGTTGCCAAGTGCAGAGCAAGATATCAAGGGATCAGATCAACCTCGTCATCTTTGTTGATTTTGATCTGTTAACCCTTTAATTGCATCATTTGTTGATTTTGACATGTTAATAAGCCTCAAACTGCATTTTGGATAATAATAGTGGCTTATTGTGTTGATTGTGTATGTTGTGGACAATGGTTTGTGAATGTGCCCCTTTTCCACTTTCATTGATTGATAACATTTGATTACTCTATGAACATGTCCTCTTTTTAGGTCAAGTTTTTTTTAGTGTTGACTGGATCTGTTGGCAAATGTAGGTGTGACATTGACCTTGGTCATTTGAAGTTCATATTTTCAGGAAATAACACGTCTCAAATGAAAAAAAAATCATGTCAATTCTCTCTCTCTCTCTCTTTTTGACAAATTGATGATCTTGTGCTGGTTGGCATTCATCTGTGGTGACCTATTCTATTAAAGATATCTTCACTGGCATTTCAAAGGTATTTGTATGGCGTGCTGGAGTTACACAGCTCAAATTTGTGTGAACTATAATGAATGGTTGGAGGGTTTTCTTTTGGTACCTTTTATGCTTATATGTAGATCCTGTTACTTACAAGAACAATGTAGAGGTAGAACTTTTTGGTTTTGGGTCAGTGTGCCCTGTTCATGGATTGATTTTTTAGTTAAAATTTGTCAAGGACTCTGTTAATGCATGTCAACTTGTTTACTTTCTGTGTTGTGTAGGCCGATTGACACTGACTAATCATGCTATCTACTTTGAGTCATTGGGAGTTGGTTTATATGATAAAGCTGTTAGATATGATCTGGCATCTGATATGAAGCAGGTCATAAAACCTGAATTAACCGGACCGTTGGGTGCTCGTCTCTTTGATAAAGCTGTGATGTACAAATCAACATCTGTGTATGTTATTTGATAACCTTGCAGATTGAATTTTGATATTTTGAATAATTGACGAGCTTACATAGTAGACATGTCAAGTGTTCAACTGTCTTTAACTTTCTCTTCCTCCTTCCTTTCTTTTGCTTCAGAGCAGAGCCTGTTTATTTTGAGTTTCCTGAATTCAAAGGAAATTCTCGACGGGACTATTGGTTGGATGTGTGTCTTGAGATCCTGCATGCGCACAGATTCATTCAAAGAAACAACTTCAATGAGACTCAGCGGTTGGAGGTACTTGCAAGGGCTATCCTGGGCATACTTCGATGTCGCGCAGTTAGGGAAGCTCTCTGCTGCTTTTCATCTCATTACAAAACCTTGCTTGCTTTTAAACTGGCTGAAAGTCTTCCCCGGGGAGATATGATCTTGGAAACTCTGTCCAGTCGCCTGGCACTTCTGAATGCAACTCCTGTTAGTGGATCTCCACATGCAAAACAGCAATTGAGACTTTCACCGGTTGCACTTCTGACACTTTGTCAACTTGGATTTATCTTACAAAAAGAAGCAAATCTAGATGTAGAAGTTATAGCATTTGGGGATCTTTGGGCTGGTGAGACAAATCCTTTGGAAATATCTGTGAAACAGTCAATGTCAGATACTGGGAAAGCTGAAGCTGCACGGGCAACAGTGGACAAAGTGAAGGTTGAAGGGATTGATACAAATGTTGCAGTAATGAAGGTTAGTATAATAGTTCCTTTAAATTCAGCTTACTAGGACAAAGTCACATATAGAATAACTGAGTTTCTAAGGTAGAAAATCTAATTGCAACACTGCTTTTATCATCATGAAAGTAGGGTTTCTTACGCTCCCCAAAAGTTTTGGTGGGCTACTTCCTCCACGCTTCTTTGGACAGGAAGCTTGGTTGATCAATCAGATCTACAGTACTCTAGACTCCCAGGCAAAAAGAACTTTTTGAACCATTACCATGTCAAATATTATTACTTGGCTGCAATGATTTCAATCATTGTGCAGCTCTCTCTCTCTCTCTCTCTCTCTCTCTCTCTCTAATTTAAGTTTCTATACTGCTGATCTTTTCAAGTGAGATAGCCTTGAAGTAAAGTATCATTTGCAGGATATTTATATGCCCCGTCCCTTGAATAGACAGTCATCTAGGTTTTATTTTTTCTGGCATTGATGATTTTTATGATTGTGGATTTTTTCTCTGGAATTGCCATAAATATAAAGCTTATATCATCAAAATTTTCTCATTCCATTTATAATTTCTTTGTTTTTTCGTACTCCATTATAGGAATTGCTATTCCCGGTTATTGAATCGGCTGGCCGTCTCCATCATTTGGCCTCCTGGGAAGATCCTTTCAAATCGATGGTGTTTCTGGTGTTAAGCTGCTGTGCTATTTTATGGTAGTTTTTCTTAAGCAATTCTAATTGGATTATTGGTTCTTATAGAAGGATGACATAAATGTTATTCTGGAGATAATGATTTGGTGGTCTGATAGTCTATGATTTTAGCACTTTGATACATTAACGAACTAATTATTGGTACTGAATTTTATTAATTTGAAGCTTAGCATCTGCCAAACTGGATTTCTTCATGTTTTGGAGTTGTCTTATATATCCATTGATTTCTCCGCTTTTCTCATATTTCAACGAACTGCAAGTTGACATCCTTCAATGCTCATTTTTGCCATGCCATGCACATTTTCAATTCATCACAAGTGAATGAAGAAACCAACTGAAACAAAATGATTCATGATTATTTATAGGGGTTGGACCAGGTATATATTGCCATCCATTTTTGTGTGGTGCGCGGTTCTAATGTTGGTACGAAGGTATGTCAGCAAAAAGATGCCCTTAGAAGCCTTCAGGGTTACAGCTCCCCCAAATAAAAATGCAGTAGAGCGGCTGTTGACATTGCAAGAAGCCATCACAGAAGTTGAAGGACTAATTCAGACAGCAAACATTATTCTTCTGAAGTTAAGAGCTATCTTGCTTGCAGTACCTCCCCAGGTATATGTCCTAATGGAGCTCAATCCAATCTATGTAGCATAACCTTTCTGCAATGTAGCATTTACATATTGGATGATAGAGCTTCTGATGTGTTTCCTTAAACGTGTGTGGAATGCTTCTGTGAATAACAATTTGAGTTGAAAATCCATATACTAATAGGAGAATGCATTTATCTAATAGCATAAGCATAGATGAATTACAAAATGGTCAGTTGGTAGTCAATATCTATGAAACCAGAAGCTGCAAAACAAAGCTTTTCTCATTTGAAAGTGTACATGTGGACAGGAAGTCTGAGAATAGCCAAGTCCTGTTTCATGATAAACTTGCTAATTGATGCCTCCCCTTTATGCCAGGCCACAGAAAGGGTTGCTCTATTGCTGGTTTTCGTAGCTGCTGTGCTTGCATTTGCGTCTCTGCAGCATCTGATTCTCTTGGTATTTCTAGAAGCTTTCACAAGGAAAATGCCTTACAGAAAAGAAAGCAGTGATAGGTGGCTGAGACGATTAAGAGAATGGTGGGTCAGGATACCAGTCGCTCCTGTTCAGCTCATCAAACAGGATGACAAGAAAAGGAAATGAATTATCCAAGACCGATTCTTCTGCAAGTTGTAAATGCTGAAGCACATAGATGTTTTGCTAAAGGAATTACATACTGTATAGAAAGGAAGCAGAGGTCCTTCTTCTTTAAAAGGCCATTGCATGATGGTATGATTTTGAACACCATACGTTTAACATTTAAAATTTCAGTTACAGAAAGAAACAAGGACCCGTCCTGCCTGCAAATTTTGGCATGAAATAATTCCAGAGTTGCTGTACAAAACCTAAGCCGAGGCATTCTAAAAGGGATGGATGATCTATTTCCATCGTCAAACATTATCAGGCCAAAACTCGCGAAAAAAACCCCGCTCAAATTCCTTATCCTGTAAACGCTTCTCCAGCTCCTGCATCTTCCTTTGTTTCTTAGACAGTGCCTTGGATTTCCTTGAAGAAGAGCGATCCTGCAATTCACAAAAACGGGATGGCATCATTGTTAGTTGTTGTTATCAAGATAACAGAGTTGATCAATCCAAAAAGACCACAAACTAGTAGAGTGATGGTGAAAGTCGGGATAACAACAGCTAATTTTTATTTTGTTAGAAAAAGAAAAGAACCCTAACCTGGTTGTTTTTGTCCTTGGAGGAAGAAGAAGAAGCTGGGGCAGAAGAAGACTCGGTCGTGTTATTCTTCTTCGCAAGTAATTTCTTATTATGATCAGCCCCAAGTCCACGCTTGTTATTCTTCAAATATGTTTGCACAGGCTCCAATCTCCCCTGCTCAGAAATCCCAAGGCCAGTTCCTTCCTTCCACCCGTGCTTCTTCAAGAGCTGAAAGCCAATGTTAGAGGAATCAATGGCTGTTGTTGAACCCCTAAATTGATCTCCCATCTTTTTTCAAAAAAGAAAAATATCAACCCAAACCCAGATCCGATTGACACTGCAATCACGAGTGGTGGTAACGGTTAAGAAGTAAGAATACGACGAGAAGACCCACGCCCTACACGAGAAATAGTAAGGAAAGATTTCAGGATGGTCGGTTCCCCTCTTCTCTGGTGGATTTGTTGATCTGAGGCGGCTCCGCACCGCGTGTCCGGACCTTTTAGGGCCCAACCCACTCTCGGGCCAACTCAAGTATTATTTCTTTTTCACATCGAATACATGTTTATTGTAGCAATGCAAGTATTTATTTTGAACGAGTCTTTGATATGGGGTTTGATTCGAGGACAAATTAATGCTTTTGATTTCAAAATATACTTACTCTCTTAAAAAAAAAAAAAAAGAATGGACTCAAAATTGTGTTTGAATTTACAAGTTTAAAAAATAATAATAAAAATCTAAGCTCACAATTCATTCATTTGGTCAACTTGTGATTAAAATTTCTCGGTGATTAATGAGGTCGAGATAATATTGATTAGCATTTATAAACTAACTAGATGGATCAAAGCTTTTATTGAGTAGAAATACTCTTTGGAGTATTTGCTAGTGAAATTTATATGGGCAGAAAGAATGGTTTTCATTTTCCCTATTTGGAAGTAAATAATAATAATAATAATAATAATAATAATAATATATTAAAGGGATTAACCGTCCGGGAACATGTTTGGAATAGTATTTTTTTTATAATTTTAAATTATATAATAATCCCTGCCACTCTTAAACACCCTCTAAAAAATACCATCCCACCACCACGTATTTGGCTGTACGGGACGGGACGGGACGGTATGGTATGGTATAGTAGGAGGGCCTCTGCCTCCACTCTTGTCATGCTCTGATAAAAATAAAAAATAAATAAATTTAAAAAAGAAAAGAAAAGAAAGAAATAGAAAAAACTATTGTGGAAATCAAAAATAGTATTTGGAGCAGGCGAAGAAATAGATCTATTCAACTTGTATTCAGAGGAGACCACCCCTTCCCCTCTGTAGTAGTGGATTGATTGAACTATTAGAAGGAGAGAGAGAAAAAAGAGAAGGGGAAGATCAACATCAGCGTCATCGTCAGTAGTGATGGATTTGGATCAATGGATAGCGAAGGTTAAAGAAGGACAGCATCTTTTGGAAGACGAGCTCCAGCTTCTCTGCGAATACGTATATTCTTTATACTCTCTCTCTTTCTCTTCTAGGGTTTCTTTCTTTCTTTCTTTCCAATATGCACATGCATCTATGCTTTTAGTATCTAAGGAAGTAGTTGAATTCAATTAGGGTTTATCCGCCGCACCCTTCTTGACGGATTGATTCATTTTGTTCCAACCCTACTACTCTTGCTTTGTCGTTTCGTGCTTTCAATACTTTCGTTTTCTTGGCTAGCCAATTAATTCTAGACTAGCGCCTCCTCACATTAGGGCTTTTCATCTCTCAAGATGATCGAAACCCTTCCTGCAATTGATGCTACTCTTTGCTTTTATGTTTGCTTTTTCAATAAATTTCATGTCAAGGCGCTTACTTAGTTCAATTCTTTCATTTCGTGTTATTCTTTGGTATTCAGAATGCATTCAATTTGATTGTTTTCCTTTTACTGTATATAATAGTATTTCTTCTTCTTCTTTTTATATATAAATAATTAAATACACAGGTAAAAGAGATCCTCATTGAGGAGTCCAATGTGCAGCCCGTTAACAGCCCTGTCACTGTCTGTGGTGATATTCATGGCCAGTTTCATGATCTTATGAAACTTTTCCAAACTGGGGGTCATGTACCCGAGACTAATTACATTTTTATGGTAACTAACTTGTATACTCCCCGTATGATAAATCCCACTTTAATGTCATTTTTGTGCCATATTATTGCTTCTTTTTAATGTCATTTTTTTTATTGGAGTTCACTTAAATATTCCCGATGCTTTGGCAGGGTGATTTTGTTGATCGAGGTTATAATAGTCTTGAAGTATTCACTATTCTTTTGCTTCTCAAAGCAAGGTACATTCTTGTTTCTGTGCTTGTCATGCCTTTGTTCCATGTTGCTGCTGCATTGATATACCATTATGTGATTCAATGCATACCCTTCTTCCTGCCAAAACAACTACTTAGCTTTTACAAAAAAAAAATTTGGTCCCATTAGATTAGGCCAAATTATTACAAGGCCTCCAAAGGCCATATGGGAATTTGTCATCTCCATCTTTGTTAACTTTGCAACTTGAAATCTATTAGAAGTTGCCACCTGGTCACCTTAGTAGCTCAAATTCTGAAGACCAGAAGCTGGTCAGGCTATTTCCAGCTGCTATATCATTCACCCACTAAGTTGTGATGAATGAATCTTAGATTTTTTGCTTATGTTTTTGGTGAACCTAGTTAATTTTGCTATTTTCTATATCTTTGGTTGCGTTTGTAGATACCCAGCTAATATTACACTTTTGCGTGGAAATCATGAAAGCAGGCAACTAACTCAGGTATGTTTTAAGTTGGACAACAACCATTATCATGTGCAAGAGAGTGATGTGTAATACTCCACCATTATTTGTCTAAGATAATGTGAATTCTGGCTTTAGTAGCTATCATTATTCATAAGAAACCTGACAGAGCTTTTGATTTCCATGAGCAGAGTTAAGTTACAAATGGCCATGCCCGTTGGGCATGATGGTTACTGAATGGCTAAGAACTGTCCCTATAAGTTTAATTTAATACTGGAATAACCAAATGTTATTGGGGGAGAAGGGAGGTACATTCTTCCAGGATTACACTTTCATTTGCACTAGCCTATGATAACAAGAAAATGGTAATTAAGGGTTCGTTAGTGCACTCTTTAAACTTACTCAAGAGTGATAATGAGATGCCCAAGAAGGGAAGTGGACTATCAATTTGGGATAGAGGGTTTGCCACACTGCTGTTGGACATCGTAAAGCATGAACACTTTGGAATTCCTTTTAGTTAATGGAAGTATTTAAAAACTTTCAGGTGTAGAAACATGATATGGTTTTAATAACTTGCAAATTAAATTTAGAATGTTGCTCAGATACCAAATATATTTGTTAGGCTGCCAAAATTACTTTAGTTTCAAGGCAATCCATTTAGGTTGACTTATTTGGAATACTGTAATTCATGCGGATCTTGGTTGCTCAAATGGTCAAACTAATTCATCCAAACTTAGGTTTGAGGTTCACACATGTCCATTCTTTTGTGCTAATAGATACAGGAACTTTGAGAACACGAGTCTGAAATGTTGTGGGATATCCTCAGTGCTGGTGTCAAATCTGTTTGGGTTTTAAGGCATGTTGTCGATTATTGCCAAAAGTGATAACAAGCTTGGAAAAGCTCCAGTTCTGCTAGTTCTGGGTGCCATCATTAAAATAATAAAATCGCTTCACAGTCATAAAGAATTATTTATAAAATAGATTTCCACTGATCTTTATGATGATATGCTGATGTGGAGGTTTCTTATGGAATCCAGCCCCAATCTTGTGTATCTAAACTGCCACGATGAAAAGAAATGTGTAAATTGTTGTGTTTCATTCCAAATGTTCTCAATTTTCCAAGAGGGAAATTCTGCTTTCTTGACAATTTCCCCTTGGATTGTAATCTATGCTATAAGGTTTAACTTTTATCTCTGTCAGGTATATGGTTTCTATGATGAGTGCCAGAGGAAGTATGGGAATGCCAATGCATGGCGGTATTGTACTGATGTTTTTGATTATCTGACACTATCAGCAATTATAGATGGCACTGTAAGTGTAACCACCCTGCGGCAGCCCATCTCTCTCTCTCTCTCTCTCTCTGAATACTGCAGTCCTTTTCCTCTCTAGATCTCTGTTTATTTATGTAGATGGGTCTGTATTTGCATCTGCTTCAATAACGGTGAAACTTGATGTTGTTTTTAATCCTCTAGGTGCTTTGCGTCCATGGTGGTCTTTCTCCTGACATCCGAACTATCGATCAGGTGTTTTTCTTTTCTTTGTAGTAGTTTAGCTGAAGAACTGTGCATTTCGGCAATACACAATGTAGAGAGAGGGAGTCTCCATTGGGGTGCAGTATGTTGGACTATAATTTCCTGCTGCTTTTTTTCCTCATGGTTTGTACTAATACATTTTTTTTCCCTATCACATGGCAGATAAGAGTAATTGAACGGAATTGTGAGATTCCACATGAAGGGCCATTCTGTGATCTCATGTGGAGTGATCCTGAAGATATAGAGACATGGGCAGTTAGCCCCCGAGGAGCAGGTTGGCTTTTTGGGTCTAGGGTCACTTCTGAGGTAATGAACCTGACCTCTCATAGGAACATGTCCCATTCACTGTAAACAAATGTCATATTGATCTGACAGTTGGTTTTTCTTTTTTTTTTCTTTTTTTTTCCGTAGTTCAATCACATTAACAATCTTGATCTGGTATGTCGAGCGCACCAACTTGTACAAGAAGGTCTCAAGTACATGTTTCAAGATAAAGGCTTAGTCACTGTATGTACTCTGAAACTTAAATTCATAGGCTGTCAAACATATCCAAGCCAGCTTGGTAATTTTTGGTCTGTAAAATTTTCAGGTCTGGTCTGCACCAAATTACTGTTACCGTTGTGGAAATGTAGCTTCTATATTGAGCTTCAATGAGAATATGGTGAGTATAAGAGACCAGTATACTGCCTATGTATTTTTGTGTGATCAAGGGAGGCATGCTATTATTGGTTGCAGGGAAAACATTTTCATTGCAAGTGAGGAAAAAGAGAGCTTAATCGCATTTGTTGCCTTCTTTTATTCAATGACGCATGATATTTAATTGTCTTTCTTGGTAATTTTTTTAATTTAGAGATGATTTATGTGCATGCTTAATAAGGTCATTGCTAAGTTATGAAGTTACCATTCTAAAGAATTATGTTGCACTGCTGCACCTTCATGTTTTCAAACCCAATATACCCTTGTCAATGTCCTTGTTTTCTGCTTGTGAATTCAGTTGGTTCCTATGTATTCATATTTTGTGTCGTTTCATAGGAGAGGGAAGTGAAGTTTTTTACAGAAACGGAGGAAAACAACCAGATGAGAGGGCCCAGGACAGGAGTTCCATATTTCTTATGATTGGGGAGAATAATTTGCTGCATTACTTGTAATATCATGGAAGCACCGTTGCTGCTTATCTTGGAAGACATTTATTTAATGTTGGGGGACTGGAGAATACGTCATTGTTTACATGCTCGCAGATGGACCTTCCATTTGGGCTTGGGGTGGAGCCTCTCCCATTCTCCCAAGGCTTCTACTGGGGATTTGTTGCCTGTGTATTAGAGTTTTCTTTCTTCTTTTTTTTATCTAATTTATGCTTGGGTTATTTGTTAGATAGCGTCGTTTTATTCCAGGATGTTGAATTTCGTTATGTACCAGTCTACTGTTTTACCAAAGCGTCTTTCACTAAGTTGGATTTCTGCGGAGTACCTTGATTGGTTGGAAGTGAAGAAGCAATATGTTTCTTCAAAATTTCCAAATTAAAGTTTCAATGGCAAGTTGACTTGTGAGGGGGTGGTAAAGCGATTATGATGAGGTATCATAAATTTCTCTGTTATTTCCCCCCCGTCCGTTCTCTAATTCAAATAATGCGTGTGTTCCCTCCTGAGAATTCCTTTTCCTGCTTCTGGAGATCTATTTCTTAGTGGTCATTGTACATTTTACTTTTCTATGCTTTTTATCTGGAATTAAAACTTAATTCTAAGTAATTGGCATAGAAGCTTTTCCACAAGCTGTTCAGTATCTTCAACATAGCCAACTGAGCTAGGTTGTGAGAAACTCTGTTAAATTGCTATCGAGCTGCAATAACCGTTCTTGGGAAAGGTGAGGGTGCATCCTCAGTCTTCGTGCTCAGGATACTAGCAAACCAGCAGCTGCATGCTCTCGAGAAATTGCAACACAATGTTCTATAGAAAATGCTTGGTTTTGGGTGGCAGGTCAAGTTTCGACTCTCTCTTCCTGTTAATGTCAATGGCAGGGTATCATCTCTCGAGCTAGAGGCGAGGAATTTAATTGGCAAAGCATGTCAACAGAGGAACGTGGAAAGCGCATCCTAATAATCAGTGCGCAGGAAAGCAAGTCACCAATAAGCTTTCATCACAGAAGAAAAATAGCCTCAAATAAAAGCAAAAACCGCAAACTGGAAAAATTTATTCGAAGGAAAGTCACAAGCGAGAGGGAAACCATTGCAAGATGAAAATTGATATCAAGATGCCGGTTCATGCCACCATTCCCCTGCACAAAACATCATGCGGGCGCCGCCCAGAGCACAAACCCCATTAAAGCTTATGCCTAGTTGCAGCAGGTACGTAAATAAAAGGCAAACAATGATAATATGGTATTCTTACCATGCATGCAGGCATATGAGAAAATAGCTGAAGCAAACTGGTTTCGTTCGCCTTCCCAAGAAAAAAAAATGTATGAAATAGGGATAAGAACTTTATTTCCTACATCTCTGCCACACAAGCAATTACATAAAATGACGAAAGATGCATTGTTAGTATTCATGTAATGTGTACTAGCCGAATCCAAACACAGTGATTGCAAGCAAAATCTCATCTAGTAATTGATGCAAAGAATTAAGTACTCTTGACTGCAACCTTAATCATCATCAACCTCAGCCTTAATCTCCCTTTGTAGCTCCTCTTTGTACTCTTCAAATGTTCCAGGGTAACTAGTCACAGTTCCATCTTCCACCACCCAAATCTCACTCTTCTCTTCATCCTCACATACACGCGATATCAACCTAGAGTCATGACTGACCAGGACAACTCCACCAGTGAATTCATCTAGAGCATCGCCCAAGGCATCAATGCTCTGCATATCAAGATGATTTGTGGGCTCATCCAAGAGTAAGATATGGGGCTTGGACATCGATATCGACGTGAAGACAACCCGAGCCTTCTGCCCGCCTGATAACTTTGCGATAGGGGTAAGATGATTATGACTTGGCAGTCCAAATTTGCCAAGCTTCCCCCGGACAGCCTCCTGTTTGCTAAGCCCCTCTTGGTCTGGATGCAGATAGAGAAGGTATTGTACAGGTGTTTCATCCATTGTAAGAAGATCCACAAAGTGCTGCGAGTACCTTCCAATCCTCAACTTCTGACTCCGCCTCACTTCACCTTCACTCGGTACCAAATCACCTGCAAGAAGATTCAGGAGAGTGGATTTGCCAGCTCCATTGGGCCCAACAATAGCAACACGGGTCCCCATGTCAATACCCACATCAACATTTGACAGCTTGAAATCATCCCGATTTGGATAACTAAAGCTCACTTCAATGAGCTGCAAGAGTGGTGGTGTAAGCTCAGTAGGTTCAGGAAAGTGAAACTCAACGCTGTAATCTCTCCACTTCTTCGGAGCTTCAGGTGGGGCTTGATCCTCATCAACCTTGCCCTTGCCCTTATTCTTTGCTGTTTCCTTGGCTGCAGCAAACTTTGCTCGATCCCTGACCTTTTCCTGCTGAACCCGACTCCCGCTCCTCTTGGCAGCTTTCATCTGCTTGTTATAAATCTCAAACTTCTTGTTTGTCTCCTTCCGCCTCTGCTCATACCCAACTTCAAAGTCATTGAAATTTCCACGATAGGAGTCGAGTTTCTGATCATGTAGATGAATAACGTCATTGCAAACCGTGTTGAGGAAATCTCGGTCATGAGAGACAACAACCACAGTTTTCTTCCAGCGGCACAGATACTCCTCCAACCAGAGAACAGCCCTTAAGTCAAGATGGTTGGTAGGCTCATCAAGCAATAAGAGGGTTGGCTGCACAAAAAGTGCCCTGGCCAGAGAAATTCGCATCCTCCAGCCACCACTAAATGACCTAGTTGGACGGCCCTGCATATCCTTGGTAAAACCCAATCCAGCAAGAATCTTTGATGCCTGAGATTCGGCAGCATCTGATCCCATCAACTGCAATTTATCATACAATTCAGCAAGCCTCTCTCCAGCATCATCTTCATCATCACCACCATTGTTTTCACCCTCAGCAGCAAAAGTGGATTTCTGCAGCAAGGAAACCTCTTCTCGAAGTTTCACGAGTTCTTCATTGGCAGAAACAACTGCTTGCAAAGCTGTTTTATCATCACCAATTACCTCCTGTTCAACCAAAAGCACATCAATATTCTTGGGCACAGGAATCTTCCTCCAAGCAAGGAGCTTCAATAGCGTAGACTTGCCCATTCCGTTGGGTCCTACCAAACCATATCTTCTTCCATGAGCTATCTTCACAGATGCATTTTTAAGTAGTTCATTTCCCCGAGCAGAGACAGAAAAATTCTCTATTGTTATATCTTTGACATTAGCATCCCCTTCATCTTCCCCATCAAGGACAGAAGCCCGGCTCCCAATGACAACCGTGAAAGCATCATGGTCATCTTTAAGGGCCTCCTGCTTCGCATGCTTAATGGCATGGGCAGTGAGAAGTTCCTTCTTTTCACGCTTTTTTAACTCTTTATCTGACAAGGCTACATCAAGGGGCTTCAATTCAGACCTCCGCTGATTGGTTCTCTTGTTTGTACCATCCTGTTGTTGCTCTTCTTCCAAGCCCTGCCCCTCTTCTTCATCATCAGACGGGGGAAGATCAATGCCGTCAGTGTACGAAGGAGCTGACCTTGGCTTGGGCTTACTAGATGTTAAGGTTGAGGAAGAGCCCTTCTTAGGTTTGTCAGGTTTCTGGTCCATACTGGCCAACATGGCAGTGACTGATAGTTTCTCTTTCTTCCCATCTTTATTGCTGGCCTTAGCCTTTGAGGGTGCACCGCTAGCGTCCTCCTTTGGCTTCTTTCCCATTGCAGCAGCGGGTTAGCCTGGTAAGAAAAGCAATGAATAATTTAGTACTATTTCAAAATCTCTACCATAAAAGCTAAATGATGCAGCTGTATCGAAACCAGAATGAAGAACGAAAACATCTGAGCACATAAATCAATGATAAAAAAAAAAACACAGTACAGACTGACAGTATGTTCAGAGAAGAACTTAAAATAGAAAGGAAAGACACAATGAATTACAAGAAAGCATTCATTAAGGGGAGACAAGGACTGACTAGGGTTTTAAGGGCATATTAATGATAAGTTAATTGTAAACTTGTTAATTAGTTATGTGTGCTAATACAACACAACAGCAACATGATGATAAAAGGATTATAGTTCTATCCTACTACAGGATTACCATTATCAAATCAAATCTTAATCATTGTTATTGTTATCAACAGATTAATTAAATAAACAGAAACCAAACGAGATTTGTTAAGGGAATAACAATGATAAAATAGATCTAATCTACTGATTAATTGGTAAAGGTAAAGACTTGAAATTTCCTGGAACGAAAGAAGCAAAGAAAGAATCACCCCATCCGTAATTCGATTCCATATTTAAAAAAAAAAATTAAAGAATTTTGTTAACCTGATTGATTACTACTGTGAAGCTAATTAATTGATGAAGAAACAATAAAAAAAGAAGAAGAAGGAATCGCTACCTATCTATCTATCTATAGATAGCGTTATCTCTCTCTCTCTCTCTCTCTCTCTCTCTCTCTCAAAGTAGAACGAACACACGCACGCAGTAGACACAAAAACGGAGTTTTCTCCTTCCAGTAGCGTGCACATATGTAGAGCCGTGGGGAACAGAAATGGGGGGCGAGCAGAGCAGAGTTTTTGGGTTTTAAGACAAGATGACCCAAAGACAAATCAAAAAACGTTTAGAACTTAGAAGTCGGTTTTCCCTTTCTCCCACTTTCTATTCTATGTATGTATGTATGTATTATAATAATCTATTGTATTGTCGGCTGTATTCTATTCTATGTATTTGTCTTGCTTTCCTTTGGGCCTTGTTCTT
>Ga0325411_1003576_pt1 | contig 17589 bp, 9 predicted proteins | sample PopdelMetagenome_13_FD_206181 | JGI IMG/M metagenome (GOLD analysis project Ga0325411, IMG submission 206181) | Populus deltoides microbial communities from Bellville, Georgia, United States - Xylem-PdIQD-R4 | ecosystem: Host-associated > Plants > Phyllosphere > Stem > Wood/Secondary xylem...
AGCTTGTGCGAGTCAGATCCCAATAAACTCTGCAGCTTTTAATGGTATTAACAAAGGAATGGTGTTAACCTGTGGAACTACTCTGAGTGTCAACGAATATGTTCTTGAAAGGGTCAATTGAGACATTGTTGGCTACTGCATAGACTAGCTTGAGGCTTTTCTAGACTAGTTTCTACGATATCAAATATTTGGTGAAAAAAACTATCGTGCACGTGGAATTTGATGTATCAGGGCTGATGAATAGGGGATAAAATCTCTTTTCTCTTCTTTAATATTGTTGCTTAATTTTTTCTTTCAAGATTATTGAACGTTATGATGGAGCTAGTGAGTTAAAGAGGGGCTCGAGTGTTGTGAATGGTAATGGAGGTCGAGGAATTGATCTTGTTTGTGGTTTTGAAGAAGAGAGAGAAGAAAAATAACTATCATTTAAAATTTATTTTTAACATTAATATATTAAAACAATTTAAAAATATTAAAATAATTAATTCAAAACAAAAATAATTCAAGTATTTTTAAAATCACGGTATCACTGCAAAACAAACACTGCCTAGTAAAAATCAAGAGCCGATTATTTTCCAATTTTACGTGTACTGACTAATCGACGAGTATTTTTAAAGTATATATATGCCGATTGATTTCTAATTATTTGAAGATTAAATTCTGATTTAATGCCCGAGTTTTTTAGACATACTAATTGGAAACTGATGATAGAGTATTATATCATTGGAAATTAGTTAGATTATTGAAATCCAACTAATTCTGATTTATTTTGAATTAAAAAAAAATATTATTGAAATCAGTTAGATTTGACTCTATGTGATATGGAATTAAGATGAGGGACTGATTTCCAGTATAGGTTCATTATATTTTAGAAAAAAAAAATCAAATATGGAAATCCATTTTAAATTCGGATTCATTTGATTTAGGAAAGCAATATAGCAATCTCTAAATTTTCTCCTCGTTTACTCTTGAGTAATTAGTAGTAATCTAAAATAAATTTTATTTCCTTTACTTATTGTGAGGAATTAAATTTTAACTTCACTCACTTCTTTCACTTCCATCAATTATCCATCACTAGTTTTTTTTTCTGTTAATATAATTTCCCGAATAAAAAAAATTATTTACTACATCAAAACATTACATTAGTAATTACAATAAAAATAAAAGAAATAACACGTTGCCTACAGTATCTCCATGACCATATATTAGCTAGGAAATAAATCAACTTCTCTCCTTTTCATACAAAAATCTTTCATCTTTTACAAATATAATTATTTTTAGCGTTTTAAAACTAATTAATGACTAAATATAGGATGATTTCTCCTTCCATAATTCCTTGAACCATAATCTCAAAGTGGCAGGTTAATTTACCGTATAATTTCTTTAGCATATGGGGCTTGATCATGCTTTCAACTCTTTCCTTCTTTTCAACCCTTTGCTTTACTCGCAACATCTTCTGAAACTTGTATTTTCCTCAATAGACTTTCACACATATATATATACACAGGCAAAGGCATTCGCCACAGTACTCTCCTCTGTTGCGCATATCACATCACTATATTCTAATTCTAGCAGCAGAAACATGGCCTTTTCTCACTGTTTCTCCCTATTTTTTCCACTTCTAGTCATCATTCTCTTGACCAACCCTACCTTAAGTGAAGCCCAAGATTCCCAAGTTTTAATCGACGAAGTATGTCGACAAATGGAAGACTATGGTTTCTGCAACAGGGTTTTTCATGAGAACATGAAAAGCCCGTCAATAGACTATGTTGGTCTCACAGCAATAGCAATGGACCAGACAATAACAAACGCAACCAACACTTACGAGTATATTTTGGGTCTTCTAAAGAACACGACTGACCAATCATTGAGGAATGTTCTTGTTGCATGTGAGAATGCTTTTGGTATAGTGAAGTCGTCTTTCGGGGCTGCCTTGCAATCTTTTAACAGGAAAGATTATGATGATATGTTCAAGCTTGAACGGGTTGCACCGAGAGCACAAGCCAGCTGTGAAACGAGTTTCACTGCACCACCAAGTCCTCCAAATCCTTTGGCTGAAAGGAATAGGGAGATGAGGATTCTGATTACCATGGCTATTGCCTCTGGAAAGGAAATACTAAAGCGTTGATGTTTTTTGTTAGGCTTGTTAATCTGCAAGCAACCCTTCTCTAGTTTTAAAGCGTATTTCGTTCATTTATATCGGTGGATTTATCCTCCAAGGAATAAAATTTGAACCGTTCGTTTATTTTGATTCTTTCTCTTCCCAACTTTTTTCTTTATATATATATATATTGTTTCGAACTTGAAAATAAGTGCCAAATACTATATAAATCCGTGTCATGTAACTTTTATAAATTAAGGGATTCTAAGTTAAATCCAAAATCCATAATTAAATAACAATAATGACATAAAAGTGAAGGATAAATAGTTTATTACAAGTAAAAAAAAATTTAAAGATTAAAAATACTATAAATATTAGAATTAATTTAAAAATATTTAATTTTATTCAATTATATTCTCACTTGTCAAAAAGCTATTATAACTATTTATATAGAAAAAAAAACATTAATAATACTGAGTATAAAAATAACAAATAAATAAAGTTAACTATGAAAAATATTTATTTTTCTACAAAAATTTTACATTAGTTTTTCTTGATTGAAAAGAACTCGTAATTGAGTTCAGTCTTCAGTTAAAAAATATTTTCCATTAAGAATATTTTTTGTACATGAGTCACCATATCATGAATTCCTAACTTTTTTGTGCGGATCATCTCATTATAAATTCCTAACATAATGCATTTGTGCAGACTGTCTTATCACGGGTCTCACCATTAGGATTTCGAATGAAAACAATTGATGTAGAAAAAAACATTATAGTTAGGTCCTAAACATCTTTTTCTCGAGAAAGAACTTCTTCATCCCCTCTTATATAAGCATGTTCTATTATACAACCTCTTGCAACTATGATTATTTTACAACACATAGCAAAGCAAAACACTACCAGAAAACCGATAAATACAAACGGAAATACCGAAGGAATATTTCCGTCGGTAAATTTCTGAGGGATTTTACCGACGGACATATTCCCTCGGTATATACCGAGGGAATTACAGAGGGACAAAAAAATTAAAACAAAACAAAAAAAATGATGACGTGTCAGGATTTACCAATGGAATTACCGACGGAATAACTTCCGTCGGTCAAATCCGTCGGCAAATGCGTTGGTAAACTTGTTTACACTGTTCATCATGTCAATTACAAAGGGAATCACCGACGGAAAAAATCAGTCGGTATTTTCCAGAGAGCTCCAGAACTGTTCACTTTCCAATTGCACTGTTAATTGTTGTTTTTTACTGACAAAATCACCGACGGATTGAAAAGTCGTCGGTGTTATTTGGCGGTTTTCTGAAAAAATTCAATTGATTTAAAATTTTTATTTAAATATTACAGACGGAATCACCGACAGACTGAAAAATCGTCGGTAATTGTTGGCGGTTTCTGAAAACTTTGTACGAAATTGAAAATTTAAATTAAATATTACCGATGGAATAATTAAAAAATATTAATATTCAATTATCCGTCGGTAAATCCATCGCTAACGCGCCCCAATAAAAAGCCCGAATCCCTTATTTCACAAAAGACAGACTTATTTCTTCTTCTTCTACTACTTCTTTTTCTTATTCTTCTACTTCTACTTCCACTTCTACTTCTACTTCTTCTTCTTCTTCACTATATGTAAAAAAACATCAATATCTATTTCTTTCTCTTCTTTTTTCTCCTCATCTCCTTCTCTTTTTCTCCATGCTCGGGTATGTCTTCTTCTTCTTTCTTCTTTTATCCTCTTAGTTTTTTTTTAATTAATATGCTTTACGAAATTTTTTTTCTCTCCTTAGCTTCACTTGCAACTACATTAAGGTAAGATTTTTCTTCTTTTTTCATGATTTTTTTCACTATATTTGTTTTTTATTTTATTTTTAATTGTTTTTGTTCTTAATAATTGTATAAATGTTGTTGTGAGATTTGTTTTTTCATATGAGATTAATTTTTAGTTGATTTATTTATAGGATTTTTAAATTTTTATCAATTGCAACTTCATTTTTTTCATATAAATTTTTTTAGTTGAATTTATTTTTTCATTTTATTTATTTGTTGCAAATTTGTTTGAGTTGATTTTCTTATTTTCTTTTTCAAGCATTTTGAGTATATATTATACAATGTTGATTTATGTTAATTTAATTATTTTATAATTTTATAAAATGAATTTTTTTTAATTTTTTTAAATAATTACCGATGGAATTTCCATTGGTAATTCCGTCGGTAAATCTGTTGGTAATAAAAAATATTATTACCGAGGGATATACCAACGTCGAAATGAAGCGGGTAATTTTATTTTTTTATTTCCGACGGATAAAAAATTACCGATGAAGGATTCACCGACGGATCATTTCTGTCGGTGATGTCGTCGATAAATTAATTTCCGACGGAATATGTGTCTTACACCGACGGAAAAATTACGTCGGTAAAATTATTAAATCTTGTAGTGAAATAATCGTTAAGGATTATTGGATTTTAATACCAATTAACGCAGGCAATAGCGAAAGATAAAAGATTTATTATAAGTCAAAAACTTTTAAAACTAAAAACACCATAAATATAAAAAGGAGTCAAAATACTTAATTTTATTCCTCTATATTTCCACTTGTCAAATGGCTATTAATTCATTGCATAGAAAAAACTACAAAACCCTAATAATATTGAATAAAACAAATAAACTAAGAAAAATATATTTTTTTTTAAAAAGCTCACGCGTCAAATAAGTTTAGTTAATTGTAAACCAATTTTTAATTGACCTAAACAAACACAAAAGGATAGTGGGTGTACCAAAAACACATGAAAAAGAAAGAAAAAAGTACAGGAGTTTCTCTTTGCTATGAGTAATTCAATCTAGCCTCTATTCACCATTTAAGGTTTTCATCTCTCTCAACATGTCCCAGGTTTGGCAAGACCAGCTTTGCATGTACCGACCCATTAACCAACATAATTACAATACAAGCTTTGATGCTAACTTTATTACTGGTCCAAGCCTATTAAATGTGTGTTTAATAACGTGTTTCAATTAATTTTTCAAATTAAAAAATATTAAATTAATATTTTTTACATTTATTTTTTTTTATTCTGCTATGTTAAAAATTTAAGAAAAATAAAAAAAATTATAATTAAAATATATTTTCAATTAAAAAACACTTTTAAAAATCACTATTTAATTTCATTACAAAACACACAGTAATTGACGTTGCCCGTATAGAAGGTGTTTGTGAATGCTTTTCAAAAGCGTTTCCGGAAAAATTTGAAATTTTTTTTTTTTGCTTTGAATTAATATGTTTTTGATGTTTTCAAATCATTTTGATGTGCTAATCTCAAAAATAATTTTTAAAAAATAAAAAAATATTATTGGCATGCTTTTCTAAATAAAAAGGATTTTGAAAAGCAATAACAATCATACTCCCAAATACGCTCTAACCTCTCTCTTGCCAAATACATCAAACTTTGAAGTCATTGCTTTAGCACAATGACAGCTTTTCAAGATTTACAGTTTAGCAATAAAATTTGATACTTCAATTTAGAAGGTTTCAGGTCTAAAATTTAAACTGTTTGGTGTAGATTCATGGGAATACAAGGACTGTTTCATTTATGTGGGATCCAATACTTGATTGCTAGATGTTTTGATGAAGAAAAAAAAATTTAATTACAAAGTTAAGGATTCTGTAATATTAGTTCTTAAATCGAACACGTATATATTATTGGAAAACATTGAAACAAACAAAAATAAAAATCATACATACATTTATTAATTAATCTGTAATTTGCATGAGTAAAAACAATGAAAGAAATTAATTATTAATATAAACCATGCATTGCTGGGTGACTGTGTCTACTTCTCCCTCTAAGACATGTTGCATTCTGGAGGAAATCCCTGGGGAAACCAAAAACAATGAAAGAAATTAATTATTAATATAAACCATGCATTGCTGGGTGACTGTGTCTACTTCTCCCTCTAAGACATGTTGCATTCTGGAGGAAATCCCTGGGGAAACCTCTTGGCATCTGCGCAATAATTATATATCATGTTGTTCGTTTGGACCCATTGAAGCTTATCAAGATTTGCTGAATCAAGATCCTCTGAAAGCCAAGAAAGAGTGGAGAAATTATTTGAATCACAAGAAGATGCACCGTTGAACCAAACACAAGCATTATTAGCATTGAAGTTCGTGTAGGAGGCAGTGAAAGGAGCTTGTGACCAATCAGTCTTGACGAGACCACCTCTTGTAGCCCAGTTATCTGCATTCCATAAAGTAGAGTAGAGTCTCATTGGTTGATACTTTGGAAATGGAACACCAATCGATTCCATGTTCTTGAACTCCCTAATAGGGGTGCCATCTACAAAGAAGCTGACACAAATGAGAAGGAAAATATTGTTAGCTAAACAAAGAAAATTTAAGGTAACAAAAGGAATATATATTGTATAATACGATAATGGTTGCTTTTTAAAATGTTTTTTACTTAAAAATACATTAAATAATATAACTTTTTTAAAATGTTACTTGAAACACAATTCCAAGCTACCTCTAAAAACGTATAATCTTGGATTTAGATATGGGAGCAAGTGTTAGCTTACATGATTCTTTGTGGGTTCCAAAGGATGGAATAGGTGTGGAAATCAGCAGTTGGATCAAACCAGAGATAAAATTGTTGCTCCTTGTCGCCTTTGCCTTGGCTATACACATTAGTATGAAGAATGTAAGGATCTCCACTCAAGTTCCCCAAGAACTCAAAGTCTATCTCATCCCAGGCCGACCCTTTTGATTGTAACTGAAAATTAATAAACCAACAGAGATTAATAACACTAAGAGCAAATGTTAAATTTCTGTACTCAAAATAGTCATTAATATTAAGAAAACTTACGTAGTAGGCAGTTACAGTGCCAGCAGAGTTGCCAGGGACAAGCTTGAGTTGCATATCAATCTTTCCGAACAAATACTCATTCTTGGATTGGAATCCTGAGCCAGAAGCTTGGTCAAGATTGAGATTGAGAAGCTCACCATCGTTGAGTATCATAGCACGCCAATCTCCCCACATAATATCGAAGTCTTGGTAGAAGTTACCAAGAGATGACCCCATCAAAGAAGCAAGTGTAAACAAGACCAATACCACCGACATTGGAACCCTTGAAGAAGCAAGAAAAGAAGCCATTGAGAGAAATTTAGAGAGTTTCTTTGTTTTTTTGCAAGAAAATTAGTTGTTTTGAAGTGAGGAGATGGCGCATGATTTGGTGGGTATTTATAGGAGAAGTTGTGGCAGTGGATGAGATGTGCCTTGGAAGGAAGGAAGGTGCATTTCAGCTGTGGCCAGTTGGACAGATATTGTAAGGAATTTGGCTGTAATCAATGACATGCACAGAGAAGTCACTGAACGCGGTTTTGCATGGATAATTCTTGATGAAAATGATGGAGATTAATTGGTGGTTTAAGATGGTTTCTTCCAGCAGTCATCAAGCTGTTGATTCGTTGGTCCACTGCTTCCACGCACCGTGTTTTTCTTACCTAGACCACCACCGTCGCCAACGAGTCGATGGTGAGCATGCAGTGGATTTGGTATGTGCATCTAAGCAGTAAAGTTGCTACAATATATATATCAAAAATCAAAATTAAAATACTAATATAAATTATATTTTAAAAATTTGTCATTTTTAGATGAAGATGTTTTTAATGTGATACCATAATCTAAATTATTAAATAATACGAATTCTACTTTCACAATTTAATGTGATACCATAATCTAAATTATTAAATAATACGAATTCTACTTTCACAATGCCGGCCCATTTCCTCCTGTAATTAAAGTTTTATTCAAAGTTTTTAAATCCGGCTCGGTGATCGACCCGGCCCAAGCTTCTGATCATGGTTTTTTCCCGGGTCAACGGGTTTTGATCGAGTCACCCGGATCAACCCTAAATTTATTTTTTTTATAAATCAAAAGGACATCATTTTGGTTAAAAAAAAAAATTAATAGGTTGCAACAAGGTTTTTGACTGGATCTTGCCGCGGGTCACCCGGCTTTTTGACTTCCCTTATTTTTCTTAAACATAGTCCAATTCCAGCACTGGATCAGTCGAGTCCCGGATCGACCTATCAGTCCAGGTTTTAATTAAAACTATGATTTTATTTGTTTGCTTGAAAGCAATTTAATTTTAAAAAGTGGTTTTTATAGAAAGTAAATTCTTGAAAATTTAATTATTTTTCAATGTTTGACAGATAATTAACAGTTTTATGAAAGATAAATTGAAAAATATTTTATGGTTTCTAGCTATACCTTGAAAAATAAACTTGAAAATTATTGATTTTTTTTTCAATTTTATCTAACATATATAAAACATTAAATTTAACTATTTGATCATTTACAAAAAAAAAGAGAGAGAGAGATATAATAAAGTGTTAATGATGGGGGAAATGAATTTATTATATCATATATTTATATAAAGCTTCATTATTTTACTATATAAATAATATAAGTATTTTAAATATAATATTATAGATATATAACCTTATTAAATAATTTTAAAGTAAAATCTATTGATATTTTTTCATTTTTAAAACCTTAAAATATTTTTTTTTCATATTGAAAAGGAAAAATTAATTAATAGTAATGGTAAGTTAAGAGTTAGATATTTGGGTTTTTTTTGGTGTGAAGATTTTATATTGAGTATAAATAGATAAAAAAATTCGAGAGGGAGAGAAAGGAAGGTGTTTTGATTAGGCTAGCAATAGTTCGAGGGGGAAGCTAAAAAATAATGTTTGAGGGGGTGTGTCGTATTATTTTAGAAATTAAGTATTTATTTTAACCTCATCTTAAATAAATATGGTATATTTATGAGAAACTTCTTTTATTTTATGAGATGATTTGTCAAATTATAGTGATACTAATAGGAGAAAAAAAAAATTAAAGAGATCATATAACAAAATACTATTTATTTAAGAAATTAATTATGAATGATTATTTCTAAAAAAAAGTGGTTGATTATTTTTTTTAGTGTGTTTTTTCTTCTTGATGAATAATTGAAAAGATAAGAATTACAAATTGTTATTATATGTATATGATATTTAGTGCATTCCTTTTATTTTAAAATATATCAAATAAATTTTTTTTATATTGTATACATTGAAAAAACTAAAAATAACATTAATTATGTTTTTTTAAATTAAAACACTTTTGAAATATACTTATAAACAAAAACTACTACATTTCCGATGAATACCTTAAGAGGAGAGGATACAATGCTAGCAAGCTTAGAAGGAAAAAACCAGAACCGAAGCATTATAAATTTATGATGTCTGATCAGGACTGTTCATCGTTCGTGCAAACTGATAATAGAAATCAAATGTACAACATTCGCCGAAATATAGCGTACACGCAGAAAAATTGCGAATGTCCTGCATTGCAATTTATTAACTACACAAAATATTGCCATCAAGCAATGGCTGGTCAATGAAAGAAACATTAATCTCGCAGAGCTCCACTAGCAATAAACTTGTATCAAGATACATCTTGTTAAAGCTGTGAATCATGAATTATTTCAAAACTATAGGGATAATTAGTCAATTTCTATTACAGTAATAATATCTTACACAACCAAAGATACATTCTCTTGCCGATTACAGGATATGAAATCCGCAACACCAAACCTAGCAAGATTCCCAAAGTAAGTGCAAACACCGAACCTCGCAAGATTCCCAAGGTAAGTGCGATCCAAAAAGTTGCATGATCAACCCATTTCTTAAGCCTGCCACAATTCATTAGCCAAAGTTACAACCAACAAAACACGGATTTTTACCATTGTTTCCTACAAAACACAATGACCCTACCTTGCTAGCAATGTTGTTGGAAAGCCATTCTAGTCCTTCGTAGAGACCTTCACCAGAAGTGGCACAAGTGCTCTGGATATACCTGCAACAGACAAAGATCAGATGACATCAATGAATATTAAATAGAATCAAACTATCCAGAATTTTGCAATGGAGATATTATCAATTACCAGTGGCGTTGACGAAGAGAATGAAGACCAAGCTTATCTGTGATTTCAGCAGCATTCATAGCATTTGGAAGATCTTGCTTGTTTGCAAAAACAAGTAGCACAGCATCCCTCAATTCATCCTACTCAGAATAAAATTTCATTATTAAGATGCGCAAAACCAGGAGAAAACATTAACAACAAAGGCTTATGGCTACCTCGTTCAACATCCTGTGCAGCTCATCCCTAGCTTCAACAACACGGTCACGATCATTGCTATCAACCACAAAGATGAGCCCTTGAGTGTTTTGGAAATAATGTCTCCACAAAGGTCGAATCTGTGCAAATTAGAAAAACAATTTGACAAACAATTCTTTTTATCAAAATAAGAAAATAAGATCCAAGATGTCGTTGAATGCAAGACACAAGGTGTTGACTTGAGTGACAGATTGTACAAAAGCAGTAATTTTTTATTACATAATTTCAACAATTAAAGCTAAAATTACATCCTTATTTGATCAACATAAGAGATAAGAGTATACGACAACAAACAGGAAAATGGCCAAGGAAACGTTGATAGAGAGACTGGCAACTCAACTATTCATTAAATGCATAGAGAAACATGTAAGCAATCCCATTTATGATTCCAGATATGTAATTACACCCCAGCTTGGATACCATTACCTCACAAAGACAAAGGAAAAAACTGAAACACAAGGTGTCTTCAGGAATGTAGCTTCTGATTATGTTATAAGCTGGAGGAGGCCAAATAGCCAGCACAAGACAGTCCATAATCACAGGCATCAGGAAAAAAAACTTCAACCACTGAACATTCACAAACACATACAATGAAATGCCAGTCATATCATGGATAGACATTCCTCACTCCGAAAAGAGCAGAATCATGAAAGACAAGATTGCTCCGGTCAATATAGTTTATGTTTTTGTTGTTTGCTAATGACAAGCATCTAATCAGCACAAGACTGCCATGAGAACATATGCATAACCAAAGAATAGAAACTTAGACAACAAAGGTATGTAAATGTGTAAAATTAAGAAGACAGAAAGTCTATACTCCTAGAATTTCAGCCATGCAATGGATAGTTCTCCTTGAAAGAAAAAGGTAAGGTCGTACACTAAAGTGGCTAGATCCACATAATTTATGTTTTTTGTTTTGATATGATGGAGAGATATCTAATCTGTAAAAGACCATTCATGAGCACATTTACATCAAAAGACACCAAGTACAAGCATAAATGCACATCATATCAGGTTTGGTCAATGATAGAGCTGAAAAACTTATGAAGCTGCAACTCGAAAGGATAAAAATTTAACTCATTTCCCTAATGTCACCATTATACTCAGAGCTGACATCACAAGATTAACAGATTTTTTCATACCTTGTCCTGGCCACCAACATCCCAGACAGTGAAGCTTATGTTCTTGTATTCCACGGTCTCCACATTAAACCCTGAAAGAAGGCTACATATAAGCATCCTTTACAAGAAAACACAATAAATTCAGTACTAAACAGCTCTATAGTACCAATAATATTTTGATAACATACCAATTGTTGGAATAGTGGTGACAATCTCTCCGAGCTTGAGCTTGTACAAGATGGTGGTCTTACCAGCAGCATCAAGACCCACCATGAGAATTCTCATTTCTTTCTTGGCAAACAGACGGCTAAAAAGCTTGGTGAATGAGAGCCCCATCTTTCCAAGTTCTTAGCTGCATCAAAAACAAATCAGCAAATAAAAAAAAAATCAAAGTTGCAGAAATAGATCACTATTACATCAACCTTAACATTCTATCATTCACACAAATCAATCAAAACAAAAATACATAGATGTGCAAGCAAGATCTCCACACACATCCTCTCACAAATACAAGCAAAGTCTTCCCTTTTTTATACCATTTCACAAAATCCAATCCATTAACAAACAAATCATAAACAAAAAAATATCAAAAATTTTACACATTACAATGCCTGTCCCTTTCAATTCCATCATTTTCCTTTCATTATTTCGCACCACACTTCATGATCTCCCTTTTATCCATTCCAACAAACAAAACATGCAAAAGTGTCATAAAAGAATTCAACAAACACCCCTAAAACAGATCCAATCTAACATGGGCCAGATCTATGAACCATTCAAAACAAAACCAAAAAAGATTTTTTTAAAACAAAAACAAAACAAACTTTAGAACCAAATTAAGACTACTCAAGTTCTACAGTAACAACATCGACAACCAATATAAACATACAGAAAATCAGAGAGAGTTGGAAAAGCTTACAGAGACGCAGAGGAAGAGAGAGGGCAGGATCTGCAGAGAAGCTGTGCAGAGAGGGGGATGAAAGAAATGGGAAAGAGAGACGAATGGTCTATCTATGCGCGCTGGGAATTTAGATATGGATGGAAGTTAGCGGCGTTAATGGGTTAACGACGTTAGTGTCGAAGTGAGATTTTTTTGTGGACCCTACATTTAATTTTGGATGGTTGATTTATTATATTGCTAATCACTAGTAATTTATTTTCTTATTTTAGCATGGGAGCGGATTCTAAATTTACCCTATAAATATAGGATTATTTTAAATAATTGTTTTATTCTATTTAGTTTGCTTAATAAATTTTATAATTAACTTTTATAAAAAAAATTATGTTAAAAATCTACATTTAATTTCGATGATGATGATTTATGACCATTCTTCTCCTTTAAATCCCCATTATTTTCAATTAAATTCGGTTGTTTTATATTTTGAATTTGAATTCAAAAGGGGACATCTAGAGAAAACAAATCATAAATTTCTCATTTAAATATGAATTATTATTTTTATATCTATTTATGTGAGGTCCACAATCAAGTGTTTCGTGATTTTTAAAGAAACAATGTAGTGCTTCATTCACAATTATATGTTTATTATTATGGTAACTTTTTCATGTTTAACAAAATAGATTTTAAAAAATACTTTTAATTATAGCTCTAAAAAATATATGAATGGTTAGAACTATTTTGAGATTGATTTTTCATGTCTACATGAGAGGAAAAGCTTTCAATGTTGTGTATATATATATAGAGAGAGAGACTTCGATGTTCTGGAGAATCTTGTGATTGAGAAAGGTATATTACAGTGGAAAAAAAGAGAAGGTAAAAGAGGGAAGGCATAATTGAATGTGGCCAATATGCCTGCCAATTGGAAGAATATACTGCTATTGCCTACGTGAGATTCTGTCTGGACAGCATGGTCTGGTCAAGATCTCCACCAGAGAAAGTGGCTTTTGTTGTAAGCATTCGTTCCTTTCTTCTTCTTTTGACTTCTAATTGGCACCTCTCCTGTCTTCTTTTCTACTCAATCTTTCTACTTGAACCTATGGCACTTCTGTCTATCCATCCTGGCGAGAGCAACCTAGACACTGAAACCTGAGTGGCAACACCTGTTGCCAACAGGAAGGCTCTTGATTTTTGTAAGAAAAAAGAGGAGTTTCGACAAGAGCTTCAAATTCCGAGGGAGAAAAAAATCTTGTTGAGGGTAAAAAACGATAGCTAAGATGTTGCTGCAGAGAGTTTAAGGAATGGATCCATAATCCTTGCCTTCTATCAGAGTATCTTTCCATGAATGATTCTGTATAATTCACTAGTCAAAAGTACATTTATCTCGTCTTTTAGATTTTGTTAAAGAGGGAAAGAAATCATTCATTTCAACCTCTACAAACTCATCAGCAATGCTAGTCCCTTTATATGCAGCGTTCCTTTCTTCTACAATCGATTCTACCTTTTGAAAATATTGATAACACGACTGGGACATGGTGTTTGATGAACAGATTGTTGCGCAGGCATTTTGGGAGATGGTCAAGGGTATCTGTAGGAGAAGTTACGTAGAAAAGATTGGTCGAAGCCAGTGCCTGTCTTGTATACACTTCCATGGAAGGAAGTTATGAAGAAAGGTCGCTCGTGAATCAACAAAACAAAAGCCGTTATCCATTTGCCAAATTTGGCATTCATTTTAATTGTCGTTTGGGAGCTCGACAGACCATGGACGCACCCCGCCTCGAGTGTTGAGCCAGCCCACATCAACTACCGAAAAACAGTGGTTTTTTATTTATTTAATAAAACAGCATTATTTTAAACAAAAATTTTTAACAAAAAAAACCTAAAATGATGCAAATTTTAAATTAAAAAAAATCTTGAAAATAACCTGGCCGATCTGACTCAAGTCAAACTTTACAACATTATTCGTTCTAATTGATTCTTCAAGAGCACTAACTGATAAATCAACCCTCAAAGGCAAGGTTCAACAATCACTAGAAAAGTGCACGGTTCTGCATAACAGAAAGTACAGCCTACGATAACCAATACTACAGGGCAAAATAGCTACTACAGACATCAAGCATTGGCTGGTCAATGAAAAAATCTGCAAAAGCTCCTCCATCATAAACTTTGAAGCAAAGGCACAATTACTCAAGAAACTGTGAATCATTAATTATTTTGGTGTATATATGGATAATTTGCCAATTTCTATTACAGTAACATTATCTTACAAAACCAAACAAATACATTCTTCTCTTGCCAATATTACAACAAATTGGAATCCTCGAACATCAAACAACCAAATAATATTCCCAAACTGAAGCAGAATGCTACCAAAAAGCTTCAGAAAACCCATCTCTTAAGCCTGCCACAATCATCACACAAAGTTACTTTTAACACGACCCAAACATCTTTTTTATCATCACTTCCAACAAATTATTATGACCATACCTTGTTAGCAATGTTGTTAGATAGCCAGTCAAGTCCCTCATAGAGGCCTTCACCAGAAGTGGCACAGGTGCTCTGGATATACCTGAAATAAAACACAGATTGGATGGCATATATGTAACAGCAAACTATCAACATATTCAAAATGGAGATATTATCATTTACCAGTGGCGTTGACGAAGCGAATGAAGACCAAGTTTATCCGTAATTTCAGCAGCATTCATAGCATTTGGAAGATCTTGCTTGTTAGCAAACACAAGTAGCACAGCATCCCTCAATTCATCCTATTCAGAAAATAAATTTTCATCATTACAAGACAAAAGCAACAAAGGCAGAAGTTAAGAAGTAAATCTTATGGCCATACCTCATTCAACATCCGATGCAGCTCATCCCTAGCTTCAACCACACGGTCACGATCATTGCTATCAACCACAAAGATGAGCCCTTGAGTGTTTTGGAAATAATGTCTCCACAATGGTCGAATCTGTGCAGATCAGATAAGTAAATTGAAAAACAATTCCTTTTTCATGAAACATGTAACATATGAAAAGAATACAATACCCAAAATAACAAGGAAATAAGACAGAAGATGTCTCCTATCTCCTAGGCGATAGATTGCACATGAGCAGGTGGTTTTTTCCACACATGCTTCCAGTTCAACTTGAATTACATCCTTAGTTGATCAGCATTAAAGATAATGCAACCAAATCAATGCATTTCACAAAACATAATCAAACATTGATATATGATTTATGGTGTACACCACAGCATTGAAAGCTTTTCCTCACAAAGACAGGAGAAACTAAAATAAAACTGTGGATTCGTTAATGTAGCTTACGAATATGTTGTGTGCTGGTGGAAGACAACTAGCCAGCACAAGACCGTCGATAAGCACATGCACCTAAACGACCAAAAACTTCAAACCAGACAACATTTACAACCATGGACAACAAATGTCGCCGTGTCATGGATTGTCATTCCTCATTCCAACAAGGGGAAAAACATGAAAGACAAGATGGCTCTACTCATTATAGCTTATGTATTTCTTGTGTGCTAATGACAAAGCATATAATCAGCACTAGACTGTCCATAAGCAAATAGACAACAAGAGTATGTGCAAGGGCACAAATGCTTAAATAGTAAAATTTCAGCCGCGCAATGGTTATCTTTCCCTTCATGCCGAAAAAGGAAAGATTGCAACATTAACTGGCTAAATCCATGTAGCTTATGATTTGATTATGCGCTGAGGGAGCAATATCTAACCAGCACAAGACCGTCAATAAGCACATTTTAAAACCAGATTAAAGCACAAACATGAATAGTGCCATATTTAGTCATTGACTAAAGATGAGACATTTACAATGCCGAGAAAACGATTTGATGCATTTTCATGATATTGTAATTATACCCGAAGTTCTCATTACAATTTAAAGCATTTACATACCTTGTCCTGACCACCAACATCCCAGACAGTGAAGCTTATGTTCTTGTATTCTACAGTCTCCACATTGAACCCTGGATAGAAACAGACAATTAGCAAGAAAACAAGAGCACAATAAATTCAGTACTAAATAACTTTAAAGTAATGGTAAGTTTCGAGTAACATACCAATTGTAGGGATAGTGGTGACAATCTCCCCAAGCTTGAGCTTGTACAAGATGGTGGTCTTACCAGCAGCATCAAGACCCACCATGAGAATTCTCATTTCTTTCTTGGCAAAAAGACGGCTAAAAAGCTTGGTGAATGAAAGCCCCATCTTTCCTAAATCTCACCTGCATCATAAAACCCAACAATCAATCTTTAAAAAAGATCACTTTAAAATCCATTATAACATTTTCTCATTCACACCAAGGAAACAATCAAAATCAAACACTCCATGCAAGCAAGCAAGATCTTAAAACACATTTGCTTACAAACACAAACAAAATCTTTCCTTTTTAACAACTCACATACGACACAAGGTCCAATCCATCAGGGCATTGAGAATCAACAATAAATCATAAAGATCCAAGCTTGTATACACAATGAAGTCCGTTCCTTTAAATTCCTCTATTTTCATTTCATTATTTCACACCAAAGCCAAATTTATAGATTCATAATCTTCTCAATGTCAATACAGCAAACAAAACAAGCAAAAGGGTCATTGAAAAACTTAACAAAAACACCAAAAACAGATCTAATCTAACAAGGGTCAGATCTAGGAACCTTTAAGAGAAAAATAAAAAAGACAAACTATAGAACCAAAACAAGACTAATCCCGTCCAAATCCAGATCAAGATCTACAACAATGATAACAAAAGTAATATAGAGAGAGAGAATACTTACAGATAGCGAGCGAGAGATAGAGAGAGGGCAGAGCACACAGAAGCTGCCCAGAGAGAGATCAAGGAAATGGGAAAGAGGGAGGCTCAATCTATCAACCTGTGCTTAAATATGGGTGTGGTGAGTTAACAGCGTTAGAGACTTAAAGATGTTAGGGTAAAAATTAAGATCAATTGGTGGACCCCAATTATTAACATTGATAACCAGTAAAAACAATTTCTTATTTTATCTTAATAAAAACTCTTGTAAATTCTTTTTTTTATCCGATAATGAAACATAATTTTAAATTAATTTCGACATCAATCAAAACTAAATTTAATATTCAAACTATTTTAATATTGTTAATGACTTAACAATGTGTGGTAAAAACGAGATCAATGTGTTGACCCCAATTTTCTTTCGTTTGATTTATTAATATTGATCACCACTTATTTTTTTCTT
>Ga0325411_1003578_pt1 | contig 17581 bp, 6 predicted proteins | sample PopdelMetagenome_13_FD_206181 | JGI IMG/M metagenome (GOLD analysis project Ga0325411, IMG submission 206181) | Populus deltoides microbial communities from Bellville, Georgia, United States - Xylem-PdIQD-R4 | ecosystem: Host-associated > Plants > Phyllosphere > Stem > Wood/Secondary xylem...
TTCTATTGCTGCAGCCAGTGTTCGATGGACAACAATATCAGGATATCGGCGCAGTGGTGAAGTAAAATGCGTGTAGAGAGGAACAGCCAGTGCATAATGACCCCAATCATTCATATTATCTTTCAAATCACCACTACAAAAGTAGGTCGCCAACTGCATTGGCCTTGAAGCATAGTTGATAAGAATATTAAATAGCACAGAGTCATCCTTGAGCTTTTCTTTGATGTGCTCTAATGACCGGCGGAAGTTACCAGAAGAAGTGTCCAATTCTAAACCATGCTTGCAACAAAAAGCTTCAAACTCTTTAAGTTTCTGTATATTAGGTTCAGGGTGCCTCCGCAGCAATACATTATCTGGAAAAGCTCGAGATATGATTTCAGCAGCGGTCCTGTTCGCCAAAAGCATAAACTCCTTAACGAGAAAATTTGAGTCTTTTCGCCCACAAAGTGTGTTATCATAAGGAACTCCATGTTTATCAAACGAAAAGACAATTTTACAGCTTTCAAGCTGTAGAGCCCCATCATCAAACCTCTTTTCCCTTAAAGTCTTTGAAATTTCATGAAGACACTTAATAGATCCAATTACATCTGCCCATTCAAAATGACCGTGCAACTGGGGAAGGTCCCTGAAGTTGTTGTGAGTTTCTGCATCAATCATCCCATCAAAAATCTCCCGAGCGTGTTCATATGAAAGCTTGCAACAAGATCGTATCACAGTGCGACCAATCCAGCGATCTACAACATTCCCAGAACTGTTCAAGTTCCAGAAGATAGAAAATGCGAGCCTATCAACACCAGGGTTAAGAGAACCTACGTCCTTAGAAAGCAATGAAGGCAACATTGGTATTTTGCGCTGCGACATATAAACACTGGTTGATCGAATCTGAGCTTCTTTGTCTAAGGCTGTGTCAGGTAAAACAAAATATGACACATCAGTAATGTGGACACCCACTCTGACAAGGCCATTGGGTAACCTTTGAACTGAGAGAGCATCATCTAAATCAGTAGCAATAGAAGGGTCGATGGTAAATATGCACAAATTCCTAAGATCTCTTCTGTTTTGGAATTCTTCTTCTGGCACCTCCCATGTATTGCTTGGAAGACAGGGGAGTGATTCAGGAGAAAATTCAGAACAACAAACTGCATTTTCATGTAAAATAGCATTGATTTGCGACTCCATTTCACTACCCCGTCCAAAAATATATGAGACATGGGCTTCTGGAAAGGGACTTTCATCACTCCATTTATCAATCTGTGCAGCTACCAATTCCATTTCAACTGTTTCATCTTCATCCTCCAATCTTTTCTTGATGCAGTTATGTAAACTGCTCACAACGACCATCAGTTTTGGGAATCTTGGGTCAGGAGGCATAATCTCAATGTATTCGCAGTTTGAAATTGATAGCAAGCTCTTGTTCTTTTTTGCATCTTTTTTACAACCTTCCTTGTAGTAAAACCACTGCTTAACATTGAGAAAGCCAGTGATAGCATCTCGACGAGGAGATTTTTCAATTATAGCAACAACTCTACATGTTGGTCGTTTCGACGGGTATGAACTAATCATAGAACACATCCTCCCCACACCATTCAAAACTTCACTCTGCCCCATAGAATGAGCAACATGTGAAGAATCTGAAGGAGACTGGTGATAACCATTAGCATAATTATAACCCACTGGCCCATTCAGTTCATCATGAACATCTTCACCAGCACATGAACTATACCCATAATAAAACCCCTTATGAGGAACCAAAGAATTTCCAAAATGAGCATACTTACAATCCATGTTCAGTTTACTTTTTCCTTGGCGACTACCACCAGCTTTTCCATTGGCTTCGAGATGTAAATTGCTATCCTCTGCTGTGGAAAGATTGTTTGATGGCTCATTTTACCCTTTCATCTTGGTCCAGAATGACAAAGGATCAACCTCGATGACCACAACATCACCTTCCACCTGTACATGAAAAAGTTTCACTCAATACCAAAAGAGTGAAATCTAGCTACCATATGTTGTCAAAGATTCTTTTAGCTATTTAGATAAGTAGATCAGGCATCTTGTTTGAAATGCATCTTGGTCATTTTCTAACTACTCGGTGAGAATTTACCAACCAACAAATAATATGAAAAAAAATGGAGAAGCTCAAACTTACAGCCCTGTTCTGTGCAGCAATTCCACTGATAAGAAGATCTGTAGGAACTCCCTCAATTTTGCAGTATGCCTACCAATAGAAAACAGCATATGAAAATATGAAAATGGCTAAGAATAAAAAGTTATTAGGGAAAATTGAAAGAACACTTGTAAATAGGCATAAAACAAAACTCAAGTCGATTGTGAGCATTTACACGAAATAACACTTTAAATAAATCACCTTTTTGCCGAGAATTTAAGATAGCAAACACAAGTGAGCAAACAAAAATTAAAGAAAAGCTATGTTAGTGTAGACAACAATATTATTGCATTAAATATCAAACAAATCTCCAACACCTCATTAATAGTCTCCATGGACCAGTATGGAGCAAAAATTTTACTCTGAGCTTGACCCTCAAACTGGTGAAAAGGAAGCGATTTTCCATTGAGACCTCCACCAACAATTGATTCTGGACATGGCTTAGCCAGCATTGATCCACCACAATCAAATGGCACCAGGTCTTCTAGTTGTTCGTTTGCATGCATAGTTGGCATAGAACTATATACAATACCCGATGCTGTGGTTGGTCCATGCTCCCTGATGGGATTTGCATCTAATTCCAGCTGCCTCGAACATTTTGTTTTGCTACCATTTCCAACAGACAGTGATGATTCCCCACGTGGTTCATTTGGTTGACTAAAAGTTGGTCTCGTGACAATTAAAAATATAAACCATATCATCAGAATTGTTCTGAAAAATTACTAGAATTATTATACAGTCTAGGCACAAACAGTAAACCATGCTAGTGTACTCTAGATGATTTATTTACTTTTCATCACAGCATCAATCGAGTAGAAGAGGAAGATGATTGATTCATTTAAAAATTAAAAAAAATAATTAATTAAATACTATTCTGTTCACAAAATTCTTAGCTGTTACTAAAAGGGAATATAAATACCCTTAGCGGACAAATTGTCAAAAACAAGAATACAAAAGCAAAGATAACAAAAATTCCAAAATCATTAATCTTTCTTTCTCTCTTTTTTGCTGTTCTTTTTTACAGTTATAGCTCAAATCTTACAACAACGAATCCATTGTACTTTCCTCAACAACCACAAAAGACAAACACGATAGTACTTATAAGATAGGATTACCTGGATTGGGAGGGTTCCGTTTGGATCGGCGATTAGATCGGCGCCTATTCTTCTTCTTTTCCTTATCAACACTATCCTCATCCCCCTTAACCACCATCATTGCCGAATACTCACTCAAACTTCTCACAATTCCTCACTTTATAATTAAAAGACTAAACAATTAATCAAAAAACAATGAGGTGACAGATAAGGAAAATTCTGAAACCAAGGCACAAGGAAAATTCTGAAACCAAGGCACCTTCCGATTGTTAAAAAATATCACGGAAGAACCGATGATAATGAGACATAAAATTAAAAAGAAAATAAAGAAAGAAGGAAAGGGGAAAGAGATGATAGGGTAAGAGGTCAGTGTGGGAAGTTAAAAAGGAAAAGGGGGACGTGATTATTGGTCGGATGAGACAAATGGCGCCGACCATCGATTCCTTAGTCTACTCCCATTAAGCCCCTAACCCCGCCAGCCCCTTCACTTTCTTTCTGTTCTTTTCCTTTCTCTTCGCTTCCCTGTCTCTTTTTACCATGGGATATCGTGCATGCAAGAAAAATATTATATATGTATGGATGGCCTCAATATAGTACTATTTACTAGCTTTGTTGCCCTTGCTCTGCGGGCATGAAGAATTATTCTCAGCAAATGTATAAAGCATAAAAATAAACTAAATATTTAAATTTTCTTCATATAAAATGGCAAGTCCATGTAAACAAAGCAGCTCACAACAATATTAATATTATAAAGCATTTTTTAATTTGAGAATTAACTAAGACACAAAACATTGTTTTCTTGAGCTCTCACGACCCTACAACAAAAATAAAGTCATTATATACATGAATGTAAGTGGTCATATATCTATAAACAGTTTGAGTGAAGGAGAGCTTGAAAATGGGTAAAACAAAAAAAAGGGTCGTGGTGGCTTAAATTGTTAGGCTGATGCAAGAGATTATTGAAAATTGTGTTCGATACATAATAAAAGAAGAAGACAATCCAATAAGTATTATATGACTACCGATATACATGAAGGGTAAAAGCAACAAAATGGACGAGATAGTTAGTCATAAACATAAGAACGTGCAAACAAAATCAAGAGCATTACCTCAGTAGATGTAGAAGAAGTGAGTCGTTGTTTCTTAGAAATCGCTTCTGCTGGAGTGTTATCTTGTGTGGAGCCATTCTTTTCTTAAATGTCTTCATCTTCTGTAACGCTATGTATGTTGCGTATTTAAATAAAAAAAATATGGTCATCAGCTTTGTAGATGTGAAAGACTACATAGAAAAATTTAATTAGTTGCAGGGGAGTTTCAAATCTTTATGTTACAAGCAATTATGATAAGCAAAAGTTCATGAGACCAATTTAAAATAAGACATTCCAAATGCTTTCTAAATATTAAAGATGGATAATTCAAAATCATGAATGTAAACAACGAAAGATGACTGGAGTTCCATCAAGAAAGTCATGAGATGTGTCAAGTACTATTGTTTAGACTTGAAGCGATTGAGAGCGAGTAAGAACAAACAGTGCTAAATATTTTTTTGTCAAGGCTTAGAAACTTAGAAAGCATGCTTAAACATTTTGGTTGATGATTGACCATGGGTTAAGTAAGAAAAGCATTCATACATATCCTGGGTGGGTGGATCAACTAACACCAAAGCTCTTTTTTTTTTTTACCATTAACGTAGGTGTCTGGATTAGCTTGCATACATCTCGATTAATTCTATGAGCTTTGAAGTTAACGACCATGTAAATCTTCGGTAGTCCTGAAAGGACTCAAACTCGTGACTGTTGGGAAGCAAATCCAAGACCTAAGCAATTGAGCTACCCTCAAGATTACACAAAACCCTTCTTGTTCGATGGGGAAATTGAGATTTCTTGAATCATTTGACCTGACGTGATGCTGGGAGAAAGAATTTGAGGTAATCTGAGGCAGGTTAGCATTCAATGGAGTTGTTTTGATAGGTGTTGGAGGGGTCATAGAAGTTGTATCTATTGTTGTTATAGGTGTTTAAGTATTTGAGGGCTTTACCTCAGCCTGCCTAGTCAATTTGATGAGTGTCTCTTTTGAGAAATCATCAAAGACATTCCCAACATAAATGTCACATTTATTGAGAGCAGATCTACAGGCCTCGGAACGCAGTTGGAAAATCTTGAGTTTGTTAAGGACCTCAAGCATTTGCGGTGGAACAACATAGGGATCCGTGAAATTCTTATCATAGACAAAGTGATGAGTCGAGGCCTTGAAAAACTTTTCAGAAGGCTTGCCAAATAATAGGAAGTTTGTGATATCCTTCCCATCAGTCACGATGCAATTAACTCTAAACATAAAGTTCAAAAACCAAAAGTTAATGAGTGCCCAAGAATAAAACATTAAACAAAGGATAATGTAAATTAAAATTGTTTAGAGAAAAAAAAACAAAAAGTGGCATGTGTTATGGTCTAACCATGGTATAGGCATGGAGCTTGGCAAGCCATGTTCAATACATTTAAGGTTGTCGCTGGTTCTAGAGAGTATCTTATTGTAATTTGGGAAACTCTCATACCACCAGCCCTTGTTAAGATGATAGTCAATTATAAAAACTTTGCATGTGAAGCACATATATATTCTGTATTTACGGAGGGAAAAAATCAAACAAGTAGTTGTAATTATTTTAAAACTCATGAAACAATATAGTAATTGTGTTGATGAGCCAATAATAAAGAAAGCATAAGAAAACAAAGGAGAAACTTTATGCTCATATGGATCCATGCAAAGGTGAGAAAAAAAGGACAATCGAAATACTTTCCATGCACAAAGATATAAGCTTTTGTAATGGCTTTGCATCATTTATAAGGGTTAAATTGAAGTCATTGCCATCGATTCATGGGCCACAGCTTGGTCCTAAGAGTGCGTTTGTTCTTGAAAAGCGCACTCTTAGGACCAAGTCAAGGGCACCCAACATATTTTTTCACACAATAAGTGGTAATGAAAAACTCCACGTAACAAAAAAAGGGTCAAGTCCATCAACACAATTGTATTAAAAAAAAAAGAATTTCAGGCAAAGAAAAGCAACTGCATGATTAAATTATATGACTCAAAATCAAGCTCAAAAGAAAGCCAATGCTCGTTGTCCATATCATTGTGTAATACATTCCACCAAACCAGCATGTGTAATGTGACCAAGGAATATTTGCATGCCACCAACCTATAGATATAGTAAAAAGTTTAAGATCATTAACGTTTGGTTTTGCCAAGGTAACACCCAACAGCAGCACCACCAAAACTTGACATGGATCAAATGTTAGAGCCTTAAAGGCAGAGTCTTTAATGGCGTTTTATAATGCAGGATAACAAATAGAACACAAAAGGTTGCTTTTTTTTTTTAATTTCTACAAAAAGAAGCATTTTTTTCAACTAAGAACTTGCTCAAAACTGGTGTTTGCGCTTATAACAATTCCATGACGTGGAATTGCTTGGTTAATTTTTCCTTTTTAGTTCTTTAGTTTTTTTTTCCTTTCTAATCTTAATATGCATTGTCTAATCATTCATGTCTTTGTTTTTCTTTCTAAACAAGAATTCGATAGATTTTTTTTTAAATAAAAACTTTACTTAAATTTCCATTCCACCTTATAGCATCTATAATGACAACACTCATAATTCAAACATCACAACCCACCACCTTAAAGTCATGAGTAACTTTTGGCATGTTATATAAGCCAATATGCCCAATAATTTATTTAGAATTTCAAGACTTCTATAATATTCAACTAATTTCACATTCTTACATGAATTATTCTTTTTATCATATACAATCCACACTTCATTTGATGTAATTATATATAATAAATATACTTGTAAAATTACACAATAAATTTATCAATTTATAATTATATATAATAAATATACTTGTAAAATTACACAATAAATTTATCAATTTATACCTAAGTACGATAAAAGAAAATATGATTAATGATTTTTGGAATTGCGACGACAAATATGTAATACCTACAAACACATATAATTCTTAATTTTATTAACTCAATAATTTTATAACTAACCAGACTAATATTTATTTGAAAACATCATGAATGAACTTCACATTATTTTCGATTATTTTTATCTAAATTATACATTTAGCATATTTCATTCCCATTCTTCCTATTAAATATCACTTTCTTAGTTATTAATCTTTTGGCTGCTATATATCAATCACATCCGCTCCTTAGTTCATAGTCTTTCAACTATTAAGTAATAAGATTTTTCAAGGCATAACACTCATTTGATCTAATATTAGCATGGTCATATCATTACTTGACACGATCAATTCATGACATCCATGCATATTCAACTTTCAATGTATCATGTTCATTTTTATTACATTAATACCCTTCATAAAAACATTTCTCAGGATGTCTAAATTCCTATTTGTCACTCATATAAATATCTTAAGACTAACCAAACAATACTTCAATTTCTTAGTTATCTACCCTTTTAATCATTAAATTTTATAGTTCATTACCTTAATCCTTGTTCTTCTGACTATTAGTGTCAAATCATTTTTTTTTCTTAGTCACCATCTTTTCTATTACTAAGTATCAATTTATGCCATATTCATAGCTACAAATTTTATAGTCGCTAAGTATCATTTCATATCATATCCTTAATCACCAATATTTTGATCACTAAATATTAATCCATACCAAATATTTAGTTACCGAGACTACAGTCACTAAATATCAATTCATATTAAATAATTAGTTATTGACATTATGGTCACTAAGTATCAATTCACATTATATCCTTAGTTACTGATATTTTGGTCACTAAGTATCACTCCATGTTATATCCTTAGTTATCGACACTTCGACCACTAATTATCGTTCTATACCTTTTACATATTTAATTTAACTATTTCATAACATTTTTGACACATCATCTCATTTCATTCCAAACATTTACCATGCTTATTTCATCTATATACGTTATCCTATTGTGTTCAATCTAAATTCACAAATTTATCAATATATAATGTCATCATATCCAAATCAACTTTTCAATTTCAATGGTACACAATCCCATCATATCCAATTCATTTTATAATTACATCATAACATAACAATTCTAGATTTCATAAATAAATTATATTAAACTTAAATAAAGATAAAGTGTCGAGCACCTACTTGGTATTTACATGGAGACATGATCTTCCTGCTTCAAGTTTCTACTTTCAAAGTCCCTCCTGAATTTCAATGAGTATCTCATATCAATGTTAAAACTCATATAATCACTCAAATCATCATTCATGATTGAAATAAACTTTCATGAATATATTATTTTGTTCTTTAATCATATTCATTCATATCCAGTATTTATTATGTTACTTTCGACCAACTAGTTTTGTTAGTTCATATCAATAATTATTCTGTCATTTATAACTCAACAATATCACTTTTTAATTTTAACAAATATTACACCATTTATGGCTCGCCGGGGTTGTATATATTTCTTATTCACTTTAGAATCAAATTTAATATCCTAACATTTTGATCAATAATTTTCAATGTCTAGCATTTCCTTGAACACATGATAAATACCAATCCAACCCATCTATTTCATAGATATTTCACATATATATCCTCCTTAATCACACTAGCAAACATTTATATATTACAAATTAATTCCATCATGATTTTAGTCTGAATCTCAATATATATTCATCTTTATAGTATATGTCTATATAATTTCCAGCACCATTTATAAAATCATTTAATACATAACTATATTGATTTAATATCTATAACGCACACTTGTTTTCTTTTGATCATAACAACCCATATTCATACATATTCATAATTGTCATCACCATTTACATATACACGTATTCATGGCTGTCATAGCAACCCACATTGACGCACACAAGGGTTGTCATAACAATCCCCATAGACATGGCTTCCTTATAGCCCATTTTATACACCTTTTGGGTTGCCAAAACAACCATTGTTTTTTTCTTACAAGTGGGATGCCATAACAGGTCATATTTACATGCACATAGGTTACCATGACAACCTTTTTTATTTTTTCATGTTTTTGAGTTATCATTACAACCTCATTTTTTCATGTATATGGGCTGTCAAAACAACTCACATTTATATATTTTTGATCTATCATCACAACCCTTTTTTTTCACATGTATGGGTTGTCAAGATAGCCCATATTTATATATATAAAACGTGGCCCAAACTTGCCCAAACTCATGTAACATATTAGCACTCAATTTTCTTATAATTAGGCTTTCATAATAACTCAATTTCACACACTTTTTCACTGTCATAACTACCCTCCTTCACTCTCATTTAGGTTGTCACAATAGTTTGTTTTTTCAACCATACATGGTTGTCATGACAACCCTCGTGCACTTATTTAATCCTTACAACACATTACTAAAAGTTTAACCAAATTTCATTGTTACTTGGTCTCTAATTTTGCTAACATCTTAGGTCGAACAACACACCCATAAACATTCATTTTCAATACTTACACCTATCATATCAAGCATTTAATGGCCATCCAAAATAATCATCATTTTTCATGAAATTTAACTATACCTAAAACTTCCCAACACACCAAACATGGTTCAAACACAACATAATAATTTCACAAGTATTTCCATCATTATTTATACATCAAAACAACATAATAAAACAAATTTCAAAGTCCTTCAAATTTCCCTTCAATGGTCAGCCACTATAGGCTCTATTTTTTCCGATTGATTTTCAATTTCTTCAATAATACACCTTAATCATGTTATCTAAACCTCTTTTTAATAATTACATAATCTCAAATTTCCTTTGACATTTACTCATGAACCTTAAAAATAAAATTTTACGGATTTTATTCACCCTTCCAAAGAACAAGAAATAAATGAATTTAATGGAGGGTAAATATTTCACCTTTGCTAGTTTAACTTTGTTGAGCATGTTCTTGCAAACTTTCCAAAATTCGATCTTATTCTTTTCAAATTTTAGCCCTCCTCTCACTATTCTCCCACTTTTCAGACTCTCATTCTCTCTCTAAAACTTTTTATGTTTGGTTTTTTGTAAACATACACACACAATCTCTCTCATAATTCTTTATAGAAGGACATGCAAGATGATATTTTATTTTGAAGAGAATAAGAACATAGTCCCTCTCTCTTCCTTGCTATTGTTTTATGTGAACAATAGCTTCATAGTAGATAAGGTTTAAAATTTAAGTTAATTATCATTTTACCCTTATTAATGCTCTTCTAATTCTCGTTTGTTGTACTGATTTGTCACTGTTTTTTTTTATCCTTTTAAGCTTTGATTATCCTAAAAATTTAACTTGAGATAAGAAAATATATCATAAGACGCTTTATGAAATTTCAGTTCGATCCAATAGTCGGATTGAAAGATACACTCAATATCATTAAACTGGAAAATCAATAATTTTTTGCCAAAAATCCAATTTTAACATACCATATAATTTACTTAAATTATCGTGGGTTTTAGAATAATTTGTTGGAGATTCCTATTCATAATTATCATAAAACTTAGATGTTTCTACCATTTTTGGTTCAAATAACGTAATTGTGCACGACGTTTATATCAAAATTCATTGTTTCTCGTGCAAGTAGTCATGTGTTAATTTATTTGAAACTGCCTACTATTTTATAAATAATATCACCTAAATTTACAAAATTTCTGCCCTCAAAATTATTTTACCCGGTCAGGAAATTTACATGACTTGTCGCTAGTTAATATTTCGTGTACCGGTTTATTGCTTTATTTCATTTGAAATTTAAATTAATCTCCTGAGATGTTCATCCCGATTCACAAGAATTTTCTCCTTAATTTATCATTTTCAATTAATAATTACCTTATTTAACCTAGACTTATCGATTTTAGATCGAGGTTTTACAAAAGAATCCCAATTAAATTGACATAGGTCAAGCTAGTTTTGAAAGGAAAAAAACCAAGCTAAACTAGTCGATTTGAACTGGTTGGTTTGTTCGGTTTATAATTTAAAAAAATATAAATTTTGGTTTGATTGATTTTTTAACCAAATATCAAATCAAACAAAACTGAAAATGCTCACCCTTGGTATCACATAAAAGTTCTATATGTATAGAATTTTCCTTCTTTCACTGTATAATAAAAACTAGTGTCTTCTGTCGTAAATCAGATAAAAAACCTGGTTAAAAAATTAATGTTTAGCCGATGTAAGCACATTTTAAAAAAGAAAAAAATTCAATGTTGAATGATGAAAAAAAAAAGAAAAGGAAAAAAAGAAAAAATCAATGTCAACTTGTGTTAACCCATTAAGTCTGTGACTCAAGTTATTTGACTAAAATCAACAAATTTTGAAAGACATTGAAGCCCATATATCAACTAACCAAATATTGAAAGATAAAATTAAAAAAAAAATCAAACATATAAAAGGATAAAAAAAAAGCCAATTCTAAAAAAGACTTGAGCCTGCTCAGGCCAAATCGTCAAACCTACGAGTCATGTTATGAGATTGGGATAACCTGAAAAAAGTACAATGAAGAAAATCATGAAACTCAATTTAAAAAAAAAAAACAATGTTGAATATTGAATCATGAGATGGAATTGATTAAAAAATTAGAAATTATATAGAAAAAAAAAGGCTTGAGCTTGCCCGAGTCAACCCGCCAAACTCATAGATTAGGTTATGAGATTGAGATAACCCTAAAGTGATAGGAAAATAAAGAAAATCATGAAACTCATTTTTTTTTAAAAGAACAATGTTGAATTATGAGAAGAAAAAAAAATAAGTAAAAAAAATGATGCCAACTCATATTAGCTTAAAAAACTCGCACTCCAAGCCATTCGATCGAAAGCACCAAATATGAAAAAACCATGAAAGCCAATTCTTAAAAAATTAAATATTGAAGGATAAAATAAAAAAAATCAATTACACAAGAGGATTCAAAAGAAAAAAATAGTAACTAAAAAGAAGAAGAAAAAAGGGCACGAACCCACCTAAGTTAACCAGCCAAACCCATTTGCCAAGTCATGAGATCGGGAAAATCATATAAAAAAGGGAAATGAAGAAAACCATGAAGCCTTTTAAAAAAAAAACAAATGTCAAGTAATGAGATCGAAAAAGAAAATAAGTTTTAAAAAATTGGAAACCATGTCCGCTTATAAAACTCATGACCCGAGCCATTTGATTGGAAGCACCAAAACCAAAAAAACCATAAAACTCAAAATTAAAAAAATCAAATGTCAAAAGATGAAATTGAAAAAAAAAATCAATCACAAAATATAATTCAAAAGAAGAAATAACAATTAAAAGAATGATGATTAAATTTAAAGAGAGAGAGAGAGAGAGAGGGGGGGGTGGAAAATTTTAGATTGAAGGGCTAAGTTGAAAAGAAAAATTAATTTGACAAAATAATTAAAAATAAAAGAAACCACTAAAAGAATGAGGACCAAATATAAAAAAAAATTAACAAAAGAGGCAAGAAAAAATAAAACATTTTAAAAATTAACAAATTAAAACATTTTATTAAAGGATGAAATTGAAAACAATTGAAAGTTTACAAAATAGGCAAGAAAAAAATAAAGAAAAAAAATCAAGACCAAATTTAAAGATTAAAAAATAAAAAAAATCTAGATTGAAGGATATAATTGAAAAAGACAAAAAAAAAACTTACAAGATGGTTAAAGATAAAAATTAAAACAATAAAAAGAATAAAGATTGATACGCGAATATACCTAATCAAGGAACTGCTTTGAAATTTTAAAAGTCATGCGCAAATCTTGATGAAAGAGAGAGAAGAAAAGGAAAAAAAAGGGCTCCAGCAACAATCTATCCATCAAAACCTAACACACGCTGCCTAGTGTGGAAGAAGATGACATGAGAAATCCAATGACACGGTAGAAGTTATTTTCATACTGTCATTTAATGTTACACACACCGCTGAAACGCCACGGACTCTCTTACATGCCTAACAATCTTTTTTTTTTTTTATCGTGAAGGTCATTATACCCCTTTATCAATATGGTTATAATGAAAAAACTCACTTGAAAATATATAAAATTCCCTGAAACAAGCCTAAATTAATTGCGAGATAAAGGGTAATTTTATGATTTTACTGTACCAAGAATATGAAAAATATATTAAAAAAAAACCCCAAAGCAAGACTTAATTAATTATGATATAAAGGGTCTGTGTAAAAAAATATAAAATCTAAAAAAAACCCCTGGCAACCAAGTATTTGATTGTTTTCTTTTAAGGACAATGAGGGTATTCCATTGTTAAAAATAAGCTATAAATACTTTTATACACCCAATCAAAGTGAGAATGAAAAATAGATTTAAAAGAAAAAAAAATTGTTTTATCCCTAACTTAGTCTTTTACGTGAATTTCCCCCTCCCCTATGTTTTTGATAAATAGAAAGCTATGAGAGAGCTGAGTCATGGCAAGGTAACATTACCGTAGGATAATATTAAAGATAGTTTGATAGTTCAGGTTTTAGATTTATTTTTTAATAATTATAAATTTGAGTTTTTTTGAAATTATTAGAGATTTATATGATTATTAATTTTAAAATCTGTAAAATTAATTAAAATATGTATAAATTAACCTGAATATATATATATATATATTAATAAATAAATAAATAAAGACATTATAGTAGGACCAAAATGACAGGTTCAAATCTTAAAGCCCATCCAGTTAGATAAAGATTTTGAAGCTGCCATGTTTATTTTTCTATTACTACTACTATATCACGGAGCACCGTATTTGTACCTGCACTTCAATGATTTCATCATAACCACTAATACTCCACCACGTGCACCTCGACAGGGCTATAGCCAATCAAAATCATCCGAAGATGTAATAATTATGTCGCTGTTCGAAAGACGCCATCAAGATATATAAGCGTAAAAATTACAACACCCAAGCTCCCTCGATATAATTAATCTCAAAATTGATCGAAGAAACCTTGAAATTTGCTCTCTCACACCCTGTCTCTCTCACCCATGGCTTACGTCGAACGAGGTTAGGCACTCTCTTTCTCCTCTCTACGTTTTCTTCATCATTTTAATCTCTCAAATGTTAGGGTTTGATTTATGTGAATTTTATCTAGCCCTTTTCTCTATTGCGAATCTATCTATATGGTTTGTGATTTTTTGTTCCATGCATTCAATTTATGAATTAGGGTTTTAGCGTGAGTTGATTTTTTAAGTCAACGTTTAAATTGACAGGGTGAAGAACTAATTGTGCCTAAGATGAATTCATGCATAAAAAAATGAACATAAATTATGCTTCGAGTTTCTTTAATTAGATTATCTGTTATGTCGATGTTAATGACGCAGGAGCTTGATCACTGTTAGTTAGAAGATCATGCCATGATCTGATCTTTTGAGCTTCTAATCGAACAACTTATGGTTCTTCAAGAGGATCACAAACCATTTTAAGGTGGAAGATAGTACATGTTTCGATGAAATTGATGGGACATTAAATTTACCCGTTAGTGTTTTCTCTTGCACGTGAAATCTGTGTGCTGACATTATTAATTCTTGGTCGCTACACATTTAGACAATTAATTCTTCTGGGGACTGTTTCTAATTTTCTCTTATGCTGGAAACTTTATACAATCAACATTTTCCTGCCTTTCCGTTATTAGTTTTGATGTCGATGCTCTTCTTTTACAACATGTTGTCTTGTGTGAAAGTTGATGATGTCCTGTGCTTTTTCTTAATCCAGTCCTCATGTCTCTTTTATGGTGTTGTTTGACTTAAATATTATGTGGTACTTTATCATTTGTGAAAATTGGGTGATGAAATTAATTGCTTGTAAAATGCTCTATAACCCTGTGGCTTGTAATGCAATTGGGTGGCAACATTGAATGAAATAGTGACAACAAGCAAAAACTGTGGTTGACTAACTGTATGGTTGATCGGGGCAACATGTACATTTCTTTTCTTGGTGTGAATTTTAAAGGGGAAACAAACATGATGAGCATTGAAAATTGATTGGGAGCTTTTCCTTCTCTTTGATTATTATTGTCATGAATGATTAACAACAATATGTTTGTGTCCTTCTTCTTCTTGCTGTTGTTGTCAGGTGTTGTGAAATCCCAGCGATCAATATGGCGACTAAGAACAATCACTGACTTCTTCTGGGCTATTGTGAATTTCATAGGCGTGTTCTTTTCTACTATGTTCTCGGTAATATAATGATTTTACCTTGTTGCTTTGTCATAATATGCCTGTTTTGGCGCTTGTCTTCTAGCTCTAGAGAGTGATCTTCTTTATTCCTTCCATGTCTTAGATGGAAAAGACAGATGCGTACAGAAAAGGATCTGGTTCTAGCAAGAAATGGGATGGTGGCCCAGGAGGTCCTGGGAGTGGACCATATGGCGGTGGCCCACGTGGCCCACCCCGGGGGCTGGACAATGTTAGAGGGATTGATCATAGTAAGTTTATTTTATTGATTTTTGGATATTTAAGTGTTTGCTTTACAACTTTTTGTTAAACACAATTTTGATATCCTTTACTTCCAGGTTCCTTGCCTGCCTGTGGCTCATGCTGTGGCTAATGTGTGGAGGTATCCCTAGCTCATTTGCAGTTGGAAATGAAACTGATTTGTGTCAATAGAAATTCTAAGATCTTTGCCTTGTTCATAGTTCTTGTTCATAGTTCTTAAATGTTATCGTTCTTGCTGCAGCGTTATGTAAACAATTTGTAACAGACTGATGAGATATTTCAGAGTTTCTAAATATGAAGCAATAATTGTGTGCTTTGGAGGCAATCATCCTTCAGCATGATTACTTACCATTTTGTGTGGATGGTGGTTTCCGTTGTCAACCAAATCTTCTTTTAGGACAGCCAAATCTTCTTCTAGGGGATTGGTCAATTGTTATGAATGGTCTGGCCCCTACGGTTCATGCATCGAGCTATGCAACAACTGCCTGGAGCAAAACCAAATGAATGCGAGATCCTTTCGCCCTGCTTTAGACACAGGGCACGAGAATGCCTAATTGCCGTGCAACAGTGCACAAATGTTTGAATCCCACTTGACGACGCCTAGTTCTCGCAATATTGGCAAGTCTATACAGCAAATAAGGAGGGACAATAGCTGAAACTGCATGGTAAAATCGGGACTGGGTGGTTTTCAATTTGAGTTCAACATGCAGATTAGCATTTGTTTATGGCGACTTTTCATATACATAAAAGCAATCAATTCAGAGAGAAGAAAAATCCAACTATACCATGGAAATGCATTTTAATTTACGAGGGTAGGGCGAACATGTCCTGGTTACGTGTTCGTTCCACCATTTTAGTTGCTCAGGATTGATACAACTCGCCCGGAGGTTAATTTTCATGTCCAGAAATTCTGTCGTGTCTTTCCAAAGCACTAAGAATATATCTGCCATGGATCCTTTGTAGATCCGCATTTCATTTTGCTTCACAATAATGCTTGTTCGAATTTGATGTTACTTGACTTCATGATGTTCATACTTGGCCCAAAACATAAACTGATTTTTATATGCAAAAGCTAGCAAGAAAATACCTTAACTAGTAAAATTAAGGAAAAGCTATAGCCTCCTTGATCCCCACCCCTGCAATTTATGCTGTCCTGTCGTATAATTGTTGTAATTTTAGAGTCTGTTTTTTAAGAAAAAATATTTTTTTTATTTAAATCCATTTCTAAGTTCTGACTAGCATTTTAAAAATTTATGGTGTATTAATTGTTGTTTCTAATTTAAAACTAATAAAAGTACTTAAATTACCCGAAAAGATCACAAGATTATAACGAAAGTAGCGCATCCAAAGCCAAAAGGGATTAAAAAAATGAGCAAGCGACCTCCCATTATAAAGTCTAACTATTGAAATGGGAATTTTTTTTTAAAAAAAAAAAATCGTCTCTGCAAAGATAATCCTTTAATTTTTGTCTTGAATTGCAAGAATTTTAATTTAACCAACGGTTGTCTCAATGTGTTCAAAATTGTCGTACTTGTTTTCTCTGGTCTTGAGAAATTTTTGCTTTGGCATATTGACAGGACGACATCTTTCTCTGTATCATGCGCAGATTTTAAGTGAAATCTTAGGATTATATTCATGATATACAACGTTTTTTGCTTGAATGTAAGGAGGAGGGAGTGATGTATACGTGTGATATGCCAATGATGTTCAGGGCCTCCAATCCTGCAGAGATGGACAATAGTATGGTATCACGTACATAAATAATGCCCTAGCCATCTGCATCGGAGACCAGATTGAGGTCTCTCTCTCCAAATTAAATGCTCTTAATCAAAGTAATCTTGCTAATTACT
>Ga0325411_1003579_pt1 | contig 17580 bp, 12 predicted proteins | sample PopdelMetagenome_13_FD_206181 | JGI IMG/M metagenome (GOLD analysis project Ga0325411, IMG submission 206181) | Populus deltoides microbial communities from Bellville, Georgia, United States - Xylem-PdIQD-R4 | ecosystem: Host-associated > Plants > Phyllosphere > Stem > Wood/Secondary xylem...
TCTCTGTCCGATGAGAAAATCATGGCTAGTTTTTGGAGCACATCTTCTTCATGGACATCAGTACAAGGTAATAAATTAAAACACATCACGAAGAATTAAGGAGATTATATATATATATATATATATAGTCAATTTCATAAAGTATTCTTAAAGACTTCTTCTTCCTACAGCCACACAAGTTCCATCCATATTCAATACCTAGACTTCTTCTTCAATTCCTACACTGCTAACCTGTTTGCACTTGAGACTGGTTCCTTCCTGTTGGGACCCCACTTGTTGAACTCGCAAGGTTTGCCTTATAAACATTAAACAGTAGTGCTTCAAAGGTTGGATTTCGCCGGCATTGATGTAACGTCTGTCAAATAACCAATAGCTTAACTAGGAAAGATACGACGAATAGTTTTGTATTGCTCTGAAATATATATTCTTTTCTAAGTTCAGGTTAATACTATTTTATATTTAATTTTTATTAATTAAAATAAAAATAATAAGATTTGAAGTGATGATTATTAGATTAATAAAGCTCTAATATAATTTTAAAAAACCCATTACTTAAACTTTTAGATAAGGTGTAAGATATATAATTTATATAATTAATACGTTACTTTTCATTATTGCAGTACTAATAAGCAGACAATAGCTGAAAATTAATTAAGCAAGTATTCAATATTTAGAGCACGTAAATCTTCAGTATTCAACTAGAACTAAATAATCATTCGTACTCCATTTTTTTACTTGCCGCAACGACGTAAATTAATAACGTAAAATCATGTACGAATTAATTTGCCTTCAGAGCTGACAAGCTCAGGCCGACAAAAAAATCTATTGCAATATTAAAATGTTTTTTGCTCTTTTAATTTATTTATTTTTTGTCAATGTAAATATTGATGTTGATTTTTAATTGATAATGTTAATTAATAATAGTAGTAGGATACTCTAAATTGACATCTGGATATAATTTTTAAAGTGATCAAAATTGATAAGGCTTTCCTAGTGCCCGAGCATGCATGTCTTTGACTAGTGAGACGCCTTTCTTTGCATCATCTTCCACACCATTTTCCCACGCCATGCACACACTACTATATTTTCTAGTGATATATTGTCGGTTGGATTTTTTTAAAATATATAAAATAAATATTAAGAACATGAAATTTTTTTGAACGGTTTTATTAAACCTGATTAAGGGAATTTATTTTGAAACTTCTGAACTCAACTTTTTATCTAATTCAAGTTTTTAATTAAATTATATGAGAGTTAACTCGATTTAAATTGATCAATTTCATAAATTCATATACAACCTTTATGATCAATAAAAGCATGACTTAACTTTTAAAAAAATTTAAGATAATAATTTTTTAAAAAATATTGAGACAATGACAGATTGAATCGACTTCACCTCCCCTGTGACCCGGGTCATGGACTGTATTGGATTTAATAATTTTTTTTCTTTAATTATATAATAAAAATAGATGTTCATAAAATTGAGCACTAACCTAAAAATATATATTTATTTGAGACAATTATCCCTAGAAAGCAAACAAAAATCAATAGTGCATTTCATTTTCCAATCAATCCAATATTAAATGATGAAATAAAAAAAGAATAAAATAAAAGACAAAAAAAAGCATATCTTATCGGTGGGTAAACTCGTCAAACCTATGAATCGGGTAAGCCGAGCTGTACGTCAAACCTGTTAACTGAGTTATGGACTCCACTGAGATTATGATTTGTTTTTTTTAAACTATTTTTATTTAATTTTATGATAACAAAAATAGATGATTACGAAATCAAACTCCAACCCAATACCGAGATTTTTTTTAGATCGTGATAACCTCATAAAAGACGAAATGAAATCAATTATAAAACTGAATTCCCAATTAACCAAGTATCTAAAAATGAAAAAAAAAACTAATTTTAAAAAGTTAAACTTGCCAGACATGTGAACTAAGTCAATCAGCCAAACCTATGAATATGTCCATGAACTTTATAAAGTTTAATAACATAACTTTTTTCTTAAACTATTTTTTTTTACTATATGAGAAAAAAACTAGACAACAAAATAGTCAAGTTCAATTAAAAATAGATACTCCACCAAACGCGTAAATCAGGACAACCTGAGTTATCCTCGATCGCAAACCCGCAAACCATGTTAATCTTATAAAAAGAAATAAATTATGAAGTCAAATTCTCAACCATCCCAATATTAAAAGAAGAAATTGATAAGCAAAACTTTGAGAAAAAAAATCATTAAAAAAAACAAAAAAAAGGAAAAAAAGCAAAACATTATGGATTACTATTCTCATACATAGTGCAATGTGTGTGAGTGAACAATGGTTTCCTCACACCATTTAATTTTTGTTACTTTATAAAGTTTAATAATATGACTTTTCTCTAAATTTTGTTTTTTAACAATATGAAAAAAAATAGACTATAAAAAAAGTCAAGTTCATTTAAAAAAGAAGAAAAAAAACAACTCATTAAACTCGTAAACCAGGGCAACCTGAGTTACCTTAGCAAACCTGCAACCATACTAACCTTATATAAAGGCAAAATAAAAGGAAGCAAATTACGAAGTTAAATTATGAACAATCTCAATTTTAAAAGATGAAATTGATAAAAATAGATTTGAAAAAAAAATTACAATAAAAATTCAAAAATAAAAAAATAAAAAAGAAAGCAAAACATTACTATATTACTATTGTAATACAATACAATGAGTGTTAGGTAAACAATGGTTCCTCCCATATCCTTTAATTTTTGTTACTTCATAAAGTTTAATAACATGATTTTTCTCTAAAATTATTTTCTTAACAATATGAAAAAAAAAACTATAAAAAAGCCAAGTTTAATTTTAAAAAAACCCCATCAAATTCATAAATTGAGGAAACTTGAGTTACAATGACAAATCTGCAAACCTCATAGAAAGACAAAATAAAAAAAATACAAAATTAAATTCTCAACCATATCAATATTAAAAAATAAAATTGACAAAAATAATTTTGAAAAAAAATCATAACAAAAAAATATAAAAAGAAATGGAAAAGAAAAAAAAAACCTTGTGTTTAAGAAGAAGAAAAAAATAAGAGAAAATAATGTAACAATTCATAAAGCTACAATAATTTCCCCATGTATTGTATTGTAGCTTTTCTTGTAATAATATTACCTTATGGAAAAAGAAAACAGATTTTATTTTAAAGACACCAATAAGAAAAATTTAAGCAACGAAAGAAGGAGCTGTCTGGTTTGATTCGATGAAGCCCAGATATATTGAATTGGGCCTTATTGGAATATATGGGCTCAAATAAAAATTATATTATGTAGTAGGGAAGCCCACTTTATGCCTATGTAAATAGTTCTTTCTTTTCTGAACGAATGAGAGCAGATTTTATCAATTTAATTTAGATAAAAGTAAGGAATTGACCTAAACCTCATCGATATATTTTCCCTTTATGATTAGAAAGTTATCCACTGTGCTGCTTCATCTCACTACTTGTTGATAATTATGCTGAAAAATCCATATAAAATCTATTAACCCTTTAAAAGTTTTTATTAACAATTAGACTGGGTGGTCAAATTTTAATTTTTTTAAAAAATTACTTTTTTATCTTTCCAGATTGTTTTAATGTGTTAATAAAAAAATTAAATTTAAAAAAATAAAAAAACATATTAGAAAAGATGGGTGTATTACTATTGTAATAAAATTGGGTGTATTACAAAACAAACTTATTTTTTTGTCATAAAACAAATATTACCTTGGCAAACCCATAAACCACACTAATCTCATATAAAGACAAAATAAAATGAGCAAATTAAAAAAATAAATTCTCAATAATCTTAATTTTAAAATATAAAATCGATAAAAATAGATTTGAAAAAAAATCCATAGCAAAAATTCAAAAAAAAAAAAGCAAAATATCATGTATTACTTTTATAATATAGTGCAATAGTGTTGAGTGAATAGTAGTTTCCTCCACTTCCTTTAATTTTTGTTACTTTATAAAATTTAATAATATGATTTTTCTCTAAAATTATTTTTTTAACAATATGAGAAAAAATAGATGATAAAAAACAAAGTTTAATTAAAAAAAACCCACCAAATCTATAAATTAAGACAACTTGAGTTACCTTAGCAAACTTATAAAACATTCTAATCTCTTCAAAAAAAAATTACAAAACAAATTTTCAACCATCTCATTATTAAAATAAATTAATAAAAAAATCATAATAAACTACCGCATTCTCAAAATAAAAAATCTTCCATTGCCGTCGTCGACGAGGAACTTACCATTTTTGCATTGGTGATGGTGATTTTACAAAGAAAAGAGGCGCGCAATAAGGGAAAGACATTTATTGGAGTTCGCAGTAGTATTAGGCTTATTTCTCCATCATTAATTAAATAAAAAAATAAAAATTAACAGTAACTTATTCTACACGGTACCGTTTGAAGCCAAGGAAAGAAATGGAGCGGTGGCGGAGAGATTGGTTGAAGAGGAAGGGCAAGCGGGCAGCGAGGAACAATCCACTAATAAAATCCACACACAAAAATAGTTCAAACTTTTTCGATGCCTTACTTTGCCTAAGCACAACTGAGGCTGGCGTTAGCCCTTACGTGCCCTCCCACAGCACCTTCTTTCCAATAATACCGTACGCCAAGAATCTCTCCACGCCTTAATATATTCCTTGATTCACCTTGCAGGAAGTGGAAACCTTGCTCTGCCGCCACCGTCCAAAACTATTCCGATCCTAGCTAGCTTCCTCTATGTGAGGTCTTTTTAAATTAATATGGATTTAGATTGAGAAAGTCAATATTTAATTAAACAAGAGAAAGTTATCACTATTCAAGTTGTTATTACACTACAAATATTGTAAATCTTTTTAGCTAAGCTAATTCAGAAGTTTGATTGGCAACATGCATGTATTCTGTTTCTTGTAGTGTTTGCATTGCGATGAGACAAGTTTTTTTAATTGTTTTTACTCTAATTACACTTGGTTAAGTGTTGTAGCTTATGTGTTTTGTGATTTTGTTAATTAGATGTGCAATCCCTTAACATTTTGGTAATTAGTACATCAAGAAGAACTTAACTGATCAAGCTCTAACCTGTTTTCTTTAAGTTTTATTTTATTATTTATAGTTAACCTCTTTGTCAAAGCATATCAAATTAGTAACATCTTCAATATACTTAAACTATATTAATGTGACGAAATATACATATATAATAATAATAATAATAATAATAATAATAAATGGGCTAGTAGTTTTACTTAATGGGTTATACTCATACTGTATTGTGAAATAGCTTTTTTTCTTGCTACTTGCTTGTATATGAACAAATTAGTTTTTCCAAATGAAATGGGCTAACAGGCAATAATGGTTTTTAACTTAAGTTTGATTTGGTTTATTACAGGTCTTTAAAATAACTTCTCAATATGGTAGCATTCTAAATAATGATCCTTCAACTGTCCAATCATTTTAACCTTTAATTTCTAGTTCAATATCAAGTGGTATAAGAGGAAATATAGATTTGGCATGGGGTCATTGCAAAGAGGTTTCTGAACTTAGTGTGTGATATAAAAAAAATAGCATGCTATATTGTGCCAAAGCTTTTACGAGTGGAGACATTAATCGATTCAAGCAACATTTAGCTGGAAATAAAGAAGTGGAACAATGCCGCAAATGTCCTTTGGATGTTCATCATCAAATTATTTTGAATCTTCAGGTGAATGTTGAAAAGAAAAGGAGAGTTAGAGAAATGAAAGCAAATTACAATCAATATAGCGCAAAATAAAAAAAAAAGGTATAAATAGAGGATGATTAGATAATTAGAAGATGATGATGGTGATGATGGTGATGATGCAGAAGCTGATGGTAAGAAGTAGATGTTACCACATAAGGATGCCCAAAAAAGAAGTAAAATCACTAGTATTGTTAAACAATCGATTGCAAGTTGTGGAAAACAAAAAGAAAATGCAACATTAAGGGTGTATTTTATGCCAAGAACAACTTATGGTGCTCAAAAGTCTCTCCAAAGTTGTTGGAAAAAAAAAGTTGTCGAATAGTGTGATCTTGATATGATAATAAAATGGATGATTGATGCATGTGTGTCATTTAATGTTGTTAACTCCATTTACTATCAATATGCCATAGATGTTGTAACAACAATGAGTCTTTGTTATAAATGACCAAATTTTCATGCTTTTCGTGGTTATTACTTGGCAAAAACAGTTGATGAAGTGAAGATTTATGTTGAGAGTTGTCGAGAAACTTGAAAGAAAACCGGTTGTACATTGATGACTGATGGATGGACAAATAAAAAAAGAGAATTTTAATTAATTTCTTAGTATATTCTCCTAAAGGAACTGTTTTTTTTTAACAGTAGATGCATCGGAGGCCTAAAAAACTATTGTGTTATTACATAAGTTGTTTAGAGATGTTGTTTTGTTTGTTAGGCTTGAAAATATCGTGCATATGATGACTGGTAATGCTTTTAATTATATTGTTGCTGGCAAGTTGTTGGTGGAAGAATTTCCTTCAATATTTTGGTCTTCTTGTGCTACTCATTACATCAACCTTATGCTCCAAGATGTTGATAGGCTATAGTCAATTTGTTTTGTTGTTGATCATGCTTCCAGTATTACAAAGTATATTTATAATCATTGATATCCATTGTATTTGATGAGAAAGTTCATTGGAGGGAAATAAACACTTCGGTCAACTCCTACTTGCTTTGCTATTAATTTCATTGCTTTGCAAAACATTTTAGTACATGAAGACAATTTAAGAGCTATGGTGATATCTAGAGAATGAGTCTTCTCTGCTAATGCTAAAGATAATAAAGGAAAAAGGTTTGTTGATAATGTGTTGAACTCTATGTTTTAGGAAGAATGTGCATCAATTATAAGAATAACCGAACCAATAGTTCGAGTTCTAAAAATTATTGATAGTGATGATAGACCTTCTATGAGATATTTATATGAGGCTATCCATTCTGCAAAGGAAGAAATATTGAAAAGATTTCAAAAGAAAAGGGCTAAGGTCCAACCTTTCCTAAACATCATTAACAATAGGTGGGTTGGATAATTGTATAGGAAGCTTTATGCAGTGGGATTTTGGTTGAATTCTCAGTTTCAATATGATGTAAATCTAATGGATAGATATACAAACACCATTTTCAGACTTTTAAATATTGTTGAGAAGTATGCAAATGGAAATGCAACTCTGCTAAGCAAGCTTACAAGTGAAATGAAGTTGTTGAGGAATGCAAAACGTGACTTTGGTAGAGTGTCCATAAGAAATGATCGCACATTTTTACCTTTAGGTATATTATTATATTTATATTCAAAGAAATTTAAAAATATTATCTTGACATAATCTCTTTTATTAATTTTGTATATAGATGAATGATGAGTGACATATGAAACTTGTGCTCCAAATCTCCAAAAGCTGACTATATGAGTTTTAAACTTGTAATTCTTTGAGATGCGATAGGAATTGAAGTGTTTTTTAGCACATCCACTCTAAGAAGAGAAATCGATTGGAGCATCACATACTCAATAACCTAGTTCACATCCATTATAATTTGAGATTGAAACAAAAGTATTTTCTTTTTTCTAATTCTTCAAAAGTTATTTTATATTATTAAGTAGCATCATTAATACTTATATTGTGTACCTTCACTTTGATTTTGTAGGAATTATTGGAAATGATGGAATTATAATCCAATTAATTTTGAGGCATTTTCCTGATACTGGAAATTGGATAGTAGAAGACAATCCATCATCTTTGACAACCGAAAAAATAGAAATCTATCACCGTGATTTATCAACCATGGCTATTCATGATACTTTAAATGAAGGTAATGGAAGATTTGATCCTTTAGTTATTAGTTTGTTTCAAAATTAATTATTGTTCAACATGTAATGTTTATTGGTTAATTATGTTTCAATTGTAAATTTGATAAATATAAATGAGATTGAAGATGACTGTGATAATGAAGAAACATAGGAGCATGGTGATGTTTCGATAGGCATTGATGAGGTTGGCTCAATTCCATTGACATTTGATTCAAATTTTGTTCCTATGGACACTGAAGAACTTAATGCCTACATTCAAGAAAGTAAATATGTTAATGTGTTAGAAAAAGTATGGTCATTCGAATGAGATCTTGTACTTTACCATTCTTTTTTTTTAATTCTACTGGTATTAAGTGTTTAACATATTCTAAAATCTTTTTTAATTCCAATAGAGTTTAAATGTTGTTATCTTATATCTTCTATGTTAAATTATTTATCTCTAGAACAACTTGTTATTTTATTATCCTTGCCTTTAAATATTTTCTTATATTTAAAACAATTATGTTAAAGGCTTGTTTATTTGAGAACAAATGAACAAATTAATATGTTGATGCTAATTAATTAAGCTAGCAATATGATATTTTTTTTTATATCCTAGTTAAATTTTATTTCAAAACAACCATAGTAATACATTTAATGAAGAGGGGAATCACTTTCCTTTTAACATACCCGGTGCTAGCCCAATAGGACTTGACCTATCACCAACCTACTAGAAAGGCATATAGTATATTCATTAAATGTATATTCAATAGTGATCTATCACCATAAAAAGCACTTATCTCTTAATCAGTCTCTGGAACCAATAAAGGTAAAGAAATGAGCCGAATTACCTTTCTCCCTGTGTAAAGTCCTGTGACTATATAAAGAACAAGAAGGTGAAAGGGTCATGGATGATCTTTTTCACCTTCTTCTCTTACATATCTTTCCTTTTCTCTTCACTTGGTTTTTCCTACTTTTATACATCCCTTGATCCCTCGTACTCTATCTTATTAAAGGAGATTTGTTTTGTAGGTATATCTACGTACCACTTTCTTCATTTCCAATCAACTTTCATTCAATTCTGTTATGCAAAGGGTCCCTGTATTTTTGGAGTTTCATGAGTTGATCAATAATGATTTAACATTATGTCATATATGGCCGACGTGATTTTTGGGTCACTTTCCATCTAAAAAGTTTTCAGTGTACAATGCGAATGTGAAGTAGGTGTGGGTTAACTCAACATGAAGTCTCTACTTAATTAGTGTCTAATGTAATGTCATTAGTCTAGAGGCCATTCCATCAGCACATAAAGCAAAAGGTCAACAATCCTAATTTCTTAAAAATGTTTATTATATATCTCCACCTTCAGTTTTCAAGATTATTGCCCTTGTATTCGAGAAATGATTCGTTGCTTAATGAACAGTTACTAATTCCTGAATTTAGCAGTACTCTTTGTCTCGATCCTGCGCGCAGAAAGATGAGTGCACTAAAACAAGTGAAGCAAACGAAAATTAACTAATAAAACTAACAAAACATAAGCAAGAAAGGCGAGAGAAAAAAGGGAGGGAAGCGGGAATTCTATGATTCCAGGCTTGCAAACCAATCCTCCAGAAAGAATCGCTTAGAAAAAGTAATAGGTTTGTTTCAAAGCCAACCGAATCTCACTAGTTTCCTCGCCTCCTCATACTTGCATTCTTTCTTTTATATTCTCTCTGTGTTTGTGTATCCATATGTATTTCTTCTTTTAATAAGTCTATTATAACTTTCATGTTTGGAAAGCGCAAGACTGGCAAGCAAAGAAATTCACGTAACTGTCCACGGGTTATAGCTCTAATTACAGGAAAAAAAACCCTCTCCTTCTCCTTCTCCCTTGACAACATTCATTACTACCTTTTTAATACAAGATTAACTCCAACTCTCCTACCTTGTTAGCTTTCCTCCTCACCTCTGTCTGTCTGTCTCTCTCTCTCTAACTGTGTGTGTGTTCCTCTTGGATCATTAAATTAATGATGATGGGTTCTCAAGATCAAACGATGGGGTCTAAGGAGCTAAAACAAATCATTAAAGGCAAGTGTACCAAGAGACCAAGGCCATCTTTGCCGCTAAAGTTAGCCATGAAATCTTCTAGCTCACTAACGCTGGAGAGAGTGGAGGTGAACGTGATCAAAGAATCTACAACAACTCGTTATCGTCTCCTGGTCCTAGCACCTCATTTGAATTCACGGAAAGGACTGGGGAGGAAGAAGACACGACCAACTGTTTGATTCTTTTGGCTCAAGGCAACCAAAACTGTAAAATATTAGCTAAGCTCGTGGCTATTGCAGCAACAACAACTACTACGAATATCAACAAGGATGCTAGGTTATATGTTTACCAGTGCAAGACCTGTGACAGACGTTTCCCTTCATTTCAAGCACTTGGTGGACATAGAGCGAGTCACAAGAAACCAAAACTTGGTAACCTTGATCATGAAGACAAGAAAGTGTTGACGACAATACGAATGGCTCATGAAGAGCAAAATGGAAATCAAAATAACATTAATACGAGCACAACCCTTTCATTACAACTAGTAAATGATAGGGTTCTATATAGTCCTAACGTGGAATCTAATAAGGTCCGTGAGTGCTCCGTATACAGTGCTGAGTTTTCATCTGGTCAGGCTTTAGGTGGTCATATGAGACGGCATAGGACATTTGCAGCTGCCACTTCAACCACAACAACAACAACGACAGCAACCATGAGTTTGGGAAGAGTTAGTGGTCCTGATCATGAGTCCCAAGAATCCAAGAAACCAAGAAATAGCTTACAACTAGATCTTAATCTTCTGGCACCTGAAGATGATCTTCTAGAACCCAAGCTCCATTTGCATCCAAGGAACAAGTTCTTGTCCTCACAGCTTCTCCCTTGGTTGATTGCCATTACTAATCCAATTAAAATGGAAATTGTTGTTTTCTCATTTGGGATTACTTCACTCGAAATTCAATTTGGGCTTATTAACTTCATTTTCACTAATGCAATTTATATTTGTTAATTATGATTCTTTAAAATGTTGTTTTTATTATTATGATCATAAATGTCAAAGTTGGATTATTGGAGTAATTAAATGGCTGCAGGCTTATTCATGGTGGCATTATTCATTTCAGAAAAAAGTTACATAAATATTTTTTTTATTGAGAGGAAAATGTGGGAAATTTGTGGAAGTAAAGCTTCATTGGCATGAGTTTGCAGCCACCGATATCACAACCAAAAGTGGTGGATTGGGTTCTTCTCTTGTTTCGTTTGCAAGAAAGCTAAGGCTCTCATAGTCCCATATCTGCCTGTCTGTTTCATTAATATGACAGAATATTAAACGGATGGCAAGTAAGCCACCGCTAACATTTGCCTTTCTTTTATGGATCTATATGTACTCGATCATTTAGTGAAGTAGGTTATACGATAAGTCACCCTTAAGCCATCCGTTATAGTGTTAATTCTTTGTTATGTTAGGCAGTGAAGACTCTGCTCTGTTTATCACACACAACAATGATGTTTACACTCGCACTATCTCACTTGATTAGAGGCGGTGAATCTTGAATACCATAATATTACAGCATACATTTCTTTCTCACTCTCTCCTTTTTATTTATTAATATGGCATGTATTTTGACTAATCACAAGGATCCTGAAGTTAATGATTATATAAGTTTTCAGTAACATTAAAATCTATGATACTCAAACTAATAACTTCTGAAAAACAAACTTAAAACTTGAACAAATAATCCGCACTCTTTGTACTAGCTACACTCCTCATGTTACAGCATGTATTTTTTACTTTGTCGGGTTTTAACACTACTTTTTGGCTGGTTCACCACGTTTTTAGTAGATTGCCTAAACATAAACTAAACTTTCTAACAACTACGAAGAGCTTTATATAAAGAATCCCTTGTGAGATCCATGTGTCTAAAGAGAACACCAACGTGAAAATAATTGGTGTATGGCCTCGGCATTACCAACTTTAGATTGTTGATGGTACCCAAAAGAGACTTAGATTTATGCGGATTCCTAAATTTCCAAAGTGTAAAGCAATCCAGCTTTTAGTAATTTGCGACATGTACACGACATTATATATTTTCTAAGTGCCAACCCACATTTATGTGTAGAATGTCCTTAACCGAATCAACATGGGTTGTCATAAAGTAGTATATAACGCTACCATTCATGGTAAGATCAAAGAAAACAAGGGAACTTGTACCCAAGTGATTTTTTTTTTTATCGTGTGCTATCACTTTCTAATAACAAGTGGGCATGTATATAGAAAGATGATTAAGAGTATGACACCCACGATCTAAAGACAAGGTTATCTACAATTTTTTTAGCTCGTTACTTCCATATTTTGTGGGTGTTAAGAAGCACGAATGCATGTGACCACTTTGCATGAGGCGTCCCTATACTTGAGAGAGCTAAGGGAAGATGATAAATAGTTGTTCATTGCCATTTCACTGTTGCACATGTATGATGATAATGTGTTAGCTAGTCTATCCTAAACACTTTTACATGAAACCGTTTATTTTTATGTTTTAATTTTTTTTATTTCACTTTTATTCCATCGCATTTTAAAAAATAACCGTTATTATACTTTCAAACAATGTACATGTCAAGTCTGCATCAATACACTTAAGTAGCGAGTTAAGGATTTAATTAGTAGCGCAATTTGAACCTTAAAACTCAGGTTGAATGGATTTTCTTCTTGTAACATAAGCTAATATTTTAGTAGTTGTTCGTGTGTGTTTTTTTCTCATTAACTCACTTTAGGGATTTATTGTTGTAAATAATAAAGACTACTTCAAAAAGTTTTTATCTGGTGTTTATATAGTGAATTTTAATATGGGTCTGGCGACCTTGACAGACATAAGACTCTTGTGTTTAACAATCATGCAAGACCTAATAAAATATAGGTATGGAGAACGTGCTAGATCCAAAATTCTTGGGTTTGACAATCAACCTAACTCAAGACAAACATGGGTCTAGAAATGGTGTCAGGCCCAAAATACTTTTTTTTTGAATTAATTTTCAAACAGCCACAAAAATCTAATGACTCTTTTTTAAACAACCACAACTCTTTAATTCTTCAACAGTTTTTTTTATTCTTTAATTGTTGTAACAACTCTTTAATTTCTATTTTATTTTCTATTTAGTTGTTACATGTTAGCGGTCTATGGATACCACACACTTTTACAGTCAAAGTGTGCTGAAAAAACCATAGTATTATTAATCTGTTTTTGAAAGGCTTGCTAGTATTTCCTCTCTATCTTGATCGTTGTTTTTGTAACCCTCTTGTATTTAGAGAAGAAACTTGTTAAAACCTGAAGGATAATTTTGTATTGAGAAAATATCCGTATAATAATAATAATATCTATACACAACTCAAGTTATACGTTGTTTCTATTCGTATTGACATTCTTACAACATTTACCACGGATAATCACATAAATCCTTTGACAAATGAAGATTCATTAACGAGGGATAAAAGACTTGATATATTTTTTAGAGCTTCGAAAGATGGTAAGGTAGCTTGCTTCCAAGCAATTGCACTAGATGCCTCCCGATTGTCAACACCCATGATCATCCATATCCAGCATGCGCTAAGATATACGAAAAAAGAACCAGCTCCTAAAAGCAAGCCGCAAGTGACCAAAATGAGCGGAGTGGAAAGACTCCAAAGACAAACCCAATCTCTTACAAAGTGTGGACTGTGGAGAACGGCACCGTGCTTGGAGGTATAGGGTTCATGCCCACCGAAAGATAATTGAGTTATGGTCTTCTTCTATACAGTTTCAGGCCCATCAATTGTCCTGTGTCAAGGTCCACTTCTGTTGCTCTCTGGGCCACTTCTTATATATATATAATTTCTTTTTTTCTTTTTTTTTTTCGTGCCGCGAACCAGTTTTTCCTTTTATTTTACTTGCTGAAGCCCTACTTTTGTTTTAGCTGTCTGCTTCCACCTTCCTGTGTATCCTACCTGCACAAACACAGAGGGACGGAGAATTATTTAAAAAAAAACGAGAAATGGCAGTACATCTCGACAATCTAATGGAAGAAGAGGAGAACGAAGAAGACAATGCTCTGTTTGAAGGAGACGGCTTAGGTGACCAAGATTCCGATATTCCTCCTCACCTCCTTTACCTCGCCCGCGCCGCTCAGCTCGGTGACCTCGACGCTCTTCGCAATGCTCTAGGTTGATACCTTCTCTTTTTCTCTTGCCCTTTTTTTTGGCCTTTTGGGTTTTTTTCCACTTGTACAGTTGGCACTGATTTGCTTGAATTTCTAGTTGTTGGATATTTGGGTTAGGTTCTTGCTCAAGGGTTTACTTCTTAATTAGGACTGGTGTGATAAAAGAAAATACGTGGGTTGATTGGATTTTTGATTATTTGGATTGGTCTGTGTTCATATTGGTAAGTTTGGAAGGTTTTTTTAGTAAGCTGACCAGTAATCTCTATTGAGTTGCTAATGAATGGACTGGAGATTCAGCAATGGTTGGTGGGTGAGTGGACTTCAGTGGTAGGAATAGCTGTAGACATCCTGCTGAGATAGGGTTTATTATCTTCATGTGAAAGAGAGCGAGAGATAGAGGCCTGTTGCTGCTAATCAACTGAATAAACAAGCTTGATGTGGAGCTGTGTATATTCTTACTTATGATCTGTGGAAGACGCTGTATAATATAAAGGATCTCTTTTGGGTGTTAGTTCTTATAAAAACTACCCCTACCGCCTGCGTTTAGGCTAGCTACACTTCTCACTTCTAAAGCCTGGTTCTGCATCTGAGTAGATAGATTTGGTCATTCGGATCCATTGTTTCGAAAATTAAATAGTGGAAATAATTTTATGAAAGAGTTTAATAACGGGTTCATTGCCTGCCTATAAAGTTAATAATGCTTGAACTTGACCCCAAAAGTGAAGCTGCTTCATTGAATTTTGGAATGCGAGATTCCTAAAGATTGGAGTTTGAACTTGAGCATTATCAAACATAACACGTTTCATTCTTTGATTTTCATGGGATTAGAAGAATATATTGCTGCCGATTTAGATCTTTTGTTAGCTTCACCATGCAGGATTTTTTAGTTTGTGCAAATGTCAAATTGATGATGGTTTGTTACATGACTTAGAGGTTATAAAACAATATTGTTGAACATGGGCAGTGACTCGTACAATGATTAGAATCTTCTGGACTTGCAGCCAATAGGTTTCCAGTCCAAGGCTTTGAGAGTAGCTAGTTTATAACAAAATGTGAAATGGTAAAAAAATTTCCTTTTTGAAGTAGAAAGTAATGGAAGATTGGTAATTGCAAGGTTTTTAAGAAATCTCTAGAGTTAGGGACGATGTGTGCAGAATTCATTCCGCCCATTAAGTTAGAAATCAGAAGTTTGAAAGCACAAAAAATTTATTTAATGTTTTCAACTGCCATTTCATTCCTGTCAACATCGCGTGGCGCACTAAAATGCCACCTAAGTCAAGTAGGTGGAAGATGGTGACACGGCTCTCCATTTCATTTCTGCTGATACTTTAGTTTTTGGTTCAGATAACCTGAATGGCAGCATTGATGAACCTGTGGAAGATGGTGACACGGCTCTCCATTTGACATGCCTGTATGGATATTTACCCTGTGTCCAGGTTAGTGGTCTCGATTTATTCTCTTTTACTGCTTTTTGGTGGTGCTTTATAGTGTTAAACTGTACTACAAATTATTTCACTTTCCTCTGTAGCTACTCTTGGAAAGGGGAGCAAACTTGGAGGCCAAGGATGAAGATGGGGCGATTCCTCTGCATGATGCTTGCGCAGGGGGTAAGAACAAGAATTTATCACCATCAACTTGTTCTGAATTCTTTCCCTGTAAAATTATCAAAACTAGTGTTGAGCTTTTCATTTTTGCTCCCTCCCTGCCCTTGTTCTCTGCTGCAGGATTTACTGAGATAGCCCAACTTCTACTGAACACTGCTAGTAGTGCAGAGCGTGTGAAAAGGATGCTAGAGGCAGTTGATGATGAGGGTGATACTGTGAGTTCCAATAATAAATTGAATGGTTTGAGTTTTGGTAGGAGGCCGCATTCTTAGAGCTGACTGGAAATTGGTTAGGAGGAGAAAATAGGGCGAAAAAGAAATGATGTGATTCCTGTTTCCTGTTTCTTTCTAATCTTGTTGGGATTGTTGTGTTGGGCCAGTCAGCTGATGTCATTGCTGTGGCTTTGCCCAGTCCTTTAGCTGGTGGGAGCTAACGAGGGTTCTTAGAGTGACAGTTTATTGGACCTGTAGCTGTGTTTTAAACTCCCTCCTCGCCCCCCTGTCAACCCTTGTATATGTAACACTATTCTTTCTTTCATTTCACTAATCACTGATATTAAAACCCTTTTGCAGCCCCTTCACCATGCAGCAAGAGGTGAGCATGCTGATGTTATTAGATTGTTGCTGGCTTCTGGTGCCTCCGCTACAACAGCAAACTCATATGGAAAGGTTAGCAACCATTGGTTTCATTATGGAGATTATGAATCTCATCTCCTTCATTTACTAATTAATTGTTATGGCAGATTCCAAGCGAACTACCTGAACCAGATACTGAAGCTCACAGAATTTTGGAATCCGCTGGAAGTGCATCTTCGTGACCATCTTCAGCTTCCTTACACAAACACAAACTTATACCTATTGGTAGTTAGAAATTTAAGATTTTATTATCATTATTAACCACAAATTTAAAATGTTGAATGCTATCATTACTGGTGCCAGTGAGTTTTGGATGGTTGAGAGAATGGTATGTGATTAGTTAGCCCATGAATACTTGGTGTTGAAGTTTTTTAAGACACGAGCCCCTTAATTTCTGGCCCGAAGGTCTCTTAAGTTTAGTAAGGTCTCTGAAGTTTAGTCAGCTCTAAAGTAGCATTGTCTATTCAGTCTTTGCCTTCCAGTTCTTTTCGTTCCTAGTTGAGTCAAATCCTGGAACAGCTTCTAAATGGAGAATCCATTTCAGAGTATAAGATTAAGGGCTCCATTTAAAGTTTATCCTGAAACAAATTGGAAGCTGAGAACACCGATTGCTACCGACACCTACGTTTAGGGATCAATCGTACTTTGGAATGTCCAATGGCTTTATAATAAAGTTTTAAGAAAATAGAACTAGATTAGATAAGAAATACCTTTATACGAGTGACAGTATATTTTTGTTAATATAATTAAAGAAAAAGTTTCAGTGGATTGTGTTTTTCTTAAAAAATTGAATTTTTTTTGCTTAAAATTTATTTTATTTTATATTTTTTTGATTGTTTTGATGTATTATATTAAAAATATTTACGTTATCATAATTCTTTTATCATTTTTATTTGCAAATATGCATATTCAAGAGAGTGGGGTCAAAGTTTAATTTTTATCATCTATACGGGTTCAATATCTTTTCTAGAATGGACAATTCGATAACTCTTTTATTTTTAGATATTAACATTATTTTTTTATTAATAGACCAATTAGCAAGTTTTTTATTTTTAAAGATATATATCAAATTTTTTGTGAATAACTTAATTAATGAGTCTTTTTTTAGAAACGGAAAGTAAAATTCTCAAATGATCTAATTACAATTCTTCTATTTTAGGGACATAAACCAAATTTTTCGCTAATGGTGAATCAAATTTTATTGTTGTCTTGGTATACAATGTTGTCATGGAGTTTTTGTTAATAAAACTTAAAAACCGATTGACACTAACGAGGAGTTATTATTGTACCTTATTACTGTT